>ERZ808040.96-NODE-96-length-84727-cov-8.275960_pt1 | contig 84727 bp, 79 predicted proteins | sample MGYA00380191_ERZ808040 | MGnify/ENA primary metagenome ERZ808040 (study PRJEB31490, sample SAMN06133395) | mouse gut metagenome | isolation source: J6 | host: mice | place: China: Chengdu | collected 2015-05 ...
TTATAATAAAGAGAATGAAATGTAAATAGTTTATAAAGAAAAAATAAAAAAAAAACATATTAAATACATTTGGTGATTTTACGGTAAATACAGACAAACAGTGGGTTTAACGGTATTTATCCATTTGTTGTGTTCAGAGATATAAACTAAAAATAAATTTTATGGATTTCAGTTCATAATTATGTGTTTTATATAAGATATTTTATATAAAATGCTATTATATTAATAAAAGAAAATATGTTTTTTTATGGATAAAATGAAATTAATTTTACGGTTTATTCGGGAAGGAGTTTTATGAAATTTTTCCACATATCGGACTTACATTTGGGAATAAAACTGAGAGGCCGCAGCCTTATGGAGGACCAGAAGTATATATTGGATCAAATCGTAAAGAAAGCGGCGGAAGAAAAAGCTGACGCGATTGTAATTGCGGGAGACGTATACGACCGTTCCGTTCCGCCTGCGGAAGCCGTTGAATTGTTTGATGGCTTTGTTACGGATTTAATGTCCGAGGTCGAAAATATTTTGATTATGGTAATAAGCGGTAATCATGACAGTCAGGAGAGGTTAAATATTTTCAGAAACATATTGCAAAAAGACAATATATATATGATAGGTATGCCTCCCGCGAATCCGGATCATCATATAGAAAAAGTAACCGTAAGGGATGAAGAAGGAATATATAATTTTTACCTTTTGCCGTATATTATGCCTCATATGGTAAAAAATGTCTTGGGAATCGGAAAAGATGAAACGATATCATATAACGACGCCGTACACGCTCTGATAAAAAGAGAAAATATAAATAATTCCGAGGTCAACATACTTGTAAGTCACCAATTTTACAATACGGTGGGTAAAAACGCCGAAACCGTTGAAAGAACCGACTCGGAATATATTACCGTGGGTAATATAGATGAGGTGAAGTCAGATATTTTGGAGTTGTTCGACTATGCGGCACTCGGACACATTCATACGCCGGGGGCGGTCGGCAATCCCAATTACAGATATTGCGGAAGTCCTTTGGGTTATTCCATGAGCGAAAGAGAACAAAAAAAATCAATAGTATGCGTTGATATTAATGAGAACGGAGTAAAAAATATCAATCTTATACCGTTGATACCTCTGAGAAATATAAGAAGGATACAGGGGATACCGGAAGACATTACGGCGCAGGCATGTAATGATTATGTGGAAGCGGAAGTAATTGACGGTGAAAGTAATTATGATAAGCAGGAAATAAAAAATATGCTTAGAGACGCCTTTCCCTATCTTCTTAATATAAAATGGATCAAACCGGACAATGAAGTAATGGCTGCTTATGACAAACCGAAAAATGTAATTGCAGGGAATGAGGCGGATCCGCTGACCATGTGTAAAATGTTCCTCGGTGAATTAAATGATGATGAGGAAAAAATGCTCACGGAAGTTATTAACGAATTAAATGCAAACGAGAAAGGAGGTAATTAATGAAAATAAAGAAACTGACCATGAAATCATTTGGATCATATGAAGAAAAAACAGTAATTGATTTCGATAAAATAAGCGGCAGGGGAATTTTTCTCATTTCCGGAGATACGGGATCCGGTAAGAGCACCGTATTTGATGCAATATTTTATGCGCTGTATGAAGAATTAAGCTCCAAGGGGGCCGGCGCGGAAGGAAACGACAAGTTTGTAAGTCAATACAGAACGGACATGACAGGAGACGTTTATGTGGAGTTGGAATTTACTGATAAAAAGGGCGAAAGGGAATATACATACGTTATAAGAAGAAGTCCCAGGTTTACAAGAAAAAAAATGAGATCAAAGGGAATGACTGAGCAAGAATCCAAGTGCACTCTGACACTCCTTGACGAAACCCTTACGAAGGCGGAAAAACAATATACTAAAAAGGAAGAAATAAGAAAAAAAATAACGGAACTTATCGGACTGAACAAGGATGAATTCAGGCAGGTAGGCATGATTGCCCAAGGTGAGTTTATGGAATTTCTGAGATCCACTACAGGTCAGAAAAAGGAAGTATTCAGAAAGCTGTTTAATACGGAAATTTATGAAAAAATAGAAAGTTCATTAAAAGAAAAATGCAACTCCAAAAAAGCGGATTTGAATAAATTTACGGAAATATGTAAAAACGACATTTCCGGAATAGATGTGTCAAATAATCATTGTGAAGGAAGTGAACTTTATAACTTATATTCTGAATTGAAAGAGTCGGTAAATAACATAACAGACAAAGCTTCCGACGGAGAGATATCCGTAACGGCAATCGAAAACCTGTTGGAAATATTCGGAAAGGTTTGTGAGGATATTTCAAGCCAAAAAGATAAGACAAAAGAATATTTAGATAATGTACAGGCAGAACTTGACACATGTAAAAAGAATTACGGCTTGGGAGAGGATATTCAAAAGAGATTTCGTGAATTGGATTGTGCACAGGATGAATATGACAGCTGTATGAAATTAATGCCGGATACGGATGAAAAGAAAAGGCTGATTTCCAAAATCGAAAATGCATATAAACTACAAACCGCATACGATTCTTTTTGCGAATCTAAGAAAAGATATTCGGAAATGTTAAACGGTATAAGCAAATGCGAAGAACTTATTCCGAAATTGAAGGAGAAAACGGATTCGGCGGAAAAAGACGAACGAGAGTCGGAAAAGGAATACAATGAATTAAATGAAAAATATTTAGATATAAAAAACAAAACGGAAAGAGAAATAGGTTTATTCGGTGAATTAAAAATATTAAAAGATTCTCTTGCGGATGATGAACAAAAATCAGCCGTAATCAATGATGAAATCAAACAGAAGAATTTGAAAAAAGAATTATATATTAAGTCATTGGAAAACAATAAAAAGAGATTGAATGAATTAAACGACATTTGTGCCTCTGTTTCGGATATTAATAATCTAAGAAAAAATACAATAAATTTACTTGAGGAACTAAAGAATTCCGAAATCAATTTGACCGCGTTATCGAATGTTTGCGAAAAATATGAAGAAAAAAAGAAGGAATATTATATTGCAAGATCGGAATATAAGAACAAAAACGATATTTATGAACAATCAAATATATTATTTTTGGATTCTCAATCTGGAATTATTGCAAGAGATCGTTTAAAGGAGGGAGAACCGTGTCCTGTATGCGGATCGGTTGAACATCCGGAGCCGTGCGTACTTTCGGAAGAAAAAATAATCACAAGAGAAGAGCTTGTGAAACTGGAGAAGGAAGTAAAGGAATCATTTGATAAAATGTCACGGTGTTCTTCGGGCTGCGCGGTTTTACAAAGAGATATAATCAACGGATACGAAAATATAAAAAAATCCGTTTCAAAAATTATTGAAAGTATTTTAAGGGAAAAGGAATATGACAAAATAAGCAGTCATTCAGGTGAATCGGAAGCAATAACAGATCTTTTTATACATGCCTTCGCAGATAAAGAAAATGCAGATGTAAATGACGGATTTTCGGAAGTTATCGAAGAATTATTAAACAGATTGAAACAGTTTTTAGAAAATAATAAAGCTTTTTCGGATAAGAAAATTAAGGAACTGGATGACTTTGCAAGGGAGGCACGAGAAACGGCCGAAAGGATTGAAAAAGATGACGGAGCGCTAAGCGACACGGAGGCACAGATTGAAGAAAGCGAAAAAAAGAGACATATATTGGAAATTGAAATCGCGAAAAACCGGGATGCGGCAGAGCGCATTGCGGAAATGCTGACATTTAAATCAAGGGATGAGGCAATTCGCGCGGAAGAGGAAGCAAAATCAGCGAAAGACACAGCTTTTTTACATTACGGCAATGCAAAAGATCTTAAATCAAAATTAAGAAAAGAACTTGATGCGAATGATACTTTGTTTATGAGTTATACGAATCAATTACCTAAGTTAAAGGAAGAAGAGGAACGGAGCAGGATTAATTATGAATCCGAACTTGAGAGCAGCGGTATGTCTGAAGAAGACAGGAAGGCATTAGTGTTAAAATATACATCTGATACCGTTGAAAAGTACAAAAAGCAGGTGCACGATTACGAGATGAATCTTTCGGCCGTAAACGGAAAGCTGGAAATGGCCCGTAAAAATACGGAATCATATTCAAGACCCGATATGGAACGCATGTTACTATTAAAAGAAGAAACTCAAAAAAAATGGGATGATATAAATGAAAAATATATTTCTCTTATTAACAGAGAGAGCAGGAATAAAAGTATTTACAATAATATTTTCAAACAATTATCGGACAGACAAAAGACCGCAGAAGAATTTAAAAAGACGGAACGCCTTTATAACAAAATAACAGGCGGAGAATCGGGTAACAGAATAAGGCTTGAAACATTTGTGCAGAGATATTTTCTGAAACAGATTCTTGTCAGCGCCAATATTCGCTTCCGCCAAATGACCGACGGGCAGTACGAATTAAGAGTTATTGACGAACAAAAAGCCGGCTTAGGAGGGAGAAACGGAAGTGATAACAGCCTCAATCTGTATGTGTATTCATATGAAAATGACAATGTAAGAAGTATAGAAACATTGTCGGGGGGAGAAACTTTTATGGCGTCATTGGCTATTGCCCTCGGAATAACGGACAGAATAGAAGAAAGATCAAGCGCCGTCAATTTGGATATTATGTTTATAGATGAAGGTTTCGGCTCGCTTGACGATAATGCAAGAAGAGAATCGGTTAAAATGCTGCAGAAATTGTCCGGAGGGAAAAAACAGGTAGGTATTATCTCGCATGTAACGGAATTAAAGCAAGAAATACCTACCATATTAAAAGTATATAAAGATGAAAAAGGAAGCCATGCAGAGTGGCTGATTAACTGACAGTCCTTTATATTAAGAAATACGTTAAATGAGTCCCGACATAAAGGTTGAAGCAATAACGGTTATAATACTGCATACAACAATTGAAAGACTTCCCATTGCTCCGCATTCTTCGTCAATGCTCATGGCCTTACTTGTTCCGATTACGTGGCTTGCCGCACCGAGTCCCAGGCCTTTTGCTATCGAACTTTTGATGTGAAGAATTCTGTATATGGGTTCATCAATTATTGCACCGAGTATACCCGTGATTATTATTGTAATTACGGTAATTGTTACTATACCTCCGAATTCTTCCGAAATGGACATGCCTACAGCCGTTGTAATTGACTTAGGGAGTAAAGTTACGTACATCTCGTGATTTAATCCGAATAACAGTGACAAGACATATATGGACAGAAGTCCGCTGAATGTTCCCACAACAAGCGCCGCAATAATTGCCGCGAAGTGTTTTTTAAGCAAAGCGATGTGCTTATAAAGAGGAATTGCCAAAGCAACTGTAGCCGGCGTTATAAGATAACTTATGTATTTGGCGCTGTTATTAAATGCGTCATAATCAACATTAAATATCAACAGAAACGCGACTATAATTATTATGGCAATAAGCAACGGGTTAAGGAAGGGAAGTTTTGTCTTCTTGTTAATCCATTTACCGAATAAAAATGCCGCAAGGCACATTATTGCTCCGACAAACGAAGACTGTGTAAAAAAATCATTCATAAAGATCACCTCTTTTTATTGATTATCACATCTGCTATTTTTGCGGTTACGCTGTGTACCACAATTGTAGAGATAACAAGTATTGCAATATAAGGAATAAGTATTGATGAGAGAGAATGCCAGCTTGATATTATCCCGACTCCGGCGGGAACAAACATTACGGGCATCATATCTATAAGGAAGTTCCCTGTCGATTCAACACTTGAAAGCGGAACGATCTTTGTAACCAATAAAAAGAATAATAATAACAGACCGTATATATTTGCAGGTATCGGAAGCGGTATGGTATAACGCATCAATTCACCTGCAAATGTACATGCAAATATAATTGAAAGTGGTTTTAAAAAGGTCATAATATGTTCCTTTCTTAAAAATTTAACTAATTGTATACAGGATGTTATAGCACCTTGAGAGATTGTATACAAGTAAAATTTTTAACATTATACAACCGGTTTTCTTTGTGTATTTAAGAATGGTGTCACATATATTGACAAAATACATATATTTAATACAATATACTTTAATACAATATAAAATATTGGGAGGCATGACACCTTCTTGAAAAAATAAGGAGTAATATAGATGGCGGAAGATAAATATGCACAAATAAGATTGGATAATCAGTTATGTTTTCCATTGTATGCATGTTCAAGAAAAATAGTGCAGCAATATACTCCTCTTTTGGATGAATTGGGAATAACCTACACACAATACCTTACACTTATGGTTCTTTGGGAGAAAGGCGAGGCGACAGTCGGTGAACTGACTAAGAAGCTTTATCTTGATACCGGTACAATGACCCCGTTGTTGAAAAAAATGCAGACAAAGGGGCTTATTACAAGAGAACGAAGTAAGGAAGACGAAAGAAGTGTCATAATAAAACTGACTTCTGAGGGAGAGGCTTTGAAAGAGAAAGCTGTTTCAATCCCGGGTCACATGGTTCAATGTCTGAATTTATCAAAAGAAGAATTTGAAATTTTATATAAAGCACTTTACAGGTTGTTAGACAATCTTAAGCAAAAATAATGCAACAGCCGTGACTGATAAGCGAAAACCACACTTGACATGTATATATGTAATTACTACAATTACATATAACTTACTTTATGCGAGGAGGTAATTATGACAGCAGAATTTCCTTTAGCAGTACATGCACTCGTTTATTTGTATAAGTCAGGCAAGGTCACGACAAGTAACGAATTAGCGGAGAATATATGCACTAACCCGGCAAGGGTGAGAAAAGTTATGACTTTGCTGAAAAATTCCGGACTTATTTCTTCCGGTAGGGGCAAGGACAGCGGTTACAGCATAGTCGGAGAGAACGGAGACATTACCCTTGCACAGGTAATGTCGGCGCTGGAAGAAGAGCCCGTATTTATGAAGTGGCGTTCCGGCGATGAAAGCGGCGACTGCCTGATTTCTTCGGGAATGGGCAAAACCATGGACGGAATATATTCAGAGATGAATAAGCTGTGTAATGATTATCTGTCGGATATTACAATAAGAGATATTGCCAACAATGTTGTGAAAAGGCAGGATGACAAACAAAAATGTGACTGCGGATGCAATTGCGGATGTCAAAGTTCGTAGTCGACAAATATATCTTTGGGGACAGGTGTAATTCCTGACCGGTGGTATGCAGCGTATTACTGTAAGCCCACGAGCGAAAGCTGATTTGGTGAGATTCCAAAGCCGACGGTAAAGTCCGGATGAGAAAAGAGCTAACTATAATAGAACATTCTATAAAGGCGGTCCCCGGGTTTAATAACTCGGGGACCTTTTTACGGTGAAAATATGACAGATTACGATTATATGAGACGCGCCATTGAACTGGCAAAAAAAGGAGAGGGAGCGGTTGATCCCAATCCGCTTGTCGGAGCGGTTATAGTAAAAAACGATAAAATAATAGGAGAGGGTTACCATAAAAAATACGGCGATCTCCATGCGGAAAGAAATGCGTTTAAGAGTATTACCGAAAGTGCCGAAGGAGGGACGCTATATGTCACTTTGGAGCCCTGTTGTCACACCGGGAAAACGCCCCCGTGCACCGATGCGATTATAGAAAATAAAATTGCAAAGGTTGTTATAGGTTCCGGAGATCCTAATCCGCTTGTGGCGGGAAAGGGAGCAACTGTTCTAAAGAATGCCGGAATCGAAGTCGTTGAAGGCTTTCTTGCCGAAGAGTGCGATGTATTAAATGATGTATTTTTCCACTATATAACCAATAAAACTCCGTATGTTGTAATGAAGTACGCCATGACTCTTGACGGAAAAATCGCGACAAAGTCAGGCGACTCAAAGTGGATAACAAATGAGCTGTCAAGACGGAAAGTACAGGAGATGCGCAATAAGTATACCGGCATAATGGTGGGTATAGGTACCGTGAAGGCAGACGATCCGATGCTTAATACACGAATTGAGGGAGGGCGAAGCCCGATAAGGATAATTTGTGACAGCAAATTAAGTATTTCCGCCGACAGCAATATCTGCAGGACGGCGTCGGAAATAAAAACATTTGTTGTCACCGCATTTAAAGATATGCCATCCGGAATAGTGACCGACATTAAAACACCGAAAATGCGCGAACTGTCAAGGCTTGGAATTAAATTTATAAATGTGCCGGCAAAATCGGATGAACCTGAGGTGGACCTGAACCGGCTTATGGAATTGCTCGGTAAACTGCAAATTAATTCAATATTGCTTGAAGGCGGAGGCACTCTTAATTATTCTGCGTTGCAGGCGGGAATAGTTAACGAAATAGCCGCATTTATCGCCCCTAAAATAGTAGGCGGAGATGCAAAAACTCCGGTCGGCGGAACAGGTGTCGATAATTTGGGAAAAGCGCAAATGTTGAAACTTTTGAGCATGGACTCATCGGACGGTGACATATATGCAAGATATAAGGTTCTGAAGGACAAGTCTTTGTAATCTGACGGGAAGCTTATGAAAGGAGATATGTTTCGAAATGTTTACGGGAATTATAGAAGAAGTCGGAACCGTGAAAGGCTTTGCGATAAACGGATCTTCGGGAAGAATTAAAATAAAGGCAAGAAAGGTTCTTGAAGGAACCGAATTAGGTGACAGTATATCGGTTAACGGTGTTTGCCTTACGGTCGTAACAATGCAGCCCGGCTGTTTTGAAGCCGATGTTACAAGGGAAACCGTTGACAGAAGCGGTCTTGCGGAACTTAATGTCGGAGACGCCGTCAATCTGGAACGGGCCATGTTAATGGGAGGAAGATTCGGAGGGCATATAGTTTCCGGACACATTGACGGAACCGGCACTGTTGTTTCAAAAAAGAAAGTGGAAAATTCGACCGTCATAACAATAGGAGCCGATAAAAAAATAATAAACGGAATAGTACCAAAGGGGTCCGTGGCCATAGACGGCATAAGTCTTACAGTTGCGGAACTTACCGATAAAACATTCAGCGTTGCGGTAATTCCCCATACCGGAGAAGAAACTACTCTTGTGTTAAAGGGGGAGGGAAGCATCGTGAATCTTGAAAATGACGTAATAGGCAAGTATGTGGAAAGATTTATGGGAATCTATACGGGGAAAGAGATTTCCGAAAGTTCCTCACCGGTAAAAAGCGGTTTAACATTGGATAAACTAATAGAAAACGGTTTTTAACATAGATTTTTACTAATGATTTAATATTATAAGAAAGGGAAATTATGAGTGATTATGAATATTCTTCAATTGAACAGGCCTTGGATGATTTGAGAAACGGCAAGGTTATACTTGTAACGGATGATCCCGACAGAGAAAATGAAGGGGATATGATATGTGCGGCGGAGTTTGCAACAAGAGAGAATATCAACTTTATGGCAAGTGTTGCAAAAGGCCTTATCTGCACACCGATGAGTATTGAGGTGGCGGACAGACTGGGGCTTCCTCCGATGGTATCCGAAAATACGGACAATCATAATACGGCATTTACGGTATCTGTGGATCACATTGACACTACCACGGGCATTTCCGCGGAAGAGAGAGCGTTTACAATGGTTAAATGTGCGGATCCGAACACTAAGCCTACGGATCTCAGAAGACCGGGACACGTATTTCCTCTTGTTGCAAGAAGAGGAGGAGTTCTTACGAGAAACGGTCACACGGAAGCTACGGTTGATTTAATGAGGCTTGCAGGCTTAAGAGAGTGCGGTGTGTGCTGCGAGATAATGGATGATGACGGAACAATGATGAGAACTCCTAAATTATGGGAACTTGCAAAGGAACATAATCTCACATTTATCACGATTAAGCAGCTTCAGGATTATATAAAACTTCATGAAAAACATGTTGAAAAGGCAGCGGTTGCAAACCTCCCTACGGAATACGGCGAATTTCAGATGTACGGTTATGTTAATGACATAACGGGAGAGCATCATGTAGCGCTTGTGAAAGGCGATATAGGTGACGGAGAAAACATTCTCACAAGAGTGCATTCAGAATGCCTTACAGGAGATGTGTTCGGTTCGTTAAAATGCGACTGCGGTCTTCAGCTTCATAAAGCTCTTGAGCAAATAGAAAAAGAGGGAAGAGGAATTCTTTTGTATATGAGGCAGGAAGGAAGAGGAATCGGCTTAATTAATAAAATTAAGGCTTATTCACTTCAGGAGCAGGGGTATGACACGGTGGAGGCGAACCTTAAACTCGGGTTTGCGGCTGACCTGAGAGAATATTGGGTAGGTGCGCAGATTCTCAGAGATCTCGGAGTAAAGTCCATGAGACTTCTTACCAATAATCCGGATAAAATTTACGGACTTTCCGAATTCGGACTGAAGATAAACGAAAGAGTGCCTATTGAAACTGAGCCTCAAAAGCATGATGTAAATTACCTTAAAACAAAGAAAACAAAAATGGGACACATTTTCAACAAAATAGAGCTGTAAAAAGAGAAAGGATATTATTATGAAAGAAATCAATATTATTGAAGGAAGCTTAGTTGCAAAAAAAGATATGAGGGTCGGCATTGTAATGTCAAGATTTAATGAAGTGATAGTTACAAAGCTTCTCGGAGGCGCAATAGACGGGCTTACAAGACATGGAGTGGATGAAAATAACATAACGGGTGCCTGGGTTCCGGGTGCGTTTGAACTTCCTTTGGCGGCAAAGCGTATGGCAGAGTCGGGGAAATATGATGCCGTTATCGCTCTCGGTGCCGTAATAAGAGGATCTACAACACATTATGACTATGTTTGCAATGAAGTTTCAAAGGGAATTGCTCATGTGGCGTTGGAAACGGGAGTTCCGGTAATGTTCGGCGTACTTACAACGGAGAATATTGAACAGGCGGTTGAAAGAGCGGGAAGCAAGGTCGGCAATAAAGGATACGACTGTGCCGTGGGAGCAATCGAAATGGTTAATTTAAAGGATGCATTATAATAAGATGCCGGAGAAATTCACAATATAACATTGTAAATAAAATGCAGTAAGATTAGAATATATCGATATATTCTAATCTTACTGCATTTTTAACATTTGTTTATCTGTTTGCGGATATTCAGCATTCTGTTGTCAAGAGCAGCGCTGTCTTCCGCGCATTGGATAAGTTCACTGTGCAATGATTTTAAAATGTTATCCGGAATGTCTTTTTTATATCTCAGTTTATGTTCAAGGCTGGCCCAAAAGTCCATGGCGATGGTTCTCAATTGAACCTCTACCTTTACTTCTCTTTTCTCGTCAAGCAGAAATATGGGAACGGAAACTATAAGGTGAAGGCTTCTGTATCCGCTTGGTTTAGGATTTTTTATATAGTCCTTTTTCTCGATAAGGGTGACGTCATCCTGATTTAAAAAGCTGTCTGCGATAGTATATATATCATCTATAAAGGAACAGATAACCCTTGCGCCGGCTATATCATTCATATGTTCCTCTATTGACTCAAGAGAAGGATCAAGACCGTAGCGTTCAACCTTTCCGATTATACTCTCAAAGGATTTGATTCTCGTTTTGATTGACTCTATGGGATTGGTGTCATACTTTAATGAAAGCTGTGAATTAAGAACGTTGAACTTGGTCTCTACTTCCATAAGGGCGCATTTATATCTTGTAAAGAACAGAGAAACAGGGGCTATGGATTCATGCATATATTCAAGAAAGGCGGTTTTTGATATATTTGTCGAACTTACGGCATTGCCCAGGCGTTCAATAAGCTTGGAAGGTTCTATATTGACTTCGTTGAGACGGCTTAGTTGTGCCAATTCAGCATCAATAAGTTCATTGCCGGTAATCTTTTCGTCCATTGTACACCTCTCGGATTATTATACTTATAAACATTGAAGTATTATTTAATCATTTTTAAGTTAACGATAGAAAAGATTATAATATAGAAACATAAACCTTTTCCATGTAAAACGGCAATTTTATATATTTTTAATAGTATTGCCACGGCTAAAGGAATAAAATTAATATATTTAAACCGTTATTTTATTTGGAATATTATATATGAAGGGGGTGATTCCGTGAATGACGCGTTTGTTGACATCGATTTGCACGATATGACTACGGATGAGGCGAGAATAGAAATTAATCGCGCCCTTAAAGCCGTCTCTAAATTTACTTATCAGATAAGACTTATACACGGTTATAACAGAGGTACAAAAATAAAGGAAATGATAAGTAAAGAATTTAAAAACAATAAACTGGTCAAAAGGATTATCCCCGGAGATAATCAGGGTGTAACAATTCTTGTGCTCAGAGAACTATATTAAGAAAATATTTTGGGACTGTTTATAAAATAATCGGAAGGGAAGTGACTGTTATGTTGAAAGTCGGAATAGAAGGCAGAAGAGAAATTGTGGTGACAAGAGATAAGTCTGCAAAATTTATGGAAAGCGGCGGTCTTGAAATATTTGCGACCCCCATGATGATAGCACTCATGGAGGCTGTTGCGTTTGACAGTGTTGTGGACTACCTGGAGGAGGGACAGGGTACTGTCGGAACGAAAGTTGATATAGAACATATTTCTCCGACACCGATAGGAATGAAGGTTACGGGCGTTTCAAAACTTACGGAGATAGACAGGAGAAGACTTGTATTTGAAGTTGAAGCCTATGATGAAAACGGACTTATAGGTAAAGGCATTCATGAGAGATTCATTATAGATAATGAAAAGTTCCAAAAAAAGGCAAATGCAAAATTAAGTGAAACCGTTAATGCGGCGGAAAATATAACCGAAGAGGGTAATCCTGCCAAGCCGTTCGGAGAGTACGGCGTAAAAATGCTCAATCTCATGAATGACAGTCATTTTGCTGTATCAGGTTGGATGCTTGATATAGTCGGAGCAAGCGACGGCGACAGAATTCTGGATATAGGCTGCGGAGGAGGAATGACGCTCAGAAGGCTGTCTTCCCAGGTAATGAGCGGAAGCCTTGTGGGGTTGGATTATTCTCCTGTTGCAATAGAAGAAACGGCAAAACTCAACAGTGAGGATATCTCCACCGGAAAGCTTAAGCTTGTCGAGGCAACGGTATGCGATATGCCGCTTAAAAGCGACAGTTTCGATAAAATAGTATCGGTGGAAAGTTTTTATTTTTGGGGGAATCATTTAAGAGGTCTTAAAGAAATAAGAAGGGTTCTCAAGCCGGGAGGAGCTGCTTTTATATGTACGGATGTTTACGAAAACGGTAAATTAGACGACAAAGTCAGGGAAAATATAAGCAAGTACAATATGTTTGTTCCTACCGTGGAAGAATTTAAGGATCTGTTCTTAAAAGCAGGTTTCGATAAAGTAATAATTCACACGTCAGATAACGGAAAACCGTGGATATGCGTGGAAGGAATAAAATAAAATATACCATATAAATAATCCTATCGAGGATAACGGTCATAAGCAAAGTTGACGCAAGTGCGCATTATAAGGCATGTTGTGCATCATGTATGCTTATGGCCGTTTTTATAATTTATAATAAATATAAATTAATGGAGAATTATGTATGAGGGGGGTAACACGGAACGGTCAAAGTTGTATAATCAAAGCAAAATCATATCTCTTTATATAAGTATTAATATGATTTTAAATTTGTAATTTTTGAAAAATATGATTTAAAAATAATCAATGCAATTCTGTAAATTAAGTATGTTTACTCAGAATTGCCGTAATGTAATTCGGGAGGGTGTATTTACGGATATGGAAAATATATGGAATATAGCGGATCAGACAATAAGGACCGGAGAAAAGAAGCAGGTTTATATTCAAGTGTCGGACAGTGAAGAATACATGCCTGTAACATTTATTAACGGTGTAAAAGAAGGCAAGACGGTTCTTGTTACGGCAGGAATACACGGAGGAGAATATGAAGGCATTCATGCGGCGTGTGAGATAGCGAGAGATCTCAAACCCGAAGATATATCGGGGAGACTTGCGATCATTCATCCGGTGAGCGTGCAGACCTTTAAAGCCAAGCAGGAGAATATAACTCCCATAGACGGGAAAAATCTAAACAGAGTATTCCCGCCGAATCCGAACGGAACGCTTACAGATAAGATTGCGTGGACACTGTGGGATAAATTTCAATCCCACTGTGATTTTCATATGGATTTGCACGGGTGTTATTCCGAATGGATTACGCCTCATGTTTATTATACCGGAGTGGCATGCGATGAAGTCGTAAAAACGGCAAGAGAAGCCGCAAAATATGTAAATGTCGAATATATGGTTAAATCAGTTGCCACAACAGGTGCATATAATCACGCCGGAGTAAACGGAATTCCGGGAATACTTCTGGAAAGAGGACATAGCAATCTTCTTTCCGATGACGATGTTATTCTATATAAGAAAGATGTTATTAATGTGTTGAAGCATTTGGGGATACTTGAAGGGGATCCTGTAAAACCGGAAAAAGAACCTGTGGATGTATGCGATTTGAGATATGTTAATTCAAAATATCACAAGAATGCCTGTTGGCACCCTACCGTAAGAGTGAACGAAAAATTTAAAAAAGGAGATAAGCTGGGAACGGTAAGGGATTTTTTCTGCAATACTCTGGATGAAACTTATGCGGAATATGACGGAATTATATTATATATGTACGGGATGATGCCTATATCTCCGTTTGGTTTTGAGATATGCTATGCAAGAATATCCGATGAAAATTAATAGGGCAAAAACGGTATTTTAATGCTTATATAGAAGGAAAAAATAAACGGCAAAATAATTGTAAAAAATAGACTTTTTAATAATTGTTGCAATTACGCAATATTTCAAGAATTAAAGCAAAAAAAGTACAAAAAAACACACTTAATAAAATAAACAAGAGCAGTAAATGTGCCGTATTGCAATACATTTTTTGCAATATTTGTATATGTTAAGGCCCCGGTAATATGTAATTCAATATTGACCATAAATACAAAATTTGTACATAAAAAAATTATATGCCGGAAAAACAGGTGAAAAAGCCGTTTAAACACAGATAAAATCAACGTTTCAGCCTTAAAAGCGATTTAAAAAAATACAATTTAATTTGTTGACGATATGTCTAATTTATGCTATTATGCAAATCAGAGCTGAGAACCCCCTTAAGGGGTTGGAAAAAATGCTTGAGAATATGTTTGAAAACCAGAGAAGGAGGAAAAGAGATGCGTTTAAATGATAAGGATACAGAGAAACTTATAGTTTACGTAGCTGGTATTTTAGCACAGGAAAGAAAAGACAGAGGGGTTAAGCTTAACTACCCTGAGTCAGTTGCTTTAATTACAAAGAACATACTTGAATATGCTCGTGATGGTAAGACAGTTGCAGAATTAATGCAGCTTGGTACAAAGCTTTTAACAAAGGCTGACGTTATGGACGGAGTTGCTGACATGGTAGCTGTAGTTCAGGTTGAGTGTACATTCCCAGATGGTACAAAGCTTGTATCAGTTCATAATCCAATCCAGTAATTAAAAAAGGAGGCAACATAATGAAATTCGGTGAAGCTATTATTTTAGATAGAGAAATTGAAATTAACGCTGGCAAGAAGACAGTTAACATCAAAGTTACAAATGCTGGTGACAGACCTGTTCAGGTTGGTTCACACTGCCACTTCTTCGAGGTAAACAAGCTCCTTGACTTTGACAGAGCTGCTGCATACGGATATCATCTTGACATCCCTTCAGGTACATCAGTTCGTTTTGAGCCAGGTGAAACAAAGGAAGTTCAGCTTTGCGAGTTCGGTGGTACAAAGCGTATCTACGGTCTTAACGATTTAACATGTGGTGTTATCTCAGAAGAGAACAAGCAGCAGGCAATTGAGAACGCTAAGGTAAAGGGATTTATCAAATAATTATACCTTAAACGATCGATTGTTTTAAAGAACATAAATAAAATAAGCGAAAATATAAAATGTTTAGCTTAAAAATATAGGAGGATGTTATGAGCGTAAAAATATCAGGACAAAGTTATGCATCTATGTTTGGTCCAACAACAGGAGATAAGGTTCGTCTTGGTGACACAAGCCTTATTATCGAGGTAGAAAAGGACCTTACAGTTTATGGTGATGAAGCAAAGTTTGGTGGCGGTAAGACACTTCGTGATGGTATGGGACAGTCACCTATCACTACATCTGAAGCTGCACTTGATCTTGTAATCACAAACTGCTTAATTCTTGACGTAACAGGAATTTACAAAGCAGATATCGGTATCAAGGACGGAAAGATTGCAGGTATCGGTAAGTCAGGTAACCCTGGAACAATGGATGGTGTTGATGAGAACATGATCGTTGGACCTGGTACAGAAGCACTTGCAGGTGAAGGCCTCATCGTTACAGCCGGTGGTATTGATACACATATTCACTGGATTTGCCCACAGCAGGTTGAAACAGCTCTTTACTCAGGTATCACAACAATGATCGGTGGTGGTACAGGTCCTGTTGACGGTACAAATGCTACAACATGTACACCTGGTCCATGGAACATCGAAATGATGCTTAAGTCAGTTGAGCAGTATCCAATGAACATCGGTATGCTCGGTAAAGGTAACTGTGCTTATGAAGAGCCACTTGCAGAGCAGATCAAGGCTGGTGCTATGGGTCTTAAGCTTCATGAGGACTGGGGTTCAACACCTGCAGCTATCGATCACTGCCTTGGACAGGCTGACATCTATGATGTTCAGGTTTGTATCCATACAGATACACTTAATGAGTGTGGTTGCGTAGAAGACTCTATCAACGCATTCGCTGGTCGTGCTATCCATACATTCCACTCAGAAGGTGCCGGTGGTGGACATGCTCCTGACCTTATGGAAGTTGCTTCAGTTGCAAACGTTCTTCCATCATCAACAAACCCAACAATGCCATTCACAGTTAACACACTTGACGAGCACCTTGACATGCTTTGCGTATGCCACCACCTCGACAAGAACATCCCTGAGGATTTAGCATTCGCTGAGTCAAGAATTCGTCCTGAGACAATCGGTGCAGAAGACGTTCTTCATGACATCGGTGCATTCTCAATGATGTCATCTGACTCACAGGCTATGGGTCGTCCTTCAGAGGTTATTACACGTACATGGCAGTGTGCATCTAAGTTAAAGGATCAGGTTGGACCTCTTCCAGAAGATGCAGGCAATGACAACGATAACTTCCGTGCTAAGAGATATATCGCTAAGTACACAATCAACCCAGCTATCACATTCGGTATTGATCAGTATGTTGGTTCTCTTGAAGTTGGTAAGTATGCTGATATCGTTCTTTGGAACCCAGCATTCTTCGGCGCAAGACCTGACATCATCATCAAGGGTGGTCTTGTAACAGCTGCTAAGATGGGTGAGGCTAACGCTTCTATCCCTACTTGTGAGCCAATCCTTTACAAGAAGATGTTCGGTGCTGACAGCAAGGCTGTATTTGATACATGCTTCACATTCGTATCAAAGGCATCTCTTGAAGCTGGTATCGCTGAGAAGTATGGTCTCCAGAAGACACTTCTTCCAGTTGAAGGCTGCCGTAACATTGGCAAGAAGGATATGGTACTTAACGATGCTACTCCAGAAATCATCGTTGATCCTGAAACATATGAAGTTACAGTTGATGGTAAGAAGGCATACTCAGAGCCAGCAACAGTTCTTCCACTTGCACAGGTTTACAACTTATTCTAATTGTTGCTTATAAACGTTTAGTTTTGAGTAATTATATATTATAAAAATAGGCGCGATGTGTTAGAGATTAGTGATAATTGCTACATGTCGCGCTTATCTAAACTAAGCTTCTTTTATAATATGTACTTTCAGTATGTTTATCAAAATAAGACAGGCTCAACATATAGGCAGGTTCACATATATATGTTATAAAATAAGTTTTTTGTATTAAAATAATACGAAAGGAGATATGAAGTCCTTAAAAATTTTGATTGATATTTAATCCGGACTTCGTATGATGATTTATTTATGATTTGTGAAAAAATTCTCGGTAAGATTCAGGATCCTGAATTTGCCGGTAAAAAGGTGGATTATGTAGATTTTCCATGGGATGAAGCTTTCAAGAGACTTCACAGAAAGAAGTCTCGAGGAGGAGTCGATATCGGCGTTAATCTTGATGATTCTGTTCTTGTACGAGGCTTAAATCAGGATGATGTATTGGCTGTTGACGGTGATACCGTAATTGCTGTTAACATCGAAGAGTGTGAAGCAATTGAAATTACCGTAGCTGAAGATCAACTGCATATGATTGCAAAGGTATGTTACGAGATAGGTAACAGACATGCTCCTTTATTCTGGGGTAAGGATAAGAGAACTTTCCTTACGCCGTATAATGAGCCGATGCTTATTTTAGTCAGAAAAATTCCGGGTGTTGAAGCTATGGTTGTTGAAGACAAGTTTGACTTCGATAACAGAATTTCCACATCGGTTTCGTCACATTCACACTAATTAGGAGATAACTATGGACTTAAACTCTAAGTTCCTACTGCTTCAGATTAATGATGCTATGTTCCCTATCGGTGCATATTCTCATTCATACGGTCTTGAAACATATATCCAGAACGGTATTGTTCACGACACACAGACAGCAGGAGAATTTATTAGAAAAAAACTTAAGTATAATATGCTTTACAATGAATTGGCATTTGTAAGATTTGCATATGATTATGCTAAAGAAGGAGATATCAAAAAACTTCTTGATTTTGATGATGTTATAGAAGCAAGTAAAACTCCGAGAGAAATCAGAGAGGCAAGCCAGAAACTCGGTTCCCGTTTTGTTAAAACGGTTCAGAGTATGGGCGTTGAAGATTTAGATCCTGTATTTGATCAATTTGTTGAAGCAAAGGGCAACGGACCTATTCATCACGCTACGGCATACGGCGTTTTATGTGCCGCTGCCGACATTGATTTGGATGATGCTTTAGATTGTTTCTTATATACACAGACATCCGGTTTGGTTGTTACAAGTGTTAAGACAATTCCTTTGAGCCAGACAAGCGGTCAGCAGATTCTTTACAGCATGATCGAGGTATTTGAAGAATTAATCGAAAAAGTTAAGGAAATGGATATCAGTAAAGTCGGTCTTGCAAGTCCGGGATTTGACTTAAGATGTATGCAGCATGAATACTTATATTCAAGACTCTATATGTCATAATATTCACAACATTAACAATTTTAAATTTGAGAGGTTATTTTTATGTCATTAACTAAAATTGGTGTAGCGGGTCCTGTAGGTTCAGGTAAAACTGCTTTAATTGAAGTGCTTACAAGAGAACTTGCAGGCGAATACAGTATCGGTGTTATCACAAACGATATTTATACAAAGGAAGATGCGTCTTTCCTTGCCAAGAACTCAGTAATTTCACGTGACAGAATCGCGGGTGTTGAGACAGGTGGTTGTCCTCATACGGCTATTCGTGAGGATGCATCGATGAACCTTGAGGCTGTTGAAGATCTTGTTGCTAAATTCCCTGATATTCAGCTTCTTTTCATCGAGAGCGGCGGTGATAACCTTTCAGCTACATTCTCACCTGAGCTTGTTGATGCTACAATATTTGTTATCGACGTTGCCGAAGGTGATAAAATTCCAAGAAAAGGCGGTCCCGGTATTACAAAGTCTGACTTATTATGTATTAATAAGATTGACCTTGCTCCATATGTAGGCGCTGACCTTTCAATCATGGAAAGAGATTCAAAGAGAATGCGTGGCGACAAGCCTTTCATCTTCACAAATGTAAGAACAGGTGAAGGTGTTCAGGATGTAATTAACTGGATTAAACGTGATGTTTTATTAGAGGATATTAAATAAAGTGGCTTCAGAAAATAAATTTGGAAAAGTATCAGAATTAAAAATTGAAAGTGAATTCCGTGATGGAAAAACAATTGTAAGTGACAGCTTTTTCACACCACCTTTTAAGATAATGCTTCCTTTATACCAGAAGGATAAGTTAACAAATAAGGAAGTTATGAGACTGTTGCTTCTTATGGCATCTCCGGGAATTATGGAAGGTGACGTTCAGAAGTTTTCGTTCGATATAAAAGAAAACAGTGATGTGGAATATTTCACTCAGTCATACGAAAAAGTTCACAAGATGCATGACGGACACGGTACTAGAGATGTATTTATCAATATGGGTAAGAATACATATTTTGACTATCATCCGATGCCTATTATGCCTTTTGCGGACTCTGCGGTATTTAACAACGTATTCATTAATTTTGAAGATGAAACTTCAAAGCTTATATATGAAGAAATACTTTGCTGCGGTCGTGTTGCATACGGTGAAAGATTTGACTATCGTGAATTCAACAACCTTGTAGAAGTTCGTCAGGGCGGGAAAATGATATATAGAGATAATGTACAATTCGAACCTGAGATGATGGATATTTCAGGCCTCGGAATGTATGAAGGCTATACACATTTTGGCAATCAGATTTATTTCAACATTGAAAGATCTGAAGACTGGATTTCAGAAGTTAATAATCTTCTTAAGGATGCAGAGGAAATGGAAGGATCGATTACTACTACAGGCAACGGCGATGTTGTTGTTCGAGTAATGGGATATAATGCAGATCCGATTGAAAAATTCTTCAGAAAGATTAAAGACTTACAGGCATAATCTGATAATTAAAACTGAATAAAAAAGTCGTCCGTATAAAAGCGGACGACTTTTTTATTCAGTTTTATTATTTTCTAAAAACGACAAACATCTTGCTTTATGTGAATAAAATCTGTAATCCGTAATGTGTAACATTTTAAAATCCACCGTTAGAAAAATTTACTGTATCCGTATCAGAAAATTGACCTATTTTTATTTAAAAATAGGTCAAAAACAAATCGTGAAAGTTACTGCTCTGAAAAATTTAACAATATTTCAGACCTTTTTACTTGAACACATATCTATTATTATAATATGATAAAAACAGTATATTTAAATTTAATGATTAAATATCCAAATATAATGCATATTCGAAAATGATACTTAACAGTTGTAAGTCATATATCATTTTATTGATTTGTTTATTATTTATTAACTGTGGATATGTAGGATTACATTTATATAAACGGAGATTACATTATGGATAAGAAAGTTAATCACAATAAAGATACGGGAGTTGTCGCTGATAGTATATCTGATTCAGCCGGCGTAGAAAAAAAATCAAACAGCGAAGAATTAAAGACTGAAAAATCCGACTACGGGGAACAGAACACAGAAAAATCCGATTCATCTCAGTCCGGTAATGCCGAAAAAACAGTCATTATTAACAGCACAAAAATAATGAATAAAACTGTGGAGGCCAATGATTTTGATTATACAAAACATTTTAAGACAACTGCCGAAATAAGAAATCAAAGCAAAAATACGGAAGATTCATCCGAATATGAAGAAGATATTAATAAACAGATAGAACAATCCCTAAAAAAATTAACCGAGGATGAGGTACTACTTTCAAGAGAAGAATATCTTTCAAACGAAGACACGGGCGCCGATACCGATAAGCGGTATCAACAAAACACCTCCGGCATAGATGAAAAAAGCTCAAATAATAATGTTGTTGCTTCAAATTCGGGCAAAAGTGCCGATACTAATTTAAAAGATACCGAGCAGGGGAAGTCGACGGGCAAATCTCCTGAAACTTCGGTGAAAAAGCCGTTTTATAAAAATATAAAATTTATTATTCCGGCAATAGCCGCATTGGCAGGTGTTGTTGTACTGATTATAGTTATTAACCTTAACAATAACTCTTACAACAGTACATATAAAAATGGCGAACAGGCATATGCAAACGGAGAATATGAAAAAGCTCTGGAGTATTATTTAAAGGCAAGCAACAGCAATGACGGCAAAAGAAATACCGACATGCTTCTTCACATGGCAGATGCTTATTTTAGACTTGAAAAATACGACGACTCAATTGCCGTATACAATCAGGTTTTGAATATTGATGAGAAGAACGGGAAGGCAGTAGCGGGACTGCTTGAAAATTATACTAAGAAAAAAGATATCGGCAATATTAATGCGGTCTTAAGAAAGTATGAAAACAGCGGAATGGACGAATATATCGCTCCTTACGATGTTACGGCGCCGAAGGCAAGCGTGGACAGCGGCTCATATGATGATTCACAATCCGTAAAGTTTACTTCGGATGACGGCACGACAATTTATTATACTTTAGACGGAAATGATCCGTCGGATAAATCAAAAATATATACGAGACCTATTACGGTAAATGAGGGTTATACGGTTATTTCCGTCGTTGCATATAATTCGGAAGGGGTGCGAAGTAAAATAGCAACTTATGAATATAACATAGATTATATGATTCCTAAAGATCCTTCCGTTTCATTGGGTGACGGAAAGTACGTATCGGGCACAAGCGTAAGCATTTCCGTTCCGGAAGGTTCAACAGTATATTACACAACCGACGGAAGCAATCCCACAAAAGATTCAACAAAATATGAAAAAGAAATAAGTCTGCCTATGGGACATACAAAGCTCTCTGTTATTGCAATTAATGATAAAAGCGGAAAATCAAGTGATATAGTAAGAAGAGAATATGACATTGTTGCTTACGGACAAAATGCATCCGACAATTCAACGGTTAATACAAACGGTCAGAATGTTACAGGCAATCAAAGTACCTCAAATAATTAAATACAGGATTATTATATTTGTGAAAGAGAATAAGAGCGGGTAACAAATTCATATATACGGTAAATGGATTGTAATATCATGACAGATATACAATCCATTTATTATGCATGGCATGTTGATAAATCAGCAAGACAGTGACTTATGCATGGATATAGTTTTAAGAACAACAGTAAAGAAACAAAGGGTATCGAGATATTTAAGTAATATGTTTTGAGGATATGGAAATGAATAAAATTTTGATTGTAACGGGCGGTAATGTCGATTACGAATGGGCGTCCGATTTTTTATCCGGAAGAAAATACAATAGTGTCATCGCCGTTGACAGCGGTTATAAACATACATTGTCATTAAATATCGGAGCAGATGTTGTTGTAGGTGATTTTGATTCTCTGGATAAGGAAATATTTTCCGGTATGGATAAGTCTGCGGTATATAAATACCCAAGTGAAAAAGATTATACGGATACGGAACTGGCACTGCACAGAGCAATCGGGATGAATCCGGATGAAATAGATATTATAGGAGCAACAGGATCAAGGGCGGATCATTTTATGACAAGCGTTATGAACTTAAAACTATGTGCAAATAAAAACATAAGAGCCGCAATCTACGACAGGAACAATAAAATATACATTTTGGAAAGCGGAGACATCGCAAAAATAAAAAGAGACGGACAATACGGAGAATATGTTTCGATAATTCCGATTTCAGATATTGTTATAACACTTAAAGGTTTCAAATATCCGTTGTACAAAGAAAATGTTTCGTTCGGCACCACCGTTTGCCAATCGAACGAAATAAAAGAATATGAAGGTATTATTACCGTACATAAGGGAACAGCGGCGGTATGCGAATCAAAGGATTGATTAAAAATATGAAAACAGTGATTATCGGCGGCGGAGCGGCAGGTATGACGGCGGCCCTGTTTGCAAAAGAAAATAATAATGAAGTAATAATATTGGAAAAGAATGAAAAGTTGGGAAAAAAACTATTCATAACCGGAAAAGGACGCTGTAATTACGCCAATATTGCGGAGTTTGATAAACTTATAGACAGTGTGGTGACCAACAATAAATTTATGTATTCGTCATTTAGGGCATTTTCCAATACAGATGCAATAAATTTTTTTGAAGAGTTAGGTTTGAAAGGTAAAGTTGAGAGAGGAGGAAGAGTATTTCCCGTATCCGATAAATCGTCAGACGTAATCAAAGTTCTCGAAAAAGCAATAAGATCAAAGGGAATAAGTGTCAGATTTAATACCGAGGTCAGGGAACTTTTGGTGGAAGATGATAAAATAAAAGGAGTAGAGCTTAGGTCCGGAGAAGTTGTTACCTGTGACAAATGTATAGTTGCGACAGGCGGAATGTCATATCAGTCAACAGGTTCAACAGGAGACGGATATAAATGGGCGAAGGAGACGGGACACAGAATAGAAGAAATATGCGGCGGGCTTACCGGACTGAACACAAAAGAAGATTATCCGAAGAAAATGCAGGGATTATCGTTAAAAAACGTAGAAGTTTCAATATATAACATGGGAAGCGAAAAGGTTGTTTTCAGAGATTTCGGAGAAATGTTATTTTCCCATTTCGGAGTAACAGGACCCGTTATTCTTACGGCATCCAGTTATATAGGGAAAAAATTAAAAGGCGGAAACATGAAACTCGTTATAGACTTTAAGCCTTCTTTGGACAGAGATAAACTGGATCACAGACTTCTCAGAGATATAGACGATAATCCGCACAGATCATACAGGAACATGCTTAAGACGTTACTGCCGGAAAAGGCTGTGGATGTTTTTGCAGAGAGGACCGGAATAAAAAAGGATACAAAAGCCGGAAATCTTACAAGAGTACAGAGAGAAAAACTTGTAAATGAATTGAAACATTTTGAGCTGACCATAACCGGTACGCGTCCGGTAAATGAAGCGATCATTACGAAAGGAGGAGTTTCGGTTAAAGATTTAAAACCGAAAACATTTGAATCAAAACGAGTTAACGGGTTATATTTTATAGGTGAAGTTATAGACGTCGATGCAGTTACGGGCGGATTTAATCTGCAGATTGCGTGGTCAAGCGCATATGCCGCGGGAAATGACTGCAGATAATATGAAATAGCGGCAAAAGTTACTTTTGATATTCATTTATAATATATAAAACAATAAATTTGAGTATGGATATTTTAATTAATATATATAATTATATTAGAAAACATGTTGTATTTTCTTCATATAAAAGAAAGAGGTTATGATGATTTATTCAATTGCCATAGACGGACCGGCAGCTGCCGGAAAAAGCACAATTGCGAGAAATGTTGCCGAAAAGACAGGCTTAATCTACATTAATACGGGAGCAATGTACAGAGCTGTTGCGTATTGGTGTATGAAAAACGGAGTTCCGACAAGAGAGAAGGAGCCGCTCAAATCAAGAATAAATGAGATCGAGATTGATATTTCATACGAAAACGGAATACAGCAGCTTATACTTAACGGAGAAAATGTGACGGAAGATCTCAACTCGGAAGAAGTGGGAAGAGAAGCTTCAAAAGTTTCACAATTTCCGTTTGTAAGATTAAAACTTGTTAAACTGCAGCAGGAAATTGCCAATAAGCAGTCTGTGGTTATGGACGGAAGAGATATAGGTACAAAGGTGCTTCCGGGTGCATTTTTTAAAATATATATGACCGCATCATCTCCAGTTCGTGCCAAGAGAAGATATGATGAACTTACGGCAAAGGGAGTGGAGTGCGATTACAATACCATTTTGTCAGACATAGAACACAGGGACTATGAGGATGAAAACAGAGAATTGGCTCCGCTTAAGCAGGCGTCGGACGCAATAGTAATCGACACATCCGACATGAGTGTGGATGAGGCGTCAGACAAAATAAAAGAATTGTTTGAAAAAAAGAAAGAGGAATATGAAAGAAATCATAAAAGCTGAGTCGGCGGGCTTTTGCTTTGGCGTGGAGCGGGCCGTTGACATGGTGAGAGAAGAGCTTGAAAAAGGCGAAGGCAAAATATACACATACGGACCTATTATTCATAATGAGTCAGTTGTTAAGGAATTTGCCGATAAAGGTGTAGAAATAATAGATAAACCGTCGGATTTGGACGGTAAGGAACAGGGAACCGTAATTATCAGATGCCACGGCGTTGCAGAAAATATTTACAAAGAGCTTGAATCCAAAAATGTTAAAATAGCAGATTCCACATGTCCTTTTGTATTGAAAATACATAGAATTGTTGAAGAAAAGAGCAAAGAAGGAAAGCAAATAGTAATTATAGGCAACGAAAGTCACCCTGAAGTGCAGGGGATTATAGGATGGTGCTCATCGAAAGCGATAGTTGTCGACGATGAGGAGAAGGCTTATGGTTTTGAAAGTGATAATAAGGATTTGCATATTGTGTCACAAACCACATTTCAAAGCGAGAAATTCACACATTTAGTTGAAATAATAAAGCAAAAGGGCTATAATGTTGATATTAGTAATACAATTTGTAATGCTACGGAAGTACGGCAAAAGGAAGCCTTCCGGATCGCCGGGAAAGTTGATGCTATGATTGTGATCGGAGGAAGTAACAGTTCCAATACGAGAAAACTGTATGATATTTCTAAAAGAGAGTGCCAAGAAACTTTCTTGATTCAAGATGTAAATGATCTTGATTTAGAAAGACTGAAATCAGCAAAACGCATAGGTATTACAGCAGGGGCCTCAACCCCAAACAACATAATTCAGGAGGTTTACACCAGTGTCAGAGCAAAGTTTTGAGGAATTGCTAAACGAGAATTTTAAAACAATACATACAGGAGAAATCGTTGACGGTACGGTAATCGATGTCAAGGAAGATGAGATTATCCTCAACATAGGATATAAATCAGACGGCATAGTTACAAGAAATGAGTATTCATCGGATAACAATCTTGATCTTAGAACAGTTGCCAATGTCGGCGATGAAATGAAGACGAAGGTTATCAAAATTAATGACGGTGACGGACAGGTAGTTCTTTCATACAAGAAGATGATTGCGGATGCAGGCAGCAAAAAGCTTGAAGAAGCATTTGAGAACCAGACTGTTCTTACAGCTAAAGTAACTCAGATCATGAACGGTGGTCTCGGTGTTATGGTGGATGAAACAAGAGTATTCATCCCTGCAAGCCTTGTTTCGGATGTATATGTTAAAGATCTTTCAACATTTAAGGATAAGGAAGTTTCATTTACAATTATTGAATACAATCCACGCAAGAGAAGAATTGTAGGTGATTGTAAGTCTCTTATTCTTGCAAGCAAGAAGGAGAAGAAACAGGAGATTCTTGATAATATTAAAGAGGGAGATGTAATCGAAGGAACAGTTAAGAATGTTACACCTTTCGGTGCTTTCATTGATCTTGGCGGAGTAGACGGACTTCTTCACATTTCCGAAATGTCTTGGGGTAGAACAGAGAATCCTACTAAGATTTACAAAGTAGGCGATACGGTTAAATGCTTTGTTAAGAGCATTGACGGAGATAAGATTGCACTCAGCGTTAAGTATCCTGATGCAAACCCATGGAATGACGCTACGAGCAAGTATGCTCGCGGCAACGTGGTTAAGGGTGTTGTTGCAAGAATGACAGACTTTGGCGCATTCATCCAGTTAGAAGACGGCATTGATGCTCTTCTTCATGTATCTCAGATTTCAAAGGATCATGTAGAGAAGCCATCAGATATACTTAAGGTTGGCCAGGAAGTAGAAGCTAAGGTTGTTGATTTTAACCCAAGCGAAAAGAAAATCAGCTTAAGTATCAAGGCTCTCTCAGATAAGGATGATACAGCAGAAGAATAATTAAAATAATTTTAATATCATTTTTTAATAGATGTATTATAAGAAAAGGAATCCGGAAAATAAAAATCCGGATTCCTTTTCTTTTTGTAAACAAAAAAATAAAATTGTGTCATATTTTTATTTAATTATTTTATAAAATAGTATACAGTATACAATTTTACTTTATTAGAAAGTTGACAGTTTAATTGTATCTTTAATTATTACAAAACTTAATATACTTAAGTAAAAAAAGGATTATATAGGTTTATATCCCATAAAGAGCAGTTATGACACTTAATAATATTAAAAATAATCCGCTTTTCACTAAAAAACAGAAATTATGTATATGGACTTTTTTCCTTTAATAATGTACAATTCAAAAACATAATTGTTTTTATTTCAATACATATTTATTTTTATTTTATATTTATGTTTTTCGGGAGGTATGTGTATGTACAGGTCAACGTTCAAAGGCGGATGTCACCCCTTTGAAGGAAAGGAAATGTCAAGTACAAAGCCGGTTGTAAATTTGGAACCGGGTCCTGAACTTGTATTTCCTCTTTCACAGCATGCAGGCGCTCCTGCGACTCCGGTGGTTAAACCGGGTGATGAAGTACTTGCCGGTCAACTTATTGCTGAGGCAAACGGAGCGATATCCGCTAACATTCATTCTTCTGTATCAGGAAAGGTAAAAGCCATACAAAAACGACCTCTGCCTACCGGTGGAGTCGGAATGAGTATAGTAATTACAAATGATAATGAATACAGAGAAGTTGAATATAAACCGGCATCTCTTGAAGAGTTATCAAGAGATCAGATTCTTGAAAGAATAAGAGCAGCCGGAGTAGTCGGTATGGGTGGAGCAGGATTCCCGACGGATTCCAAGTTTAACCCAAGTAACTATGAAAAAATAGAGTATCTTGTGGTAAATGGGGCTGAATGTGAGCCGTATCTTACATCTGATTATAAGAATATGACAGATTCCCCCGAAAAAGTAATCGGGGGAATTAAAATTGCTCTTAAAGTGCTTCCTAATGCAAGAGCGATAATCGGAATAGAGGATAATAAACCGGATGCAATCAGTATTTTCCGCGATAAGTGTTCCGGTGAGCCGAAGATTGAAGTTGCCAAGCTTAAAACGAAGTACCCTCAGGGTTCGGACAGAATGTTGGTATATGCCACAACGGGAAAAAAGATAAGTCCGAAAGAGCGATCCAATAAGTTCGGTGTAGTTGTAGTGAATGTATCAACTTTGGCTGCGGTATATGATGCGGTTATTGAGGGAAAACCATGTATAGAAAGAATATTTACCGTAAGCGGTGACGATATCGCTAATCCGGGAAATTTCAGAGTGCGCATCGGAACACTTTATAGTGAAGTTCTTAAAGCTGCAGGGGGAACAATTCAGGATCCGGAAAAATATATTAACGGCGGTACCATGATGGGATTTGCAATGTATGATTTGACATCATCCGTTACAAAGACGGCTTCATCTCTTCTTGCACTTAAAAAAGATGAGGTTTCCGCAAATGAACCTCCGACGCCGTGTATTAACTGCGGAAAATGCGGATTCGCATGCCCTATATACCTTATGCCTAATAAAATGTATAAATTGGCAAATAACGGCGATAAGGAAGGCTTTTTAAAGATGTACGGTGATTACTGTATAGCGTGCGGATGCTGTTCATATGTTTGTCCTGCTAAGATTCCTCTTAAGCAGTCATTTAAGACAATGAATTCAATTATTAAGGCTGAAAAGAAAAAGAGAAGGGCGGAGGTAAAGAAGTGAGTTTATTACATGTATCGGAAAGTCCGCACGTCAGAAGCAAAAATACAACTCAAAAGATAATGCTTGATGTATTTATAGCACTTATTCCGGCATCGGCATTTGGTGTATACAACTTCGGTGTACCGGCTCTTATCAGATTATTGGTTGGCATTTTTGCATGTGTAGCTTTTGAGGCGATTTATCAAAAGGCAATGAAGAAGAAAGTAATGGTGGGAGATATGTCTGCCGCCGTAACCGGTCTTCTTCTTGCAATGAACATCCCGTCTACTTTGCCTATATGGATGGAAGTGGTAGGATGCGCATTTGCAATTATTATTGTTAAGCAGCTGTTCGGCGGTTTGGGTCAAAACTTTATGAACCCGGCATTGGCGGCCCGTTGCTTCTTGCTGCTTGCTTATACAAAACCTATGACGGATTTTGTTATTGACGGTGTTTCGGGAGCTACTCCTCTTCAGATTTTAAAACCGGGAGGAGAGGCGGTAGGAGCAACCGATCTTCTTTCAATGTTCATAGGTACAAATAACGGTGTTATCGGAGAGACATCAGCAATGTTATTGCTTGCCGGAGCCGTATACTTACTTATAAAAAGAGTAATCAAGGTGCATATTCCTCTTTCTTACATAGGAATGTTTGCAGCCATGACATTCTTCCTGGCGCCGGGACATCAGTTTGATATTATGTACACACTTATGGAAGTGTGCGGCGGCGGTATCATTCTGGGAGCTTTCTTCATGGCTACGGACTATGTAACAAGTCCGGTATCTAACAAAGGTAAGATTTATTTCGGATTGATCCTCGGTGTGCTTACATTCTTATTCAGAATGTTGGGACCGAACTCGGAAGGTGTGGCATATTCAATCATTATAACCAACCTGCTTACACCGTTTCTCGATATGGCATCAGTTCCTAAGCCGTTCGGCTGGATCAAACCTGAGAAAAAGGAGGCTGATAGGAAATGAGCAAACAGGTAAAAGACGCACTTCGTCTGCTGCTCCTTACGGTAGTGGCCGGGGCGGCTCTCGGTGTTGTATATAATGTTACGAAGGAGCCTGTTGCGGAAGCCGCACAGAAAAAGCAGGAACAGGCATATAAATTAGTCGTTCCTGAGGCGGATAAGTATGAAGAAATTGACAATACGGATTACAATGACTCCAATATTGAATCGACAATGAAGCCTGTTCTTGCCAATGCTCCGGGAGTACATTCAGATATTTCAGTCAACAAGGTGTTGGTAGGATTAAAAGGCGACAAGGTTGTGGGTACGGTTGTTAATGTAACGTCTCATGACGGTTATAACGGAGATATCAGCTATTCCGTAGGAGTCGATGCGGAAGGCAAAGTTAACAAGGTTGAACTCCTTTCCATAGCCGAGACACCGGGTCTCGGCATGCAGGCTAAGACAAAACCGGAACATCTTGAACAGTATGTGGGAGTTGCATCAGACAACTTTACAATAGTGAAGGACGGAACGGGTAATCTTAAAAAAGATGTAAAAGATAAAACTGAAAAAATTGACAGCTTAAGCGGTTCGACGATAACTTCCAAATCAATTAACAACGGAATTAATGCAGCCGTTGTAACGGCTAAGACGGTGTATTCAACACCGGGCTTAAAGACGGTAGGAGGTGTTCCGATTGGGTAAGAAAATATTAGAAAGATTAAGTAACGGTATTATCAAGGAGAATCCGATACTTGTCGGAATGCTTGGTATATGTTCCACACTTGCCGTTACGACATCGGCAATAAACGGTTTGGGAATGGGAGCATCAACTCTTATAGTTTTGGCTCTTTCAAACTTAATAATATCTCTTCTCAGAAATTTTATACCGAACAGTGTTCGTATTCCGGGATATATAGTTATTGTAGCTTCACTCGTTACCATAATTCAGTTCTTTATGCAGGGATTCGTTCCTGATTTATATGAATCTCTGGGTATATTTATACCGCTTATAGTTGTTAACTGTATTATCTTGGGAAGAGCGGAATCATATGCTGCAAAAAACGGTCCGATACTTTCATTATTTGACGGTATCGGTGTAGGTCTCGGATTTACGATGACACTTACCATTCTCGGAGCGATAAGAGAATTTTTGGGAAGCGGAACTGTTTTTTCAACAGGTGCAACTCAGTTATTTAAAATTCCCGAAGGAACATGGTATGAACCTGCAAGTATTTTTGTACTTGCTCCGGGAGCCTTCTTTGTACTTGCGTTTATGACAGCGGTTATGAACAGGGCAAAGAGAAAGAAGGGACTTCCTCAGGCTGAAGTTCCGGACTATACACAGGACGGCGGATGCGCATCCTGTTCAATAGATTCATGTGCAGGCAAAACCATTGCCGAAATGAACAACAAAAATAAGGCGGAGATAAAGAGCCATCCTATTGATGTTGTTGTTAAAGAAAAGACGGGAGAGGGGGAAACTAAAGAATGAATCTTATTTTGATTATTGTAAGTGCGGCATTTGTTAACAATGTTGTTCTCAGTCAGTTCCTCGGTCTTTGCCCTTTCCTCGGCGTATCGAAGAGAATTAAGACTTCGACGGGTATGGGAGGCGCTGTTATTGCAGTTATAACCATATCATCGGCAATATGCAGTTTATTATATCAATTTGTATTGATACCTCTGGACCTTACATATTTGAATACTATAGTATTCATTCTTGTTATTGCTTCTTTGGTACAGTTCCTTGAAATGTATATTAAGAAGAGCAACCCTAAATTGTATGAGTCACTCGGAGTGTACCTTCCGCTTATAACTACAAACTGTGCCGTTCTCGGTGCCGTTCTTACTAACGTACAGAAGGATTATAATTTTATAGAATCGGTAGCCAGCGGCTTCGGTACATCATTGGGATTTGCCATAGCTCTTCTGCTTATGGCGTCAATCCGTGAAAGAATAGAAGGAAATGACATACCGGTAAGCTTTCGAGGAATGCCTATCGTATTAATAACGGCAGGCTTAATGTCAATTGCATTTATTGGTTTTTCAGGTGTTTTATAAAAGTAGGGGGTGAGCGTAAATGACAGGCTTTATTATAGCGGCTGTGGTTGTCGGCGCTATCGGAATTGCACTTGGCATATTTCTTACTTATTCCAGTAAAAAATTTGAAGTTCCGGTAGATGAAAGGGAAGCTGAAGTCAGGGAAGTTCTTCCGGGAAGCAACTGCGGTGCATGCGGATATCCAGGTTGTGACGGAGCGGCTGCGGCAATCGCAAAAGGTGAAGCTCCCGTAACGGCATGTCCCGTAGGCGGTGCATCAACCGCGGAGATAATAGCTGGTATTATGGGTGCGGAAGCCGGAGAGATGGAAAAGACAACCGCTTTTGTAAAATGTATGGGCGATTGCGAAAAAGCCAAGTCCAACTATGAGTATACGGGAATCAAAACCTGTGCAGCGGCATCCGTTGCTCCGGGAGGCGGTGCAAAAGCATGCTCATACGGATGTGACGGATTCGGTGACTGCGTAGCGGTATGTGAATATGATGCAATACATATTGTTAACGGAATTGCGGTAGTGGATCCTGAGAAATGTACATCATGCGGATTGTGTGTTAAGGCATGTCCTAACGCATTGATAGAAATTATTCCGGCTAAGGCGCGTACAAAAGTTGCCTGTGCTTCAAAGGAATTCGGTAAGGACGTAAAGGACGTATGTTCAACGGGATGTATCGGATGTAAAATATGTGAGAAGCAATGTCCTCTTCCGGAAACCGCAATCGTGGTTACAGATAACATTGCTCATATAGATTATGACAGATGCATTAACTGCGGAAAATGTGCGGCTAAATGTCCTACTAAGGTTATTCAGTTTGAACCTCGCAAACCAAAGGCGGAAAAACCGGCGGCTGAACAGGCTTAAAGTAAATATAGTTAGACACAGCTAATTATTTAACTTGATAAAAGATTGTTGTATTGATAATATTATTTATTAGATACAACAATCTTTTTGTATATATTTTAATGTAGAGGAAAAAATATGCCTTTGGAAAATAATGTCAATGCGACTAAGAAAAAAAACAGAACGGGTTTAATTGTAATCATTGCAATTATTGCGGCCGCAGGTATACTTGCGGTTGTTTTTTGGCTGATGAACAGAGGGCCTGCTTCATCTGTTTTGATAAAAGTTGACGGAAGGACGGTTAAAACCGTAAATATTAATCAGAATCAGACAATAAAAGTCGAGGGCTATAACGGAGGATATAACATAGTCGAAATACATAACGGTACGGTAGATGTAACGGAAGCCGACTGCGATAATCAGATTTGTGTAAATTCCGCCGCCATTTCAAAACCAGGCCAGACAATAACATGTATTCCACACAGAGTTGTGGTAGAAATAGTGGGCGGAAGTGACGGCGTGGATTCCATGGTAAATTAATATGAGTAATACAGGAAAAAGAGGGACAAGGGAACTTGCTTTATGCGGAATGTTGGCTGCCATGGCGATGGTGTTCGGTTATATCGAAAGTCTGCTGCCCATACCGTATCCGTTTCCGGGTATGCGGCTGGGCTTTGCCAATATAGCAATTATAGCGGCTCTGTATCTTTACGGTCCCAGGGATGCTTTCATAATAAACATAATAAGAATAGTTCTTTCAGGTTTATTATTCGGCAATTTTAATACATTTGTGTTGGGTTTTTCAGGAGGGATGGTAAGTACGGCGGTTATGTCCCTTTTGAAGAAAACAAATAAGCTTAACATTGTTGCGGTGAGTGCAGTAGGAGGAGTATGCCATAATATAACTCAGGTAGCGGTTGCCATGATTCTGTTAAGCACTCCCACGCTTATTTTTATGACTCCGATATTTATAGTATTGGGAGTAATAACAGGTGCAGTGTGCGGAGTCGTTGCAAGATTATTCGTTAAACATGTAAATAAAACAGCTTAGTCTTGACTTATATATATTTGGGTGTTATAGTTGGCACAATTAGAAAGTAGAGGTCGCAATCTTAAAGAGTAACAGGACGGACGTTTATGCGCGTATGATGTCTTGTGAAAGGGAAGATTGCCGAAGTGAGATTACAGCATAATGTATTCGAAGCTGGGCAGACAGTTAATAACTGTCTGACTGTCATCGTTTGATGGGGAGCTACTTAAGCGAAAAGCTTTATATAGTTCGATAACACCCAGTGACCTTCTGCATTTATTTTTGTAGAAGGTTTTATTTATGTAAGATGATTTACATCTTGCACCCGTATGATAATTAAATCGGGAATGAATATGACTATTTTCTTAATAAATTTATTTTTTAGGAGGAATTATGGCTGTTTTTACAGGTGCGGGTGTTGCAATAGTTACACCGATGAAAGAAGGAACAAAGGAAGTAGATTACGAAGCATACGGAAAACTCATAGATTACCAGATTGAAAACGGAACCGATGCAATCGTAGCGTGCGGCACAACGGGTGAATCCGCGACTTTAAGTGAAAAAGAGCATATGGAAGTAATCGAGTATGCCATTAATTATGTTAATAAGAGAGTTCCGGTTATTGCGGGAACAGGATCCAACAGTACGGAAACAGCTGTTGAATTATCAAGAGATGCAAGGAGAATGGGAGCAGATGCTCTTTTAATAGTAACGCCTTATTATAATAAGTGTACTCAGAAGGGTATGTATGAGCATTATAAGGAAATTGCCGCTTCGGTGGATGATACTCCGATTATTATGTATAACGTTCCGAGCAGAACCGGTTGTACGATTGCTCCGGAAACAGCGGTATCTCTTGCCAGGGATGTGGACAACATTGTCGCAATAAAGGCGGCTACGGGAAATCTGAGTCTTGAGACAAAGACCATGCAGCTTGCTGAAGGCTGTCTTGACATGTATTCCGGAGAGGACGGACTTATAGTTCCTTTAATGTCCATAGGGGCAAAGGGTGTTATTTCCGTTCTTTCAAATGTGGCTCCTCGTCAGACACATGATATTTGTGCGGAGTTTTTAGCCGGAAACACAGAAAAGGCAAGAGAGCTTCAATTCAAGGCTCTTCCGCTCATTGATGCATTATTCTGTGAGGTAAATCCTATTCCGGTAAAGAAAGCTCTTGAACTAATGGGATTTCAGGTAGGTCCGCTTCGTATGCCGCTTACGGAGATGGAACCGGCAAATGTGGAAAGACTTAGAAAGGCAATGCAGGATTACGGTATTTTACAATGACAAAGATTATTTTACATGGTTGTAACGGTCATATGGGACAGACCGTTGTTAATATAGTTAATGAAAAAGAAGGCTGTGAGATAGTGGCCGGAATAGATACAAGAGGAGAAGCAAGGAACGGATTTCCCGTATTCTCGGATATTAATGAATGTAATGTTGAAGCTGACGTAATAGTGGATTTTTCTTCTGCGGCAGCCATTGACGGTCTTCTTGACTATTGTGAAGCGAGAAAGATCCCTGTTGTACTTTGCACAACGGGTTTAAGTGAAAATCAGCTTGAAAGGGTAAAGAAAGTATCCGAGAGTGTGGCCGTACTCAAATCGGCTAATATGTCGCTTGGTATTAATATGCTTCTCAAACTTTTAAAAAGTGCGGTGAATACACTTGAACCGGCAGGATTTGATATGGAGATTGTCGAGAAACATCACAACAAAAAGGTAGATGCTCCAAGCGGAACGGCAATGGCCCTCGGAGAGGTTCTCAGAGAAAGTGCCGGAGACGATTATTATTTCGTGTATGACAGAAGTAATGAAAGAAAGCCGAGAGACAGAAAAGAAATCGGATTAAGTGCCGTTCGCGGCGGTAATATCGTCGGAGAACACGAAGTTATATTCGCCGGAGAAGATGAGGTAATTACATTTAAGCATACGGCATATTCTAAGGCTGTATTTGCAAAGGGTGCGGTAGAAGCAGCGGCGTTTCTTGCAGGTAAAGCAGCGGGACTTTATGATATGCAGGATGTAATAGCAGACAGAATATAACGGCGAACAAGATCTGACATTTATTCATAATAATAAAACCCCTTCTTTATATAACGGGAGTATGATTTTAAGTATACCTTAAAGGTATTCACAGGCTCCACATATAAAGAAGGGGTTATTATATGTCTGTGACATAATCAAATAATGAGTAACGATAAATCAAATAATTACAAAAAACTCGTTTTTTTCAACAATATTTTTCAACAATAACTTTTTATACAGACATAAGGCATATTTATTGTCATTTCGTATATTAAGTAAAATCGTATTGTTGTATTCGGAAAAGAACTCTTCGAAAGTAAATATCAACAGGTCGGTTGCAAAACCTTTGTGTCTGTATTCAGCATCGACATAAACGGAACTCAAAAATGCCGCATTTCCCAGAAGAGTAATTCGGGCAGACGCTGCCATACTGTCTCCCTGATAAACGGCTGATTCGTATTCATTTTCATATATCATACCGTAAGAGAATTCCGCATCGTTAAAATCGGATGACTTTGCGATGCTTTCGCGCAACGAATTAAAATATTCCGAATTATCTTCAAATGTCTTTTTATCAAGAAAAAAAAGGCATTCCGCAAGAGACGGTTCATATTTTTCCGCAAATAATCCCGTAACTGTCAGATAATAGTTATGTGATTTATTATATACTTCCGATAATTCCGAAATATCTTTTTTTCTGCACAGTACCTTTGTTACGGTATAACCGTCAGTGAAGTCATTAAAGTCTTTTTTTATTTCATTGAACATACAGTCCAATGCATTTTCAATATCGATATTGCAGGATTTCAATTTTTCCGTATAAGCTAAATATACTTCACTTTCAAGATTCGGCACTTCCGGAAGATAATTATCCGGTATAATTAACTGATTATAATCATATATTACAAATGTTGCGATTATTAAGGGTTCTCCTCCGGAATGTAATACATATACGGGGAATTCTGCGTATTCTTCGGAAAATACCGAAATATCCGTATATATAATTTCGTTTTTTATAAGTTTCTTTATATAATCGTCACTTCTTTTAAATTTTTTAATTGTAAAACCGTCCATAATGATACCTGACACATATGATGATTATGCAATGTGGTTCGCCTTTCGGTTATTTTGTAAAGTTATTATACTATTATTTGTATTATTGCGATATATTTTGTCGGTACGGATAAGAAATAATTAGGTGAACAGAACGTTTCGGTGGCAAATTTATTCGCTTAGGCATATAATATACCAATTAGTATAAAAAGTAACAACGGTACGGATTCCGTATATTGCCGTTTTATGGAGATTGTAATGGGTAAGGGTGAAATATTATTCACGGAGGGGCCGCTTAATAAAAAAATATTAAAATTCGTGCTTCCTCTCGTAATGGCATATTTTATACAGCAGGCATACAGCTCTGCGGACTTGATCATAGTCGGTCACTACATGGGTAAAAATGCTTCTGCGGCAATCGGTGCAAGCAGTTTGCTTATAACGATTGCCATAGGATTGTTTGCCGGCTTGGCAATGGGAGTGAGTATGTTATTTGCAAGAGCATACGGTGCGGGTGACAACGAAAGAAAAAAGAAAATATATCATTGCTCATACAGAGTCGCTATTGGACTGGGTATAGGCGTAACCGCTGCGGGCTTTATTTTTTCTCCGTATCTGCTTAAATTAATGCAGACTCCCGATGACATTTTTGAACTTACGGTCATATATTTCAGAATATATTTTTTGGGTATTACATTTATGGCTGTTTTCGAAATGTTCGCGTCAATAATAAGAGCAGTCGGGAATTCATCCGTTCCGATGATATTTCAAACGATTGCCGGAGGAATAAATGTCATTTTGGATCTTATTCTCGTTAATATCCTGGACAACGGTATCGTTGCGGTATCCGTTGCAACGGTGATAGCTCAGGGAATAGGAGTTGTTTTAATATCCGTATATCTCGCAAAAAATATGCGAAAAATATTCAACGGAGATACAAATGCCGTGTATGAAAAATCCGGTAAAACAAATGAATGCGAAGAAATTAAAGATAAATCTGTTGAGGCAGCTGTCGGCGAATTAAATAATCATGACACATCAGGTGACAGAACGAAGAAGGATGATAAAGGAAACGATAAAACATCCGTAAAAGATGCTCCGGCAGATAATAACAGGGAAAAATCAAAAGAAAAGTATATGACAAGCGATAATATTGTAAGTGCCATATTTGCCCTCGGAATGCCGGTTGCTCTTCAAACCATGGTAATGTCAATTTCCAATATGTTTCTTCAGGCAAACATCAATACTCTGGGAGTTGATACCATAACCGCATATACGGCATTTTTCAAGATAGAGCTGTTTATATATTATCCGGCAGTATCCGTGGGACAGGCATTGCTTATTGCCTCCAATCAAAACATAGGAGCCGGGAAGACCGAAAGAATCAGTCTTGTAATTAAGACCTGTTTAAAAATCGGGCTTGCGATGATTATACCTCTCGAAACACTGGAAACAATATTTGCACCTTATCTTGTAAGCATATTTAATTCGGAACCGGGAGTGATAGAAGTAGGAACGCAAATAATAAGAATCATAGCTCCGTTCTATGTTGTTTACTTAATATATGAGTGCATGTCAAATGCCGTAAGAGCCATGGGAAAGACAATTACGGCTACTGTTGTATCAATAACAACATTTGTCGGACTCAGAACGTTTTTGTATATAATAATAAATGTTTTAAATATTCAAAGCGTGGTAAATGTATCCGTCATATATATATCTACATGGTGTCTTGCCGTTGTACTTCTTATGATAATATGGAATAAATTAAGAAAAACTGCAGTCGGCAATGATATGGCATAAAATCATTTATATCCCCCATACCCCCTTATATTATATGAACGATCAGTCATATAATATAAGGGATTTTATATTATCGGGAGGGAAACCGTGAATAAGGGAGATATTTCTTTTGTGCAGGGAGCACTTGAAAAGAAAATAATAAAATTTGTATTCCCGCTGATTGTGGCATATTTAATTCAACAGGCGTATAATTCGGCAGATCTTATTATTGCGGGACATTATATTGGGAAAAATGCTTCTGCCGCAATCGGTTCAGGCAGTATGGTAATAACATTGGCAATAGGACTTTTCGGAGGCTTGTCAATGGGCGTCGGAATGCTTTATGCAAGAGCCTGCGGAGCAAACGATTACAAAAGAAAAAAGGAAATATACAGATATACAAACGTACTTGCCGTTTGCCTCGGACTCGTAATTACCGTTTTAGGGTATATATTTACACCGTGGATATTGATGCTGATGCAGACGCCTGATGATATATTTGAACTTGCGATAACATATTTAAGAATATATTTGATAAGTATTACGTTTATGGCGATTTTTAATATGTTTTCGGGTATGTCGCGTGCCTCCGGTAATTCAAGGACTCCCATGATTTATCAGAGCATATCGGGAGGGATGAACATAGCGTTGGATTTGCTGTTGATAAATATAACAGACAACGGAATTGGAGCGGTTGCGTGGGCAACCGTAATCTCTCAGGGTATAAGTGCATTTCTTATGATGAGATATATTAGAAAAAATATAAAAGCACAAAACTTTGACATGAAGTATGACGAAAACATTATTGATTCAACGGTAAAAAATGAAGAGAATTATACGGCAGGTATGATAAATGCCAAAAACGAAAATGACGGTACAATAGACAGGTTGTCAAAAAAAGAAGATGTTATCGGTGAAAAGAGCATTTTGGGAGCCGTGTTCATATTAGGTATGCCTGTTTCAATTCAAACCATGGTGGTTACAATATCCAATATGTTTGTACAGGCTAACATAAATGCTTTGGGAGTTGACGCAATAAGTGCGTTTACGGCTTATTTTAAAATCGAATTATTTATGTATTATCCGATATTGTCAATTGGGCAGGCAGTTATGTATGCAATGAGTCAAAATATAGGAGCCGGGAAAGTCGAAAGATTGGATCTTGTTATGAAGACCTGTATAAAAACAGGGTTGATGATAATCATCCCGATTGAAGCCGCCACATTGATATTCGGCAATTTTTTGTTCGGGATATTTAATTCGGATTTTAGTGTAATAGATTTGGGGCTTCGCATAATATATACAACGGTTCCGTTTTATTGGATATACCTTATATTGGAATGCATGTCCAACGGAGTTCGTGCCGTGGGTCGTTCTGCGCTGGCTACGACGGTATCCGTATTTTCTTTTGTTGTAATGAGAAGTCTTTTATTGATATTAATTTCAGTTATTCATGTGCAGACTGTGGTAAGCGTTGCTTTGATTTATCCCATAACATGGGGAGCAGCCGCCGTTTTATATACGATATCGTGGAATATGTGCAGAAACGTATATAAAAGAAATGCGAAAATATAAATCATACAAATGTCGCACATGTGTTTAATAACCGTCGGATGTAGTATCGAAAACTATCATAAAAACTCTTAAATTTCCATAATCAATATGATATAATCGTTTACATAAATATTAAGTGATTATGACATTACAAATAGTACCTTTGTTGTATGAAGGGTTTGGTCTTATGACTTAACTTTTCAGTCTGATAATAAAGGTGCTTATTTTTATATAATTACTTATTTGTTATTGTTATGAACTATGTTTAAAAATGTACTTTTTATCGTAAATATAATTTAAAAAGTATGAAGGGGATTTTATTATGAGAAAAGTAGCGATACTCACGGATACTAACAGTGGTATTACTCCTAAAGAAGCTGAAGATCTCGGTATAGGACTTATACTTATGCCTATTATTATAGACGGTGAAACATATCTTGAATGGAAAGATCTTTCATATGAAGACTTCTTTAAGATCCAGGACAGTGATGCGAATATTACTACAAGTCAGCCAAGCATGCAGTCAATGACGGAACATTTTGATGCTTTGTTAAAGGACTATGAATCAGTTGTATTTATCCCTATGTCATCGGGACTCAGCGGAACATGCCAGACGGCAAATATGCTTGCCGGGGATTATGACGGTAAGGTTCAGGTTGTTAACAATCAGAGAATTTCCGTTACCATGAGACAGTCGGTACTCGACGCTCTTCATCTTGCGGAACACGGATTCAGTGCCCTTGATATAAAAAATATTTTAGAGAGAGAGAAATTTAATTCTTCCATATATATTACATTACAGACTTTAAAGCATCTTAAAAAGGGAGGACGTATTACTCCTGCGGCGGCTGCCATCGGAACTCTGCTCAAGATTAAACCCGTATTGCAGATTCAGGGTGAAAAGTTAGATTCATATGCCAAAGCAAGAGGTATGAACAATGCTCAAAATATTATGCTTGAGGCCATGAAAAAAGACCTTGACGGCAGATTTGCAAAGTTTGCGGCAGAGAACAAAGTTCACATGAAGGCGTCATATACATTGACATATGACGATCCCGAAAGAAAGATATGGGAAGACCGTGTAAAGGAGACATTCAGTAATCTCGACTTTACGGCAGAACCGTTGCCTATGAGTATTTCAACTCATATCGGTTACGGAGCTTACGCTGTTGCATGCAGCTGCTATGTTCCGGAACTCGAAGGAGAGTAATTTTTGTAAAATTAAGGTTGACAATAATTCGATATATTGATATTATAAGCAAGTCGCTAAGACATACGGCGATTTGCTTTTAAGCGCGAGTGGCTCAGTGGTAGAGCACCTCCTTGCCAAGGAGGGGGCCGCGGGTTCGACCCCCGTCTCGCGCTCTCATTATTCGGATGCCTTCAGGCATCTTTTTTTATTGCTTTAGATTATTTATGTGTTAGAATTGAATGCGTATATTTTAAAAAGATTGTATATGTAATTATGACAGATTAGCATACCGTAATACGGAAAGCAGAACAGCAGAGGTATTGTCATGGAAATAATGAACGCAGTGATTGTGGTTTTAGTTGGAATTGCGATATTTATCGTGGCAGCCATACTAAACAAAAACAATCAAAATTATTATAAACTGATAGTATTTGATTTAGACGGGACTCTTATTGATTCCGGCGGGGATTTGGCGGACGCACTTAACGCAACCCTTGATAAAAACGGATTTACGACCATTAAACGGGAAGAAATTACTCCTCTTTTAGGTAACGGAACAAGAAAATTAATCTCAGACGTTTTGCCTGAAAATGTGAGTGATGAAATAAAAGAAAAGTGCTACAGAGAATTTCTTGAATACTATAAAGAACACGATACGGAAAAAACCATCACATATCCGGGTATAAAGGTGCTTCTCGGATACCTTAAAAATAAAAAGCGTTACAAATTGGCGGTAATCACCAATAAGGATGATGCCATAGCCAAGGATATAGTAAATAAACTGATGCCCGATAAATTTGATTATGTAATAGGAAGCAATGCCGGGTTCAGAAATAAGCCGGCTCCGGATGCTCTTATTTACCTATCTAAAAAAATGAAGGTGAAGAGTCACTTAATGGTTTATGTGGGTGATTCCGAAGTGGACTATAAATTTGCTTTAAACGGCAATGTAAATGTAATAATGGCGTCATGGGGATATAGAGATAAAGATTTTCTCAGACAGCTCGGAAACAGAGTTAATATTATCGATTTTCCGGGAGAATTACACGATTTACTTTAATTTTGTCGCAGCTTTATAAAGCATCATAAAAACGCTTCCGAGTTGTCGGATATGTCATATGTAATGATATATGCGATACCGAGGGAGCGTTTTTATGTCCTGCAACATATGAGCCGTGAAGCAACTCTGTCAGAGGCCGAAATGAAACCATATCTGAATATTTATTTCATTTTGTTTATTAATTATTTAAGGTATAATATACTGATAAAATATTTAGATTAAAAAGGGCAGACTATGTCACAGGATAAAAAAGTAATCAACAAAATATTATTTTCAAGAGCTCAAATAGTTGCTTTCGGATTTGCATTGGTGATTCTTACGGGGACACTATTGCTCATGCTGCCTATATCCTCAAGGACCGGGGAAGTTACGGGATTTTTGGACAGTTTATTTACGTCCACGTCCGCAACATGTGTAACAGGTCTTGTAATTGCGGATACATATACTCATTGGTCGCTGTTTGGGCAGATTGTAATATTGTGTCTTATTCAAATCGGCGGACTCGGCGTTGTTACAATTACGGCAATGCTCTACATGCTTACGAGAAAAAGAATGAGCATTAACATGCGCGCGCTTATTCAGGAGAGTATTTTCTCAAGCGGAATGAACGGAGTCGTAAGAATGCTTAGGAAGATTGTTGTAAGAGTATTTATTATTGAGGGAATAGGTGCAATACTTTTATGTATAAGATTTATACCGGAGCTCGGTATCATTAAGGGCACTTATTACGGCATATTCCATTCCGTATCGGCATTTTGTAATGCAGGATTTGATATTTTGGGATTCAAAGGGGAATATTCATCTCTGACGAGCTATATGAATGACCCTTTGGTGTTGTATACAATCATGGGGCTTATTGTTGTCGGAGGATTGGGATTTCTCGTATGGGACGATATCCTCACGAAGAAATTTAGATTTAAAAAATTCGCATTACACACAAAAATAGTTCTTGTGTCTACCATTGTTTTAATAGCTTCCGGTACGGTGCTTTATATTATCTTTGAACGGAATAATACATTTGCCGGTATGAGCACCCCTCAGGCAATTATGTCAGGCATGTTTGCAAGTATTACGCCGAGAACGGCAGGCATGAATTCCGTTGATCTCAACTTAATGTCACAGCCGAGCAAAATGCTTACTTGCTTCTTAATGTTTATAGGAGGAAATTCAGGTTCTACAGCAGGCGGTATAAAAACAACAACTCTTGTAATAATGACGGTATATGTATTCAGTCATATATTCGGAAGAAGCGGCGTACATATCGGAAAAAGAAGAATCAGCGAAGAGAATATCAATCAGGCGTCTCTTGTGTTGTGGCTCAATGTAATGCTTGTTTCCGTGGCTACGCTTATAATAAGTGCCATACAGAATGTAGATATGGGAGCCCTTATGTTAGAGGTGTTTTCCGCCATGGGTACGGTGGGGCTTTCTGCCGGACTGACCAGGGAACTTTTGCCCGTATCTCAGGTAGTTATTATATTACTGATGTTTATCGGGCGAATAGGAACGGTTACATTTGCGGTATCATTTAAGGTAAGAAAGAAAACTCCGCTTATTACATATCCTGTTGAACATGTAAATGTGGGTTAATGAGGTTATATAATGAAATCTTTTTTAATAATCGGTATGGGTGAGTTCGGTAAACATGTGTGCAGAAAACTTATCGAACTCGATAATGATATTATGATTGTCGACCAGAAAGAAGAGAAGCTAAGAGACTTCTTCACGGATGTTTCCGCTGCGAGAATCGGTGACTGTACAAACCCGGATGTACTTGATGCTCTGGGGATAAAGAATTTTGATGTAATAATAGTGGCAATAAAAGAAAATTTTCAAAATTCTCTTGAAATAACCAATCTTGCAAAGGAAAAGGGTGCAAAGTGGGTTATCAGTCTCGCAAGCAGAGAAATTCAGGCAAAGTTTCTTCTGAAAAACGGCGCCGATGAGGTTGTATATCCGGAAAGGGACGCCGCACACAGTATTGCGGTTAAAGCTTCGGCGAATCATGTATTTGAATATATAGAACTGGACGGAGATTATTCCATATATGAAGTGCCCATAATTAATGAGTGGATAGGTTATTCGATAAAGGAGTTAAATGTCAGCACGAGATATAATATCAATATTATAGGTGTGGTGACTGACGGAGTAACAAATATTATGCCGGGAGCCAATTATGTATTCCGGGAAGGCGATCATATGCAAATTATAGCTAGTTTGGGAGATGCAAATAAAATATTTAAAATGCTTGATGCCCAGAGATAATCGGTGCGGTGCCGATTTACAAATGTTTTTAAAAAATACAATATGTATATATAATGTATACATCTTGTAATTAAACACAATATATAGTAGTATATCCCTTGCAAAGATTTTGCGAGGGATTTTTAAGTTTAAAAAATTACACTATAAGTTGTATTTGCTTGTGGAGGTCGGCATGAAGATTATTAAACGAAACGGTACGGAGGCTTTATTCGACGGTGTTAAAATTATAGACGCCGTAAATAAAGCCAATGATGAAGTAATAGAAGGCGACAAGTTGTCATCGGATGAAATAGAACAGATTGCTGAACATGTAAAGCAGGTCGGACACGGTATGACGAGAAGTTTATCTGTTGAAGAGATACAGGATATTGTGGAAGACGAAATTATGAAAAGGGCAAAATTTGCTCTTGCAAGAAAGTATATTACATACAGATATAAGAGAGAACTTGTTCGTAAATCAAATTCCACAGATGCTCAAATTCTCAGTCTTCTGGAATGCAGCAACGAAGAGGTTAAACAGGAGAATTCCAATAAAAACCCTACGGTTAACAGCGTTCAGAGAGACTACATGGCCGGAGAGGTAAGCAAGGATATAACAAAAAGATTTCTTCTTCCGAATGATATAGTCGAAGCCCACGAAGAGGGTATTATTCACTTCCACGACTCCGATTATTTTGCGCAGCATATGCATAACTGTTGCCTTGTTAACCTTGAGGATATGCTTCAAAACGGTACCGTAATCAGCGAGACAATGATCGAAAAGCCACACAGTTTTTCAACCGCATGTAACATAGCCACTCAGGCAATTGCCCAAATTGCAAGTTCTCAGTACGGCGGACAGAGTATTTCCCTTTCGCATCTGGCTCCTTTTGTGGATGTAAGCAGAAAGAAATTTATTTCACAGGTTAGGGAAGAATTTGAAAAGGCCGGGATAGATTCTGACGAGGAAAAGATTCGTCAGGTAGCTGAATTAAGAGTTCTTGATGAGATTAAACGCGGTGTTCAGACAATTCAATATCAGGTAATAACACTTATGACAACAAACGGTCAGGCTCCTTTTGTCACGGTATACATGGATCTCAGCGAGGCAAAAGACGAACAGACAAGAGAAGACCTTGCCCTCGTAATCAGAGAAGTGTTGGAACAGAGAATTCAGGGTGTAAAAAACGAAAAGGGCGTATATATTACGCCTGCGTTTCCTAAGTTAATATATGTTCTTGACGAGGATAACATTAAAGAAGATTCAAAGTATTGGGATCTTACGGTGCTTGCCGCAAAATGTACGGCTAAAAGAATGGTTCCGGATTACATATCAGCCAAGAAAATGCGCGAGCTTAAAAACGGAGATGTATATCCGTGTATGGGATGCCGTTCCTTCCTTACGGCTGATACAGAGGGGCTTGGAGAAAACGGAGAACACAAATATTACGGAAGATTCAATCAGGGAGTTGTAACTCTCAATCTTGTTGATGTCGCATGTTCATCAGGCGGAGACGAGAATCGTTTTTGGGAGCTTATGGAAGAAAGAACGGAGTTATGTAAGAGAGCTCTTATGTACCGTCATGAAAGGCTCCTTGGGACTCCTTCGGACGTTGCACCGATATTATGGCAGAACGGCGCATTGGCAAGACTTGAAAAGGGAGAAGTAATCGACAAATTGTTGTTTGACAATTATTCTACTATTTCTTTAGGATATGCCGGCCTTAATGAATGTACAAAGTACATGAAGGGCGTATCCCATACGGAAGATGGAGGAAAGGAATTTGCACTCCGTGTAATGCAGTTTTTAAATGATAAATGCAGCAAGTGGAGAGCGGAAACCAATATTTCATTCTCTCCTTACGGAACACCTTTGGAATCAACAACATATAAATTCGCAAAGTGCCTTCAGAAGAGATTTGGAAAGATTGAAGGAGTTACCGACAAGAATTATATAACCAACAGCTATCATGTACACGTAACAGAGGAAATAGATGCGTTTACAAAGCTTAAATTTGAATCGGAATTTCAGGCTTTGAGTCCGGGAGGTGCCATCAGCTATGTTGAAGTTCCGAACATGACCAACAATATTGAAGCGGTGCTGGAAGTCATGAAATATATTTATGATAACATAATGTATGCCGAGCTTAATACGAAGAGCGATTATTGCCAGGTTTGCGGATTTGACGGTGAAATTCAGATTGAAAACGATAACAGCGGAAAGCTTGTCTGGAAATGCCCTAATTGCGGCAATACGGATGAAAATAAACTGAACGTTGCAAGAAGAACGTGCGGATACATAGGTACTCAATTCTGGAATCAGGGAAGGACTCAGGAAATAAAAGACAGAGTGCTTCATTTATAATCGGATACGGTTGCAATTAATAAAAAGGACTGAGGGAAATGAATGAGAATTCATTTCCTGCGGTCCTTTTTTGACGGGAAAAGCATGTATATAATTAACGATGCCGGTGTTGGCTTATGCCATGATTCACAATGGGGTAATATCCGTTTTGTTAAGTGAAATATACAATATTGATATATACTTAACAATATTGTATACAAATACGAAATTATTTTAACAAATATAGTAAAATGTGAATTGTATTTAAAATAATAAAAGATATATTATTACTCATATCAAAATAAATTGTAAACAATATAATTGTACAATATAAAGGCTTATTGTAAATGGAGGTTTGTATGTCAGATAGTTTATTGGAAATAAAAAAATTAACGGTTGAAGTAGGCGGGAAGGAAATTCTTCACAATATCGATCTTAACCTCAACGCCGGTGAAACTCATGTACTTATGGGACCTAACGGAGCAGGTAAAACAACTCTCGGTCTTACAATTATGGGGAATCCGAGATATAACGTAACAAACGGCTCCATTTCTTTGGAAGGAAAAGATATTACGGATGAAGCCGTTAATGAAAGAGCAAAGGACGGAGTGTTCTTATCATTCCAGGCGCCTGTTGAAGTTCCGGGAATTACACTCAGTGAATTCCTGAGAAATGCATTGGAACAAAAGACAGGCAAGAGAATTAAGTTTTGGGAATTCAAAAAAGAAGTAGAAGAAAACATGGCTCTTCTTGATATGGATGAAAAGTATTTACAAAGAGATTTAAACTGCGGATTCTCGGGAGGAGAGAAAAAGAAGGCTGAAGTTTTACAGCTTCTTATGCTTAAGCCGAAGATTGCCATATTGGACGAGACGGATTCCGGACTTGATGTAGATGCCGTTAAAACGGTGTCTAAGGGTATTGAAGCATACCGCAAAAAAGTAGGCGGTGCACTTCTCGTTATTACACACAGCACAAAGATCTTATCCGCTCTTACCGTGGATAAAACACATGTACTTGTTAAAGGTTCTTTAGTTGCTGATGGCGACGCTTCACTTATCGATGAAATCAATAACAACGGATTTGCAAAGTACGAAAATTAATGTAGATTTGTGAGGTGAACTTATGAGAGAGAAGACAATCGTTTCCGATATTGACAGAAATATCTACAATATAAAAGACGAAGAAAAAGATAATTACAAAATAGAAGAGGGATTAACGCCGGAAATAGTTGAACATTTGTCAAGGGAAAAACACGATCCGGAGTGGATGAAAGATTTCAGACTTAAATCTCTCGATATATATAACAAGACGGAAATGCCGGATTGGGGTCCGTCCATAGAAGGGCTTAATGTAGACGAAATCGTTACATATGTGCGTCCCAACACTGAGATGAAGGCGGATTGGAACGAGGTTCCGGATGACATTAAGAATACATTTGACAGACTGGGTATACCTCAGGCGGAGAAAGATTCTCTTGCCGGTGTCGGAGCACAGTATGATTCAGAAGTTGTATATCACAATGTAAGAAAAGAAGTTGAGGAGCAGGGTGTTATCTATACGGATATGGAAAGCGCTCTTAACGGCGAATATGCGGACATGGTGAAGGAACATTTTATGAAACTTGTTCCTCCTACAGATCATAAATTTGCAGCTCTTCACGGTGCCGTATGGTCGGGCGGATCATTTGTATATGTTCCGAAGGGAGTTCATCTTGAGATTCCGCTTCAGTCATATTTCAGACTTAACGCTCCGGGTGCGGGACAGTTTGAGCATACACTTATTATTGTGGAAGATGATGCATATCTTCACTTTATAGAGGGATGTTCGGCTCCTAAATATAATGTTGCCAATCTTCATGCAGGATGCGTTGAACTCTATGTAGGTAAGAATGCGACTCTAAGATATTCAACAATTGAGAACTGGTCGAAGAATATGTACAACCTTAATACCAAGCGTGCCAAGGTGGAAGAAGGCGGAAAGATTGAATGGGTATCAGGCTCATTCGGTTCTCATGTTTCTTACCTTTATCCTATGAGTGTGCTTAACGGAAAGGGTGCAAGAGCGGAATTTACGGGCGTCACATTTGCGGGCGAAGGGCAGAATCTCGATACCGGTACAAAGGTAGTTCACAATGCGCCTGATACATCATCATATATTAACACCCGTTCCATATCAAAAGACGGCGGTATAAGCACATTCAGAAGTGCAGTTGTTGTAAATAAAAATGCTAAAAACAGTAAAGTTGCCGTATCCTGTGAGTCACTTATGGTTGATAATATTTCAAGATCGGATACAATTCCGGCCATGGATATCAGAACACAGTATGCCGATGTGGGACATGAAGCAAAAATCGGTAAAATAAATGATGATGAGATTTTCTATATTATGAGCAGAGGCCTTTCGGAAGAAGAAGCAAAGGCTATGATTGTAAGCGGCTTTGCCGATAATGTCGGAAAGGAACTTCCTGTTGAATATGCTGTTGAGATGAATAATCTTATCAGACTTGAAATGAAGGGCAGTATCGGATAAGGAGAAACGGAATTATGAGTACTAAAGAAATTACATTAAACCATATACCATCTCCTACTTGGCGATGGTTAAAAATGAACCATGGCAAAATAACTGCATTTGATGCATCAGGTGCGACACATGATTATACTGAGAAGATACCTTCCTCAATAGATAAAACAAAGGCGGACAAATCTGAGTATGATAACATAAAAGCGTCTCTCGGAGCTGATTTTGATGAGATATTTAACGAGACGGTTACGGAAACATCAAAATATGTGATAAAGCCGGGCGTTAAAGAGTCGTTGCCTTTGGTTCTCAGATTTAATTACGGAGAACATGCGGTAAACGCCAACAGATTTGTTTTTGAAACGGGAGAGAACGCAGAGCTTACCGTTCTCATGGATTTCGCATCAGACGGTTGCGGGGATGAAGAAAATGTATCCATGGCAAAGACATTGGTTAAAGCCGGTAAAAATTCAAAAGTTTCAATTATTCAGGTAACGAGACTTAGTGAAAATAACCGTTTCTTTAACGATATCGGTATAGAAACCGATGACAACGCTGAAATAAAAATCATGAATTTATTCGTGGGTGGAGACGTATATCAGGGATGCAGAGTAACTCTCAGCGGAGAAGCTTCAAAAGTTGAGAAGAACATAGGATATTTCCTTAACGGAAATGATAAGCTTGATATGAACTACATCGTAGATCACATTGCTCCGAATACGGAATGTAATATAGATGCACAGGGAGTGCTTCAGGGTACATCAGAGAAAGTGTTCAGAGGAACCATAGATTTCAAAAACGGATGTGCCGGAGCCGTAGGCGGTGAAATCGAAAATGTTCTTATGCGAAGCGATGACGTTATATGTCGTTCCATTCCCGTAATTCTTTGCAGTGAAGAAGACGTTGCGGGCAACCACGGAGCAAGTATAGGAAAACTGGACGAAGATCTCTTATTCTATATGTCCTCAAGAGGTCTGAAAGAAGACGATATTTATGACATAATATCTGACGCCAGACTTCGCGGATTCTGCAGACAGATTCCGGATGATGAGGTAAGAAGAGACGCGAGAAAGTCTTTTAACGGAGGTATCGAGACAGATGAGTAATATATCCGAAGACAGGGATTTTGAACTGGACAGTAACAGAATTCGAAGACATTTCCCGCTTATTAATAACAGAAAAATAGCATATTTAGACAACGGCGCTACAACTCAGAAGCCGATGCAGGTATTGGAAGCCGTTAATAATTATTATGAAAAAAATAATGCCAATCCATTCAGAGGCGTCTATGAACTGAGTGTAGACGCTACGGACGCATACGAGAAGGCACGTGCAAGGGTTGCCGAATTCATCGGTGCAAAGACGGAAGAAATAGTATTTACAAGAAACGCTTCGGAAAGTATTAATTTGGTGGCATACAGCCTCGGAATAAACGGTATAAAAGAAGGCGATGAGATTGTTGTAAGTATTGCGGAGCATCACTCTAATTTTCTTCCATGGCTTCAGGTTGCCAAGAGAACAGGTGCGAAAGTGTTATTTTGGGAATGTGATGAAGAGGGAAACTTTGATATTGCAACATTAAAAAATCTTGTAAATGAAAAGACTAAGCTTGTTGCGATTACACAGGTTTCAAATGTTATCGGAAGGATTAACGATGTAAAATCATATGCCAAAGTCGCAAGAAGCGTGGGAGCAAAGATATTGGTTGACGGAGCGCAGTCAGTACCTCATATGCCTGTAAATGTTAAAGATTTAGATTGCGATTATCTTGTGTTCTCAGGCCATAAAATGCTTTCCCCTATGGGAATCGGCGTATTGTACGGTAAACTTGAACTCCTTGAAGAAATGGATCCGTTTCTTTACGGCGGAGAAATGATTGAAACTGTTACAAAAAACGGCGCAACATATGCGGAGGTACCTCATAAGTTTGAGGCGGGAACTGTAAATGTCGGAGATGCCGTAGGTCTGGAAGCGGCAATAGATTACATCGATACAATCGGCTTTGATACAATAATGAAGCGTGAACGCGCACTTACGCAATATGCTTTTGAATTAATAAAGGATATTAACGGAATAGAGATAATAGGCTCACAGGATGCAAATGAGCATGAAGGAATAATTACATTCAGAGTAAACGGTGTTCACCCTCATGACGTGGCTTCAATATTCGATACAAAGGGAGTTGCGGTAAGAGCGGGACACCATTGTGCGCAGCCTTTACTTCAACATCTGTATGATTTGAAGGATGAGAAGCCTACGGGAGGTATATCGACAACCAGAGCGAGCATTTCTTTCTATAATAATGTGGAAGATATTGAAAGATTTGCCAAGGCGCTTTCTGAAATAAGAGGTGAAATGGGTTATGAGTAACAGAACATTTTATAACGAAGTATTGACTGACCATAATATACATCCGGAAAATAAATTTAAGATAAAAGACTTCACATTTGAAAAAGAAGGCGTAAATCCAAGTTGCGGTGATGATATTGTATTGCAGATTAAATATGAAGACGGCGTCATTGTCGATGCGGCATTCGTCGGAGAAGGATGCGCAATTTCACAGGCATCTGCGGATATCATGACAAGTCTTGTAAAGGGTAAAACAAAAGAGGAAGCTCTCAGACTTTCGGATATTTTCCTCAGAATGATAAAGGGTGAGGCAAGCGAAGATGAGATTGCGGAACTGGAGGAAGGCTCTGCGCTTGAAGATATTTCTCATATGCCTGCAAGAGTTAAGTGTGCGGTTCTCGGTTGGAGAACACTTAACGAGATATTAAAGGACGCATAACAGTTTCCGGCAGTATCATACAATTTATAAGGAATGACCGTGGAAATCAGTGTTTCCTGTGGTTCATTCCTTATTTTTTTGTAATTGTCATATGGCAATAATTAAATATTCTTAAATTAATTATATACATTATATAAAAAATGAGAGTATAATATGAAAAAAAATATAAGTATATTATATTTCGTAATGTTAAAATTTTCAGAAAGGAGCACGATCGTATCGTTGTTTATTTATGAGTAATAATACAGAAAATGAGAAGAAAGCCATTCCATACAAGGAGATGACCTTTTGGCAGAGAGAAAGATATACCTGGTTCTCCAACATTCCGGGAGATATATGGGGAGGTATAGTTGCCACATTTTGTCTTCTTCCGGAAGTTATAGGATTTATGCTTGCGGTCGGAATTCCTCCGTACATGGGGCTTTTTACATGTATAATACTTACTGTTTCACTTTCGTTCGTAAGCGGCAGACCCGGTGTAATAACAGCCTGTGCAGGTGCCACGGCAACAATTCTTACGGGTCTCATATCAAAAGTATTCATAACGGGTGAACATCCGGAGTATCTGTTTGCGGCCGTAATATTAGCCGGAATTATTCAGATAGTTTTGGGCCTCGTCAAATTCGGTATGATAGTAAAGTTTATTCCGGATTCGGTTATGCACGGATTCGTTAACGGTCTTGCAACTATCATACTTATATCTCAAATACAGATGCTTTTAAGAGAAAAGCCTGAAACAATGGGGCTTCAGATCGGTATGATCGCCGTAGGAGTAGGCTCAATAGTCGGATTTAAATTCCTTAAAAAAGTTATTAAAGGCAGAGGCTTTGCCACCATTCCGGAAGCAATAATCGGCGTTGTGGTTGTTGCGGTAATAGGTATTCTTGCAAATCTTCCTATTATGAGAGTTTCCGATTTGGGCTCGGTTACACCTGAATATACATATATCGGTTCGGTGTTTGAAAACTTCGGCAATATATTCACATGGGATTGCTTTGCAACCATTTTCCCATTATCTCTTTCGGTTGCATTTATCGGATTAGTCGAAACCATGCTTACGTCAAGAGTTGTAGGCGAAGAAACAAAGACCACGGAGATTACCGACCTTAACAGAGAGTGCAGGGGACAGGGTATCGGTAATATTATTTGCGGATTTTTGGGAACTATGCCGGGATGTGCAATGATTGCCCCTTCAACAGCCAACGTTAAGAGCGGCGGAAAGGGAAGACTTTCATCACTTGTAACCGGTGCTACCATGGCGGTGCTTCTTTTTGCGCTGTCGCCGCTGCTTTCTGCAATTCCTTTGGCTGCATTTATTGCGGTAATGTTTTATATTTGTTTTGAGGTTTATAATTGGGATTCAATCATTAAGATGGCTAAGAATCCTATAAAAGATACGATTGTCATGCTTCTTGTTGTTACGATTGTTATCGGAACACATAACCTTGCATTCGGTGTTATATTCGGTATTGCAGCATACTATATAGCATTTTTGCTTAACTTCTTTGTATCAAGTAAAAAGGATGTTATTGTTTCATACATTCTTCTCGGAGCAGCCATTGCAATCGCTCCGTTCGGAATCGGAATGTTCTTCTCAATTCCTATCGTTGCAACATCGGCATGTATTGCGGAAGGCTGCAGAATGGACTTCGATTACGGCAAAGCCGCAAAGGCTTCAACGGTACTCAACTTAATTGCTTATGCGGTATTTGTATTTTTAATTATTCTTAATACATATATTATGCCGGGTGCATTTATGTGGTATCACTTATAATAAACAGACTCTAACTTCTCTTCTCGGATTATCCGGGGAGAGAAGTTTTTATTTAAGTTATAAATTTATAAAAACAATAAAATGTTGTTATAACAACATTTTTAAAAATATTAATGTGATAGAATAATCGCCGATGAAACATTTGTAAATATTATTTAAATAAAAACAATTATGGAAATTAAAAACATTACAAGGAGACGGTTATGATTACAAAAGATATGAATATCGGTGAAATTTTAGAGATAAGTCCACAGGCTGAGGAAATACTTACATCAATCGGAATGCATTGCCTCGGCTGCCCGGCTTCACAGGCTGAATCACTTGAAAATGCATGCATGGTTCACGGCGTTGAAACAGAGGAAGTTTTGGAAAAATTAAATGCAGGAATCTGACGGAGGTTTAAAATGAGTGCATTTTTGGGACCTATTCACACATGGTTGTACGGAAAAATATTATTTCAGAATGAATTAGTTGAAAGAATTTCAGAATATGCTCAGGGTAAAGGATGGATTGAAGATGATTCGGTTGCCCGAAGGTGCGGAACTCTTCCGAAGGGAGAACTTGCGGAAATATGCGACGAATCCAATATTCACGGATGGCTACAGGATAAAGTAAGTCTTGTTGAAGGAAATCTTGCATATCTTGTAACAGAGCTTCTTAAAGAACATCCGGAAAGATTAAATGAAATATGTAATGTTGCATATGAAGTCGGAAAGACAAGAAAACCCGAAGAAAATCTCAATTTGGGACAGGCCTATAAACATATTGAATCGTTAATTCTTAACGGAATGCCATGCGACAGAGTCAATGATTTGATAAAAGATACATCTGACAGTATCGAATGGAGAGAAACATCCGATGTTCATAAAAAGTACTGGGATGAGGCAGGAGGAGATAATCAGAATTTCTTCGCTGTTCGTGAAAAAGCCGTTCAGGGAATATTCGACGGCACCGGCATCGTATATGAGACTATCGGTGATTATACATATGAATTAAAGAGATTGGCCTGAATGATTACACACGGTCAGAGCTGCTTTGCAGCTATCACCGTGCTGACATCGTAATTATAAATATTAGAAAACACCTTCCCGTTATATACACCTTTTCAGGTGATATACAGCGGGAAGGTGTTTTATGCGGGAATTAAGCTTCCTCAATTGCTTCAACAGGACATCCTTCTTTTGCATCTGCTGCGGTATCAAGAGCATCTGCAGGAACTTCTTCGTCGATTGCAACTGCAACTCCGTCATCTGTCATTGAAAATACTTCAGGGCACATCGATGCACAAAGAGCACACCCTATACATGAATCATTTACAGAATATTTCATAACCGTATAACCTCCTACTTAATTAAAATTATATGCATTTAAATTTGCTCTTAAGTGTAAATGCATAAATAAAATAAGCCTACAGTAATTATTATTTATTAATACTGTTTTTATAGTATACAACTAAAATTAAAATGAGTCTGTATTAATATTTATACAATTTATTTCCTAAGTATATTTTATTCATAAAGATAAGCATTAGGATAAAAATGAATATATATTATATACAAAATGTATAATTTTAAACTTCATATTTCATTCATCATAAATAATTATTTCAAAATATTTTATCAGTTCCGCACTACGATTATCAAAACGGACTGGTTAATTTCTATATTGTATAACACCATACTTTTTATGAATTTCAGGATATTACCAACAATACTTTAATCAAAAAATAAATTACAGAAACAAAGAATTATTTACAGATACAGAATTATCCTCCCCTATCGGTTAAAAAATAAACAATTTTTTTATATTATTTTAAAAAATTATATAAACAGGAGGAAATATGAAAAAAAGGACTTTGGGATTATCGGTAATATTTGCCCTTTCGGGAGGTTTGCTTGCGGGATGCGCCGGGGGATCTGCCGCAGTTACAAATAATAAAGGAGATTCTTCGAAGGATGAGGTTGTGGTAACTATGCCGGTGACTTCAGAACCCGAATCGGGGTTTGATCCGGCGTACGGATGGGGGGCGGGAGAACATGTGCATGAACCTCTTATTCAGAGTACATTACTGACCACAACGTCGGATCTTAAAATAGACAAAGATCTTGCTACGGATTACAAAGTCAGTGACGACGGTCTGACATGGACCGTGGATATCAGAAATGATGTAAAGTTTACCAACGGAAAGTCTCTTACGGCAAAGGATGTTGCGTTTACATACAATAATTGCCGTAAGAACAGCTCTGTAAATGATTTTACAATGCTGAAAGAAGCAGTCGCAGTAGATGACGACACCGTAGAATTCAAAATGACGAAGGAATATTCCATTTGGCCGTATACAATGGCGATAGTGGGAATAGTGCCTGAAGATGGATATGATGCAAATTACGGTCAGCATCCTGTGGGTTCAGGCAGATATATCATGAAACAATGGGATAAAGGTCAGCAGGTTATATTTGAAGCCAACCCGGATTATTACGGAGAAACTCCGAAAATGAAAAAGGTAACAGTGTTGTTTATGGAGGAAGATGCAGCGCTTGCAGCGGCAACCGCAGGTAAAGTAGACGTGGCGCATACCGCCGCTTCATACAGCAATGAAAAAGTCAACGGTTATGACCTTCTCAGTGTTGCATCAGTGGACAACAGAGGATTTAACCTTCCTTCAATCGCGCCCGAGACGGTTAACGGTGTAACATACGGTAATGCATTTACAAGTGACATAAATGTCAGAAGAGCGATAAATATCGGTATAGACAGAGATGCTTTGGTTAATAATGTACTGAACGGACACGGTACTAAGGCTTTCAGTGTATGCGATAATATGCCTTGGTACAATCCGGCGGGTGAAGTGAAATATGATTTTGAAGGAGCTAAAAAACTTCTTGAAGATGCCGGCTGGAAAGTGGGTTCTGACGGTATACGCGCAAAGAACGGAGTGAAGGCCGAGATTACATTATATTTTTCGAGCGGTGATTCCGTAAGACAGGCGATAGCCGAAGAGGTATCCAATCAGCTTGGCAAACTCGGAATAAAAGTGAATCCTGAGGGTACAAGCTGGGATGTAGCATACGATCAGGCACAGTCACAGCCTCTTGTCTGGGGATGGGGCGCCCATACACCTATGGAGTTATACAACATATACCATTCGGTTGACAGCTCTCCTGTTAAGATGGCGGAATTTTCACCATACAAAAATGAAACCGTCAATAAATACATGGATGATGCGCTTGCCGCAAAGAGTCTTGAGGAATCATATGATTTATGGAAAAAGGCTCAGTGGGACGGAAATACAGGAGTGACTCAGGAAGGCGATATACCTTGGGTATGGTTATGTAATGTGGATCATCTGTATTGGGTAAAGAGCGGTTTGAATGTTGCAAAACAGAAAATTCATCCGCACGGACACGGTTGGTCTATCGTAAATAATGTAGATCAGTGGACTTGGAAATAATCAACAAATAATTGTTAAACAGCTGCTGCCGTAATGTGTATCACGATGTACACGGATTATTATCGGTTTTATTGCTATATGGGGCAAACAGCAGTTGTTTTTGTATTTTTCTAAAACAGGAGTTAATTATGAACGGTAAATTACCGGTATTTATAATTAAAAATATTATACGAATAATATTATTGGTAATATGCGTAAGTATTATTACATTTATGCTCATGAAAATGTCTCCCGTTGATCCTTTACAGCAAAATATAGGTCAGGCCGCTCTGGGAGGAATGAGCGAAGAACAGATTGCAAAACTTCAGGAGTACTGGGGTGTAAATAAAGAACCGGCAGAACAGTTCCTTTCATGGGCGGGCGATTTCTTAAAAGGTGACATGGGAACATCTCTGTTGTACAGGCAGCCGGTTGGGGAAGTAGTTGCCGTAAAGTTTGTGAATTCCTTATTTATTATGATTGCGGCTTGGATAATATCAGGTGTCATGGGATTCTTTCTCGGAATAATATCGGGAATGAACAGAGGAAAGCTTACGGATAAGCTGATAAGGGGTTATTGTCTTGTAATATCAAGCACACCGGCCTTTTGGCTGGCGCTGCTGTTCTTAATGATTTTCGGTGTATGGCTCGGATGGTTTCCCATCGGTTTAAGCGTTCCGATAGGAGTCGATGCAGGCGGAGTAACATTTTTGGACAGGCTCTATCATGCTTTTTTGCCTGCACTTACTCTCAGTTTTTTGGGAGTATCAACTGTTGCGCTGCATACACGGGAAAAGACAATAGATATAATGGAAAGTGATTATATATTATTTGCAAAAATGAGGGGCGAGAAGGGATTTTCGCTGTTTAGCAGGCATGTATTCAGAAACGCCCTGCTTCCCGCAATTATATTGCATTTCGCCGTAATCAGCGAAATATTCGGAGGCTCGATACTTATAGAGCAGGTGTTTTCATATCCGGGAATGGGTCAGGCCGTTGTTGCGGCAGGACTGGGAAGTGACTTACCTCTTTTAATGGCAATAACGGTAATAAGCTCCGTAATTGTGTTTGCCGGTAATATGACTGCAGATATTATTGTGAGTATCATAGATCCGAGAATAAGAAAGAGGAGAATATAATGAATAAACTAAACGGAAGACAATGTACATTTATTCAAATAATTATATCTGCCTCTTTTTTGGGAGTCATATGTATATGGGGCTCTCTTAATGCGGATATTGCAATTACATCGGATTTCGGACTTAAAAACGTGCCTCCCGAGACAGGACATATATTCGGTACCGATTGGCTTGGCAGAGATATGTTTGCAAGGACATTGAGAGGGTTATCCATAAGCATATTAATAGGCGTAATTACGGCCGGAATAAGTGCCTTTATTGCATTGACATTGGGAATAATTGCGGCAACGGGCGGCAGAGCGGCCGATGCGGTAATTTCATTTATTACGGATATAGTTATGGGAATACCGCATATTCTGCTTTTGATTTTGATATGTGTTGCCGTGGGAAGAGGACTGCCGGGAATTATTATAGGAGTTTCTCTTACGCATTGGCCGTCGCTTGCAAGACTGATAAGAGGTGAAGTTATACAGCTTAAGGAAAGTCCTTACATAAAAATTGCCGAAAAACTGGGCAAAAGTAAGTTTTATATAGCCAAAAAACATATTTTGCCGCATTTGTTTCCGCAGTTTACCGTAGGTCTTATTCTTCTGTTTCCTCATGCGGTTTTACATGAAGCAAGTGTAACATTTTTAGGATTCGGTCTTTCGGCAGGTCAACCCGCCATAGGCAACATACTTTCCGAATCAATGAAATATTTAATAACGGGTAAATGGTGGCTCGCCGTGTTTCCAGGAATTTTCCTTGTGATTACGGTGTTATTATTTTACCTGACAGGTCAGGGAATGAGAAAACTTATGGATCCAAATACGGCACATATGTAATTGAATGAGAGGTAATATGGTTAAATACAATGATAAAAATGCTCCTCTGCTTAAGATAAACAATATGACCGTTACATTTACTCAATATGACAGGGGATTGAAAAAAACAGAGTTACCCGTAATAAGAGATCTTGCCGTAGAGGTCAGACCGGGAGAAACGGTTGCTGTGATAGGGTCCAGCGGATCCGGGAAAAGCCTGCTTGCTCATGCCGTTATGGGAGTACTTCCATATAATGCTGAAATGAAAGCTGATATGACTTATGACGGCGAACCGTTGGGTAAGAAAAGAATTGAAATGTTGAGGGGGAATGAGATAGTTATGGTCCCGCAGAGTCTGTCTTTTCTCAATCCTCTTATGAAAATCGGACCGCAGATAAAGAAAGGCAGAAATGATAATGAAACGAATAAGAGGCTGAATAATATATTCGAGCAGTTTGAATTGGATAAAAAAGTCATGAATATGTATCCTTTTGAGCTGTCCGGAGGTATGAACAGACGGGTGTTGGTTTCAACGGCCCTTATAGAGCATCCGAGACTTGTAATTGCGGATGAGCCCACGCCCGGACTTGATCCTGCTATGGCAAAAAGGGCAATGAGTCATTTCAGGGATATGGCAAATAACGGCGCTGCGGTGCTGGTAATAACTCATGATCTTGAACTCGCATTGGAAACCGCGGACAGAGTATCTGTATTTTATTCGGGAACAACCATAGAAGATGCAAGCGTAAAAGATTTTGAAAAAGAGGAATATCTCAGACATCCGTATACTAAAGCTCTTTGGCACGCAATGCCGGGAAACGGATTTAAATTTATAAGCGGAAATCAGAGCTATGTAAAGAATCTTCCGAAAGGATGCGTTTTTTCACCGAGATGCCCGTTTAAGACGGAGGAATGTGAATTAACACAGGAATATAGATTGCTCCGAGGCGGAAAAGTGAGATGTGTCAACGCAAAATAGGTATTTTATGAAACTGGAAATAAAAAATATATCATATGCTTATGAGAAAAATGACAAAAAAATTATATCTGATTTTAATCTTGATTTAGAGGGAGATGAAAGAGTGGGGCTTATTGCTCCAAGCGGATACGGAAAGACGACTCTTTGTAAAATTCTGTCCGGATACATTAAACCGGATGAGGGAAATGTTTTCTGTGACGGAGTACCGATTACAAAAATTAAAGGCTATTCTCCGATTCAAATGATTTGGCAGCAGCCGGAATTTGCCGTTAATCCCGTACTTAGGATGAAAGAAGTTATTGAGGAAGGCGATGATATTGAAGACAGAATAACAGAAGGACTCGGAATTGAGAAGGATTGGTTAAGCAGATTTCCCAACGAATTATCCGGAGGAGAATTGCAAAGATTTAATATTGCAAGAGCGCTGGGGAAAAGAACGAAATTCCTTATATGCGACGAGATAAGTACAATGCTGGATCTTATAACTCAGAGTCAAATCTGGAACTTTCTTCTGAAAGAAGTGAAGACGAGGAAAATAGGGCTTATCGCCGTAAGCCACAACAGTGAACTAATGAAACTTATTTGCACAAAGCAGATTAATATGTTGACAGGAGAAGTGACGGAGAAGTAATTTAATTAATATACATTGTATTTCGTTGTTTTGACAACATATTTAAATTTTTAAATGATATATTTTTATATTATATTGAAGTGCGGAGGTGCAAAAAATGGCTAAAAAGTTAGATTTAAGCAAAAGCGTATATACACTTGTAAAACAATATCCTGAACTTGTCGATATTATGGCAGATCTTGGATTTACGGAAATAAAAAACAAAGTGATGCTCAATTCGGTTGCAAGGATGATGACTATTCCTAAGGGCGCTACGGCAAAGAATATTCCGATGCCTACGGTTATAGCGGCGCTTATAAAGAACGGCTTTGAACTAACGGGCGAGATGCCTATGGATAAAATGGCTGCGGCGGTAAAAGAAGACAAAAATGAAACGTCGGCGTCCGAACCTGCGGAAGGCACAAATAAGGAACAGGCGAATAAATCAAAACATGAAAGCAATTCGGATGAGACCGACGAGAACCGCAGGAGTAAGCTTAAAGAATATTTAAAGAGACTTAATCAGGGCGAATCTCTTGAAAGCGTAAGAGCGGATTTTGTTAAAGAATTTGAAAGCGTTGATCCTACCGAAATTATGAAAGCTGAGCAGGAACTTATTGCAGGCGGCGAACCTCTTGCGGACGTTCAGAAGCTTTGTGATGTTCACTCGGCTCTTTTCCACGGAGATACGGACGAGGAAAGACTTGAAAATGCAAGAAAAGCCGAAGATGAAGCAGTTGCAAGATCCAAGGCGGCAGGTAAAGTCGCTTCTTCCGTTAAGGGGGGTAACGCTCCGAAGGCAGACTATACCGACAAAAACGAAAAGGCTGCGGCTCTTGCAAAAATAAAGGGACATCCGTTGTATACATTTACAAAAGAAAATGAAAAACTCGGAAAGTTAATAAAATTATTTAATGCGGAAGTCGACGCGGAAAGTGATGTATCCGAGACTCTTAAGAAAATAAGAGATGTATCTGTTCATTATGCCAAAAAAGGCGATTTATTATATCCGCATTTAAAAGTTAAATATGAAATATCCGGACCGTCTGACGTAATGTGGACGGTTGATGATGAAATAAGAGACGAATTGGGAACTCTGTCAAAAGAGGAGAACAGAGACAAAGAATGGCTTGAAAGAGTGAAAGCCGTTGTGAAAAGAGCGGATGAAATGATATTTAAGGAGAATAACATTTTATTCCCTATATGCGCCGTTAATTTTACCGAAGAAGAATGGCATGGAATATACAGAGATTCCAAGGATTACAGCGAAGCTTTCGGAGTTGTGAACGAAGTATGGGATGAAGCCGAAAAAACGACAGTTCCGTCAAGCTTTGCAGGCGGTGAAATCGTAATGCCGGGCGGCCATATGAATGTTGAACAGTTGGCAGCCATGCTTGATACTTTGCCTTTCGAGATTACATTCGTGGATGACGGCAACATCAACAGATATTACAACAATAATTCAGAGCCTAAGGCATTTAAGAGACCGGGTATGTCCATTGACAGAGAAGTGTTTTCGTGCCATCCTCCGAAGATTGAACCGTTGGTAAGGACAATAATTGAGGAGCTCAGAAGCGGAGCGAAAGACGAAGTTCCTGTTTGGCTTGAAAAAAACGGTAAAACATATCTTGTGAGATATATGGCCGTAAGAGATAAAAATAAAAAATATCTCGGAGTCGTTGAAGTGGTACAAAACATGGAATTCGCAAAAGAACATTTTACGGAAGAAAACAGCGACGGAACAGAACCGTGGTAAATGTGATTTTTCCGTTTTTAAGAAAACCCGTTGAAATGTAAAGAAGTATATAAACAATAATTTGTATGCAGACCTTAAGCGGTGCATAAAAACATATAACAAAAAGAATGTTGAGTCCCTTGAAATCATATTTTACATGCGATTTCAAGGGGCTCATATTCTTTTTTAATAAAATTAAATGTAACAATTGACATTACAACAAAACGATGTTATTATCCTTATAGATTGTAACGACAATTATTACAAACAAAAAATTTTACAAACAGAATAAATAATTTTGCAGGAGGACAATGATATGAAAATGGCAGTAGTGGCAGCTAACGGAAAAGTTGCGGGAAGAATAATAACAGAGGCTGTTAACAGAGGAATAGACGTGACGGCATTCGGAAGAAAAGACAGCAATAATACGGATGCAAAAAATTACATTAAGAAAGACATATTTGATTTGACAAAGGAAGACCTTGCCGGATTTGACGTTGTTGCCGACGCTTTCGGAGCATGGACACCGGAAACACTTCCTCAGCACAGTACAACACAGGCACATCTTTTGGATTTATTATCCGGAACCGATACAAGACTTATAATCGTCGGAGGAGCGGGAAGCTTATTCACGGACGGAGAACATAAGGCAACCATATCCGATGCACCTGATTTTCCTGAAGATTATAAGCCTGTTGCGGGAGCCATGGCAAAGGCGCTTTCGGAACTCAGGGGAAATAAGGATGTTAAGTGGACATATATCAGCCCTGCTGCCGAATTTGTAGCTGACGGAGAAAGAACCGGAGAATATATTTTGGCGGGAGAAGAATTCACTTTGAATTCAAAGGGAGAAAGCGTTATAAGTTATGCCGATTATGCGATCGCATTTGTTGACGAAGCCGTATCGGGAAATCATATTCAGGAAAGAATATCAGTGCTTGGCAAGTAATTTATTACACACTGTCGTATTAAACTATTATGTTTAAACGGCGGTGTTTTTTGTTTTCATAATGATGCGGATATGTGTCGAAAACTAAGTGTAAATAACATATAATATTTTTTAAATATATGTATTGTGTTATTATATTAAAATATGTTTTATCACAATGAAGTAAAAAAGAATGTTTTTAACACATAAAGGAAGGTTAGTTATGAAAATAGCGGTTCTTACAGGCGGTACAAGCACGGAAAGAGATGTCTCTATAGTAACATCGACCAATGTATGCGGAGCTTTAAGGAAAAGAGGACACAATGCCAATATGATTGATGTTTTTTTCGGAAGCGACAAATTTGAAGATGCCGATACATTTTTTAACGCAGTTAACGACTTGGATAAAGAGGCGGAAAGACTGCATAAGCTTTCTGCGGAAGTAAAAGATGCCGTAGCTGAAAGAAAATCGGACAACGGAATGTTCTTCGGACCGAATGTATTGGATTATTGCAAAAAAGCAGATATTGTATTTATGGGACTTCACGGAGAAAACGGAGAAAACGGAAAAATACAGGCAGCATTTGATCTCCTCGGAATAAAGTATACGGGTCCGGGGTTTTTAAGTTCGGCAATATCAATGGACAAATCCCTTACAAAAAAAGTAATTATGCCGGCGGGAGTTCCGATGCCGAAAGGAACGGAACTTACGAAGGAAGAACGCGGCAAAACCGTTGATATTCCGCTTCCGCTTGTGGTAAAGCCTGCCTGCGGAGGTTCAAGTGTAGGCGTAAGTATCGTATATACACATGAAGAATTAAATAATGCGCTTGATAAGGCATTTGAGCTTGAAGATAAGCTTGTTATAGAGGAATATATAAAGGGCAGAGAGTTTTCCGTAGGAGTAATGGGCGGAAAGGCTCTTCCGATAGTAGAAATAATTCCTAACGGCGGAGTATATGATTTTGAACACAAATATGATCCGAACGGAGCAATAGAAATATGCCCTGCGGAATTAGATGCAGAAACAACCGAAAAAATGCAGCATATTGCGGAACTTGCCTGCAGGTCTGCAGGAATCCGTACGGTTTCCAGAGTGGATGAATTGATAAAAGAAGACGGCAGTATATATGCGCTTGAGATAAATACGCTTCCGGGAATGACGCCTACAAGTCTGCTTCCCAAAGAGGCAGCGGCAATCGGTATGAGTTATGAGGAATTATGCGAAAAGCTAATCGAAATATCCCTGGATAACATTGATAAAGATAAGTTTTAAATAATTCGCATGAAGTCCGAAAACATTGAGATTCTTATATAATACTGATACATGAGGTAACACAAATGAATAATATGTTTGTAAAAGACATAATAAAGGAAGTCAGGGGGACCGTTTATCTCCTTAATAACAATAAAGAAATAATATATGAATATTCAAATATCAGTTCCGAAGATAAAGAATTTGAAAATGTATATAGAGCTCTTACGGGAAGTATTTTCGATATTGAAATTTCAAATGTGGTTACGGATTCAAGACAGGTCGAAAAGGACAGTGTCTTTGTTGCGATTAAAGGAGAAAGAAACGACGGAAACGACTTTATCGTCGCTGTATTTGACGATGGTGTGGTTGCGGCCGTGGGAGAGAGACCGGCAAAGGAACTTTTTAGAGAGTCGGATTCGGAACATATCGCATACGAAAAATTGGCGGAAGATGAAGAAACGGATATTGAATTTGTTTTTGATAATTCCGATGAGTGCGCATATATCTACATTGAAACGGAATCTTCCGTATATTCACTCGGAAGAATTGCTCATGCATATATGAACATTCTCAACATACCTGTAGTTGGAATCACGGGCAGCGTAGGCAAAACAAGTTCTAAAGAGACAATTGCAAGCGTGCTTGGAGAGAGATTTGCCGCAGGAAAGACGCCGGGAAATAACAATAATCTCATAGGACTTCCTCTTACATGTTTCACGTTCGACAAAAACACCGAAATTGCCGTCATTGAAATGGGTGTAAGCGAGCCCGGTGAAATGGATAAACTGACCGAAATTGTAAAACCTGATGTTGCGGTCGTAACCAACATAGGAATTTCTCATATGGAAAACTTCGGAACAAGAGAAGCCATATATGCAGAAAAGATTAAGTTGGCAGATGCGCTTCCGGAAGGCGGAACAGCGATTCTTAATTTTGACGACGACCTTTTGAGATGTTATAAGAGAGATGATATTACCGTTAGATTTTTCAGTATGAGCAAAAACGGTGACGGAACGGTTAACGACAGTCCTCTTGTATATGCGGATTCCTACAGATCCAAGGGCCTTTACGGAAGCGAATGTAAGATAAGAAATTTAAATATTCATAACAAACTGACTGATGTTGATGTTAAGATAAACGTACCCGGAAGACATATGGTATATCCGGCTTTGGAGGCGGCGATTGTAGGAGCTCATTTCGGACTTAATACAGAGGATATACAAAAGGGAATTGCCCGCAGACAAACAACAAAGGGCAGAATGAATATTATACGGACAGAACACGGCTATACCATAATAGACGACTGTTATAATGCCAGTCCCGCGTCGATGAAGGCCGGAATTGATGTATTGACATATGCCGACGGCAGAAAAATATGTATTCTGGGAGATATGTTTGAACTCGGTTCTGATAAATTAATGTTGCACAGAGAGATAGGCGATTATGTATCCGGGGAAAATATAGATATATTAATTACGGTAGGTAATATGTCAAAAGAGATGGCCTTTGGGGCTGAGAACGCAGACGGAGATACGGAGGTTGTATCATTTGACGACAATGAATCCGCAACAGAATATATCAAATCAATAATAAAAGAAAATGATACGGTTCTGATAAAGGCATCGAACAGTATGAAATTTTATGAAATAGTAGATGCGCTAAGGTGACGGCATAATGCATATACGACCGTATATGCATATTCATACTTTAATTTATAATCATGACATAAAAATAAAAAGCAGGGGCGTTCATCCTTTACATATATGTAAAGGATGAACGCCCCTGCTTTTAAAACAGTTATTTTCTTTTTCCGTTTCGTCTTTTGAAAGTAACAATCATAAGTATTGCGGCAGCGGCCATTATTGAAATTCCGATTACAATAAACGGAATGTTCCCGCCTCCTCTCAGTTCAGGCAGTGTTGAATCCGCACTGCCCGTGTAACTGTGAAATGTATCTGAGCTTTGTATGTTAACGCTTGTTCCGTTATATGAACTTATTAACGCGCGGTTGTCAAATATCTTTTCTCCGGAGGTGTCCGAATTAACAACGGTGGGAACGGAAATTGTAATCGAACTGTTTGATTCAAGTTTATTAATTGTAAATGTCGTCGAGTTGCCGTCGGCGCTGTATGTAACATCACCGCTGTCGGATATTAGCTTACTGTTCTCTGAATTACCGTCGGTATAATATGATATGGAATTATCGGCAATATGAAGCCCCTCCGGAATATCGTCGTTAATTACTATTTGTTCGATATCCGATGAACTGTTATTTGTTATGCTGATTGAATATACAATGTCTGTAGACACTGACAGAGCCTTTGGATTATTATTTGTCCCGCTTGTCGGGCTGGAAGTCAGTTCTATTGAGAGAATATCGTCGGCTGATACGGAATGCGTATTTAAATTTCCGGCCGCAAATGCGGATATTGCTCCCATGCCGATTGCCAATGATAAGTATTTCAGACGAAATATGTCCATAATACGGGTATCCTCCTATTTTTCTGATTCTTTATTGTTGTCGGTTGAATCGTTATTTTTAATTTTTTTAACAAGTACCGTTTCAACCCGGTTTCTGTCGGTTTTTATAACCGTTATATATACGTCGTTTACGGTTACGGAATCTCCGGCAACCGGGAATCTGTCAAGCTTTTCAATAACAAGTCCCGCAACGGAGTCGTTTTCTTCGGATGAGAGGTCGGAACCGATAAAATCATTTAAGTCGTCAAGCTTAAGACTTCCTTCCGCTTTATATATATTAGGAGATACCTGAATACAGGAATCCTTTGACTTTTCATCATATTCGTCGTGAATTTTTCCTATTATTTCCTCAAGAAGATCCTGTGTTGTAATGATTCCTGAAACTTCGCCGTATTCGTCGATTACTATGGCTATGGAAGCTCTTTCTTTTTGCATATCCTTAAATAACGTTGAATTATTTTGCATTTCATATGTATAATAAGCATCCCTCATTATATCGGATACGGAAAAATTATTATTAAATGCTTCATCTCTTTCCGAGTTGACCATCAGTATGTCTTTGCTGTGCAGTATACCGACAATGTTGTTAGGATTGTCTTTATATACGGGAACACGGGAGTGTTTATACGTTCTGTAAGTTTCGACAACTTCGTCAAATGTTGAATTAATATCTACCGAAACAATATTTGCTCTCGGAGTCATGATGTCCTTTGCGATGGAATCGCCGAAGTCGATAAGGTTGTTAATGATATTTTTTTCATTTGTTTCAATAACGCCTTCTTCACTGCTTACATCCAAAAGAGCTCTGAGTTCGGACTCGGTCATGGTGCTCTTGTTGTTATTTTTCCCCCTGCTGAACAATTTTACGAAAAAGCCTGCCATAACATTTATTATGAAAACCACGGGAGTAAGTACAATTGTAAATATCCTTATCACGGGAGCAACTGCACATGCAAACTTTTCGGGATTTGCCGCTGCAAGCGTTTTCGGCGTTATTTCACCGAATATAAGAAGAACGACAGTAAGTATTACTGTGGCTACACCGGCTCCGCTGCTTCCCAATATAGCCATAAACAGAGTGGTTGCGATTGATGAGGAGGCAATATTTACGATATTGTTACCCACAAGAATTGTACTTAACATTTTATTTGGATTATCCAATATTTTTATCGCCGTTAAAGCACCTCTGTTGCCTTCATCTCCCATTGATTTCAGCTTTATTATGCTGCTCATTGAAAAAGCCGTTTCGGAAGCCGAAAAAAACGAAGAAAATATTACCAAAACAATAATAACTATAAGTTCTGCTATTTGGGACGTGTCCAATTTATACTCCTTTTTATCTCAATAAAATGTTTTGGCGAATATTATACCATAATTTGCTATTTTATAATATATAAATAACAGAACAAAATAGAAGGAAAACAGTTTAGTATACAGAATAATACTAAAGACGCCGTTTTAAGTTTGGAGGTGATATGTATGACCGTAAGAGAAGAAACAGAACAAATCGAAAGAAAAATTTTAAGTCAATACGCGGCATTTTCAGATTCTACAATGGGCAGAGACAGAGATGAGCCTCAATGTGAATTAAGAACCGTTTACCAAAGAGACCGGGACAGAATTATACACTGTAAATCATTCAGGAGATTAAAGCATAAGACGCAGGTTTTTCTTTCTCCGGAAGGAGATCATTACAGGACCAGACTTACTCATACATTGGAAGTTGCTCAGATTTCCAGGACCATAGCAAGAGCATTGAGGCTTAATGAAGATTTGACGGAAGCCATAGCTCTCGGACATGACTTGGGACATACACCTTTCGGACATATCGGAGAAGACACTTTAAGCGATGTATCGGGAATACGATTTGAACATTGCGAACAGAGCGTAAGGGTAGTTGAAAAGATAGAAAAGGACGGAATGGGTCTGAATCTTACAAAGGAAGTAAGAGACGGGATTTTAAATCATCGTACAAGCGGAAATCCAAGTACGTTGGAGGGATGTATCGTAAGATATTCCGACAAGATAGCATATATTAATCATGATATAGACGATGCCATAAGAGCGGGGATATTAAAGGAAACGGATATTCCGAAGGAGTATGTCTCAATATTGGGCAACTCCACGAAAGAAAGGCTTAACACGCTTGTAAAGGCCGTAGTGGATACATCGGCTGGTAAACCGTATGTAAAAATGGATCCTGATGTTAACATTGCGATGACAGGATTAAGAAGTTTTATGTTTAAAAATGTCTACACCAATAAAACGGCGAAGAGCGAAGAAAAAAAGGCGGACAGAATGCTCAGAACTTTATATCTGTACTATAGGGACAATACGGATAAGCTGCCCGGGATGTATGTTGATATAGTTAACCGCAACAATGAGCCCATAGAACGGGCCATTTGTGATTATATTTCAGGTATGAGCGATACATATTCAATAAACGCATTTAAAAAAATATATATCCCAATGTCATGGGATATATAAGCTGTTAATTGCTTAAAAACCATAATTATGCTATAATATCACACACTATTTTTCCTTATTAATATAAACCGTTCGCTTGGGTATGCGGGAAATTTTACTTTTGTTTATGTATCGGTTCAAGAGACTTACATATTCATAAAGTGTTTTGTGAAGAGGTACTATGGCTGACATTAATCAATTAAAGGAACAGGTGAGGGATGCCAATGACATAGTTGATGTTATAGGCAGTTATATTACTCTTAAAAAATCGGGATCTAACTATATGGGACTTTGCCCTTTTCACGGAGAAAAAACCCCGTCCTTTTCTGTATCGGCAAGTCGTCAGATATATCATTGTTTCGGCTGCAATAAAGGTGGGGATGTTTTTAAATTTGTACAGGAATATGAAAACATAACCTTTATGGAGGCTTTTAAACTTCTTGCGGATAAAGCCGGGATTGCGATTCCGGATAATATTTCGTTAAACGGAGGCAAGAAAGATAAAAGTAAGGAAGTGCTTTATTCTATCAATAAAGATGCGGCATATTTTTTTGTTGACTGTCTCAGAGGAGAGAAGGGAGCCGCCGCAAGAGATTATTTGTGCAACAGGGGACTCGACTCTAATGTTATTACGGGCTTCGGGCTGGGATATGCCTCAAATGACGGAAATCTGTACAGATATCTGAAAGATAAGGGTTATTCTGATGATGACCTAAAAAAATCAGGACTGTTTACATATAAAGCAGGTATAAGGGATAAGTTTTTTAACAGAGTTATATTCCCGATACTGGGAGACAATCGGGAAGTTATCGGGTTCGGAGGAAGAGTGCTTGGCGACGGAATACCCAAGTATCTCAATTCGCCGGAGACCCCAATATTTGAGAAAGGTGAAAACCTTTACGGATTTTATATCGCAAAAAGGACAAGAAACGAAAGGATAATTCTTGTTGAGGGATATATGGATGTTATATCCATGCAACGGGCGGGGTTTACCGAAACGGTTGCCTCGCTCGGAACGGCTCTTACGGAATTTCAGGCAAAAAAAATAAGCAGGGTCGCAAAAAAAGTATATCTCATATACGACTCGGATGAAGCCGGAACAAAGGCTAAACTCAGGGCAATTCCGATTCTCAGAAAATACGGAATTACACCATACGTTGTCATACTGGATCCGTATAAAGATCCAGATGAACTCATAAAAGTCCTCGGAAAAAATGAAATGTCAAAGAGAATAAACGACGCCGTGGACGGAACAATATTTGAGATAATGCAGCTTGAAAATGAATATAACAGGAGCGATCCCGCAAGCAATGCGGAATTCGAAAAAGAAGCCGCATCAAAAATTGCGGTATTTTCTTCCGCGGACACGGATGAGGACAGGGCTGAATTTTTGAGTATTCGCAATAATTATATCAATACGGCGGCAAATGAATTTCATATGGACAAAAAAGAACTCACGCAGATTGTAGAGGGAATGATCGCAATTAAAAGACGAGACGGAAATTATAACAATGTTTCGGTTAAAAGGCATGAGCCGCATATGAAAAAAGACGGGAATAACGGCATAAGTACGGACAAGGGAATACTTAACGCTGAGAAGATAGTTCTTACGGCCGTATCGTGCTATCCGGGTATTTTGGAATCCGTTGAAAAATATATAAGAATAGACGATCTTGTCAACGATGTATCAACAGAGGTAGGGAAAATGCTAAGAGATGACATATTGTCCGATACTCTCAACATACCGAAAATCTTTGATACATTTGCGGAAAGAAACATAAATATAAGCATGGTTCTCAACAGTGACGAATTGAATCAGCTTTCGGAAGATGACACCAAGAAAGCTTTAGGCGATTCTATTAAAAAAATTCTTCAAAAGAAAAATGAAATAGAAATTAATAAGCCGGAAAATCTCGCTAATATAGCGGAATTGACGAGCAGGAAGATGGAACTTCAAGAACTTTCAATTAATTTTGACTGATAATTACTATATGCACATGTCGTGACAGAGTTTTACCGGGAGGAAATATAAATGGCTAAAAAGGCTGAAACAACTAAAGATGAGGAAATGATGGAAAAGGTTATGGAGGCTGATGACAGGAAAGAACTTGAAGTAGAGGAGAAGAAAACCGGGAAAACAACAAGGAAGAGAGCGTCCAAAAAGGCTGACGAAGAAAAGGCATCTTCTGCCTCGGTTACCAAAGAAGAGGAAGATACAAGAAGTGATGAAGAAAAGCTTGTGGACATCCTGGATATGATTGTGAAGAAAGCAAGCAAGAATAAAAATGTAATCGATTACCAGGATGTTACAGAAGCAGTATCTGAAGTGCTGGATAATCTTGATGATATAGATAAGATATATGATTATCTTGAAAGTAAAAAGATTGAAATCAGAATGGAAGATGATACGGATAAGCTTGACGACGACGATGATCTCAATGATGACTTGGAAAGTGAAGATGATATTGACCTTTCCAAAATAGATTTATCGGTTCCCGAGGGTATCGGTGTTGACGATCCGGTAAGAATGTATCTTAAAGAGATAGGACAAATTCCGCTTCTTACAGCCGAACAGGAAGTCGAATATGCGAAAAGAATGGAAGAAGGAGATGAGGTGGCAAAGCGCCGTCTTGCGGAGGCCAACCTCAGGCTGGTTGTTTCCATTGCGAAAAGGTATGTGGGAAGAGGAATGCAGTTCCTGGATCTGATTCAGGAAGGAAATCTCGGACTTATAAAAGCCGTGGAAAAATTCGATTACCGTAAGGGATATAAGTTTTCAACATACGCCACATGGTGGATAAGACAGGCCATTACAAGAGCCATAGCCGACCAGGCAAGAACAATAAGAATTCCGGTTCATATGGTTGAAACCATCAATAAACTCACAAGAGTGTCGAGACAACTCTTACAGGAACTCGGAAGAGAGCCTTCTCCTGAAGAGATTGCGGAAGAAATGGACATACCTGTAGAAAAGGTTCGTGAAATACAAAAGATTTCACAGGAACCGGTTTCGCTTGAAACACCTATAGGAGAAGAGGAAGACAGTCATCTCGGCGACTTTATACAGGATGAAAATGTTCCCGTTCCGGCAGAAGCGGCAGCGGCCACATTGCTCAGAGAGCAGCTTGACGATGAACTTGCGACTCTTACCGAAAGAGAACAGAAGGTTTTGAGACTCAGATTCGGACTTGATGACGGAAAGGCAAGAACCCTTGAGGAAGTCGGCAAGGAATTTCAGGTTACAAGAGAGAGAATAAGACAGATTGAAGCTAAGGCCATAAGAAAACTCCGTCAGCCGAGCCGAAGCAGAAAGTTGCAGGATTACCTTGATTGACGACATCTCCAAAAGATTAAAATCCGTAGCCAATTTTATACCGAGAGCATGCAGAGTCTGCGATGTGGGGACGGACCACGGATATTTGCCTGTTTATTTATCGAAGACAGGCATAGCAAAAAGTATCATCGCCATGGACCTAAGGGAAAAACCGCTTCAAAAGGCTAAAAACAACGCGAAAGACGCAAATATTTTTAATATCGATTTCAGACTGTCCGACGGGCTTGAAAAATTGGAGAAAAATGAGGCGGATGTAATAACCATAACAGGTATGGGCGGCTATCTGATTATTAACATTTTAAAAAAAGCACTGGAAAGAAATTTGTTTTCAGAGGGTATGAGAATAATAGTATCACCTCATTCGGATTACAGAGAACTCAGATATTTCCTGTATCGTAACGGATTTCTCATTCTGGAAGAAAATGCCATGTATGAAAATAAATGGTTTTATAGCATTATCTCGGCTAAGTACGACGGAGTAACAAGAAGTGCCGACGAGGTTGTATTAAGTTACGGAAGTCATTGTCTTGAGTCCCGAAATGGCGCACTGAAGAAATATCTGCTGCACGAAAGCATGGTTTTAAGGGGCGTAATTGAAGAAGTTTCCGAATCGGACTCTGATTCCGCAAAGGCAAAAGCAGAAGAGTTGAAAGACAAATTGGCGGTTAACAGAAAAGCATTGTCATATTTTTTGTAAAAATGTATCTTTATAAATACAAAATGAATTCATATTAAAGGGGAAATAAGACTTATGATTAAGGCGGTTAAGTTTGGAGGAAGTTCACTTGCAAGTGCTGAGCAGTTCAAAAAAGTAAAAAACATAATTTTGTCGGAGGATGACAGAAAATACGTCGTTCCGTCCGCGCCGGGAAGAAGATTTCCCGAGGATGTTAAGGTTACTGACCTGTTATACAGATGTCACGGAGAAGCTAAGGTAGGCATGGACTATGCTCATACATTGGATGTGATAAAGTCAAGATATGAAGAAATTATCAAGGGTCTTGACTTGGACCTTTCTCTTGACTCTGAATTTGATACAATTTCGGACAACCTTAAAAAAGGAACATCCATAGATTATATTGCATCCAGAGGTGAATATCTTAACGGTATTGTTCTTGCGGCCTGCCTAGGATATGAATTCCTGGACTCTGCGGAAGTTATTCTTTTTGACGAAAACGGAAATTTTCTTCCGGAAGAAACAAATGAAAAACTTTCTGAGAGATTAAGTAAAATGGAGAATGCCGTACTTCCGGGCTTCTACGGATCAATGCCAAACGGTGAAGTAAAGACATTCAGCAGAGGAGGTTCGGACGTTACGGGTTCGATACTTGCCCGTGCAATCAGAGCAGATGTATATGAAAACTGGACAGATGTATCCGGATTTCTTGCTGCAGATCCGAGAATCGTAAAAGATCCTGAAGTTATAGAGGTAATTACTTACAAGGAACTCAGAGAACTTTCTTACATGGGAGCGGGAGTGCTTCACGAATCCGTTGTATTCCCGGTTAGAAAAGAGGGGATACCTGTTAATATAAGAAATACAAATGCTCCGGAAGATAAGGGAACCATGATAGTTGAGAGTACGTGCCATGTTCCTGAACATACAATTACCGGCATTGCGGGCAAAAAAGGCTTTGCATCGGTAAATATCGATAAAGATAAAATGAACTCAGAGGTAGGTTTCGGAAGAAAGGTCCTGGAAGTATTCGAAAAGAACGGACTTTCGTTTGAACATATGCCTTCGGGAATCGATACAATGACAATATTTGTTAACATGGAACACTTTATTCCTAAAGAACAGCTGGTATTGTCCCAGCTCCATCAGGCGGTACATCCGGATTCAATCGAGCTTGAAGCGGATCTTGCTCTTATTGCCGTAGTCGGAAGAGGAATGAAAAACAGCACGGGTGTCGCTTCCAAAATATTCAAAGCGCTTGCGGAGGCAAATGTCAATATTAAGATGATTGACCAGGGGTCAAGCGAAATGAATATTATTGTAGGCGTCAGAAATAGGAATTTTGACGATGCAATAAAAGCCATATACAAAGCTTTTTTTAACTGATATATATTAATATAATGAAAAGTTGTCGCATATGTAACAGCATCGGGAAGTGTAAACGGTATATGATTTACTTCCGATAAAATCAGCGGCAGCTTTTTTGTTAGATTATTAAACGGTGTCGACGGAATATTCGATGGGATAAATGCACAGACGCCGCTTCTTTAAATATGAGGATTTGCTTATGATATATGAATCTTACAGTGAAAGGGAAACATTTGAAATAGGTAAAATGTTGGGCGAAAAGGCTGAGATGGGAATGATTTTTGCGCTCGAAGGCGACCTGGGTGCGGGTAAAACGGCATTTTCCAAGGGATTTGCCAAAGGACTCGGAATAACGGAGGTTGTAAACAGCCCGACATTTACCATAGTACAGGTGTACGACAGCGGAAGAATACCGCTGTATCATTTTGATGCATATAGAATTGAAGATCCGAATGAAATGGATTATCTCGGATTTGACGAATATTTTTTCGGAAACGGCGTATGTCTTATAGAGTGGCCGAGCGTCATAGAGGAATATTTGCCGAATGATATGATAAAGATAACCATATCGAAAAATTTGGATAAGGGATTAAATTACAGATTGATTGAGGTGGAAAATGACGGTTCTTGCGATTGAAAGTGCCGGAAGTGTCGCAAGCGCGGCAATCTTAAGGGATAATAAGATAGTCGGAGAATACAGCATAAATACGGGGATGAAACATTCTGAAACTCTTCTCCCGATGACTGACGCACTTTTAAAAAGTGTCGGCATGGATGTCTCGGAGATAGACTATATTGCCGTTTCCGTAGGCCCGGGGTCATTTACGGGGTTAAGAATCGGTATTGCTCAGGCAAAGGCAATGGCGTACGCATTTAACAAACCTGCGGTTGCGGTACCTACGTTAAAGGCACTTGGCGCCGTCGGTATAACTCCCGGCATAATATGTGCAGTGACGGATGCGAGAAGATCTCATGTTTATTGCGGATTGTATAAATACAGACTTATTGATTACGATGCAAAGGAAAAAAGATACAAAATTGAAGAAATTGAAGAGAATATGCTGATTTCCGCCGAAGAGCTGGTGGAAAAATTAAATGCATACGGAGATGAAGTGACATTTGCGGGAGACGGAGTAAAAATACTTGAAAAGTATCTGGAAAATGCACAATTTTCATATAAATACGCACTTCCTACAGAAAATGATTTAAGCGCCGCAAAAGTTGCATATATTGCGGGAGAAATGATAGAAACAGGAGAAGTAACATCCGCCTCTGCGTTAAACGCCGAGTATTTAAGACCTTCACAGGCTGAAAGAACCAAAGAAACACAGGATAATTACATAATAAGAGAATTACGGGAATCCGATGCATCAGGTGTTTCCGAAATCGAGAAAATGTCAATAGGAAACGGATCATGGTCTGAAGAGGCCTTGAGAGATGCGGCCCGAAAAGAAAATGCATTATATCTCGTTGCATGTTCCGGTGATACGGTATGCGGGTTTGTCGGTTCATGGATATCAGTTGACGAGTCGGAGATTACAAATGTTGCGGTACATCCTGAGTACAGAAGAAAGGGCATTGCAAGGGCACTGTTAAGAGAACTGATATCACGGGGAAGAAAGAGAGGCGTGAAACGTTTTATTCTTGAAGTGAGAAAGGGCAATAAAAAGGCCGTTAATCTGTACGAAAGCATGAATTTTAAATTCATCGGAGAAAGAAAAGGTTTTTATGACAGACCTAAAGAAGATGCATGTATATATGAGCTTGGTTAGAAAGGAATAACAATGCTTGATGTTTGTTTGCTTGGGACGGGCGGAATGCTGCCTCTCCCGGGAAGATGGTTAACATCTCTGTTTTTAAAATATAACGGAAGCGGACTTCTTATAGATTGCGGCGAAGCAACACAGATTGCCATGAAAGAAGCGGGAATCAGCAATTACGACATAGATACGATATGTTTCACGCACTTTCATGCGGATCATATAAGCGGTCTTCCGGGAATGCTTTTATCAATGGGGAATTCAGGAAGAAGCGCTCCTGTTACTCTCGTAGGACCCAAGGGGTTGAAAAGGATAGTTACGGCTCTCAGAACAATAGCTCCGGAACTGCCGTTTGAGTTGGAATTTATGGAATTGGATGATGCTCAAACACATTTAAGCCTGAGAGGATACGAGATAGATATATATAAACTGAATCATAAAGTTACATGTTTCGGGTATACGGTAAGTATTCCGAGAATGGGTAAATTTGATGTGGAGAAAGCTAACTCCCTGGGAATTCCAAAGATGTATTGGAACAGACTCCAGCACGGAGAGGATGTAACGGTTGACGGTATCGAAATAAAGTCGGAGACTGTGATGGGGAGTCCGAGAAAAGGAATAAAGGTAACATATTGTACGGACACCAGACCGGTTCAGGCAATAGTCGACAATGCTTATCAGTCGGACTTGTTTATCTGTGAAGGAATGTACGGTACTGACGACAGAATGAACAAGGCCAGAGAATATAAGCATATGACATTTTCCGAAGCGGCTTCATTGGCCAAGGAAGCGGAAGTAAAAGAGATGTGGTTAACACATTTCAGCCCCGTATTGCAGCGCCCCGGGGACTTTATTAATACTGCGAGAAAGATATTTGCCAATTCCCATGTGGGAACATGCGGTAAAGCGGTAACATTAATGTATGAGGATTGATATGAAAGACAGAGACATAAAAATACTTGCAATTGAGTCATCATGTGATGAAACGGCGGCTTCGGTTGTTATAAACGGAAGAAATATCATATCAAATGTGATTAATTCTCAAATAAAGATCCATACTGAATACGGAGGAGTTGTACCTGAAATTGCATCCAGAAAACACATGGAAAATATAGTTAATGTTGTTGAGGAGGCTCTTAATGAAGCGGAGATGAATTTGACGGATGTGGACGCTGTAGCTGTAACAAACGGGCCGGGACTTGTCGGAGCACTGCTTGTGGGAGTTTCGTTTGCAAAAACTCTCGCATGGAGCATCAATAAGCCTTTGATTCCGGTTAATCACATAGAAGGTCATATATGTGCAAATTATCCGGAAAATAAAAATCTTGAACCTCCTTTTGTAATACTTGTTATTTCGGGCGGACATACGTATCTTGCGTTTTGTTCCGAATACGGAAAGTATGAAATAGTGGGCATGACAAGAGACGACGCGGCGGGAGAAGCCTTTGATAAAGTGGCCAGAGCCATAGGGTTAGGTTATCCCGGAGGGCCTAAAGTTGATAAATTAAGCAAAAACGGTGATCCGTATGCATATGATTTTCCGATTGCGCACATTGATGACGCTCCGTTTGATTTTTCATACAGCGGAGTTAAATCTGCTGTGCTCAATCAGCTTAATACGGCAAAGATGAACGGGGTTGAGGTTAACAAGGCAGACTTTGCGGCTTCATTTCAGAGGGCTATAATAGGATCCACGGTGCCGAAGGCAATCGCGTTGTGTAAAGCGAAAAACATAAGAAAGCTTGCCGTTGCCGGGGGAGTTGCGTCAAACAGTGCGTTAAGGGAGGCGCTGCAGTCAGCTTGTTTGAGGGAAGGAATTGAATTTCATTCACCTTCTCCGGTCATGTGTACCGATAATGCGGCTATGATAGGAGCGGCGGCATATTATAAATATATAAACAATGAATTTGGGGATTTAAACCTCAACGCCGTACCTAATTTACCTTTATAACAGAATAAAAGGATTATCCGAACGAGTAAATATATTTTGCCTTTTACCGCAAAGCGTATTTCGGTATTCGGAGACGTAAATTTACAATATTTTCGAAAATTTCGTATATTTTCAGGAGCTTTGTATAAATGAAAGACAGGATTTACGCTATCATTGTTGCAGGCGGAACAGGTTCAAGGATGAAGAGTTCCGTTCCGAAGCAATATCTTAATCTGTGCGGCAAACCCGTATTACAATATTCAATTGAAAAATTTCTTAAAAACGAATTGATTGATTCATGTATTGTCGTGGCCGATAAAATGTACCACAAAGATATTGAAAACATGGCATGCGGTACGAAAAATAATTTATATATAGTTGAAAACGGGGCGGAACGTATTGATTCCGTAAAAGCGGGATTGGATAAAGCGGCATATATTGAAAGTGAGCGTCGGGACCGGAATGACGGATGTACGGCGTATGTAATGATTCATGACGGCGCCAGACCGTTAATTTCGGAGAGGCTTGTTTCGGAGTGCATTGAAAATGTGAAAACACATAGGGCAATAGTTCCGGCAACAGCCGTAAAAGATACGATTAAAGTTATTAATGCCGACAATGAGGCTGTTAATACCCCGCAAAGACGTAATTTAAGGGCAGCGCAGACGCCTCAATGTTTTGAATTGAAACTTATACTTGATGCCTTTGATAAGTATATGTACGACACACAGTCGGAATATTTACCAACGGATGACGGAAGCCTGATTGAGATGTATTCTGATACAAAAGTAGTTATTACTGAGGGGGATGAGAACAATATTAAAATTACGACTCCCATAGATTTAAGCATAGCTGAAATGATTATAGAAAGGGCTGGCGGATGCAGATAGATTTTATCGGAAAACGTGATTTTACACGGCAATAAAATATTTAAAATAGTTGTTGACATAACACAAATATATTGATATTATAACAAAGTCGCTACGAGGTGGTGAGCTTTGGAGAGGTAGCGAAGTGGTCATAACGCGGCGGTCTTGAAAACCGTTTGTCTTAACGGGCGCATGGGTTCGAATCCCATCCTCTCCGCTGAAAACGGGGCGTGCTTACGCCCCGTTTTTGATTTCCGCGTATATATGGAGAAGTACCCAAGAGGCTGAAGGGACACCCCTGGAAAGGGTGCAGGTCGTTAACGCGGCGCGCGGGTTCAAATCCCGCCTTCTCCGCTTTATTTTAAGCAGGTTGACATATTTTATATGTCGACCTGCTTTTTGTTACTAAAATTTAAAAATATATACTTAATTAACATATATTTGTTACAAAAAATATTAAATTTTTAGAAAATATATGTTATATTTTAGACATTGCAGATTATATATATAACATTTGGGACTACGTGTTTGTATATAACTAAACAGTATTACTTTTTGGGTTTTGGTAATACTGAAGTCTGCCGGGTATTTTCTTAATTAGGGAATGTGGGAGAAAAATGCAAAACAGCGCAACAAAAAGAACAATTAATCTTCTTGCCGATTCGTTGAAAAATCTTTTAAACGTAAAAGAGATTAATAAAATCACAATCAACGAAATAACAAGAGACAGCGGTGTGAATCGCCAAACATTTTATTATCATTTTCATGACATATACGAACTTTGTTCGTATATGATAGAAAGAGACTTTCAGGAACTGATGCCTTCGGGAGGAACTGAAGTGACGGATTGGAAGAGTACCATGATTACACTTCTTGATTACCTGGAGGACAATAAAAACTTATACAAAAGACTTATACTTACGGTTGGATCTTATTATATTAATCAATTTATACATGACAATCTTAAGCCATATGTTAAAGCCTATATCGCAAAATATATAAGATTTACAAATATTTATAATGAATATCTGGAATTTTTATATGAATATTACACGGCATCATTCCACGGCTGCATAGTTGATTGGATATTATTTGACGGTATTAAGAGTGTCACTGATAAAAATAACCTTGTTGAATTGATTTATATGACCGTTGAAGGATCATTGGAACATATTGTTGAAAGATTCAAAGGAAAAAGCGAAATTACGGTTTAATATTATTTGTAGATCCATAATGTTAACAATATCAAATTATACAATCATATCGGCAGACAAGTTATAACGGTTTTCATTTATAAGTTAAAACATATTTTACTTACTGATGATTTAATATCGAAGCTGATAATATTTAATTTACGGGGAACATTGTGCGGTTGAACTATTTGCATAATGTTCCTTTTATTTATCCCTGACAAGATGTAATAACGGATAAGTTATAAAAGCATCCGGCATCCCGAATTTGTGAAACCGAAGGTCTGCAAAACAACTTATGTCACTTATTTATCGGATTGTCTGTCGAATATAAGAACTTTTGAAATAAAACCTATTACAAAACTATACAAGTGTAACAATTTTGACATTTGTATAAAAAAGTCTATTTAAGAAACATGTTTTAAATGTTAAATTTCTATCATACTATTACAGCAGCTAATCTATCTTAGTATTTTATTTACTTAAGATAAGCAGCTAAAATATTAAGATACTTTATCTGCGCGCAAAGAAGGGAGGTTTTATGTAAATGTCGCAGGGAGATGAGAATAAGAGAAGACGAAGCAAGTACTTGACTTTGGCCATTCTCTGTATCGGCATATTGCTCATCCCTGTTATCTACTTCGGCACATATGTATCATCCGTATGGGATGTTTACGGAAAAACTGAAAATTTGCCTGTCGCGGTAGTTAACGAGGACAAGGGGGCAATGTATCAGGGTGAAGAAGTTAATTTCGGTAATCAATTAGTGGACAATCTTAAAGAAAACAAAAACCTGAAGTGGGAATTTGTTGATTTAAAGACTGCAAGAGAAGGCTTGGAAACGGGTAATAAATATTATGCCGTGATTGATATACCGGGTAACTTCACCGAAGATCTGACATCTTTAAGTAATGAGGTAAAAACACAGGCGACGATTACATATTCTGCCAACCAAAAGAGGAATTATGTGGCGTCATCTATTTTAACAACAGCCGTAACAAAGCTTAAGGATTCTGTTGATTTAAAAATCGCAGAGAAAGTTACGGATAAGTTGGTGACACAACTGGAGGCCGTTCCTGATTCGTTGGAAGAGGCAAATGACGGTGTCGCAAAATTAAAAGACGGAAGCGAACAGTTGGATAACGGTTATACCGCACTTATTGACGGAAATACAACAATAACAGACGGTTTAACTGCATTATCGACAGGTTTGTCTACGGCTCTTAACGGAGCAACTGCTCTCAGCAACGGTGCGGCATCATTGCCTACTCTGGTTTCGGGTACAAAAGCATTGGCAGACGGTGCGGGACAGTTAAAGGACGGAGTTGCTTCACTTCCTGTTCTTGTTAACGGTGCAAAACAGTTGAATGACGGCGCTAAATCGGCTCAGGCCGGATCCGGACAGCTTGCTGTGGGAAGTCAGTCGGTTGCAGACGGTATAAAATCTGTTTCATCAGGTTTGACTACTCTTAATGACACCATACAGTCAGGTATAAAATCGTCAAAGGATAGTTCTGCCGCAAAGATAGGTGCGGGAGTTGACGGCGCGGTAAATCAGGTATATGAAGGTAACGGAACAACACCGGGAGTTAACGGTTATGTAGACGGAGTAAACACATATGTAAACGGAGTAAACACATATGTGGCAGGCGTTAATTCATACACTGACGCAACTAATAAAATGATTGCAGCTTTAAATGCAGGCGATACGGCAACGGCAACCGCAATTGCAAATCAGTTAAATGCAAAGGATGCTTCAGGCATGAACGCAACTGAAAAAATAAAAGCGGGTGCCGGACAGCTTCAGGCTTCGGGAACACAGGTTCAGGCCGGAGGCACATCCGTAAAGGGAAGTAAAGATTTATTAGCTGCAGGACTTAAAAATGCGCTTATTCCTGAATTGGGCAACAGCCTGGACACCATGGCAAAAAGCATCGGTGCGGGAATTCAGATGTTAAAGACTCCTATAGACGGAGAAGGCGATACGGGAACATATACAGCTCCCGACGGAAGCAAAAAAACTGCTCTTCTTGCGGGCGCAACTCAGGTAAGTCAGGGATTGAATACTCTTAACGGCGGTCTTACAACATTGTCACAGGGTACTGAAACCCTTTCAAACGGTGCCGAAAAACTTAATGAATTAGGTGCAGGCGTTAACAAACTTGCCGCAGGAGCCGACACTCTTGCAAACGGTGCGGTAAGACTTAATGAATTGGGAGCCGGAATCAATACTCTTACATCAGGTATAGGTCAGCTTTCGGACGGATCCGTAAAACTTGAGGATGGTTCGCGTCAGCTCGGAGACGGACTTGTAACGGCTAAAGACGGAAACAGTCAGGTTCTGGGCGGACTTACAACCTTAAATAACGGATTCAACACTTCAATAAGCGACGCCAGAGATAAACTTAAGACAACCGATGGACTTGCTTCCGCGGTAGGCGGCGGAGTTGAAACCAAGGCTGAACCGTTTGATGAGATACCTAATTACGGTGAGTCGTTTGCTCCGTATTTCTTAAATGTATCTCTGTGGGTAGGTGCATTAACATGTATGTTAACAATCTACTATGATTATAAGAGAACGGTTAAAACATTGGGACCTATGTCAAGGAAACCTTTAATCCGTTTCTTCTTCTTCCTTGGCATAGCCGTTGCACAGGCTCTTATATGCGGCCTTGTAGGTCAGTTCGGACTCGGTCTCGAAATAGACCTTCCTTTGGCATATTATCTCGGACTGTGTGCGATTTCCATAACATATATGCTTATAGTGGAATGTTTGATGGTTAACCTCGGAGATGTGGGTAAATTCCTTTCAATGGTACTTATGGTACTGCAACTTACGGCAACGGGAGGAACATTCCCTATTGAATTGAATCCGGGATTCTTCAGAGCCATAAATCCGTTCCTTCCTATGACATATAATATTCAGCTGATGAAAGAAGCGATAAGCGGTCATAACGAAGCTTATGCATGGTATAATTTCGGAATGCAGTTTATTTTTGCGGCAATCGCTCTCGGACTTCTTATGTTGGGAAATATTATAAGAAGAATAAAGAACAGGAATGACGGTGAAAAAATCGGAATAAAAGATGCTTTCCACTATGGTGAGGAAGGATATTTCAGCAGTATTCCTAACAAACATTGATTACAGTTACGACAAAGTAAAACGATGTCTTTAAATTTCAGATAACAAATGATGAGCAAGGGCTGTGTATTTAGGGTTTGATAATCTTAAATATACAGCCCTTTTATTAAATTCATAAAATAAAAATCCTCTGAAATACCGTATTTATGAGGTTTTTTGAAAAACAAAAAATAAATTCAAATATTTTTCAAAAAAGGTGTTGACATTATATTGGGGTGTTGATATTA
>ERZ808040.97-NODE-97-length-84532-cov-18.387804_pt1 | contig 84532 bp, 73 predicted proteins | sample MGYA00380191_ERZ808040 | MGnify/ENA primary metagenome ERZ808040 (study PRJEB31490, sample SAMN06133395) | mouse gut metagenome | isolation source: J6 | host: mice | place: China: Chengdu | collected 2015-05 ...
AGTACATCGAAGAAATGCTCAATTAAGAAATGCTTTTACACAAAAGCACACAGAACTTTTGTTACTGCAAAATGAGCACACTGTAAAGGCAATTCCAGAAATAGCACGCATATCTTGTGCACAGCGTGTGCTGCTCCATTATGGCCCCAATCAGGTTTGCCGCACACTGAGAATTCGTAAGTCGAACCTTTATTACTACGCATTCCGTAGACCAGAACTGACCTCCTATGAAAAGCGCGACCTGGAGCTCCGGCCAGCGATTCAAAAAATCTGTGAGGCAAACCCCAAGCGAATCGGAGCTGAACGCATTCGGCAGCAGCTGATAGAACAGGGTTTTATCGTCTGCAAAAAGAAGGTATTGAAACTGCTCCGTGAAATTGATCCACGCTATGCACCACTGGAGAAGAAAAGTGGTTCCGGCTTTACATGGAATAGAAAATGTACAAATCTGCTGAATAGAAAGTTTTTGCCACCACGGCCCAATATGGTATGGCTTGGCGATATCACAGATATCAAGACAGATTCGGGAAAGTGTTGTCTGTGTGTCATCCTGGATCTATTTGCCCGAAAGATAATTGCAGCACGCCTTGATACACAGAAAAATGCGGAGTTAGTTTGCCATACGTTCCAGGATGCCTTTGCTGCCCGAGATGCCCCCAAAGATTTGCTATTTCACAGCGATCAAGGAGGGCAGTACACAGGTCGTCAATTTCGAAACCTGCTACATAACTACGGTGTAACGCAATCCTTTTCCACTCCTGGTGTCCCATATGACAACGCTCCTATGGAATCCTTCTTTGCGAGTTTGAAAGTGGAAGAGATTCACCGCTACCGCTATCATGGCATATCTGACCTGGCTGCATCCTTAAAAGAATATCTTGAGTTCTACAATCATAAAAGGCCACACAGCAGCATCGGCAATCAAACCCCAGTCGAAGCAGAAGAGACATACTTCAAAAATCAAAGCGCAGTCAGCATTTCTACCGACTGCGTTCCTTTTGCGTGCAAAAAATAATGTGTGGCCGACTTTGAAATGCTAATCAGCATTCCAAAAAATCGACCACACATCACTTTCCAGCACTGCCCCCTCCATTGGTTCCACTTGCTATTTTCTCATTCTGGGTCTGAATCTGGGTCAGCTCTCCTACTCCGGCAGCACATTCCGTTTCAGACTGGTATAGGCCAGCAGAATATAGACCCCGTAAATGAGGAAGAACAGCGCCAGCGCGATGCCCACAATGGCGGCGGGACTGCTGGCCCCCACCATGACCCCCGGCTCCGGGGCGCGGGCCAGATGTACGATGAACGGCACGCCAATCAGCACCGGCGGCACGGCGGGCAGGGCGTAGTAGATGGCAAACTGCGTCCGCAGGGCCTTTGCCATCCCCCGTCGATCCATGCCCAGCTTTTGGAGCAACTGGAACTGCCGCTTGTAACGATCTGCCTCACTGAGTTGTTGGATGGTAAGGATGGTGGCGGCGGTCATGGTCAGCGCCAGGGCCAAGTAGTACAGGGGGAACACGATTAGAGCGGTCTGGGCGGCTGCTTCCGCCTCCGCCTGGGCCCGGGTGGCCACCTGCCACTCCAGGGCAGCCTTGTCCGCCAGATCCGTCAGATTGTAAAAGTCCTCATAGGGCACGGGCTGGGCCGTTTGGGCGGCATAGGCCCAATGGTAGACGGCCAGCCCCTCCGCCGCCTCGTCCGGCACCACCAGGATGTACCAGGTCCCGTTGGACACACCAAAACCCTGCATCAAATGCTCCGTGCAGACACCGCCTGGGGCGAGCGTGCGGCCTCCCAAGGTAAGCGTCCCGCCGTAGGCCCCCAGCGCCCCTTCCAGATGCGCCTGGGCGTGGATGAGGTACTGCCCCTGGCCCAGTTCCACCGGCGGATAGCCCGCAATGGAGCGCAGGGCGGCATAGTCGCTGTAGCGCAGCACTGGATCCTGGGTATAGTCATAGTGAAAGGCATCCTCTGTCAGTCCCAGATACTCCAGAAGCTGGGCGCCCTCGCTCCGATAGACGTTGTACAGCAGAGAATCCTCTACCGGGATGTGCTCCCGGACATAGTCCAGAGGGGCGTCGGAACTCATCTGCTCCTCATCGAGGGCGAGATATAGGTCAAAGCAGGCATCCTCCGCCGCCCGTCCTTCGAACAGTCCCCGGAACACCAGCCCCGTGCCCTCGGAGATCAGGGTGGCGGTGAAAATCAGAGAGATGGTGGCCATCAGCACCCCCATGGCACCCAATTTGGCCGTCAGGGTGCGGAACACCAGCAGATTCTGCCCCTTGAACTTCCGGGCGGGCCGTTTGTCGAAGAAGGCGGGCACCCCGGAGGCAAAGCTGAGGAAGAATCCGAACAGGGAAACGATGACGCACCCCGCCCCGGCAACGGCCAGGGCCAGGTTAGGTATCATGAGCAGCGCCGTGCCCACCACGCCCAGGACGATGGACAGGACGAATGCCACCCGCCGTCCTCTGCCGGTCTTGACCACCGCGCCCTCGTTCCGGCGGTCAAAATAGATAAGGTCATAGATTTTCATGTTGCGGATGCGCTTCCGGCTTTTGCGCAGGGCCCGGAGGTAGATGAGTGCAAAATAAACAACCGTCAGAGCCAGGGCCGGGAGGGAGAAGCCAAAGGAAAAGTGATACACCGTGCCGAACAGAGCCAGTACGATGGCCCGCAGAGCCTGGTACAGCAGCCCACCCAGCAGGATGCCAATGGCCAGGGCACAGCCCCCCACCGCCAGATTCTCCAGGAAAAACAGCCGGGCCACCTGTTTATTCTCCAAACCGATGAGGATATAGGTGCCCAGCTCCTGGCTGCGGCGCTGGAGCATGAAGCCGGTGGCGTAGGCAACCAGCCAGCCGAATACGCATACCACCACGATGCTGGCCAGCACGATCATCATAGGCAGCATAGCCATGCTTTGGGACAGGGTGCTGATCTCCCGGGAAAACACCAGGGCGTTGAAGGAGTAGAGCAGGGCGGCGGCCATGACCACGGTGGCAAAATAGACCAGATAATCCTGGGCCTGCCGCTTGGCGTTGCGCAGGGACAGCTTAGATAACGTCACTGACGTCACCCCCCAGCGCGGCCAATACGTCCAGAATCTCGTGGTAGAACACCGGGCGGTCCCGCTCCCCCCGGAGCAGCTCGTTGAAAATGCGCCCGTCTTTCAAAAACAGCACGCGCCCCGCGTAGCTGGCGCTGTAGGCGTCGTGGGTGACCATGAGGATGGTGGCCCCCATGTCCCGGTTCATCTTCGTCATGATTTCCAGCAGGTTTTTGGACGCCTTGGAGTCCAGGGCCCCGGTGGGCTCGTCGCACAACAGCAGGGACTGCCCCGCCACCATGGCCCGGGCGCAGGCCGCCCTCTGCTTCTGCCCCCCGGACACCTGATAGGGAAACTTGGGAAGGATGTCGCTGATGCCCAGCTTTTGGGCCACATCCGCCACCTGCCGCTGGACCGTGCTGGGGTCGGCGTGGTTCAGGGCCAGGGCAAGCCCGATGTTCTCCTCAATGGTCAGGGTATCCAGCAGGTTAAAATCCTGGAACACAAAGCCCAGCCGCTCCCGGCGGAACCGGGCCAGCTCGCCTTCGCTGAGGGCTGCGATGCTCTCCCCGTCCAGCAGGATGTCCCCGGCGCTCACCGTGTCGATGGTGGAGATGCAGTTGAGCAGGGTGGTTTTGCCGCTGCCCGACGCGCCCATGATGGCGATGAATTCTCCGGCGTCCACGTCAAAGCTCACCCGGTCCAGGGCGCGGGTGACGTTGTTTTTGCTGCCGTAATATTTTTCGATGTTTTTGACCTGTAGCATAGAGCTGCCTCCTTTGCTGATGGCCCTATGATACGCCCAAAGCGCGGCCGTTTGTATCGAATTGGTATCGGTTTTCCTTACACTTTTGTAAGGTTCTCCCGGGAGGGAAAGGTGAGGGTGACAGAGGTACCTTCATTTACCTCGGAGGCGACGCGCAGGCCGATGTCCAGGCAATCCGCCAGTTTTTTGCACAGGTACAGCCCCATACCGGTGGAGCCGCCCTGGGCCCGCCCGTTGCTGCCGGTAAACCCCCGGTCAAAGATCCGGGGCAGTTCGTGGGCGGGGATGCCGATCCCGCTGTCGCTGACGGTGAGCTGGACTTGCCTGCCAAGCTGCCGCCCAGATAGAGTGACCAGTGGTTGGTTTCCCCGATAGCGGGCCGCGTTTTGCAGCAGTTGGCCCAGGATAAAGGCCGCCCATTTGCCATCGGTGAAGACCGTCTGCTCCAAGTCCTCCGTCTCCACCCGGACACCGCTCTGGATGAGCAGGGTCCGGTGCTGGCCCACGGCCTGGGATACGATATCAGATAGATTGGACTCTCGGAGGATGAAGTCTTTTTCCAGACTCTCTGCACGGGCGTAAAACAGGGCCCGCTCTACATGGGCCTCAATCTGGGCCAGCTCCTGCGCCAATCTGCGCCGGAACTCCGGCTCGGCGTTCCGGCAAATGAGGCCCGCTGCCGTGATAGGGGTCTTGACCTCGTGGACCCAGCTCTCCACATACTCCCGGTACTCCCGCTGGGCGGCCTGGGCCTCGGACACCTGGGTGGCCATGGCACGCCCTGCCCGGCGGCAGAAATCCAGCAGCCTGCGTTCATAGACGGTGCGGCTCCTGGGGGCCAGCTCGGCAAACAGATATTGCTTGTCCAGGCTGTCCATGATGCCCTCCAGCTCTTGCAGGCGGGCCTGCTGGCGCAGATAGTCCACAACCTGAGACGTGGTGAACACCAGCAGCCATACGATGAGCAATAATACGGCTACCCCGGGGGCGGTTCCGGTGGCCAGCAGGAACAATATCGCCGCCCCGGCAAAAACTGCCCGGAGCAGGAGCTGTCCCATATGGTCGGCGAGAAACTCAGACATCCTCATAGCTGATACCCCATTCCCCGGCGGGTCTTGATGGCGTCAGGCAGGCCAATCTCCGCCAGTTTTGTCCGAAGCCGGGTCATGTTGACGCTGAGGGTGTTGTCGTCGATATAAATCTGATTGTCCCAGAGCGTTTCAATCAAATCGGCGCGGGAAACGATCTGACCTGCGTGGGCCATCAGACAGGCCAGGATTTGCAGCTCGTTCCGGGTGAGTTCCGCCGTCTGACCACTGGCCGATACAGTTCCTTTGGTAAGGCTCAGGCAAAGGCCCGCTGCCTCCAGTACGTCCGTCCCGTCGGTTGCCCCGCTCCGGCGCAAAACGGCCTTGATCCGGGCCAGCAGGACGGGGATGCTGTAGGGCTTGGTGATGTAGTCGTCCCCGCCCAGGCTCAGCGCCCGCACTTCATCCAGGCTGGAGCTGCGGCTGGTGACGAAGATCACCGGGGCCTTAACAGACTTTCGCAGGTTTGCGCACAGGGAAAAGCCGTCCCGTCCGGGCAGACCCACGTCCAGCAGAACCAGGTCGGGGCACTCCCGGCCGGCCTGCTCCAGGATGGTGGAAAAATCCTCCCCAACGATGGGGGCGTACCCCTCGTTTTCCAGCAGCAGGGCCAGTTCCTCCCGGATGGCCTGGTCGTCCTCAACAATCATGATCTTCTGCATTTACACATCACCTCGGCTGATTTTTATCTTAGCACAGGGAAGCGGGCGGTGTCTACTGGTTTTGGCGGGGAGATTCGATAGGTACGCTCAGGATGGAGAAATCCTATGCCTCACTTGATGGAGAGGGGGTTCTCCAGAATTTGGGGAGGAAATGAATCAACAACACGCATAGCAACAAATAGAAGGCATTTCGTTGGGAGGCGAAATGGGAAAGATTTACTACGCCGTAATCATAGAGAACCTTTTGCAGCCAAATCGAAGGATCACAAAAACTTCAGGAAATCCGGAAATTCGGCAACAGATTTTCTGGCGGATTCCCCTCTGCCAATGTCTGCTTATCTGAGGTGGAGGCGAAACCTCCAAACCGCGAAGCCCTGTGCTGGCCCCTGCGAGGGCTTGTGTGCCCCGCCTACAAGTCGGGTGGCGTTCTGTATACCTCCCAGGGAGTGAAACGCGGTGTTGGGGCCTTTGTGCGCGTTTGTACGGTGGAGCGGCTTTCATCCAGAAATCTGAGGTGGCAGAGCAGACATGGACGCGGGGAGGCTGGGACGGTTCACCCGGCCTCCACACGGTGCTTTTGCCCTCTGTTCAGCGGATTTTCTGAGGCGGTTGTGTTCGGCAAAACGCCCAAGGCAAAGGGCAGTCCAGAGGTCAGATTTAAGGGCGAAGGACAAAAGCGGGATAAACTGGACCCACATCTGCCCGCAGTGCGGACAGGCGCGATGTGCACGGAAAAGTGCCGAGGGTGCAACGGGGTAAGGGCAACGCAGAAACGCTCCGATGGGGTGGAAGCCCACCCTTTTGGGTGGGGCAAGCATCGCGTCCGGCTATACGCCGCCCGCACTCACCGGGACGCTGCCCGGTACCCCCTGCCCCTAAAGGGGAGAAAAAGTGCAATTCAGAGAGAAGGACAACAAGCAAAATCTGCGCCGCAGTAAACAAGAAGGAACCCGTTAGGCCAAAGCCGTTTTCGTCCAAAAGTGCCATTATTAGAAATTGCAGATTGCACCAGTGTTACCAAAGAGAAGGGGTATCAGCGCAGACGAAAAATATGTGTCTGAAGTGATAACAATGGTAATTTGGGGTGGCTATTCCCAGCAAGGTGTGGTATGGTACGTCGTTGCGAAAGGAGGCGATTCCGAGTGGCAAAACGGAGAGCCAACGGAGAAGGCAGCATCCGCAAACGTAGCGATGGACGCTGGGAGGGGCGGTACACGGCGGGCCGTGACCCGGACACTGGGAAAGTCATCTACAAAAACGTCTTGGCCAAAACCCAGAAGGAGTGCAAGGAGAAGCTGAAGCGGGCCATCGAGGAAAACGCCAAAGTGGATACCATCCGGGCAGAGCAGTACACCGTAGGCCAGTGGATGGACGTGTGGTTTGAGAACTGCGCCAAAATCAAAGTGCGGCCCTCGTCCCACAAGACCTACCGCGGCTACATCGACAACCACATCAAGCCCAGCATCGGCAAAATCCCGCTGAGCAAATTGTCCTCTCTGGATTTACAAAAGCTCTACAAAAAGCTGCTGAGCGGTGGCAGAGTAGAGCGGATCGAGTCCAAGAGCCAGCCCAAGGGTCTCAGCGCCAAAACTGTCCGTAACATCAGCCAGGTGATTTCCTCGGCCATGGATTTCGCCATTGACCAAAAGCTGATCACCACCAACCCCACGAACGGCTGTGCCCTGCCCAAGCTGGAGCACCGGGAGATGAAAACCCTTCCCGCCGAACAGCTGGCATCCTTCCTCCGTGAAGCGAAAGAGAGCGGCGTGTACGAGCTGTACTACATCGAGCTGGCCACGGGACTGCGCCGGGGTGAACTGCTGGGCCTGAAATGGGAGGATATCGACTGGGAGCAGGGCACGATCCAGGTGCGCCGTCAGATTGCCCGAATCGATGGCGAGGTGGTGGAGGCCCCGCTCAAGACGAAAAACTCCTACCGCAGTGTGTCCATCGGACAGGATGCGGTGGAAATCCTCAAAGACCAGCAGAGGAAAACCAGCAGCGAGTATGTGTTCCCGTCCCCCACAGGCGGCCCCATCTCGCCGGACAGCGTCCTCCATATGCTCCACCGGGTGCTGAAGCGGGCTGGACTTCCGAAAATCCGTTTTCACGACATGAGACATACGTTCGCCACGGTTGCGTTGCAAAACGGTGTGGATATCAAAACCGTGAGCGGAATGCTGGGCCACTACAGTGCCGGGTTTACGCTGGACACCTACGCCCACGTCACCACCCAGGCGCAGCGGCAGGCGGCGAATACCATGGCGAATATCCTTTCCGGTGCTGTTGAGAACTAACGAGACATTTCCCCGTATGGGTCAAAACCTGGGTCTTGCGGGAAAGCAAAAAACAAACCGACTTAAAAAATGCAGAAAAGCAAAGAAATTCCCTCGATTTCCAAGAAAATCGAGGGAATTATGGTTGCGGGGGCCGGATTTGAACCGACGACCTTCGGGTTATGAGCCCGATGAGCTACCAGACTGCTCCACCCCGCGATATAATTTTGGTGCCGGAGACCGGGGTCGAACCGGCACGGGATTTCTCCCACGGGATTTTAAGTCCCGGGCGTCTGCCAATTCCGCCACTCCGGCTTACTGACGCTTCCTTATATTAGCACAGCGAGCTCCTTCTGTCAAGCCCTGTTTTGGAGCTCTTTCCGTCTTTTTTTGACGGCAGTGGTCAAATGCTGGAGGGCTGAGCGGCCGCAGTGAGGCTGCCCAGCCCGGTTTTCTATGTCTCCAGCAGCTCTCGCAGGGCTGCATTTACGGTCTGAGGATTGGCTTTGCCCTTGAGCTCCCTCATGGCCTGCCCCACCATGAAACCGAAGGCCTTTTCCTTGCCGCTCCGGTAATCAGATACCGATTGAGGATGAGCTTGCAGCACCTTAACGCAGGCTTCCAATACCAGCCGGCTGTCATTGACTTGCTCCAAATTGTGGGCCGTTACATATTCGTCTACATCCTGGTCCGTGTCAAATACCGCCTCAAATACCTTGACGGCGGTGTTGCGGTTGAGCCGCCCCTCATCCACAAGGGCGATGAGCCGGGCCAGGGTGGGGGCGGTGAGCGCCATATCCTTGGCCTCCATGGCGCGCTGGGACAGCGCCCCCAGCACTTCTCCCATGATCCAGTTGGCCCCCTGCTTGGGAGGCGTGCCCAGCGCTACCAGCCGTTCGAAAAATGCCGCCAGGGCCTTGTCCGACGTGAGCATCTGGCAGTCGTAGAGGGGCAAGCTGTAGTCCCGCTGGTACCGGGCCCGTTTGGCCTCCGCCAGCTCGGGCTGGGTGGCGCGCAGCTCATCCAAATCGTTCTGGGACAGTTCGACGGGGGGCAGGTCGGGTTCAGGGAAGTAGCGGTAGTCCTGGGCGTTTTCCTTGGAGCGCATGGCGTAGGTGGCGTCCTTGTTCTCGTCCCAGCGGCGGGTTTCCTGGATCACCCGCTTTCCCTCCTCAATCAGCTCAATCTGCCGCTTGGCCTCGTAGTCGATGGCCCGGACGATGGATTTAAAGGAGTTCAGGTTTTTCATCTCCGTGCGGGTGCCCAGCTCCATACTGCCCATGGGCCGCACAGACAGGTTCACATCGCACCGCAGCGACCCCTCCTGCATTTTGCAGTCGGACACGCCCAGGTATTGGAGCGTCTCCTTCAACTTTTCTAAATAGGCGACCACCTCGTCTGCGGTACGAAAATCCGGCTCGGTGACGATCTCAATGAGGGGCACCCCGCAGCGGTTGTAGTCCGCTCGGGTCTGATCCAGCCAGGGGTCGTGGATCAGCTTGCCTGCGTCCTCCTCCATGTGCAGCTCATGGATTCGGACAGTCTTATTCTCCGCTCCGGTGTGAATGGACACGGCCCCATCCCGGGCGATGGGCAGGTAGAGCTGGGAAATCTGATACGCCTTGGGCAGATCGGGATAGAAGTAGTTTTTTCGGTCAAATCTGCTGTGCTGAGTGATGGAGCAGTTCAGGGCCAGCCCGGCCTTGACGGCGAATTCCAGCACCTTTTTGTTGAGCACAGGCAGAGCTCCCGGCATTCCGGTGCACACAGGACAGCAGTGGGTATTAGGCGGACCGCCAAAAGCGGTGGTACAGGCGCAGAAAATTTTGGTTTTGGTGGCCAGCTCCACATGGGTCTCCAGGCCGATCACAATTTCCCAGGTCATATGGTTTTTCCTCCCCTCGGCGTGAGCCTGTGCCAGTTGGTATCCAGCTGGAAGGCGTGGGCGGTGTTGAGCAGCGTTCCTTCCCCAAAATGAGGGGCGATGAGCTGGGCCCCGATGGGCAGGCCCTGGGCGTCAAAGCCACAGGGCATGGACAGCGCCGGCAGCCCCGCCAGGTTGGCCGATACGGTGTTGATGTCGCTCAAGTACATTTGCAGTGGGTCCCCCAGGCTGGCGCCCAGCTTGGGGGCGGTGGTTGGGGCGGTGGGGGTGAGAAGGAGGTCGCACAGACGAAAAGCCTGGTCAAAGGCGTTTTTGATGACTGCCTTCACCTGTAATGCCTTTTGATAATAGGCGTCATAATACCCCGAGGACAGCACAAACGTTCCCAGCAGGACCCTGCGCTTTACCTCCGCGCCGAAGCCCTGAGTGCGGGTTTTGCGGTACAGGTCCTCCAATCCGTCGTACTGCGGAGCCCGCCAGCCGTACTTTACCCCGTCGAACCGGGACAGGTTGGAGGAGGCCTCGGCGGAGGCGATGATATAGTAGGCGGGCACCGCGTACTCCATCACGGGGAAGGACAGCTCCATGACTTCTGCTCCCCGACTTTTCAGCGCATCCGCCACGGCCAGTACGGCGGATTTGACCTCCCTGTCCAGCCCCTCCCCGAAGCATTCCGAGGGTAGGCCGATTTTCAGCCCCCGCACGTCCCCGGTGAGCGTTTCCAGCAGGCGGCCGGGGCCGTCCAGACTGGTGGCGTCCCGAGGGTCTCGGCCCATGAGCGTATCCAGCACGGCGGCGCAGTCCGCCGCGTCCCGGCATAGGGGGCCGATTTGGTCCAAAGAGGAGGCGTAGGCCACCAGCCCATAGCGGCTCACTGTGCCGTAGGTAGGCTTGATGCCGGTGACGCCGCAGAAGGAGGCGGGCTGGCGGATGGATCCGCCGGTATCCGACCCGATGGCGTACCACCCCATCCCCGCAGCCACCGCAGCCGCCCCGCCCCCGGACGAGCCGCCGGGGACGCGGCTCAAATCCCAGGGGTTTTTCACCGGACTGTAGAAGGAGGTCTCCGAGGTGGAACCCATGGCAAACTCGTCCATGTTCAGCTTGCCCAGGGACACCGCGCCCGCTTCCGTCAACTTTTCCACCACGGTGGCGTCATAGGGAGGCGTGAAGTCCCCCAGGATTTTGGAGGCACAGGAGGTCTTCATCCCACAGGTGCAGATATTGTCCTTGATGGCCATGGGCACGCCGTACAGCGGGCTGTCAGCGCCTTTGACCCCGGTCTGCAATGCCTTGGCCCGGTCCAGCGCCTGCTCCCCGGCGATGGTGATAAAGGCGTTGAGGGCTTTGTCCTGGGTGGAAATACGGTCCAAAGCCGCTTGGGTGGCCTCCGGAACGGATGTCTCGCCTTTTTTGATGGCTGCGCCCAGTTCCAGGGCGGTGAGTTCTCTCAATTCCATGCCGTACCCTCCTTTACTCCACCGCTTTTGGGACCAAAAACGCCTCTTTGTCTCCTGCGGGCGAGCCGGCCAACAGCTCGTACCGGACCTGCGATGGCATAACCTCGTCCTCCCGCAGTACATTCTTCACTGGGAACACGTGGCTCATGGGCTCCACGCCCGCTGTGTCCAGCTGATTGAGCACGTCCATATAGGCGATGATCTGCTCTAATTGTGTGGTCATAACCTGTCTTTCTCCGGCGTCCAGCTCCAGACGGGACAAGCCGGCGATATAGTCTATCAGTTCCGTATCGATCATATCAAATTCCTCCTTTCAAGGTTCCAGCCGGCTTCTGTCCCTGGGGAACAGGCTGGCATATCGGACGTTCTCCAATGCACAAAGCTTCATGGTGAGCCGTTCCAGGCCGATGCCCAGCCCGCCGTGGGGCGGCATACCGTGCTTGTGGATCATGAGATAGCTTTCGAATTCCGCCGGGTCCATGCCGCGGGCCTCCATCTTGGCGAGCTGATCCCCGTAATCATGAATGCGCTGGCCCCCTGTGGTCACCTCCATTCCTCGGAATAGCAGGTCGAAGGACAGGGTGTATCTGGGGTCGTCTGGGTCGTCCATAGCGTAGAAAGGCCGCTTTTTGGAGGGGTAGTGGGTGATGAATACAAAATCGCTGCCGTATTTCTCCTTGGCATACCGCCCGATGTGGGCTTCCTCCTCCGGCTCCAAGTCGTAGGGGTCCCGAATCTGATAGCCGTATGTTTCCGCCGCCAGCCGTTTGGCATCGTCAAAACGCAGGCATGGAATGCGATCCACAGCGGGAAGCTCCACGCCCAACAGCTCCAGCTCCGGGCCATACGCCCGGCCCAACAGGTCTATGGCGTGCCGCAGATAGCCCGCCTCCACCTCCATGATATCATAAAACGAGCGGATATACCCCATCTCCAAGTCCAGCCCGGTGTATTCGTTCAGGTGACGGGGGGTGGAGTGCTTTTCCGCCCGGAACACAGGACCCACCTCGAACACCCGCTCATAGGCGCCCACCATGGTCTGTTTGTAGAACTGAGGAGATTGAGCCAGATACGCCTTTTTGCCAAAGTAGTCCAGCTTGAAGATGTTGGAGCCTCCCTCGGCGCCTGCGTGGACGATTTTGGGGGTGTGCACCTCGGTGAAGTTCTCACCGGTGAGATAGTCCCGGAAGGCGTGCGCCAGCCCCTCCTGGATTTTGAACACCGCCCGTTCTCTCCTGTGCCGCAGCGCGATGGGGCGCAGGGAGAGCTCGGTGTCCAGGTTGAGCTCCAATCTCTTTTTACCCAGGGGGATAGGGGGCGGGGCAACGGGCCGGGAGAGCACCGTGAGGCCGTCCACGGCGATCTCAAGCCCGCCGGGGGCGCGGGGCTCCTCCCGCGCCGCGCCAGACAGCTCTACGCAGCTCTCTGGGCACAGCCCCGGAGGCAGCGTGGACCGGGGACAGACGCATTGGATGGTTCCCCGTGCCATGCGCAGGGTGAGGAAGGCCACGCCCCCCATATCCCGCAGCAGCTGAACCGCGCCGTGGACGGTGACGGGCCGGTTATTCCGCCCGCCTCCCATAAGGTCTTGCCAGGTGATCGTTTTGATGCTTGCGCCGGTGACGAACTTCATAACCATTCACTCCTAAAAATAAAATAAGTCCCGGACTGTACAAATGTACAGTCCGGGACGGAATCAACACAATGAATCCGCGGTACCACCCGCGTTGTCCCTCCAACAAGGGACCTCTTTCGAGCCCCGGTAACGTGGGGAGAACGGGCGGTCCTACGCCCCATCGGGGGTTCAAACCGCCGGCTCGGAAGTGTTGTGCCATCTCGTCTTTCCGGGGCAGGCTTTCAGTCGGTGGCCTGCGTTCTCTGTCGGATGCCGTGAGGGGCGGTCTTCGTCAATGCCGTTGTCAATATTATCTTGTTGAAGGGATTGTACACTGAATGGGGCTCGTTGTCAACTGAAAATAATCCAAAGTTACCATAGTATATCCGGAAGGTTTATGATATAATCTCCAAAGAACGACAAGATTGGAGGGATGAGTTCATGCCAGACTGGGTAGAATTAGAGCGCCGGTGCCTGAACTGCCAGCGCTGCGCCCTGGCGGATACCCGCACCAATGTAGTGTTCGGAAAAGGACCGAGAAATGCCCGCGTCATGTTCATCGGGGAGGGCCCTGGCGAGAACGAGGATTTGCAGGGCGAGCCCTTTGTGGGCCGGGGCGGGCAGCTGCTGGACGAGATGCTGTCTCTCGTCGGTCTGAGCCGGGAGGAGAACTTCTACATCACCAATATCGTCAAGTGCCGTCCGCCCCAAAACCGGGACCCGTTGAACACCGAGCAGGACGCCTGCATCGGCTATCTGTGGGAGCAGATGGAGCTGATTAAGCCGAAAATCGTAGTGTGCCTGGGCCGCATCGCGGCGCTGAGGCTCATCAAGCCCAACTACCGAATCACCAAGGAGCACGGTCAGTGGCAGGAGAAGGACGGCGTGCTTTATACCGCCATTTACCACCCCGCTTTCTTGCTGCGGGACCCCACAAAGAAGCCGGACACCTTCGCCGACCTGCGCGCCATCCGGGCAAAAATCCGGGAGGTGTGCCCGGAGGTCTACAGCTGAGGCGTAGCGTCGTCGTATTCACGCCGCGCTAATAGGGGTTCAGGTTTTGGGGGAAAAGACAGTGAAGCGAGTGCGCGTGGGCAAAGGCGGAAGCAACCGAACGAACCATGTCCCGATGCGCTCACGATGGCTCCGCGGGATCCAGCAGATTCATCACGGAGATTTCATAAGCGGTCCGCGCCACCTGCTCACCGTCGATGAGCTTGTGGTACTGCCGGCTTTGCAGCCGGCCCTCCAGGCGCAGGGTGTCCCCCACCTCCAGGGCGCCGCAGTGGACAGCCAGCGAGCCCCAGGCGATGCAGGGCAGGTAGTCCGCCCGGCCATAGGGCCGGTTTACCGCCAGCAGCAGGTCGCAGATCTCCCGGCCCAAGGGGGTGCGGCGTTTCACCGGGGTACGGCACAGCGCTCCGGCCAGCGTCAGGCGGTTTTCCCCCGCCTGCTCCGCACAGGGGCGGGCCGAGCGCACCAGCACAGTGATGACCAGCTTGCTGCCCTGGCCGGACCGGTTGTTGTAGGAGCGCACTTCGCCCTCCACGTCCAGCCATTGGTCCGCCGCCCAGAGGGCGGGGTCCGGGTTGGAGGTAATCAGGTTCAGCACGTCGTCCACCCCGGACAGCCGGGGCACCCGCAGGGGGACCAGGTAATAGCTTACCCCGTGATTTTGGTGGGAGGGGAGGGGCTGCCCCGCCGCCTGCCCCCGCAGCACGATTTTGTTTTCTCCTCTGAATTCATCCATTGGTATCACACTCCGTCGTCATATGTCAGCTTGTTCACTATATGCCGGGCATGACCCAAGTATGACCATTGACAACTGGGGGGTGGGGCGTATAAAATAGAGGGGACGCAGGAGAGCCGAAGGAGGGCTGAGCATGGAATTGGAGTTGACGCGAAAGCAGCTGCGTCGGCTGCTGGATTTGGTATACATCGGGAACTGGATTCTCAATTCCACCCGGGGAGAGGACCGCTTCAAGGATTACGATGAGGTGGAGAGCCTGCTGTTCGCCAAAGCCGCACAGGAGGGAATGCCCACCCTGGCGGAAACCTATCGGGGTGAGGTCATCCCCTCCCGCGCCTTTGCCGAGGGGGGCATCCACGAGGCCATTATGGAATATGAAAACAACGTGTTTTTCGAGATTTTGGCGGAGGACCTGGCCCGGCGGGATATGGACGATGTGCCCATCGACGAGAGCAATTATGACGAGCTGGCCCAGCGCATCGACGCCTATATCGACGAGTTCGAGGCCCACGGGACCGATAACATCACCGTAGACTGTTAAAAGCCGTCCCTCCGCTCCCGCAGGGCAGGGGAGGGATGCTGTAGTCCATCATATCGCCGTGAGGAGCGCAGAAGGGCCGAGGCTTTTGAAAATAGGCCGCAAGGAAGGAGACACCCGTTGAAAAGCGGTTGCTTTTCAACGGGTGTCCGTTTATAAATAGAAAACTGATAACAGGACGTTTGGAGGGCGGGACCAGTGAATAACGAATATGATAATGAACATTTTTTTGAGGAATACTCAAAAATGTCCCGCAGCAGGGACGGGTTAAGCGCTGCCGGAGAATGGCACCAATTAAAGCCGCTGTTTCCGCCGCTTCAGGGAGAGGCTGTTCTTGATTTAGGGTGCGGTTACGGGTGGCACTGTAAATTTGCGGCGGAGCAGGGGGCGGCACGGGTATTGGGGCTTGATGTGAGCCGGAAAATGATTGAGGAGGCAAAGAGACGTAACGCGGGAGATCAAATCGAGTACCGTATCTGCGGAATAGAGGAATACGAGTACCCGGAAAACACCTGGGATTGTGTCATTTCTAATCTGGCCCTCCACTATATCGAAGACATTGAGGCAGTTTTTCAAAAGGTGCACAGGACATTGAAGCGGAACGGAGTGTTCCTTCTTAATATAGAGCATCCCGTTTTTACTGCGGGCGTGGGACAGGATTGGATCTACACAGATGAGGGAAAACCAAAGTACTGGCCGGTTGACGATTACTTCATTTCGGGGGAGCGGCACACGCGCTTTTTGGGTTGTGACGTGGTGAAGCAACACCACACGCTCGCGCAAATATTGATGGGTCTGCTGAAACACGGCTTTGAGCTGAAGGCTGTGGAGGAGGCGGAGCCGCCGCAGGAAATGATGGATATTCCAGGGATCAAAGATGAGCTGCGCCGTCCGATGATGCTGTTGGTGAAGGCGGCGGCGAGAAAAACTGCCGGAGGGAAACGGGTGTGACGTTCCGTCCATTGCGGTTCTCACAGCAGACGCTTTCTCCGAACTGGCCACAGTGAGTTATGAAAGATAAAAAGGGCAAGGCAAACCGTTGCGGTCTGCCTTGCCCTGGCTCTTTTATTTTTTCTTTTTCTTTCCGGTAAAGAAATCCTTCACCGGTGTGGCCGGGGCGGGGGAGCCCTCTCCCATGGCCTCGGCATAGGCCAGCAGGGCGTCCTTCTGCTGCCCGGTGAGATTGGTGGGTACCTGCACCTGCACGGTGACGTACTGGTCGCCCCGGCCCCGGCCGTTGACGCTGGGTGCGCCCTTGCCGCGTAGGCGGAACACGGTGCCCGGCTGTGTGCCGGGGGGCAGTGTGTACTTCACCTTTCCGTCGATGGTTTCAATCTCCAGCTCCGCACCCAGGGCGGCCTGAGTAAAGCTCACCTGACGCTTGGAGTACAGGTCGTTGCCGTCGCGCTCAAATCGGGAGTCGGGGAGCACGGCCACATTGACCAGCAGGTCCCCGGCGGGTCCGCCGTTAGGGCCGGCGCTGCCCTGACCGCGCATGGAGATGGTCTGCCCATCGTAAATGCCGGCGGGCACCCGGACCTTGATTCTCCGCTGGCGGCGAATCTGGCCCGCGCCCCGGCAGGAGGCGCAGGGCTGGTGGATGATCTTGCCCGTGCCCCGGCATTTGGAGCAGGGCGCGGTGCTGGTGAAGGCAAAGCTGCCGCCGCCCCGCTGTATGCGCACCTGGCCTGTGCCCCGGCAGTCGGGGCACACCTCGGCGGTGGTGCCAGTGGCGCAGCCGGTGCCATGGCAGTCGTCGCAGGTCTCCATCCGGGGCAGGCTCAGCTCCTTTTCGCAGCCGCTCATGGCCTCGGCAAAGGAGATGGTGACGCTGGCCCGGAGAGAGGCTCCCCGTTTGGGGGCGTTGGGGTCGGCTTGGCGCTGGCCGCCGAAGCCGCCAAACCCGCCGCCGAAGAAGGAGCCGAAGATGTCTCCCAGGTCGATGTCCCCCATGTCGAAGCCGCCGCCAAAGCCGCCGGCGCCAAAACTGGGGTCCACCCCGGCGTGGCCAAACTGGTCGTATTTGGCCCGCTTGTCCTTGTCGGACAGCACCTCGTAGGCCTCGTTGATTTCCTTGAACTTGGCCTCCGCCTCGGCATTGCCGGGGTTCACGTCCGGGTGGTATTGCTTGGCCAGCTTGCGGTAGGCTTTTTTCAGCTCGTCCTCAGAGGCGGTTTTGGCCACGCCCAGCACTTCGTAATAATCTCGTTTTTGATCTGCCATATATGGAATCACCTCTTTACGCGGGAAACGCGGGGCGAAACGCCCCGCTGTTACCCGTTTCCGCGCTTCTTATTTATCGTCATCCACCACTTCGTAGTCGGCGTCCACCACATTGTCGCCGCCCTGGTCCTGGCCGCCGCCAAAGCCCGCGCCGCCCATGTCGGGGCCGGGGCCGGCCTGGCCGCCCGCCTGGGAGTACAGCTTCTCGCTCACGGCGTAGAACGCCTTAGTCAGCTCCTCAGTGGCGTTTTTGATGGCCTGGGTGTCGGTGCCCTTCAGGGCGTCCTTTACCTTGTCCAGCTCCCGCTGGATGTTGGACTTGTCGTTGGCGTCCAGCTTGTCGCCCATCTCGTCCAGGGTCTTCTCCGTCTGATACACCATCTGGTCGGCCTGATTGCGGGTGTCGATCTCCTCCTTGCGCTTGGCGTCCTCGGCGGCGAACTGCTCCGCCTCGCGCACCGCCTTGTCTACATCCTCCTTGGACATATTGGTAGAGGAGGTGATGGTGATGTGCTGCTCGGTGCCGGTGCCCAAGTCCTTGGCGGACACGTTGACGATTCCGTTGGCGTCGATGTCGAAGGTGACTTCGATCTGGGGTACGCCCCGGCGGGCGGGGGCAATGCCGTCCAGGTGGAACCGGCCCAGGGTCTTGTTATACTGGGCCATCTCCCGCTCGCCCTGGAGGACGTGGACCTCCACGCTGGTCTGGTTGTCGGCGGCGGTGGTAAAGGTCTGGGACTTTTTGGCGGGGATGGTGGTATTGCGGTCGATGAGCTTCGTCATCACGCCGCCCATGGTCTCAATGCCCAGGGACAGGGGGGTGACATCCAGCAGCAGCAGGCCCTTGGTGTCGCCGGTGAACACGCCGCCCTGAAGGGCCGCGCCCATGGCTACGCACTCGTCGGGATTGATGCCCTTGAAGCCCTCCTGGCCGGTGAGGCGCTTGACCATGTCCTGCACGGCGGGGATACGGCTGGAGCCGCCCACCATGAGGACCTTCTGGATCTCGCTGCCGGACAGGCCCGCGTCACTCATGGCCTGGCGCACAGGGCCGGCGGTGGCCTCCACCAGATGCCCGGTGAGTTGGTCGAACTTGGCCCGGGTGAGGGTCAGGTCCAGATGCTTGGGGCCGGTGGCGTCGGCGGTGATATAGGGCAGGTTGATGGAGGTGGAGGTCAGGCCGGACAGGTCGATCTTGGCCTTTTCAGCGGCCTCTTTGAGACGCTGCATGGCTACCTTATCGCCGGTGAGGTCGATGCCCTCCGCCTTTTTGAACTCGGCGGCCATCCAGTCCATGACACACTTGTCGAAATCGTCGCCGCCCAGGCGGTTGTTGCCTGCGGTGGCCAGCACCTCAATGACGCCGTCGCCCACCTCCAGCACGGACACGTCGAAGGTGCCGCCGCCCAGGTCGTATACCATAATCTTCTGATCGGACTCTTTATCCACGCCGTAGGCCAGGGCTGCGGCGGTGGGCTCGTTGATGATGCGCTTCACGTCCAAACCCGCGATTTTGCCCGCATCCTTGGTGGCCTGGCGCTGGGCGTCGGTGAAGTAGGCGGGAACGGTGATGACCGCCTCGGTGACGCTCTGGCCCAGGTAGGCTTCGGCGTCCGCCTTCAGCTTCTGGAGAATCATGGCGCTGATCTCCTGGGGGGTGAGCTTCTTGCCGTCGATGGGCACCCGGTAGTCGCTGCCCATTTCGCGCTTGATGGAGGCGATGGTGCGGTCGGGGTTGGTGATGGCCTGGCGCTTGGCCACCTGACCCACCATGCGCTCGCCGTCTTTGGAGAAGGCCACAACGGAGGGGGTGGTGCGGCTGCCCTCGGCGCTGGGGATGACGACGGCCTCGCCGCCCTCCATCACGGACACACAGCTGTTGGTAGTACCTAAGTCGATACCGATAATCTTAGACATAATAATTTCCTCCTGTTATATGAAAAGTGTATTTATACAATGTGAAATGGGAGATGCTTGTTGTCATGCTGCGCCTGTTCGCAACGCGCGGCTTCGCACCGACTCGGGCAAAACCCGGTCCAACATCGTTGGCCTTGGGCTTTTGTCCTCGCTCCGCTCCATCCGCGCTGCTCACGACGGCTCCGCACTTCTTTTTAATTTGCCACCTTGACCATGGAGAACCGAATCACTTTGTCCCCGCAGATAAAGCCTTGCTGGAACACCTCCACAATGGTGCTCTCGCCTGACTCCGGGTCGTCGCAGTGCATGACGGCGTTGTGGCGGTTGGGGTCGAAGGTCTCGCCCAGGGCGGGAATCATCTCCACGCCCAGTCCGGTGAGAGCGTCCTGCAAGCCCTTCATGGTCAGCTCCACGCCCTTTTTATAGGCCTCATCGGCGGTGTCCTGCTTCAAGGCTCGCTCCAGGTTGTCGAACACTGGGAGGAAGGCGGCCACGGTCTGGGCCTTGGCCTCGGTCCAGGCGGCGTCTTTTTCCTTGGCGGTGCGCTTGCGGTAGTTGTCGTACTCCGCCGCCAGGCGCAGATATTTGTCCGCCGCCTCCGCCAGCAGCTGGCCCTGGTCCTTCTGAGGCTTTTCCTGCTGGGGCTCCTGGATATCAGGGGTCTCCTCAATCTCTGGAGCTTCCTGCTCCGGGGCGTTCTCATCCCCGCTGTGTACATCCTCGGGAACGGGATTTTCTTTCTTCTGATTCTTTGCCATGGGACTTTATTCCTCCTTTTCCGGTGTGCCGGGGGGAAGCTCCGGCTGTCCGAACAGCTTGGACAGGCCGTCGGCCACGTAGGACAGCTTGGCGGCCACCTTGGCGTAGTCCATCCGAGTGGGACCCACCACGCCGATGACGCCCTTCATGCCGTCCCCGATGTCGTAGCTTGCCAGCACCACGCTGGTATCCTTCAGCTCGTCGGCCACGTTTTCCGGGCCGATCAGGATTTTGGTATTGTCGTCCTCCAGGGCGGGCAGGGCCAGCGCCTGGGCCAGAGAGTGCTCCTCGGACAGGTAGCTCATCAGCTTCTGGGCCTTGTCCACGTCCCGGTACTCCGGGTGGCTGAGAATGTGGTTGGTTCCGGAGGTGTATACCTCGCTGTGCTCCAGGGCGTCCAGCACCTCCATGGCGAAGGACACCACCAGGGAGATCAGCCCGTAGGAGCCGCCCGCCGCGTGCTCTGCCACCCGCATCAGCTCGGGGGTGAGCTGGTCCAGGGGTTTGCCCACGAAGGCGGTGTTCAAAAGGGTGGTGAGCAGCTGGAGCTGGGGCTCGCTCAGCTCAGCGGGCAGGCGGAACAGCTTGTTTTTCACCACGCTGCTGTCTGTCATCACCACGGCGATGAAGGAAGCGGAGTCCACTAAAATCAGGTCGAACCGCTTGATGGTCAGCCGCCGGACCCCTTCCGCCAGGGCGAAGGCGGGGTAGTTGGTGAGCTGGGACACCATGCGCCCCGCCTGGTCGATGACCTTGTCCAGCTCCCGCATCTTCAGGTGAAGGGCGTCGTTGATCTGCTTTGTCTCCTCCAGGCTGAGGCGCTGCTCCTCCATCAGCTCATTGACATACAGCCGGTAGCCCTTGGGGGAGGGTACCCGCCCGGCGGAGGTGTGGGGCTGCTCCAGATAGCCCAGCTCCGTCAGGTCGGCCAAATCGTTGCGGATGGTGGCGGAGGATACGTTCAGCTCGGTCAGCTCCATCAGCGCCTTGGAGCCCACCGGCTCAGCCGTCTGAATGTAGCTTTCCACGACGGCGCGCAAAATTTTCTTTTTCCGGTCAGTAAGGCTCAAAGGACCGCCTCCTCTCCAAAGGCTTAGCACTCGAACTGCTAGAGTGCTAAAGATAATGTACCACCACCCCCCAAAATTGTCAATAGTCCAGTTGTAAATTAAATGTGAATGGCGCCCTTCGCCAGAAAGCCCCGCTCTTTTTGCACAACCGCTCCGGGACTGCTCAGCGGCCGGCGTTGCCCATTTGAATGCAAAGGAAGTAAAAAGGGGGCTTCCCTTTCCCTTCCAAACGTAGTAATATAGAAACCGTATCAGCATGGAAACACTACCTGCCATGGAGGTTGCAATGATAAGATTACTGGCTTTGGCCGCTTCGGCGTCCCCCGCCCCGGAGGAGAACGCCACGCTTACCTTTCAAGAGATGTGGGACGCGGTGGTATACGGCGTCACCTGGTTTTTTACCAATCTATCCCCCGCCTTTGTGTGGGCGGTGTTCGGCCTTGCCGTCTGCGGGGCCTTTTTCGGATATTATTGGTTTTGTCTCCGCCCCCGGCCGCACAGCCTGGAGTGGATTGCCATGGCGGAGGAGCGGGCCCGGCCCCGGCGCATGACGTTGACGATGCCCCGCCACCCCATGGAGCGGCGGGACATCCTGCCCGTGCTGCTCCTTACGGTGGTATACGCAGCCACCGCCTTTTTGCACCTGGGCGGCTTCAACTCCCCTCAGAGCGTGGCAAAATTCCAGCGGGGGGACAGCGTGGAGTTCTCCTACGACCAGCCGGTGACGGTGGACAAGCTGTCCTTCTACACCTCCCTGGGCACCGGGTACTACATCCTGGAGTGGGAGGACGAGAACGGGGAGTGGCAGGGGATCAAGCTGGACCAGCCCTACAATTCCCTGTTTAAGTGGCAGGAGCTGGAGTTGGACAAGGTGGATCGGGAGGGCCTGACCATCAGCGCGGAGAACGGGAATGAGGACCAGAAGCCCGTGGGCTTCATTCGTGCCTCCCGCTTCCGCCTCACCGCCACCAGCGCTCCCCGGGAGGAGGGGCTGTGGCTGGCGGAGCTGGCGCTGCTGGACTATCGTCCAAATTCACAGGGGGATGGCGGCCACTATTGGTTTCTGGACTCTCCAGACGCGGTGGATGAGGGGGGCGCGGCCCTGTTCGACGAGCCGGAGTGCTGCTCCACCAAAGCCACCTATATGAACTCGTCCTATTTCGACGAGATCTACCACCCCCGCACTGCCCTGGAGCACCTGAACAACGTCTACCCCTACGAGGTGTCCCACCCGCCCCTGGGCAAGCTGATTTTATCCCTGGGCATCATGATGTTCGGCATGGTCCCCTTTGGCTGGCGGTTTATGGGCACTCTGTTCGGGGTGCTGATGGTACCGGTGCTCTACGTCTTCCTGAAGAACCTGTTCGGCAAAACCCCGGTGGCCCTGTGCGGCACGTGCCTGTTCACCTTCGATTTCATGCACCTGGTCCAGACCCGCATCGCCACCATCGACACCTACGGCGTATTTTTTATCCTGGTCTCCTATTACTTCATGTACCGCTGGCTGGCGGTTCCCGCAGGGAAAAAGCTGCGGCACTATGTCCTGCCTCTGGGCCTGAGCGGTCTGTTCTGGGGCATCGGCTGCGCGTCCAAATGGACGGTGGTATATGCCGGGGCGGGGCTGGCCCTGCTGTGGCTGCTGGGGATGATCTTCAAGGCCGGGGACTGGCGGGAGGCGGAGGACCGCGCCCGAAAGGAGTCCGCGCCCCCGGAGGTCCGGGAGCAGGTGGCGGAGGCCATGTTCCAGGAGGCGCCGCCTCCCTGGGAGCGGCCCGAAATCAGCTCCTTCACCGCCTATGCGGTGGGCACGATTCTGCTGTCCGTGGTGTTTTTCGTGGTGATCCCGGTGTGCATTTACACTGCGTCCTACTTTCCCTATGCTGTGGCCAGGGGCAATGAGGCGGGCTTCTGGGGCATGGCCCAGCAGGCGCTGTCCTGGCCCTTCACCCAGCTGCCACAGTACCTGGCGGAGATGGCCAAGCCCATGGAGGGCGGGCCCAACCGGGGGTTCTTTGAGGTGATTTCCAGCGACAGCGCCCATCCGGTGGATATCATGCTGAAAAATCAACACTTCATGCTCACCTACCACCAGGGCGTGCACAATCCCCACCCCTATGAGTCCTATTGGTATCAGTGGATTTTCGACGGCCGGCCCATCCTGTACTATCGGGACCTGGACGTGCCGGGGATGAAAAGCCTGTTTGCCTCCTTCAATAATCCCCTGGTGTCCTGGGCGGGGCTGCTGGCGTTTTTCGCCGTGGCCGTCCAGACGGTGCGGCGCAAATGCGGCAGGGGGCTGTTCATCCTCATCGCCATTCTGTCCCAGTTCGTCCCCTGGCTGCCCATCGGGCGGATTCTGTTTGCCTACCACTATTTCCCCACGGTGCTGTTTTTGTGCTTCGCCATCGCCTATCTCATGAACGACATGGTGGAGCGGAAGCGGGAGGGCTGCCGCCTGGCGGTGTATGGCTTCACCGGCTGCGTGGTGGGGCTGTACGCGGTATTTTACCCGGAGCTGACCGGGCTGTATGTGCCCACGTGGTACAGCACCTACTTCCTGCGCTGGTTCCCCAGCTGGCCATTGTAGACGCAAGCTCCGTATCCCTCGCTGTGTTGTCCCGAAGCCCGTTCAGCTTTGCTTCCGCTTAAAAACAGCGAAAGCTTTGCCCGCTCTTTTGCTCCTCCTCTCCCATTGGCCTTTTCGGGCCAATGGGTCCCCGGTTTGCGCCGAAAGCTCACCCATTGCGCTGCGCCTGCAATTCCAAGCTGAACCCGATGCGCTGGGGTTCGATTTGGGTTTGAACGGTCAATTTTTTAGAGGTGATTCAATATGTACCTGTGCGACATCCACAGCCACACCAAAATCTCCCCGGACAGCCAGGCCCAGCTGCGGGACACCGCTCAGGCGGCCATCGACGCCGGGCTCCGGGAATTCTGCGTCACCGACCATTTCGACCTGCTGGGGCTGGATGGCAAGCCGCTCACCGCCTTCGACTGGCCCGCTGCTAAGGAGCAGTACCGTGGAGTGAAGGAGGAGCTGGGGGACAGGCTGGTTCTCCGCCTGGGCCTGGAGCTGGGCTCGGCCACCTACGACCCGGCCATCGCCCGGGACGTTCTGGCCCAGGGCGGGGAGGAACTGGACTTTGTGCTGGGCTCCATGCACAACTGGATCGGGGAGGAGGAAAATCTGGATTTCTACTTCTCCAGCTATCAAGACAACCCGGAGCTGGCCCGCCGGGCGCTGGAGGGCGCGCTGGAACACACCTGGACCCTGGTGACGCAGCTGCCCGACTGCTACGACAGCCTGGCCCACATCGTCTATCCCCTGCGGTATATCCACCGGGACGGGATTGAACTGTCCCTGGCGGATTACGAGGACTGGGTGCGGGCCATTTTCACCCAGGTGGCCAAGACGGACCACGCCATGGAGGTGAACGTGTGCCGAGGCCACGATCTGGACTGCTGGCCCCCGATCCTGCGCTGGTTTAAGGAGTGCGGCGGCAAGCTCGTCACCGTAGGGGCCGACGCCCACCGCCCGGACCAAGTGGCCAGGGGCATCCCCGAAGCCCTCCAAATGCTCCAGGCCGCGGGGGTTGACTGCGTCACCACCTTCGCGGGCCGAAAGCCCGTCCTCCACAAACTGTAGATTGAAAGGACTTGACACCATGAAGATTTCCATCGCCTGCGACCACGGGGCATATGAGTTGAAGGAACGCCTCAAGGCCCATCTCGCCAGCCAGGGCCACGAAGTTACCGACTGCGGCACAAACAGCACCGAGAGCTGCGACTACCCGGATTTCGGCATCGCCGCCGCCAAGCTGGTGGCGGAGGGGACCTGCCAGCGGGGCGTAGTGCTGTGCACCACGGGCATCGGCATGAGCATGGCCGCCAACAAGGTGTGGGGCGTGCGGTGCGCCCTGTGCCACGAGACCCTGTCCGCCGAGATGACCCGCCGCCACAACGACGCCAACGTGCTGGCCATGGGGGCAGGCGTTACCGGCGGCAACCTGGCGGAGCGGATTCTGGACGTGTTCCTGTCCACGGAGTTTGAGGGGGGCCGCCACCAACGTCGGATCGACAAAATGATGGAGGCGGAGGGATGAACGCCTCTACGGTTGACCGGGAGAAGCTCCAGGAGCGGTTTGACTACTGGTGCGGCAAGCTGCGCCTCACCCCCGGCTGGGATGTGCGGCTGGAGTGGGTGGACGACCCCCACTGGCCAAAGACCGGGGATTTCAAAATCGACTGCGACGACCGCAAAGCCATTTTGATGCTCAACGCCGCCAACCCAAAACAGGAACATCTGGAAGAGGTTATTGTCCACGAGCTGATGCATTTGAAAATGTATCCTTTGGACCAGGTGGCGGAATCCCTCATCGTCAGTCATTTTGAGGAGGGCACCCCCGCCTGGGATTTCGCCTATCGGCAGTTTTTCGGGGCGTTGGAGGCAACGGTAGAGGAACTGGCCAAGTGCTTCCTGCTGGAGTTTGGAGAGGACCGGGAGCTGTCCTTCGGGCGGTGCGCCGGGATGAAGTCCTTCAATGAGCTGTACGACGGGCTGAACAATCTGGAATAAAAAACCGGGACAAAACGGATGGTTTTGTCCCGGTTTTTTATTCCGTGTCAGCGTCTCCGGCGGGGCGGCGCGCCGCCGCCAGCTTTCCCGCCAGCATATTGTTGTGCGCCACAGCGGGCGCAAAAGATCCGGTCTGCTGCTCCGACAGAACCCGGTTGAGCGACTTCAGCCCGCGGGCCAGCGCGTCCAGAAGCTCGTCATAGCCGCACGCAAACTGGTATGTGGTCCGCCCGTGATCCATACACCGCACCGCCAAATCCTCCGCGCCGTCCTTGGAGATATCCAGCGCATATGAGCCGTCCATGAAATGCAGCGTAAACCGGGATGGCCTTCCCCCGCTCTGCCGGAGCAGTTCCCGCGCCCACGCGCTCAAAATATCCTCCGAGAAATCCGTCCAGCCCACGCAGGGAAACGCAAATTCCCCGATGGCAAGGTAGAGAGTTCCAAACAGCCTCTCTGCGTCAAAAAACTCCTCCGTCACAATAATGTCCACCATTTGTCTCTCCTACCTCCGGAAACCGTCCAGCAGCGCTTCCAACTCGTCCGGGGTATACAGCGCGTTCAACGCCGAGAGCAGGGCCTTGGCGCTCATGTGCTGGGGCAGGTCCAGCCGCCCGAGCAGTTCAGCGCGCCGTGCCGCCGCGTCCGGTGTGCCCGACAGGCCCAGGGCGAACAGGTCCGCCGGGGTCAGGTCCCTTTGGGAGCGGTCCGGGGCGTCGCCGTCCAGCACGGTGGCCCCGGCGCGGAGAATGGCGTTGCGAAGCACGTCCGGGGACATTCCCTCCACCCCTAACTTGCCCTCCTTGCCGGGGGCCCGCTTGCGCCGCTCCTTGCCGAATACGTCGGGGATGTAGGCGTGTTTGAGCTGGTCCTTGGGGATGGCTCCCTTGAGATAATTGCGGATGACAAACCCCGCTCCGTCCGAGTCGGTGAGCACAATGAGCCCCCGCTTGGTTGCCAGCCTGCGCAGAAAGGCCAGCCGCTCGCCGTCCTTAAACACGCCGAAGCCCGCCGTCTCCAAAATCAGGGTGTCTACCACGCCGGACAAGGCGGCCTTGTCATACCGGCCCTCCACCACCACCGCCTCCCGGATACGCAGCGGGGCGCTCATTCCGCCACCCGCCGACCAGAGGCCAGCTCCACCAGCAGCGTGGTGAGCACCTCGCCGTCCTGCCCCCGGGGGGCGGACTTTACCGCGGCGTCCGCCTGGGCGCAGCGGCGCACGGCATACCGACACCAGGGCAGGGAGAAGCGCTTGGCAGCGTCCAGCAGGCGCTGGGCCTGCTGCTCCATGAAATAGCCGCCGCTCATGTTCCAGAGCTGCATATATTCCGCTTTGCTTTTGCCTGCGCTGAGGTAGAGGCGGGCGGTGTACAGCTGCCGAAAATACTTGCCCATCACGGAGAGAATCATCACGGGGGACTCCCGGTTATGGAGCAGGTCGGCCAGCACCGAGGCGGCCTTGTCAAAGTCCTTGTTGGACAGGGCGTCCGTCATGCGGAACACCACCGCGCTCACCTTGGGGGAGGCCACCGCATCGATGTCCTCCCGGGTGACGCGAGGGTGGGCAGCGTAGGCGGAGATTTTGCCGATTTCGGAGGACAGGTCGTGCATCAAATCCCCGCACAGAAAGATGAGGTAGCCCGCGTCCCGGGTGTCGATGGACTTGCCCGCCTTTTGGAACTGGCGGCAGATCCAACTGGTGAGCTCTCCCTCCTCCTGGCGCTGAAAGTCCACCACTGAGCCCTCCTTTTTGAGAAAGGCAGCCAGCTTGGAGCGCCCGTCCGGCTTATAGGGCAGCAGGTCGTAGACAAACACCAGGCAGCAGTAATCGGGCAGAGCGGAGAGCAGCTCCAGCAGCTTTTTTCGGGGCCCCTCCCCCAAAGAGAACAGGTCGAAGTCGGTGACGGTGACGAGGGTGCGTGGGCTCATCATGGGCAGGCAGTCCACCGCCTGCTCAATCCAGTCCACCGAGCAGTCCTTCCCCTGGGCGGCGTGAAGATTGAAGTCCTCCAGACCGGGGGGGAGCAGGACCTGCTTGAGGTGGCCCAGATAATATTCCCGCAGAAAGGCCTCCTCCCCGTGGAACAGGTAAAGGTTTTTGAGGGAGCCATCCCTCAGGGCGCGCTTCAGCTCCCGCATGGCGGTGTTGTCAGTGGGCTTTTTCTTGGGCGGCATGGCGCTGCCTCCTTTGTCAGAATACCCCCACGGCCCCGTCTCGCACCCGGACCGTGACGGTTCCGTCCTGGTCGGTGCGGTGGATATCCGTACCCAGGGCGTTCAGCCGGTCCAGCGTCTCCTGGGCTGGGTGGCCATAGGAGTTGCCCCGTCCGGCGGAGATGAGGGCCAGCTCCGGGGCGGTGGCGCGGAGAAACTGCTCGCAGCTGGAGTTTTTGGAGCCGTGGTGGCCCACGGCCAGCAGCTCGATGTCGGGGATGGGGTAGTACTTAACCAGCATTTTTTCCACGAAGGCGTCCGCGTCGCCAGTGATGAGGGCGTCAAAATCCTTGCAGGTGCACAGGGCGAACAGCCCGGATTCGTTGGAGGCTCCGCCGCCCAGAGGTGGGAATAGGGTGAAAGTCGAATTTCCCAGGGGCAGAGTTTTTGTCTCGTCCACCAGCACCACCTGCGCACCCTCGGCCTGAGCCAAATCCAGCAGGCAGGCCAGCTCCGTCGGGTCGGTTTCGCTGGCGGGAATGGCGATGCATTCCACGCTCATGCGGTAAAACAGCTGCTCCACGCCGTTGAAGTGGTCGGTGTCGAAGTGGGTGAGCACCAGCAGGTTCAGCCGGGTACGTCCCTGGGCGGCGAAGTAGTCCGCCGCGGTGTCCCCGGCGCTGCGTCCGCCGCTGCCGCCGCAGTCTACCAGGGCGGTTTGTCCGCCGGACAGCAGGGCGGTGGACGAACCCTGGCCCACGTCCAGAGCGGTGATGGTGAGGTCGGTGGTATCCGCCTCCAGCCGCTCCAGGCCGATGGCGGCGCACAGCAGCAGGGCCAGAGCGCACACGCAGAGGGCGGGCCGCCTGGGCTTGTCCCGGCTGAGGGCGGCGGGCAGGGCCAGATACACCGCGCCCAGCCAGATCAGGCAGTACCGGCTGCTGGCACTGAGGGAGGCGAAGGGGAATTTTCCCAGCGCCAGAGTCACCCACCGGGCGTAGTGCCCCAGCAGGCCCGCCGCCACGCCCAGCAGGGCGGCGGGAGCGGGGAGGACTATGGCCAGCGTCCCCAAAATCAGGGCGCACACCATGAGCAGGCTCAGCGCCCAAAGCACCAGCACGTTGGACAGAGGGGAGAGCAGCACAATCTGCCCGAAGTACAGCGCGATGAGGGGGACGGTGAACAGCATGGCTCCCAGGGAGGCGGACACGCCGGACAGCGCTGTGCGCTCCGCCCGCCAGAGGAGCAGACGGAGTCTGCGCTCCTTCTGGGGGCGCAGGGACTTCAGCGGGCGGTACAGCCGCTGGAACAGGGGCTCCGAGACCAACAGAATGCCCGCCACGGAGGCAAAGGACAGCTGCAGCCCCACGCTGGCGGCGGCAAAGGGGTTTTGGACGAGCAGCACCAGCAGAGCCAGGCCCAGGGCGCAGGGGGCGTCCTCCTCCCGCTGGGCGATGGGGGCGAGGAGCAGGGCGCTTTGCATAATCACGGCGCGGAAGGCCGACGGCGTGCCGCCCGCCATGAGTGCGTAGAACACCAGCAGGGGGACCATGGCCAGCGCGGCCTTTCTTCTGCGTCCGGTGAGGGCCAGCGCCATGCGCACCAAAAAGCTGATGTGCAGCCCGGACACCACCGCGGCGTGCATCAGCCCCGCCCGGTTGAAAGCGGAATACAGCGTTTCGTCCAGCCCCGTCTTGTCCCCCAGGGTGACGGCGGCGGCGATGGGGGCGGCGGTGTCGTCAAAGGCGGCGTAAATACCCCGGCGCAGGGCGCGGGCGCACAGAGCGGGCCAGTACCGGGCGGGGACACGTTCTGCCGGCGTGATTTCCGGCGGCTCATTGCAGTAGGCCAACAGGTACACGCCCCGGGCGGTGTAATAGGTGGTTTCGTCGCCATAGGCGCGGTCGGACAGTCTCACCCGCGCCGTACAGGATACCCGGTCCCCCGGCTGGAGCGCGCCCCAATCCCGATTTCCGTACATCAGCGTGTCCGGCGCAAAGAAGCCGCCGTCCAGGCGGACGGTCACGGAATACCCGCCGATGGAGGTGGGGGCGGGATAGGAGGACACCTCGCCGGACAGCGCCACCTGGTCGCCCACCCACCGCTGGGCCGGGGCGCGGAACAGGGTGAAATAGGCTCCAGCCCACCCAAAGGCCAGCACTGCGCCCAGGCACAGAGCCAGCGCCCGGCGGGAGACCTGGAACACGACATAATGGGAGAGCGGGCCCTTGTCCTTCGTGGGGGGCGGGGAGAGAGGGGGGTGTCCGGTACTTGGACGGGTGGCCAGCCACCCGCCCAGGGCCAGGAGCAGCGTACCCAGCAGCTGCACGGGGCCTATGTCGTAGCAGGCCCACAGGCAGGCGGCGGCGAAGCCGCCGGAGAACCAGGCCAGCGTCCGCATGGGACCGCCTCCCTTCCGTCAATCTTTTATTATTTTATCTGTTTCGGGGGGACAAGTCAACGCGAAGGGTGAAATTTGTTGGGAAAGGGTTGCGGGAGGGCGGCTCGTTTGGTATGCTGAGTGGAGAATAGGAGTTGAGCGTATGTACATATTTGACTTGGACGGGACCATTACAGACACCAACGGCCTGTGGGCGGAGGTGGACCGGGAATTTCTGGCGCGCCGGGGGCTGGAGCCCGACATGGAGTATCAGAAGGTGGTGGAGCGCTCCATCTACCCCATCGCGGCCCGGTTCACCCGGGACTATTACCGCCTGGCTGACACGCCCGAGGAGATTATGGCGGAGTGGGATGAGCTGGCGGAACGCCACTACCGGGAGCTGGCCGGACTGAAGCCGGGGGCGGGGGCGCTTTTGGAGCAGTGCCGGCGGGAGGGGCGGCCCATGGCCCTGTTCACCGCCTGCCGTCCGGCCCTGTGCCGGCTGGCGCTGGAGCGCTTCGGCCTGCTGGAGCTGTTTGATCACATCGTATACGCCGAGGAGATCGGCCTGGAAAAGTGGGACCCCCGGTGCTTTGTGGAGCTGAGCCGGCGCATCGGCGCGCGGCCGGAGAAGTGCGTGCTGTTTGACGACAACCCGGACAACTGCGCCACGGCCCGGAAGGCGGGGATGGAGGCGGTGGGGGTATACGACGTCTACTACGTCAATCGGCAGGACGAGCTGCGGGGGGTGTGCAGCCGGTACGTGCGCTCGCTGGAGGAGCTGTTGACATGAAAAAGCGGAAGGATTTCAAATTGAAACCGGCCCGCCGGGGTGGTAGGATGAAACCATCAGGGCGCGCTGAAATTTGAAATCCAGGAGGCAGCAATATGAAAGACTGTTATACCATTGAGGATATGGCCGTATTCACCGGCCTGACCGACCGCACGCTGCGCAATTATCTCAACGAGGGCAGGCTCACGGGGGAGAAGGTGGACGGGGCCTGGCGGTTTTCCCCGGAGGACCTGGGGCGGCTGCTCCGGGACGGCGGCGCCCGCCGGGCCATGGAGGCCAACCGTAACGCCGCGGTCTATGATTTTATGCTGGGCGGCCCAGGGGAGGACCGCTGCTGTGTGATTCGGGACATTCCTGTGCCGGACGGGGAGGAGGAAGTGGTGCGCACCCGCCTGGTGGAGCGGGTGAACGGGGAGGAGAGCCGGGTGAGCTTTTCTTATTCCTATGGATTGGACCGGCAGGGCCGGGGCAGCGCACGGGTGATTTTGGTGGGCTCCACGGCGGTGGTGCAGAAAATGTTGGCGGAAACATAAGGAAACAATCCGTCCCCCGGCGGTCGGTCGGGGGACGGACTTTTTATGTTCTGAGATGCTCCGGCGGGCGGTATTGCAGCGCTTCGGCAAGGTGGTGCACCGCGATATCCGCCGCCCCATCCAGGTCCGCGATGGTGCGGGCCACGCGCAGGATGCGGTCGTAGCCCCGGGCCGTCAGCCCCAGCCGGTCGTAGGCCCCCCGGATGAGCTGCTGGCAGGGCTCGTCCAAAACGCAGTGTTCCCGCAGCTCCCGTGGCCCCATCTGGGCGTTGCAGGCGGGGCCGTCGGGACCGTACCGCTGCGTCTGAATTTTGCGGGCGGCGTTCACCCTTGCCCGGATGGTCTCCGAGCGCTCCGCCGGGGCGGACGCGCCGGACAGCTCGTCGTAGTCCAGGGCGGGCACGTCCACGCAGATGTCGATGCGGTCCAGCATGGGGCCAGACAGGCGGGATAGGTACCGGCGGACGGCCTGCTCGGTACAGGTGCAGCGGCCCGAGGGGTGGCCGTACCAGCCGCACTTGCAGGGGTTCATGGCGCACACCAGCATGAACCGGCTGGGGTAGGTCACCGAGCCGGAGACGCGGGAAATCTGGGTCTGCCCGTCCTCCAGGGGTTGGCGCAGCACCTCCAGCACATCGGAATGGAACTCGGGCAGCTCGTCCAAAAACAGCACCCCGTTGTGGGCCAGGGAAATTTCGCCGGGCCGGGGGTTGGAGCCGCCCCCGGTCATGCCGGCGGCGGAGATGGTGTGATGGGGCGCGCGGAAGGGCCGGCGGTGCACCATGGGGTGCTCCTTGGAGGTGAGGCCCATGACGGAGTAGATTTCCGTGCAGGCCAGGGCCTCCGTCCGGGTCAAGTCGGGGAGGATGCCGGGCAGGCGCTTGGCCATCATGGACTTGCCCGAGCCGGGGGAGCCGGACATGAGCACGTGGTGCCCCCCGGCGGCAGCTACCTCCAGCGCCCGCTTGGTGTGCTCTTGTCCCTTTACCTCGCTGAAATCGGAGTCCTGGACGGGGGTGGGGTCGTCCCGCCAAACCGGGGCGGGGGAAAGGGGGGCTTCCCCGGACAGGTGGGCCGCCAGCTCTGCCACCGTGCGCACGGGGAACACCTCCAAACCATCGGCCAGGGTGGCCTCCGGGGCGTTGTCGGCGGGGACAAACAGTCGGGTGAGCCCCGCCCGCCGGGCGGCCAGAGCCATGGGCAGTACACCGGACACCGGGCGAAGCCGCCCGTCCAGAGACAGCTCGCCTAAAAAGACGGAGTTCTTTTCATTTCTCAGGGTGAGCTGACCGCCGGCGCACAAAATGCCCACGAGTATAGGCAGGTCGTACACCGTGCCCGCCTTGCGGCGGCCGGCGGGGGCCAGGTTGACGGTGATGCGGGAGACGGGGAAGTCGAAGCCGCTGGATTTGACGGCGGAGCGCACCCGCTCCCGGGCCTCCTTCACGGCGGCGTCGGGCAGACCCACTACGTCAAAGGCGGGCAGACCGTTGGATAGGGCGCATTCGGCCGTCACCGGATAGCCGGTGACGCCGTACAGGCCCAGGGAGGTCACGTTGCACACCATGGGGAGGCACCTTCCTTCTATAGATGATACATACAAAACAGTTTACCATGCTTTTGGCGGTTCCGCAAGGGATGCAGGAAAAAACGCGTCCCCGGCAGCTGTCAGGGCCGGGAGCGCGGAGATTTACTGGGCGGAAGGGGACCGGCGCGACGCTTTCCCGCAGGAGGGAGGCAGGAAAACTTTAGCGGAAAATCTGTTCATTTGTAATTGCAAAATTGGAGAGAATGTGATAAGCTTGACAATGCGAAACGGAGCGAAACCATATGGAAGCACGTTCTCATATGAAAAGGAGGAAAAACGCCTATGGCACGCAAGTTTAAAACCATGGACGGCAACACTGCCGCCGCCCACGTGTCCTACGCCTTTACCGAGGTGGCCGGCATCTATCCTATCACGCCGTCCAGCCCCATGGCGGACAACGTGGACCAGTGGGCCGCCGCTGGCCGGAAGAATATTTTCGGCCAGACCGTAAAGGTCATTGAGATGCAGTCCGAGGCCGGCGCCGCCGGCACGGTGCACGGCTCTTTGGCCGCCGGCGCCCTGACCACCACCTATACCGCTTCTCAGGGCCTGCTGCTGATGATCCCCAATATGTACAAGATCGCCGGCGAGCTGCTTCCCGGAGTGTTCCATGTGTCCGCCCGGACCGTGGCCAGCCACGCGCTGAACATCTTCGGCGATCACTCCGACGTGATGGCCTGCCGTCAGACCGGCTTTGCCATGCTGGCCGAGTCCAATCCCCAGGAGGTCATGGACCTGGGCGCGGTGGCCCATCTGGCCGCCATCAAGGGCCGTGTTCCCTTCCTGAACTTCTTCGATGGCTTCCGCACCTCCCACGAGATCCAGAAGATCGCCATCTGGGACTACGAGGACCTGGCCGAGATGGTAGACTGGAAGTCCGTTGAGGATTTCCGCGCCCGCGCCCTGAATCCCGACCACCCTGTGATGCGCGGCTCCCACGAGAACGGCGACATCTTCTTCCAGCACCGCGAGGCCTGCAACGCCTACTACGACGCCATCCCCGAGATCGTAGAGGAGTACATGGGCAAGGTCAACGCCAAGCTGGGCACCAATTACCAGCTGTTCAACTACTACGGCGCACCCGACGCCGAGCGGGTCATCATCGCCATGGGCTCCATCTGCGACGTGGCCGAGGAGGTCATCGACTACCTCAACGCCCACGGCGAGAAGGTGGGTCTGATCAAGGTGCGCCTGTACCGTCCCTGGCGCGCGGACAAGCTGCTGGCCGCTATCCCCGCCACCTGCAAGCACATCGCCGTGCTGGACCGCACCAAGGAGCCCGGCGCCCAGGGCGAGCCCCTCTACCTGGACGTGGTCACCGCTCTGGCCAACGCGGGCCGCACCGACATCTCTGTCATCGGCGGCCGCTACGGCTTGGGCTCCAAGGATACTCCCCCCGCCAGCGTGTTCGCGGTGTATGAGGAGCTGACCAAGGCTCAGCCCAAGCGCCAGTTCACCATCGGCATCGTGGACGACGTGACCAACCTGTCTCTGGAGGAGAAGCCCTCCCCCAACACCGCGGCCGAGGGTACCATCGAGGTGAAGTTCTGGGGCCTGGGCGGTGACGGCACCGTGGGCGCCAACAAGAACTCCATCAAGATCATCGGCGACCATACCGACAAATACGTCCAGGCGTACTTCCAGTATGACTCCAAGAAGACTGGCGGCGTGACCATCAGCCACCTGCGCTTCGGCGACCAGCCCATCCGCGCCCCTTACTATATCAACAAGGCCGACTTCGTGGCCTGCCACGTGCCCGCCTACATTGTCAAGGGCTTCCCCATGGTCCGGGACGTGAAGGACGGCGGCGTGTTCCTCATCAACTGCCAGTGGAGCCATGAGGAGCTCAACAAGCATATGCCCGCCGTGGCCAAGCGCTACATTGCGGAGCACAACATCCAGGTCTACACCATCAACGCCATTGATCTGGCCATTGAGATCGGCATGGGCAAGCGCACCAACACCATTCTCCAGTCCGCCTTCTTCAAGCTGGCCAATGTGATGCCCATCGACGAGGCCATCGGCTATATGAAGGACGCCGCCACCCACTCCTACATGAAGAAGGGCCAGGACGTGGTGGACATGAACCACAAGGCCATCGACCTGGGCGCCACCGCTTTCCAGAAGTTCGACGTGCCCGCCGACTGGGCCAACGCCGTGGACGAGGACAAGGGCGAGTGCCTGGAGGGCCGCGCTGAGCTGGTGGAGATGGTCAAGGACGTGATGGAACCCATCAACCGTATGGACGGCGACAGCCTGCCCGTGTCCTCCTTCGTGCCCCATGTGGACGGCACCTTCCAGCAGGGCGCTTCCGCTTACGAGAAGCGTGGCGTGGCCGTATCCGTGCCCGCCTGGAATCAGGATACCTGCATCCAGTGCAACCAGTGCGCCTATGTCTGCCCCCACGCCACCATCCGTCCCTTTGCGCTCACTGAGGAGGAGGCCAAGAACGCCCCCGAGTGTGCGCAGATTGTGGACTTCAAGGCTGGTAAGGGCAAGGGTCTTTACAAGTACTCCCTGGCCGTGAGCCCCATGGACTGCATGGGCTGCTCCGTCTGCGTAGGCATCTGCCCCACCAAGAGCCTGTCCATGGTGCCCCTGGAGCAGGAGGCCGGCCGCCAGATCGCCTTCGATTATATGGTGGCCAACGTCACCGAAAAGAGCGAGGTCACTACTACCGCCACCGTTCCCGGCAGCCAGTTCAAGCAGCCTCTGCTGGAGTTCTCCGGCTCCTGCGCCGGCTGTGCCGAGACCGCTTACGCCCGCCTGGTCACCCAGGTGTGCGGCGACCGTATGTATGTGTCCAACGCCACCGGCTGCTCCTCCATCTGGGGCGGTCCCGCCGCCACCTCTCCCTACACCGTCAACAAGGACGGCAAGGGCGTGGCCTGGGCTAACTCTCTGTTCGAGGACAACGCCGAGCACGGCCTGGGCCTGCACCTGGGTCAGAAGGCCATCCGCAACGCCCTCATCGAGAGGCTGGAGGCCATGGTGGAGCACGGACAGGGTCCTGCCGAGGATAAGGCTGTTATCCAGAAGTATCTGGACACCAAGGACGACGGCGAGGCCAACGCCGAGGCCGTCAAGGCGCTGATCCCCGTGCTGGAGAACGCCGCGGCCCACGGCTGCCCCATCTCCCCGCAGATCTTGGCGCAGAAGGACTATCTGGGCAAGAAGTCCGTGTGGATCTTCGGCGGCGACGGCTGGGCCTACGACATCGGCTACGGCGGACTGGACCACGTGCTGGCCTCCGGCGAGGACGTGAACATCTTCGTGTTTGACACCGAGGTGTATTCCAACACCGGCGGACAGGCGTCCAAGTCCTCCAACCTGGGCCAGGTGGCGCAGTTTGCCGCTGCGGGCAAGGCCATCGGCAAGAAGTCCCTGGCGGAGATTGTGATGCAGTACGGTTACGTGTACGTGGCCCAGGTGGCCATGGGCGCCAACCCCAACCAGACCCTTCAGGCCATCCGGGAGGCCGAGGCCTATCATGGGCCCTCCCTCATCATCGGCTACAGCCCCTGCGAGATGCACTCCATCAAGGGCGGCATGGCCAACTGCCAGAGCGAGATGAAGAAAGCTGTGTCCTGCGGCTACTGGAACCTGTTCCGCTATAATCCCGCCCTGAAGGCCGAGGGGAAGAACCCGTTTACCCTGGACTCCAAGGCGCCCGCCGGCGGCTATCAGGAGTTCCTGCTCAACGAGGCCCGCTACAGCTCCCTGACCCGTGCCTTCCCCGAGCGCGCCGAAGATCTGTTCAAGAAGAACGAGCAGGCCGCGATGGACCGCTGGGAGCACCTCCAGAAGCTCATCGAGCTGTACAAATAAGGTAGATTTCTGCATAACCTGAACCCAAAAGGGAGACGCTTCTCTATAAAGAAGCGTCTCCCTTCCTTTGCTGGGTTTCAGGCCAGGTCCTGTTCCAGCAGGGTGCGCAGCTGGCGGCAGCGGCGCTGGCAGCCGTCGATCAGCTCCGTGTGCAGCTCCAGCAGGGCGGGATCGTCCCAGTCGTCCGCGGCAATGCGAAAGGCCGTCTCTTGGCGCTGCTCCGCCTGGTGCCGCAGGCGCAGCGCCCCCCAATAGGACGCGATCGCCGGAGTTGTCAGCAGCTCGCTGGGCCAGTAGCGCAGCCCGGTGAGCAAAAAGTAGGCAGCCGACAGCTTGCGGGCCTGCCGGTGCAGTTCGCCGGCCAGGTTGTTAAGTACTCGGGCGTCGCTCCCCCTGGCCCGGCGGGCCAGATGCCGGTAGAACTGCCAGCCCTCCAGTGCCTCCATCACCTGATGGCGCAGCCGGGCTGTGCGGTCGCCGGCGGGCGAGGGCTGCTCCCACAGCGGGGGCAGGTCGCCTGCGCAGCCGGGGCCGTTGGGTTCCGGGAGAGAGTCCGGCTGGGCGGGGGACTCCTGCGCCGGGGGCTCCGGGGCGGGGGTCTCCTCCTGGGGCGGTTCCTGGGGGCTCTGCCAACCCTCTGGCTGGGGCGTCTCCTCCTGGACCGGCGCGTCCGGTATAAGACCGCCGTGCTGGCGGACGAGCGCCTCCAAGCGCTGACAGGACAGATCGCCCTGCATGGTCTCAATGGGGCACTGGGCCTCGTCCCTGCCCGCCATCACCCGCTGCCACACCCGCCGGAACGTTTCCTGGTCCTTTACCGAGCATGGGATCATTTCTTCCATGTTCACACCTCCTTTGCCCCTCATTCTATGTGACAGGGAGAGAATTTGCCATTGGGTGATAAATCAAAAACATAAAACATAGTAAAATGCTATGAATTTTGTCCTTGACAGCAATTCCCTCCTATGGTATACTGCAAACCATAGAAATAGACTATGATTTCGTCCGCGAAATCTGTTTAGGAGCAATGGATTATGCTTGAACTTAACCATCTTGCCTTTTCCGTGGAGGAGGGGGCGGGGCAGAAGGACATCCTGCGGGATGTGTCCCTGACGGTGTCGGACGGCGCATTCTGGGTGATTACCGGCCCCAACGGCGGGGGAAAGACCTCGCTGGCCCGGGCCATCATGGGGTTGAACCAGCCCACCGGTGGACAGATTCTGTGGAACGGGGAGGACATCACCCACCTCTCAATTACGGAGCGGGCCCAGCGGGGTATCAGCTACGGCTTCCAGCAGCCCCCCCGGTTCAAGGGCCTGCGGGTGCGGGACCTGCTGGGGCTGGCGGCGGGCAACCCCTTTCTCAGCCGCACCGAGGGCTGCCAGCTGCTCACCCAGGTGGGGCTGTGCGCGGCGGACTATATCGACCGGGAGGTGGACGCCTCCCTGTCCGGCGGCGAGGTAAAGCGCATTGAAATCGCCACCATCCTGGCCCGGAGGGCCCCGCTGATGATCTTTGACGAGCCGGAGGCGGGCATCGACCTGTGGTCCTTTGCCAAGCTCACCGAGACCTTCCGCTATATCCACGACAAGCGGGAATCCACCATCCTCATCATCTCCCACCAGGAGCGGATCATCGGCCTGGCGGATGAGATTGTGCTGGTGGCGGACGGCCTGGTGTCCGAGCAGGGCCCGCGGGAGGAGATTTTCCCCAAGATTCTGGCCAACACCCAGCCCGGGTGCGCCTTTGTGGGAGAGGAGGGGCGGCATGAACCGAACTGACACTGAACTGCTGCGGCAGATTGCCGACATGGACGGCGTGCCCCAGGGGGCCTACAACATCCGCAAGGACGGCGGACTGGAGTCCCGGCGGAGTACGGAGACCATTGAGATTTCCACCAAGGAGGACAAGCCGGGCATTGACATCCGCATCAAGGCGGGGACAAAGGGCCAGGACGTCCATATTCCCGTTCTGCTCACCCAGAGTGGGCTCACCGATTTGGTGTATAACGACTTTTTTATCGGCGAGGCCTGCGATGTGGACATCATCGCCGGGTGCGGCATCCACAACGACGGCTGCGACACCACCCAGCACGACGGGGTGCATACCTTCTACGTGGGCAGAGGCTCCAAGGTGCGCTACACGGAGAAGCACTACGGCGAGGGTGAGGGGACCGGGGCCCGGATCATGAACCCCCACACCATCGTGTATCTGGAGGAGGGAGCCTCCATCCAGCTGGAGACGGTGCAGATCAGAGGCGTGGACCACACCAAGCGGTACACCAAGGTGGAGGTGGGGGCGGACGCCGAGGCGGTTGTCACCGAGCGGCTGCTCACCCACGGCGAGCAGTTCGCCGAGAGCAAGATGGACGTGATTATGAAGGGAGAGGGCGCCCGCACCCAGGTGATCTCCCGCTCCGTGGCCCAGGATCAGTCGGTGCAGGTGTTCTATCCCCAGGTGGTGGGAGACGCGCCCTGTTTCGGGCACGTCCAGTGTGACTCCATCATTATGGGGCAGGCCAAGGTGAGTTCGATTCCCGCCATCACGGCCAACCACATGGACGCCCAGCTCATCCACGAGGCGGCCATCGGAAAGATTGCCGGGGACCAAATCCTAAAGCTCATGACGCTGGGGCTGACGGAGGAGGAGGCGGAGCAGAAGATTTTGGACGGATTTCTGCGGTAAAACAGGACAAAAAGCTCCCTCGGCAAAGCCGAGGGAGCTTTTTGCGCACTTGCTTGTCTTACAGCAGGCAGACCACCAGGGTGAGGACCATAAACACAATGGCCACCCACTTGGTCATGCGGGCCAGACGGGCGTCGGCGGACTTGGCCTTGTTCTTGGACAGGAACGTGTCGGCGCCGCCGGCGATGGCGCCGGACAGACCCGCGCTCTTGCCAGATTGGAGCATGACGATGGCGACCAGGGCCACGGCCACGATGAAGTAGATGATGGACAGAATGAGCTGGGGAGTAGTCATGTGACTCATATCCTTTCGGTTGATTGTTCGGCTCAGTGGGCACAATGGCCCTGCATAAGTATTAGTTATGATACCACACATTCCAGCGGAATGCAAGTTTTTTTTCTATGCCCGGGAAAAGGGGGCTGTGTGGTTTGTCAGTTGAAATAGCCGTGAGAATTTGGTATAATTAAAACATTATGACTACGACAGAGACAGAAGCGGGCGCCCGGTCCAGGGGGCGCTTGAGAGTTGAGGGACACGAGATGAGATATCAACAATGGAATCTTCGTCCGGGCGGCGCGGCGGCGCGGCGGCGGATGGAGGCGGCGGGGCTGGCGCCGCTGTGCGCGGCGGTGCTGGCAGCTCGAGGGCTGGATGGCCCGGAGGAAGCGGAACGCTTCTTGGCCAGCGGCTGGGAGCATATTCACGATCCCTTTCTGCTGCGGGACATGGACAAGGCGGTGGAGCGAATCCGCCGGGCGGTGGAACAGGGCGAGACCGTCGCGGTATACGGCGACTATGATGTGGACGGTATCACCTCTACCTGCCTGCTCACCGAGGCCCTGGCCGGGATGGGGGCGAAGGTGGTCAGCTATATTCCCGAGCGCACGGAGGAGGGCTACGGGTTGAACAGGAGCGCCGTGGCCCGGCTGGCGGAGGGGGGCGTGAGCCTGATTATCACGGTGGACTGTGGGATCACCGCCGTTGCTGAGGTGGAGTTTGCCCGGTCGCTGGGGGTGGAGGTGGTGATCACCGACCACCACCAGTGCAAGGAGAAGCTGCCCGCCGCCTGCGCAGTGGTGGACCCCCGGCGGCCCGATTGCGGCTACCCCTTCCCGGAATTAGCGGGGGTGGGGGTGGCGCTGAAGCTGGCCCAGGCGCTGGCCCCCGCGGAGGAGCGGGAGCGGGTGTTTCTTCGTTTTGGAGAGCTGGCCGCCGTGGGAACGGTGGCGGATGTGATGCACCTGACGGGAGAAAACCGGGCCCTGGTGCGTCAAGGCCTGGAGCTGTTGGGGCGGACAAACCGGCCCGGCCTGCGCGCCCTGATACGGGAGGCAGGGCTGGAGCCGGGGGCTGTTCCCACTGCTGTGACCATCGGCTACGGCCTGGCTCCGCGCATTAACGCCGCCGGGCGCATTGAACAGGCCATGGTGGCGCTGGAGCTGCTGCTCACCCGGGAGGAGGACCGGGGAGAGGTGCTGGCTCACACCCTGTGCAGGCTGAACCGGGAGCGGCAGGCCATCGAAATGGACATCCTGGAGCAGTGCGCCGCCATGCTGGAGGGGGTGGAGGAGCCCGGCTGCATTGTGCTGGCCGGAGAAGGCTGGCATCAGGGAGTGGTGGGCATTGTGGCCTCCCGCCTGACGGAGCGGTATTCCTGCCCCGCTTTTATCATCTGCCTGGAGAACGGGAAGGGAAAGGGGTCCTGCCGGTCCTTTGGCGGATTTAACCTGTTTGGGGCGCTGGATCAGTGCGCCGATTTGCTGGAGGGCTACGGCGGCCATGAAATGGCGGCGGGCTTTACCATTTTAGAGGGAAACATTCCCCTGTTGGCGGCACGGCTGAAGGCGTTGGTGTCCGCCTACACCGGGGGGCGGCCCATGGAGACCGCCATTGACGTGGATGCGGAGATTGACAGCTGCGCGCAGCTCACCTGCCCTCAGGTGGAGGCGCTGTCCGCCCTGGAACCCTTTGGCACGGGGAACCCAAAGCCGGTGTTTTTGCTGCGCTCAGCGGCGGTGCTGTCCTGCTGCGACGTGGGAAACGGCCGCCACCTCAAGATGAAGGTGCGGCGGGATGGGGTGGTGCTGGACGCCATTTTCTTTTCCGCCAACTCGACAGAGTGCGGCGTGTCAACAGGGGACCGGCTGGACCTGTTATTCACCCCTCAGATCAATGAGTTCCGGGGCAGCCGCACGGTGCAGCTCCAGGTGAGCGATCTGCGCCCCGCTCCCACCCGGGCCCAGCTGGAGCAGGAGCTGTTCCGGCGGCTGCGGGAGGGGGAGCTGCTCTCCCGATGGGAGGCGGGGCTGCTGCTGCCCTCCCGGCAGGATTTCACCCGGCTGTGGCGGTTTTTAGAGGGGGCGTGTGCCTGCGGCGGCGTGGACGCGAGCCCCCAGCTGCTCAAGCAGGCCGCCCGCCAGTCCGACGGACGCTGCGCTTACGGGCGGACGCTGGTATGCCTGTATGTGATGGGCGACCGGGGGCTGATTCAGCTGGAGCAGGAGCGCGTGCTGCTGTGCCGCCCGGAGCACAAGGTGGATTTGGAGCAGGCGGAGCTGATGCGCCAGCTGCGAAGATGGATGAACGAGGAATGACGGGGCGCGGCCCCATGGAGGTATCACATGATGGATCTGGCTCATGAACGCTATGAAGCATTGGAGCAGCATATTCGGGAGAGCAATCCCGCCGCCGACCTGGCCCGCATCCGGGCGGCCTTTGAGTATGCTGATAAACACCACGGGTCTCAGCTGCGCAAAAGTGGGGAGCCCTATATCATCCACCCCATCGCGGTGGCGGAGATCATTACCGAGCTGGAGCTGGACCAGGACTCCATCATCGCCGCGCTGCTCCACGACTGCATTGAGGACACCGACTCCACCCACGACGACATCGCCCGGCTGTTCTCCCCCCAGGTGGCCGATCTGGTGGAGGGGGTCACCAAGCTCACCCGGATGCAGTACACCTCCCGGGAGGACGAGCAGATGGAGAACCTGCGCAAGATGTTCATGGCCATGGCCAAGGACGTGCGGGTGATTCTCATCAAGCTGTGCGACCGGCTGCACAATATGCGCACGCTTCAATATCAGTCCGACGTGAAGCAGAAGGAGAAGTCCCTGGAGACGATGGAGGTCTATGCCCCCATTGCCCACCGGCTGGGAATGCAGAAGCTGAAGTGGGAGCTGGAGGACCTGGCTCTGTGCTACCTGGACCCGGTGGGCTTTCACGATGTGGAGGAGGCCCTGAACGAGCTGACCCGGGAGAACTCCGAATTTCTGGAGCGGATGCAAAAGCAGATTGAGGAGCGGCTGAATGAGGATGGGCTGCACTGCACGGTGTACGGGCGGCTGAAGCATCTGTACTCTATCTACCGAAAGATGTACGCCCAGAACAAGACCATCCGGGAGATTTTCGACATATACGCCTTTCGCGTGATGGTGGACGATATCCCCAGCTGCTACAACGTGCTGGGCTGCATCCACGATATGTTCAAGCCGGTGCTGGGTCGCTTCAAGGACTATATCGGAACGCCCAAGCCCAACGGCTACCAGTCGCTGCACACCACCGTGGTGGGCCGGGACGGCATCCCCTTTGAGGTGCAGATTCGCACCTGGCAGATGCATCAGACGGCGGAATACGGCGTGGCGGCCCACTGGAAATACAAGCAGGGGATGGCCAACAGCAACCTGGGCACCGAGCGGGAGTTTGAGTGGGTGCGCAAGCTGCTGGAGAGCCAGCAGGACACCGATCCGGATGAGTTTGTGCGCACGCTGCGGGTGGATATGTTCGCCGACGAGGTATTCGTCTTCACCCCCAATGGAGACGTGAAAAGCTTGCCCGCCGGGGCCACGCCCATCGACTTTGCCTACTCCATCCACTCCGCCGTGGGCAATTCCATGACGGGGGCGCGGGTGAACGGGCGCATCGTCACCTTTGAGACGCCGCTGAAAAACGGCGACATTGTGGAGATCATCACCTCCAAGTCCGCCAAGGGGCCCAGCCGGGACTGGATGAAAATCTGCAAGTCCAACGAGGCCCGCAATAAAATCCGCCAGTGGTTCAAAAAGGAGCGCCGGGAGGAGAACATCGCCACCGGACGCGCTTCCTTTGAAACGGAGCTGAAGCACGCGGGGCTGTCCATCGCCGCCATCACTGCAACGCCCGACCTGCTGGATACGCTGTTGCGCCGGGTGCGCTTTGGGGCCCTGGACGAGCTGTACGCCGCCATTGGCTATGGCGGGATGTCCGCTCAGAAGGCGGTGGGCCGGATGAAGGAGGAGATGACCCGTCTGGGCCGGCTGGAGCGTCAGCGGGCTGAGGCCGAGGCACTGCGCACGGCGGTGTCCTCCGGAGAGACGATTTTCCCCGCGGGCAAGGCGGGAGCGCAGGCCAAGCCCCGCCACTCGGAAAACGGCATCATCGTGGAGGGGCTGGACAACTGCATGGTGAAGTTCTCCAAATGCTGCACCCCCGTGCCGGGGGATCCGGTGGTGGGCTTCATCACCCGGGGATATGGCGTGTCCATCCACCGGCAGGACTGCCCCAACGCCGACCCGGCGAGGCGTAAGCCGGAGGAGGCGGGGCGGTGGGTAAAGGTAGACTGGGCGGAGTCCGGGGAGGCCACCTTCCGCACGTCTCTGGAGATTTCCGCCAAGGACCGGGACGGCCTGGCCCTGGACGTGGCCATGGCCCTGTCCGCCCAGAAGGTGCGGCTGAACAACATCTCCGCCCGGAGCCAGCCCGACGGCTACGCCATGGTGAACCTGGAGCTGTCCGTCAAGGACAAGACGGAGCTGTCCGCCGTGGTGAACAAGCTCTCTCAGGTCTCAGGGGTGTTCCTGGTCCGGCGGGCCGGGGGATGAAGCCCCTGCCAGTGCGCAGAGGGCGGTTCTCCCGGTTACTAAATCAAAGGAGCCTGATTTCAAGTGTCAGAGTACAATTTTCAGCCTCTGCTGTTTGGCGGGGACATCAACGTGTACAGCGTGGCCCGCGCCTTTCACGAGGCCTATGGAGTCAAAAGCATCGCCTTTGGCAAGTTCGTGTCCTTCCCCTGCTCCTACAGCGCCATTATCGAGTACCGGCCCTGCCTGGAAAATGAGGACGAGGCTGTATTCCTTCAAAACGTGAAGAATGTGGCCGCCGAGTGCGGGGACAAAACGGTGCTGGTCATCGGCTGCGGGGACAGCTATGTGAAAATGGCCGCCCATCTGAAGGACCGGTTTCCGCCCAATGTAACGTGCAATTATATCAGCGGGGAACTGCTGGACAAGCTCACTGACAAAGAACAGTTTTACGCCCTGTGCGATCAATATGACATCGACCATCCAGCCACCTTTGTGTACGATGGGGCCATGGGGCATGAGTTCCAGCTGCCCTGGGGCGCGCCCTACGTGGCCAAGCCGGCGGACGGCGTGGCCTACTGGGCCACCGGCCACCGGGAGCTGAAAAAGGTGTATATCTGCCAGAGCTGGGACGAGCTGCTGGCCGCCTTAGACGAGGTGTACGCTGCAGGTTATCCGGGTAAAATGATTTTACAGGAGTTTATTCCGGGGGACGACACCTATATGCGAGTGCTCACCAACTACTCCGACACCCACGGGAAGGTGAAGCTGATGTGTCTGGGCCACGTGCTGCTGGAGGAGCACTCCCCCCACGGTATCGGCAATCACGCCGTCATCATCACCGAGCACGACCAGGAGCTGTGCGACAGGATTCGGGGGATGCTGGAGGACATCGGCTACGTGGGCTTCTCCAATTTCGACATCAAGTATGACCGGCGGGACGGCAAATATAAGGCGTTTGAGATCAACACTCGCCAGGGGCGCAGCAATTACTACGTCACTGGGTCGGGCCACAACATCGCCCAATACCTGGTGGGCGACTTGGTGGAGGGGAGGGACCTGCCCCTCACAGTGGTGAAAAACCGCTCTATCTGGCGGATGATTCCCCGGCGGCTGGCCTATCGTTTTATTCCTAAGAACTACCACGGGGAGATGAGAGCGTTATTCCGCGCCGGGGCGGACCACCACTCCATGGAGTACCGCCCGGACTATACCCTGAAACGCACCTGGCGCATCTGGAAAAATCACATTGGCTGCTGGGTGCGCTTCAACAAGTACTGCAAAAAACCGGAAACCTGATCTCTGTAGGGGAGGGGCTTGCCCCTTCCGCCGGAGCAAAACGCAATAGAGGATATATCCATGAAACAAGAATCAAAATTAGGGGTATTGGGCGGCATGGGCCCCCAGGCTACCCAGGTGTTCTACCAGTTTGTGCTGGACCGCACCGACGCGGCCCGGGACCAGGAGCATCTCCCCGCAGTCATCCTGTCGGATACGGGCATACCCGACCGCACCGCCGCCATCCTCTCCGGGGACACCGAGGAGTTGTACCAGCGGCTGCTGAGGGATGCAAAAATGCTGGAGAGCTGCGGCTGCACGGCGCTGGCCATCCCCTGTAACACCTCCCACTACTTTGCCGACCGGCTCCAGAGGGAGATAGGCGTGCCCATCATCCATATGCTGCGGGAGACTGCCGCCGTGCTGACTGCCCAGGGGAAAAAGCGCCCCGGCATTCTGGGCACCGACGGCACCATCCAAACGGGGCTGTATCAGAAGGAGTGCGCCGCCTTTGGCCTGGAGGCCGTGGTCCCCGACCCGGACACCCAGCGGCTGGTGATGTCCATCATCTACGATGAGATCAAGCAGGGGGAGAAGGGCAGCCGGGAGAAGTTCGCCCATATTGACCGGGCCATCCGCCGCTCCGGATGCGACTGCGCCATTCTGGCTTGCACCGAGCTGTCCGTATTTTCCACCTACCACCCGCTGCCCCATTTTTATCTGGACGCCATGATGGTCATGGCCGAGCGGGCGGTGGAGCGGTGCGGCTATCCCCTGCGCACCATTTGAGATTGGGGAGGTTTTACCCATGAGTCTGACGCTGCACCCGTTGAGAGACTACCTGCCGGGGGAGTACGGCCTTGCTGGCTCCATGCCCGATGAGGTGAAAAACCGGCCGGTGGAGCTGGTGTCCTGTAACTCCCAGGAGGTGGTCCCCGGCACCCTCTTTATCTGCAAGGGCGCTCATTTTAAACCCGAGTATCTGGCGGATGCCGCCCGGCGGGGGGCGTTCGCCTACGTCAGTGAGACACCCTATCCGGGGGTGGACCTGCCCGGTATCCTGGTGGGGGATATCCGTCCAGTCATGGCCGACATGGCCGCAATGTACTACAATTACCCCTGCCGGCATCTCAATGTCATCGGCATCACCGGCACCAAAGGGAAATCGTCCACCGCTTACTATCTGAAGTATATTTTAGACGAATATCTGGTCCCTATGGGCAAGTCCTGCGGGGTGATTTCTTCCATCGAGACCTGGGACGGGGTGGAGCGGTTTGAGTCTCATCTCACCACTCCGGAGCCCCTGGAGCTGCAAAAGCACTTTTACAACGCACGGATGTCCGGGATGGAGTATCTGGTGATGGAGGTGTCCAGCCAGGCGCTGAAGTACCACCGCACCTTGGGAGTGGGCTTCACCGCCGCCGCGTTTTTAAATATCGGTATGGACCACATCTCCCCCATCGAGCACCCGGATTTTGAGGATTATTTCCGCTCCAAGCTGAAGATCTTCGCCCAGGCGGACTTCTCCTGTGTCAACCTGGACTGCGACCACGCCCAGGAGTTGCTGGAGGCTGCCCAAAGTGTTCCTGGCGCGGCGGTATTCACCTGTTCCCGGCGCAATCCCGCCGCCAGTGTGTATGGGCACGATGTGCGCAAGGTGGGGGGCGACATTCTGTTTCAGGTGGACGCGGCCCGGCTGGGGGGAGACTACCGCCTGACCATGCCGGGGCTGTTCAACGTGGACAACGCCCTGGCCGCCATTGCGGTGTGCCAGGGGCTGAACATCCCCCGGGAGGCCGTCCGGGCGGGGCTGGAAAAGGCCCGGGTTCCGGGGCGGATGGAGGTGTACTCCAGCGAAAACGGGGACGTGACCGCCATCGTGGATTACGCCCACAACCGCCTGAGCTTTGAGACGCTGTTCCGCTCGGTGGCGGAGGAGTACCCCGGCCGGCGGCTTGTCACCGTGTTCGGTTGTCCGGGGAAAAAGGCATTTGACCGCCGCCGGGACTTGGGCCAGGTGTCCGGGGAATACTCCGACCTGGTGATTCTCACCGAGGAGGACTCCGGCGAGGAGGACACTCTGTCCATCTGCGGGGAAATCGCCGCCCACGTGGTCTGCGAGTGCCGCATTGAGCCCAATCGAGGTGAGGCCATCCGGCAGGCGGTGCTCAGCTGCCGGGAGCCGTCGGTGCTGCTTATCACCGGCAAGGGGGCGGAGACCCGGCAGAAGCGGGGGCTGGCGTATATCGACACACCGTCGGATGTGGACTACGTGAAAGCGTTTCTGAGAGAGTACGACGCCCGATGGGGCAGAGGCTGAATACAAGCAGAAGGAGCGCCGCGGTTTGCGCGGCGCTCCTGTTTTTGCGGCGTTTAGGTGGGCGGGGTTTGGGCCAGCAGCATCCCGCTCTGAGCGGGGACAGACAGGGACCAGCCCTCCACCGGGGTGGACTGACAGGCGCACTGCCCGTCCGCCCGGATGACCCAATTCTCGTCGGGCAGGTGTATGGTATATTCCCAGGGGGAGGCGTTGTAGACCACCCACAGCTGCTCCCCGGCGCTCCCCCCCTGGTTCACCTGGAAGGACACCACCTGGGGGGCCAGCACCGTCTGGCCGGTCACATAGTCCGCCGCATCCGGCGATTTGCGGCACAGGCCGGGCAGGGACTTGCGCAGCCGGATGAGCTGCCGGTAGTAGTCCGTCAGGGGGGTGAACCGGGCGGCCTGCTCCCAGCGGAGCATATTGATCTCCGGCGGGGAGCGGTAGCTGTTGCCGTCGCCCAGCTTGGTGCGGCCGAACTCCTCCCCGGCCTGGAAAAAGGGGCGGCCCAGGCAGGTGAAGTAGATGAAGGCGGCCAGCCTGTTCTGCCGGAGCAGCTGCTCCTGGGGCTGGGTAAAGCAGGCGGGGTCCGGGTGCTCCCCCTGCCCGGAGCACAGCACCAGCTTGTCCCACAGGGTCAGATTGTCGTGGCAGGACACGTAGTTGATAATCTGGGAGCAGCCGTTGGGCTCAAACTCCCACGCGCCCTGGGACCAGCCGGTGACGCAGTGGAGAATGTCCTGCTCCAGTCCGGCCCCGCCGTTGACAAAGCCGGGGGAGCAGCGCAGGAAGCAGCTGCCCTTGATGGCGTCACGGGTGCTGTCGCAGAACACGCCGACGGCGCAGTCCAGCAGCGCCGTGTTGGACTTCAGGGCGGGGTGGGTGTCCGGCTCCATGGGGGAGTCGTCCGCCCGCCAGGGCTCGCCGTACAGGAGCTTTTCCCCCGGCCCGAATACCTGGTCCAGCTCCCGCTGGATGCGGTTCATCAGCTCCACGGTCAAAAGCCCCATCAGGTCGAAGCGGAAGCCGTCAACGTGGTACTCCCGGGCCCAGTACATCACGGAATTGGCGATGTAGTTGTCCACCATGGCCCGGCCGGCGGCCACGTCGTTGCCGCAGCCCGAGCCGTTGGACAGCTCCCCGTCCCGCCGGCGGCGGTAGTAGTAGTCCGGCGCAGAGCGCTCCAGCCAGGAGTCGGCGGCGTAGGTGTGGTTATATACCACGTCCATCACCACCCGAAGGCCGTTTTGGTGGAGGGCCTGAATCATCTCCTTGCACTCCCGGATGCGCAGCGCGCCGTCGGAGGGGTCGGTGGCGTAGCTGCCCTCGGGCACGTTGTAGTTCACCGGGTCATAGCCCCAGTTGAACTGCCCGGCGTCCCCGCCCTCGTCCACGGAGCCGAAGTCGAAGATGGGCAGCAGCTGCACATGGGTGACGCCCAGCTCCTTGATGTGGGCCATGCAGAGGGGAAGCTTTCCGTCCGGGCCGGTCCACGAGAATGCCTTGAATGTTCCGCGGTACTGGGCCGGGACGCCGCTGTCCGGGTCCCAGGAGAAGTCCTTGACGTGGAGCTCATAGATCACCTGCTCAGACTGGAGAGGGGGCGGTACATCCAGCTCAAAGCCCGCTGGGTTGGTGCGGGACAGGTCAACGACCATGCTGCGCACTCCGTTGCGGCCGCAGGCCGTAGCGTAGGGGTCGCCGGTACGGCGGACGAGGCCGGCGGCCTCCACCTCATAATCGTAATATATCCCATGGAGATCCCCTTCCAGGGCCAGAGACCAAACACCCCGGTCCCCGCAGACCAGGGAGTGAACGGCGTAGGCGGGGGAGGCATCGTCCCGGTAGAGGGATAGGTTCACCCGGTCGGCCTCGGGGCTCCACAGCTTGAAGACAGTGCGCCGGGCGGAGTAGGAGGCGCCCAAGTCCTTGCCATTGTAGCAGTATTTTCCGTCAAAACGTCTGTAATGTCGTCTATTTGAAGCCAAATTGTTTCACCCTTGTGCATAGAATTGAGCCGTGCAAAGAGGCGGCACCTCGGACTTCTACTTAATTATAATTATACAATGTTTCTACCAAAATACAACTCAGTTTGTAGTATAATGTAGAGAAGCGTGTGTCTGTAACTATCGGAAAAGGAAATAAATGGAAAACCGTGTCGAAGAAAACTTTGGAGGAAATGGAAAAACTTTCTTGCCATGTGGAGTATTCTGTGGTATTTTATTGATAAGGCAAAAACTGGTAATTCAACACCAAAGGTCATAGACCGGAAAGGATCAGTAACATGAGCGATAAGAAGAAGATTGTGCTGGCGGACGCCTCGGAGGAATTCCGCCGGATGCTGGCAGATATGATGGAACAGGAGAATGACCTGTGCGTGGTTGGACAGACAGGCAGCGGCGAGCAGCTGCTGGAGCTGGTCGCCCAGCACAAGCCGGACGTGCTGGTTATGGATTTGATGCTGTCTGGGATAGACGGGCTGGAAGTGCTGGAAAGGCTGGGCGCGAGCCGCCCCAAGGTGCTGGTGCTGTCCGCCTTCAGCGGCCCCATGCTGGCCGAGCAGATTTCCCAGTGCGGCGGCGACTACTGTATGCTCAAGCCCTGCCGGGCGCAGACGGTGATTGAGCGCACCCGGCGGCTCACTACCGCGTCCAGCTTGGAGACGGCAGAGGAGGAGACAGGCGGTCGGGATTTGGAGCGCCAAGTTACCGCCATCATCCATGACATCGGCGTGCCCGCCCATATCAAGGGCTACCAGTATTTGCGGGAGGCCATCGGCCTGGCGGTGGCGGATATGGAGGTAATCAATGCGGTGACGAAGGTACTCTATCCAGCGGTGGCCAAGAAATACGGCACCACCGCCAGCCGGGTGGAGCGGGCCATCCGCCACGCCATCGAGGTGGCCTGGGACCGGGGCGACCTGGAGACGCTGCAAAAGTACTTTGGGTACACTGTCTCCAACGCGAAGGGCAAGCCCACCAACAGCGAGTTCATCGCCATGATTGCCGACCGCATTTCCCTGGAGGGCGGCGTTCGGGTGGGGTGAGCGATTAAGCCAGCCCCAGAGCGCACAGCGCCTGGGCAAGCCGCTCCACGGCGCCGGGGAGGTTGGCCTGGTACTCCTCGTACTGAGAGGGGTGAAATAGGTGGTCGGACACCGCCTTGACGCAGCGGAAGGGGACGGCGTTTCGCAGACACACCTGGGCTGCTGCTGCGGCCTCCATGTCGCACACCAGGGCGTGAAAATAGTCCCGGATGTGGGCGGCCCGCTCCAGGTCCCGGCCAAACCAGTCCCCGCTGGCCACGATGCCGGAGGCGGGCTCGAATCCGGCGGTGGTCAGCCGGGTCAGGGTGTCCTCCGCATCGGCGCAGGGCAGCTCCACCCGGTCCAGTACAGGCACCAGGCCCGGAGGATCGCCAAAGATTTCCATATCGTGTTGGACGCAGGCGGTGGCGGCCACGATGGTTCCGGCGGGCAGGTCATGGAAGCAGCCGGTGACGCCGGCGTTCCACAGCTGGTCGGGCGCGAAGCGATCGATAAGGTACTGCGCGGCGAGAGCGGCGTTTACCTTGCCGACGCCGCACACGCATACAATCAATTCTGACCCCAGACGGCGCAGGGTGAGCCCTGCGCCGTTTGATACAGGTTCGCCTTTGTCAAAGGGCGGGGCGGCCTCCTTGTTCATGGCCAGCAGAAGGGCCCGCATCTCAGCGCCTCCCTGCCAGCAGGGCGGCACGCACGTCCCACAGCTTCTGAGAGAGGTCCACATAGTAGTTGTGGGGGAACTCGAACCGCTTTACCTCGTCCCATAGACTGTCCACTTCCCGCAGGCAGTGCTGCCGGGCCTGCTGAATGGTGGGCAGCTGATAGACCAGCTTGCCGTTCTGGAAGATGGGCACCAGCAGGGGGCGGGCGGTATAGTCGGTGACGGTTTTTCGCTTCCAGGTGGCCTCCGGGTCGAACAGCTCCAGGGGCTGAGTAAAGTCGGGCTGCTCGTCGTGTACGCAGATATAGTCGGCAATGGCCTTGCCGTTGGCGTTTTCAAACAGGCGGTATACCTTTTTAAAGTGCGGCAGGGTGACTTTGGCGGCGTTTTCACTGATTTTGATTTTGGGGGTGACGGCGCCGTCCTCCTCCTCAATGGCGGCCAGCTTGTATACCCCGCCGAAGACCGGCTCGCTCTTGGAGGTGATGAGCCGCTCGCCCACGCCAAAGGCGTCGATTTTTGCCCCTTGGGTGAGCAGGTCCCGGATGATGTATTCGTCCAGGGAGTTGGAGGCCACGATTTTGATGCCGGGAAGTCCGGCATTGTCCAGCATTTTTCGGGCCTTTTTGGACAGGTAGGTCAAATCGCCTGAGTCGATGCGGATGCCGCCGCTGGTGATGCCCAGCTCCCGGAACACGCGGATGGCGTTGGGCACGCCGGAGCGCAGCACGTTATAGGTATCCACCAGCAGGGTGGCGGCCTGGGGGTAGACCTGGCAGTAGGTTTTAAAGGCGGTGTATTCATCGGGGAACATCTGCACCCAGGAGTGGGCCATGGTGCCGGTGGCGGGGGTGCCGAACATCAGGTCGGCCATGGCGCAGGCGGTACCGCCGGCTCCGGCGATGTAGCTGGACCGGGCGCCCAGAATGGCGCCGTCCGAGCCCTGGGCCCGGCGGGAGCCGAATTCGGACACCGACCGGCCCTGGGCGGCCCGGACGATTCGGTTGGACTTGGTGGCGATGAGGGACTGGTGGTTGAGCACCAGCAGCAGATAGGTCTCAATAAACTGGGCCTGGATGGCTGGGGCGCGGACGGTGAGAATGGGCTCCCGGGGGAAGATGGGAGTGCCCTCCGGCACGGCCCAGATGTCGCCGGTGAAGTGGAAGCCGCGCAGATAGTCCAAAAACTCCGGGGCAAAGCAGTTTTTCCCCCGCAGGTACTGGATGTCCTCCTCGTCAAAGTGGAGGTTTTGGATATAATGGACCACCTGCTCCAGCCCGGCGGCGATGGCGAAGCCGCCCCCATCGGGGACGCTGCGGAAAAACACATCGAAGTAGCAGATGCGCTCGCCCATGCCGGTCTGGAAATAGCCGTTGCCCATGGTCAGCTCGTAGAAATCAGTGAGCATGGTGTAATTGACGTCGTGCTTCATTGGAGATCCCTCCTTATTTTCAGTGTCCACCATTATAAGCTGTCTTGACAACAATTTCAATCCCCAAATCGCAGCAAGGGCCGCCTCTTGGCGGCCCTTGTCATGTTATCTGCTGGCGGTATAGGGGGCGAGGTCCAGCCGGACGTAATAGCCGCGGTTGTGGCGGCACACCGGGCAGGTCTGAGGCGCTAAGGAGGCCTTGATGACCTCGCCGCAGTTTAGGCAGACCCACAGAGTCTCTCCGTCGCTGTTGAACAGCTTCTCCTGCTCCAGCAGGTCGGCAAACAGGCCGAAGCGGTCGCCGTGGGTTTTCTCAATCTGGGCGATGAGCTCAAACTGGCCGCCGATGAGATCGAAACCCTCCCTGTGGGCGATTTCGGCAAAGGCGGCGTAGTCGTGCTCGTATTCCTCATACTCATTGTGGCGGGCGGCCTTCAGCAAGTCCAGGGTCTTGTCCGACAGGTCGATGGGATAGTTGCCGTCGATGGCGATGTTCTGACCCGCTGAGGGCAGCAGCAGATCGTAGAACACCTTGGCGTGGGCCTTTTCCTGGTCGGCAGTGTACTCGAACACCCGGGCCACCACCTCTAACTGCTCCTTGCGGGCGGCGGAGGCGGCGAAGGTGTAGCGGTTTCGGGCCTGGCTCTCCCCGGCGAAGGCGCGCATCAGGTTTTCCCGGGTCTTGCTGTGCATGAAGTCCACGTTTCCCTTGTGGTAGTTTTGGTATTCGTTTTGCATATTGTCCCCTCCAATGTATTTGGTAGGGGTAGTATGCCCGGCTTTGGGAAAAACTTGCGCACTGTTTGCGGGCCGCCGGGCTTTGATGTTGACGTCCAAAGCCGGCAATGGTAAAATAAATTCAATATAGCTTGTGTGGAGGAGGTGTCTTCTATGAGGCTTTTGGTCATTCGCCACGGGGAGAGTGAAGCGGATATTCTGCGTGTGTGCGAGGGGCGAGCTGATTTTGGGCTGACGGAGCGCGGGCACCGGCAGGCGGAGGCCATGGGCAGCTATGTGGGCCAAAACTACCAAATTGATAAGATCTATTGCAGCACCCTGAAAAGGGCGGTTCAGACCGCGGAACACCTGGGAGCGAAGGTGGGCTTGCCCCTGATTTTGGACGGGCATTTGATGGAGTTTAACAATGGCCTGCTTGCGGGGCTGGAGTACAGCGTGGCGGAGAAGAAATACCCCCGGGTGGAAACGCCGCTACATTCGGCGGTGTATGAGCAGGAGAGCGCGCTGGATTTTCGATACAGGGCGGAATATATGCTCTCAAAGCTGACCTCGGAACATGAGGAGGACAGCACCATAGCTGTCCTCACCCACGGCGGTATGATAAACCAGCTGTATCGCGCATTTTTCAGGCTTCCGGTGGATTCGAAATTTGGCTTCCAGACAGGTGACACGGGGATTCACGAATGGGTGATCAGCAAAGAATCCCGCGTAGTAGTCAGGGCAAATTACATACCGCACAGCATATAAGCGCAATGGGCAGTTATCCATCCTGGGTAACTGCCCATTCCAATTTGACGTGGGCGGTGGGGGGTCAGAGCGAGTGGGCGGCGCCTTCCGCTGTCACCCGCCTGCCGGGCGGGGAATACACTGGACTGATGACAAACATCAGAACAGGAGGAGCTTATGATGCTGCGGGCAGAAAACATCTGGGTGGTGGGCGGCGACCCCCGGCAGGCGGCGTTGGCAGCGCTGCTGGCGGACGACGGCCACAGCGTACATACGTACGCCCTGGAGCGGGGCGGCGGGATGGAATGTGAACCGTCGATGGACGGAGCGGACCGGGCGGACTGCGTGGTGCTGCCCCTTCCGGCGTCGGGGCCGGAAGGGAAGCTGAACGCGCCGCTGGCGGCGCAGGAGCATGAGATGGCGCAGGTGTTGGACGCGCTGCGTCCAGGCCAGCTGGTGTGCGCGGGCATGACAGACCGGGCGCTGGAGGATATGGCGGCGGCGCGGGGGCTGGTGCTGCGGGATTACTTTGCTCGGGAGGAGCTGGCGGTGATGAACGCGGTGGCCACCGCCGAGGGTGCCATCCAGATCGCCATGGAGGAGCTGCCCATCACGCTGCACAACGCCCGGGTGATGGTGGTGGGTTTCGGGCGGCTGGGCCGGGCGCTGGCGCCCCGGCTGCGCGCGCTGGGGGCGCAGGTGTGGGTGTGCGCCCGGCGGCATGAGCAGCGCGCCGCCGCCGAGAGCATGGGGTTGGGAAGCGAACGGCTGGAGCGCCTGAGCGACTGGCTGTGCAGCTATGACCTGGTAATCAATACAGTGCCCGCCCTGGTGTTAGGGGTGGAGGAGCTGGCCGCCTTGAAGGAGGGGGCGCTGGTCATTGACCTGGCCTCCCGCCCCGGCGGGGTGGACATGGAGGCGGCAGCGGCGCTGAATGTGCGGGTGATCTGGGCGCTGTCCCTGCCGGGGAAGGTGGCTCCCGTCACCTCGGGGCGGTACATCAAGGACACCATTTATCATATTATGGAGGAATCAGAGCTGTGAACTGGAAAGAGTTGAAGGTGGGCTTTGCGTTCTGCGGGTCCTTTTGCACCATGTCCAAAGCGCTGGACGCGCTGGAACAGACGGCGGCCCGGTTTGGGCCGGTGACGCCCATTGTGTCCGAGACGGTGGCGGCCACCGACACCCGCTTCGGCACGGCCCACGAATTTATGCGGGAGATGGAGCGTATCTGCTCCCGGCGGGTGATTGCCACCGTGGTCCAGGCGGAGCCCATCGGGCCCAAGGGACTGCTGGATGTGCTGGTGATCTGCCCCTGCACAGGCAATACCCTGGCCAAGCTGGCCCACGGTGTCACCGACACTGCCGTCACGATGGCGGCCAAGGCCCATTTGCGCAACGGGCGGCCCCTGGTGCTGGCCATCGCCACCAACGACGGCCTGGCGGGCTCCGCTCCCAACCTGGGGACTATGCTGGGGCGGAAGCACGTGTACCTTGTCCCCTTTGGTCAGGATGACCATGTGGAAAAGCCTGCCTCCCTGGTGGCGGACTTCACCCAAATTCCCGATACGGTGGAGGCCGCGATGCGGGGGGAGCAGTTGCAACCCCTACTGTTGGGGTGCGGATGATTTTTCTCCTTGCAATCAGGCCCCAAAGGGCATATAATATAAGAGCTGTTATCCGTGGCAATCAAAGCATAAAGGAAGTGAGATGCGTCGTGTCAGGCGATCCGTTCAGTCGAAGTTGGACCTTACAAACACGGCGCACCCGCTGAGTCAGCTCTCCCTGTCTCCCCGTGCGCCCGCTGCCTGTTGGCGTTTGCCAATGGGAAAATTTACAAGCGGAGCGGCGGGGGATTTTTCTGCCCTTTTCAGGGTGCGGTCCTCTCCCGGTTCCGGGAAAGGTGTGAGCGCGTATGCTGACCATCCACAAGACGGTGGAGGGGAAAATGACCCGGCTGGATTCCGTGACAGACGGGTGCTGGGTCAATCTGATCAATCCCAGCGAGGACGAGCTGAGAACCGTGGCCGCCACCCTGGCGGTGGAGCCGTCCTTCCTCCGGGCGGCGCTGGACGAGGAGGAGACCTCCCGCATTGACAAGGAGGACGGCTCCACCCTCATCATTGTGGACACCCCCGCCATGGAGCGGGACGAGACTGGGGTGGTATACTCCACCCTGCCCATGGGCATCATCGTCACCGGCAGGCATATCATTACGGTTTGCCTGAAGGAGACCTCGGTGGTGCGGGACCTGCAAAACGGTATGGTGCGGGATGTGCGCACCGAGCAGCGCACCCGGTTCATCCTGAACATTCTGCTGCTGGTGGCCAAGCGGTACTTGAATTACCTGAAGCAGATCGACAAGACCTACAACCATATGGAGCGGCAGCTGTACAAGTCCCAGCGGAACAAGGAGCTGATCCAGCTGCTGGACCTGGAGAAGTCTCTGGTCTACTTCAACACCTCCCTGAAGGCCAACGAGGTGACGCTGGAGAAAATTCTCCGGGGGCGCATCGTCACTCTCTATGAGGAGGACCACGATCTGCTGGAGGATGTGCTGATCGAGGTGCGTCAGGCCATTGAGATGGCTCAGATTTACTCCGACATCATCTCAGGGATGATGGACGCCTTCGCCTCCGTCATCTCCAACAACCTGAACGTGATTATGAAGCTGCTGGCCTCCGTCACCATCCTCATGACAGTGCCCAACATTGTGTTCAGCTTCTATGGTATGAACATCTCGGGGGGGCTGCCCTTTGCCGGCAGCTTCTGGCCGCCGCTGCTGCTGTCCATCGCCATCATCGTGGTGGTGGGCATCATCCTGAAGAAGAAGGATTTGCTGTAAAACGGATGTTTCACGTGAAACAAAACCGGGTGCGGAGAAATTCCGCGCCCGGTTTTTTGCAGCTTACCCCGCCTGTCGTGCAGGACGCGCACCGGCCCATTGCCAAGGCTGGGTCGGTCGTGTATGCTGAGTGTGCAGCTGCAAACAGGGGCCCCGCAAAGCCGGCTTTCAGACTTTGCGGGGGAGAAGGCACAGCGCAGCAGAGGGTGCGCGGTCTGTATGGATGAAGGAGGGAAGCCAATGAGGGTAACGGTAGAGGAGCGGCCGGAATTGGAGCAGACGGAGGTGGTGGTCCGCTGCCGGCGGATGGACGCCCAGGTGTCCCGGCTGGTAGAGCTGCTGCGGCTGTCCGACGCCCGGCTGGTGGGGGAGCGGGACGGCCAGACCTGCATTTTGGACGAGGACGACGTGCTGTATATCGATACGGTGGACCGGGGCACCTTTCTCTACACCGCCGACGGCGTGTACGAGAGCCATCTGCGGCTGTATGAGCTGGAGGAGCAGCTGGCTCCCCAGGATTTCATCCGGGTGAGCAAGTCAGCCATCGTGAACTTTGACCAGGTGAAGTCGCTGCGCCCCGACTTCGGCGGGCGGCTGCGGCTGACCATGAGCAACGGCGAGGTGGTGGTGGCCAACCGCCAGTACGTCCCCGCCATCAAACAGAAATTGGGACTTTGAAAGGAGCGCTTTGAGATGAAAGATAAGATGAGAGAGTTTTTTGACGTGGTGGTGGCCGTCAAGCAGCGGGCGGCTCTGAATTACACCGCCACCATGTGCATCTATGTGTTCTTCCTTTGGGTGTTCAAACAGGACGGCGCGTCCCTGCCCATACTGTTCTCCCTGCTGGTGGTGGGGGTGGCGGCCGGCCTGATGCAAGTGGTGGCGTTCTCCAACGTGCTGTTCAAAAAGCTGGCCTACGGCTGGCGGATGGTGCTGTTCTTTGTGGTGTTCGGGGCCATCCTCACCGCCTTTGCCGTGGGCTTCGGCTGGTTCCCCACCGGCAGCGTGGGGGCCTGGGTGAGCTTTGCGGTCATCTTCGTGCTGATTTTCGCGGCTATCGCCGGGGGCATTGAAATTTACTACCGCGCCAGCGGGCGGAAATGGGACGACCGGCTGGACTGGTACCGGCGGTGCAAGGGGGAATAAACGGCACAGGGGCGGCAAAGTGTCAAAATAATATTTACAAATATCCCATTGTTTTTTTCTCCGCAATCGTGTAAACTAAGAGCATCACACGAGGAGGGATCGCGTATGAAAATTGCCAGCTTTATTTTGAGGACGGCCGCCATTGCCCTGGCTGCGGCCTCGGTGGCGTGCGCCGCGGTGTCGTGCCTGTGCGCATCCCTCCGAGCAGACGATTGACAGGAGGAAAGATTGAGATGAAAGCTGCCCGTTTTGTGTTGAAGGTCGTGGCCATATCCATGGCGGCCGCCGCCGTGGCCTGCGCCGTGGCGGCCTATTGGGACAGAATTGTGGACGTGTTCTACGCCATTGCCGACAAGATTGAGGAGAAGAAGGCGGATATTCGTTTTGCCTCCGAGTATGACGATTACGACGACTGCGCGCTCTGAGAAAGAAGCCCTGCCTGAATCCAGGCAGGGCTTCTTTTTATCCCTTGGAGATATCCAGACTGGCTTTGGCGTTTAATTCCCAGCCGGCGGTGTGGCCGGCCAGGTACTCATAGTACCCCTGGCTGCCGATCATGGCGGCGTTGTCGCCGCACAGGGAGAGCGGCGGCAGCCACAGCTTGGCCCCGGCCTGGGCGCAGGCGCGCTCCAGGTCGGCGCGGATGCGGCTGTTGGCGGCCACTCCTCCCGCCACGGCGATCTTATGATAGCCGGTCATGGCGTCCGCCTCCATGACCCGGGGAATCAGAGAGTCGGACACGGCGGCGGCGAAGGAGGCGGCCAGGTCGTGGAGGTTGAGGGCCTCCCCCTTCTGCTGGGCGTTGTGGATGGTGTTGAGCACCGCCGTCTTCAGTCCGGAGAAGGACATATCCAGCGGGTGGTCGGCCACGTGGGCGCGGGGAAATACATAGGCTTTATCATTGCCCCCCTGGGCCATTTTGTCCATGGGCCCGCCGCCGGGATAGCCCAGACCCAGCACCCGGGCGGTCTTGTCAAAGCACTCCCCCGCCGCGTCGTCCCGGGTGGAGCCCAGCACCGCGAAATGGGTGTAGTCGCGAACGTCCACGATGGCGGTGGTGCCGCCGGACACGCACAGGCTCAGGAAGGGGGGCTCCAGGTCGGGGTGGGCGATGTAATTGGCGGCGATGTGCCCCCGGACGTGGTGGACGGGGATGAGCGGCACGCCCAAGCCAAAGGCGGCGGACTTGGCGAAGGACACCCCCACCAGCAGCGCCCCGATGAGTCCAGGGGCGTAGGTGACAGCCACGGCGTCGATGTCTCGCCTGGCCAGGCCGGACTGCCGCAGGGCCTCGTCCGCCAGGCCGGAGATGGCCTCCACGTGCTTGCGGGAGGCGATTTCGGGCACAACGCCGCCGTAAATGGCGTGCATATCCGCCGAGGAGGCGATGACGGAGGAGAGCACGGTGCGGCCGTCCCGCACCACAGCGGCGGCGGTCTCGTCGCAGGAGGACTCAAAGGCTAAAATGTTCATGCAATCACCTTTTCTCTTGTTCTAAATCGAGCAGATAGTACTGGGATGAAACGCCGTTTTCCACAAATTCCTCCATCAGATGGAAGCCGCTTTTCCCCAGCACCCGGATGGAGGAGAGATTGCTGGAAAAGGTGAACGCGCCCACGGTACGAAGGGCGTACCTCTGTGTGGCTTCGGGCAGGAACAGCGCCAACGCCTTGGACGCGATGCCTTGCCCCCACAGCTCCGGCTCAAAGACGCAGCAGCTCACCATGGCGCTGGGCGCACCGGCGGGGTCGATGCAGTAGCACCACACGTCCCCCACGTGCCGCCCGTTCGCCAGGATGGTCCGCCCGAAGCTGGACGCACCGGGGAGCTGGGAGGCGTGGAAGTCCGCCGCCGCTTCCTCCGCCGTCCTGGCCTTCAAAGGGAAGGTGGCGCGGATGGCCGGGGTGTTCATCCGCTCAAAGGAGCGGGCCGCGCTTTCGGCGGTGCGGTTTCCCAACAAAATGTCCATGTCAGTCCCTGTCCTTCCGAATTTCAAAATTCTGTCCGTAGAGCCGCTCCGTGTGCGCCACGTCGTATTCATAGCCTGGGAAATCTTTGCGGAGGGTGACGGTGTTCAGACAGTCATAACCCAGGCGGCGGTACAGGCGGATGGCCGCCTCATTCCGGGCCGCCGCCTCCACATACATGGACTGGGAATACTGCCGCACCATGGCCTCCGCCAGCCGTACGGCCTGACCACCGATGCCCCGGCCCTGGTATTCCGGCAGGACGAACAGATCCTCCAGCCAGTCGATCTCCCCGCCCCGGCTGCCCAGGTGGAGCAGGCCCACAGTTACGTCCTCCAGGGCGATGAAATACAGCCTGTGTCCCTGCCCGGTCCAGGCCCGCAGGTCGGCCCTGGCCTCCTCCTCCGTCTGCTGGTAACGGTTGTGGGCCAGCCAGAAGCCCTGGATGAGCTTTACAGCCTCCCCTTCCCGGCTCTCCTCGTAGTCCACCAGGGAGGGGAACGCCTCCTCCACCCACTCCGGGGCGGGTTTCACCGCCTCGCCGGGGGCCAGGGGGAGCTGGATGTACCGCTCCATGTGGGCCGGGGAGAAGTACCCGGCGTACACGCCCCGGTGGAGGGCCTCCACCCTCCGGTCGTCCGTCTCCGGGCCCCGGTACAGGCAGTGGAACCGCACCCCGAACAGGGCGCACTCATAGTCCAGCACCCGGAAGCCGTTGCGCTCATAGAAGGCGATGCGCCGCCGGCGCAGGTCGTTCTCCTGGGGGGAGGCGTCCGGGCCGGGGGCCTCCGCCTCCCCGAAAAGCTGTCCGTACCGGTCCGCCAGCAGCGCCAGGATGCTCGAGCCCAGCCCGCCGTTGCGCTTTCCCCGCAGGACGCCGAAATATTCCAGCAGCGCGCCCTCCCGGCCCTCCGGCAGCCACGCCAGGGCGTAGCCCAGGGGCTGGCTCCCCTCCGTCACCAGCAGGGGGTCGTACCGGCCCAGGTCCATCAGCCGCAGCATGGCCCGGAGGGGCTTCAGCTCCGCCTTGGGGAAGTCGGTGGTCATTTCGTTCTCATAGAGGGCGGCAAGATCCTCTTTCGTCATGTTCTGTAATTCCATGAGCTTCTCCTAAAAAGTCAGTGTCATCAAAACCGCGTCCTCTTTCGGCGCGTCATAGTAGTTTTTCCGCCGCCCTACCGCCTGGAAGCCGTGCTTTTCATACAGGGCGATGGCGGGGGTGTTGGAAGCCCTCACCTCCAGCATGAGGTAGGACAGGTGCTCCCGGCCAAAGCCCGTCAAGGTGCGGAGCAGCGCCTCCCCCACCCCTTGGCGGCGGGCGTCCGGGGCCACGGCGATGTTGTCCAGATTGCCCTCGTCGAGCACGGTGGACAGCACGGCGTAACCCAAAATTGCGCCGTCCGCCCTCTGGGCCAGAAGGACGGCCACGCTGGGATTTTCCAGCGCCTCTCGGAACAATTCCTCGCTCCACGGGTCGGCGGGGAAGCAGATTTTTTCCAGTGCCGCCACGGCGGGCAGGTGCTCGGCGGTCATGGGGATAATGCGCAGCTTCATGGGCACCCACCCTCCCGCCGGAACAGCAGCTGCCGCCAGATGGGCATGTCGGAGGCCAGCTCCCGGCAGTAGGAAAACCAGCTCCGAGCCGCGCCCATCACCTCGTCCGGGGTGTGGGCGATGAAGTTGCGGTCGTACCGCTCCCCGTCGATCTCCCGCAGGCTCCACTCCTCCAGCCTGCCGCGCCCCTCCCGGATGGAGGCCAGCACATAGCCGCCGGGACGCACCACCGCAGCCATCCGGGCAAAGGCCCGGGGCAGGTCCGCCGTCTCCACGTGGACCAGTCCGGCGGACAGCAGGATGCCGTCCACCATGCCAATGTGGGCGTAGTCCTCCAGCATATCCCCCTGGTAAAAAAGAATGTTCGGGTTGCGCTCCCGGGCGATCCGCAGGCTCCCGCCGCTGAAGTCCAGCCCCAGGGCCTCAAAGCCCCGCGCCCGGATGCGGCCCGTCTCGTATCCCGCGCCGCAGCACAAGTCCAGCACCCGCCCGCCGGGGGGCAGAAGGGACAAAAACTCGTCCAGGCAGGGCAGGTATTCCCCGTCCCCGTAGCCGTTCTCCGCCCATTCCGCCGCGGTCTTGTCGTAATATTCCCGTGTTCCGAGCATGATCATTCCTCCCAGCACCTCACAGCCGCGCCGCCACCTCCAACGCCACCCGGAGGTATTTTTCGTAGCTGGAGGTGGGCACCGCGCCCATGGTGCGTCTGTCCCAGGCGTCCCCGTCCAGGCTGTCCTCGGCGTAGAGGAACTGGTACACCTCCGCGCCCCGGAACTGCCCCACCGCCATGGCGGAGGCGCACTCCATGTCCACGGCAATGCAGCCGTCCGCGCGGCGCTTGGCCATGTTGTTCCGGGTCTCCCGGTAGAAGGCGTCCGTGGTCCACACCCGGCCCTTCACATAGGGCAGGTTCAGCTCATCGAAGATCTCGCCCAGCCGCGCCGACGTGGGGATGTCTACGTAATCGCTGACAGGCAGATAATGGTAGCTGGTGCCCTCGTCCCGGTAGGCTTGGGTGGGCAGGATGAAGTGTCCGGCGGTGAGGGCGGAGTCCAGCACCCCGCAGGAGCCGTAGAGTAGCACCTTTTTCGCCCCCATGGCCAACGCCTCCTCCAGCAGGCCCGCCGTGCCCGCGCCGCCAATCAGCGTGCGGAAGATACCGATGCTGCGGCCATTCCAATCCAGCTTATAAACGGGGATATCAACGCCCTCCCGCAGAGTGGCGACCACCTGGGTGGGGCAGACGCGCTCCAGCGCATGGAAGGTCTTGTCCTTGAAGGTCATGATGACCGTTTCCGGGAAAGCGTCCGTGGGGTTGAACGAACGCTGGTATTCAAATTTTACGATTTCCTCGGAATCAGGGTCAAAAGTATCGAATAAGCTCATAGTAAGCACTCCTTTTCAGTGGCATTGCGCCCACGTTTTTCCCGCGTTGGCATCTGCCACCAGCGGCACCGCCAGCGCCGTCACTCCCTCCATCTCCTTCTGCAAGAGGGCCTTGACCTGCTCCGCCTCGCCCTCGGGGCACTCCACGATGAGTTCGTCATGGACTTGCAGGACCAGCCGGGCCTCCAGCCCCTCGGCCCGCAGGCGGGCGTCTACCCTGATCATGGCCAGCTTGATGATATCCGCCGCCGTGCCCTGGATGGGCATATTCAGCGCCACCCGCTCGCCAAAGGACCGGGTGTTGAAGCTGGAGCTTTTCAGCTCCGGCAGCCAGCGGCGGCGGCCGTAGAGGGTGGACACAAAGCCGTCCTCCCGGCCCTGCTCCACCACCCGGTCCATATAGGAGCGCACACCGGCGTAGTGCTCGAAATACTTCTCCATATACTCCTTGGCCTGGGCCACGGTGACGTGGATATCTTCCGAGAGGGAGTAGGCGGAGATGCCATACACGATGCCGAAGTTCACCGCCTTGGCGGCCCGGCGCAGCTCCGGGGGCACCTCGTCCTGGGGAAGCCCGAATACCTGGGAGGCGGTGACGGTGTGGATGTCCACCCCGGAGTTGAAGCCGCCGATCATGGAGCTGTCCCCGGACATATGGGCCAGCAGCCGCAGCTCGATTTGGGAGTAGTCCGCGTCTACCAGTACCTTGCCTTTCGGGGCTACGAACATTTTCCGCATCTCCGCGCCTAAAGGGGTGCGCACGGGGATGTTTTGCAAATTGGGCTCGGTGGAGGACAGACGGCCCGTGGCGGTGACGGTGTTCTGGAAGCTGGTGTGAATGCGCCCGTCACCGGCAATGACCTTGCTCAACCCCTCCACGTAGGTGGAGTTGAGCTTGGTCAGCTGCCGGTAGTCGAGCACCCTCCCCACAATCTCGTGGCGGGGGCGGAGCTTTTCCAGCACGTCCACATTGGTGGACCAGCCGGTTTTCGTCTTCTTAATGGGGGGCAGGCCCAGCTTGTCGAACAGAATTCGGCCCAGCTGCTTTGGGGAGAGAATGTTAAATTTTTCCCCGGCCAGAGCGTAAATTTCCTGGGTGAGCACGTCAATGCCGGTCTGGAGCTGTCTGCCGAAGTCGGCCAGGGCCTGGCTGTCTACCAGGACGCCCTCACGTTCCATCCGGGCCAGCACGGGGCACAGGGGCAGTTCGATGTCCGTGAGCACGCCCAACAGGCCGTATTCCTCCAGTTTGGGCCGAAACAGGCCGTAGAGGGACTCCACCCAGGCGGTATCTTCGTACCAGGCGGTCTGGGCCTTCAACCCGTCGTCCAGCAGGGAAAAGGCCGTCTCGTCCTTGTAGGCGGCGGACTGCTCCACCTCCTTCTTGAAGTAGGACACGACCAGCTTGCGCAGCTCATAGTTGCCCGCCGTGGGGTCCAGCAGATAGGCGGCCAGCTCGGTGTCAAAGATGAAGCCCTGCGGTTCGATGCCCTCGTCCAGCAGGGCGCGGCACAGCTCCTTCGCCCCGTGAGTCACCTTGTTCACCCTGGGGCCGAACAGGGCGGACAGCAGGGCGTGGTAGTCCCCCTCATACCGGTCGGCGCGGATGTCGTACAGGTACGCCCGCCTGCCGCCGTCCTCAGACAGAGACACCGCCACCCCCGCCAGCGACCGCAGGGGCAGGACGGCCACGCAGTCCGCCCCCTCCCACTTGGCCAGGGCCCGCTCAAACGCCAGGGCGGTGCGCAGGTCCTCCACGTCCACCTGGACCTCTACGGGCTTCTCACTCTGGGAATCGGCTTCGGCGGGGCCGGGGGTGAGCTTCAGCTTGTCGATGAGCTTGTTAAACTCTAAGCTGAGCAGCTTTTCATATAGAGCAGGGTGGTTAAAGGGCTGGCGCAGGGCGTCCGCCGGGTCGAAGCCCATGGGCGCGTCGCAGCGGATGACGGCCAGGTCGTAGCTCATCCGGGCGTCCGCCTCTCCCTCGGTGAGCTTTCTGATGACCGCGGGCTTGGCGTCGAGATCCGGGAGTTTTTCATAGATGGCGTCCACAGAGTGGTACTGCTGAATGAGGGCCATGGCGGTCTTCTCACCCACCCCCTTCACGCCGGGGTAGTTGTCCGATGAGTCCCCCATCAACGCCTTCAGGTCGATCATGTGGATGGGGTCAAAGCCGTATTCGCTGCGAAAATCCTCCGGGGTGACGTTCCGGGTGGTGGTCTGGCCCATGCGGGTTGTGACCAGCTTGACGGTGGTGTGCGCGTCGATGAGCTGGAGAGAGTCCTTGTCGCCGGTGACGATGACCGTGTCCCCTCCTTGGGCGGCGTTGATTCGGGCCATGGTGCCCAGCAGGTCGTCTGCCTCCCAGCCCTCCAGCTCACAGCGGCGGATGTTCATGGCGTCCAGCACCTCTTTCAGCACCGGCATCTGGACGGCCAGCTCCTCCGGCATTCCCTTGCGCTGGGCCTTGTAGTCCGCAAATGCCTTGTGGCGGAAGGTGGGGGCCCGCAGGTCGAAGGCCACCGCCAGCCCTTCGGGCTGCTCCTCGTCCAGCAGCTTGAGCAGAATGTTCAAAAAGCCGAAGATGGCGTTGGTGGGCAGGCCCTCCCGGGTGGTGAGGGTTTGGCTGACGCCGTAAAAGGCCCGGTTGACAATGGAATTGCCGTCGATGACCATGAGCTTCATGGGGGACACCTCGCAAAAAATTTTGAATAATATAGTATACCACTTTTGGAGCACATAAGCAAGCGGAAGGGGGGCGCAGGGAATTTCGCCGCAATCGGGGTTAATCGGTTATGATGAACTTTGTGGTATATGATAGAAATGCTGCGGGGCGGATGATTTGATCCCGCCCCGCAGCATTTTGCCCTGGTCAGCGCAGTACTGCGCCGCAGTCCTTTTCCAGTGTCTCCAAAATGGACTTCACGTCCTCGTCCGCCTCCTCGCCGGTGAGGGAGCGGTCGTCGGCGCGGAGCACCAGGTTGAAGGCCACCGACTTTTTGCCCTCGCCCAGATTTTTGCCACGGTAGATATCGAATAGGGCTACCTCTTTGAGCAGACCCTTGGCCCCCTTGCGGATGGCGGCCTCCAGCGCGCCCACCGATACGTCCTCGGCGCACACCACGGCGATGTCCCGGGTGATGGGGGGATACTTGGGCAGGGGGGCGTATTCGGGGTCGGCCCCCTGGGCCAGCAGCAGCGCGTCAAAGCTGAGCTCGGCGGCGTACAGTTCCCCGTCCACGCCGAAGTTTTTGGCGGCCAGGGGATGAACTTGTCCGAACACGCCGGCGATGTTGTCGCCGCTGTAGACGTAGGCGCAGCGGCCGGGGTGATAGGAGGGGTCCTCCTTGCAGGGCTCAAAATGGACGTTTTGGGCGCGGATGCCCCTTAAAATGGCCTCGATGGTGCCCTTCAGGGTGAAAAAGTCCATGCCTCCATAGGCGCCCAAGGTCAAAATCTGTGCCTCCATGGCCAAACCGTCCATGCCGCCGGGGAGATAGATGCGGCCAAGCTCATACAGCCGCACGGTTCGGTTGCGGTTGTTGTAGTTGCGGCCCAGCACCTCCAGCATAGAGGGCATGGTGGTGGTGCGCATGATGGAGGTGTCCTCCCCCAGCGGATTCAAAATCTTGAAGGAGCTGCGGTTGGAATCATTTTTATCCCAGAGAATTTTGTCATAAGCGGAGGGAGAGATGAAGGAGTAGGTGATGATTTCGCTGTATCCGCAGGTGCGGCACAGCGCGCCCAGCTTATTTTCCAGCTTTTGGACGGGGGAATAGCCCCCTTGGGTGGTCTGGCCCCGCATGAGGGTGGAGGGGATGTTATTGTAGCCGTGGAGCCGGGCCACCTCCTCCGCCAAATCGGCCATGCGGCGCACGTCCCCCCGCCAGGAGGGAACGGACACCTGATCGCCCTCCACGCCAAAGCCCAGCTTGGTGAGAATGGAGACCATCTCCTCCTGAGGGACGCGGGTGCCCAGAAGGGCGTTGATTTTGTCCGGCTTCAGGGTCAAGACGGTGGGCTGGGGGACGAAGTTTAAAATGTCGATGACGCCGTCCACCACCTCGCCCGCGCCCAAAAGCTCCACCAGCTCGCAGGCCCGGTTGACGGCGGGCAGGGTGTTCATGGGGTCCAGCCCCTTCTCGAACTTGGCGGAGGCCTCGGTGCGCATTCCCAGGGCCAGGGCTCCCTTGCGGATGCAGGTGCCGTCGAAGCAGGCGGATTCGAAGACCACGTCCGCCGTGTCGGCCGCGATTTCGGAATTCAATCCACCCATGATGCCCGCCAGGCCAACGGCCCGGCCCTCGTCGGCGATGACCAGGTGGTTGGCGTTGAGTCGGTGCTCCTTGCCGTCCAGGGTGGTGAGCTTCTCCCCCTCGGCCGCCCGGCGCACGATGATCTTGCCGCCGTTGACGTAGCGGTAGTCAAAGGCGTGCATGGGCTGGCCATACTCCAGCATGACGTAGTTGGTGATGTCCACGATGTTGTTGATGGGCCGCACGCCCATGGCGCGAAGGCGCTCCCGCATCCACTTGGGGGAGGGGGCGATTTTCACGTTGCGCACCATCCGGGCGGTGTACCGAGGCACCAGATCGGCATCGGGAGTTTCCACGTCCAGCAGGTCGGTGAGCACGCCGTCCGCCCCGCCCTTTACCTCGGGGGTGTGGAGGGTGAGGGGCTTGTCAAAGGTGGCGGACGCCTCCCGGGCCAGGCCGATGACGGAAAGGCAGTCCGGGCGGTTGGGGGTGATCTCGAACTCCACCACGTGGTCGTCCAGGCCGATGACGGGCTTGATATCGTCCCCGGGCTTGCAGTCCTCCTGAAGCACGAAAATGCCGTCGGGGATGCAGTGGGGGAACTCCTTCTGCTCGGCGTGGAGGTCGGCCAGGGTGCAGATGGCGCCGGTTTTGGTGTTGTAGGCCACCAAGTCGCCCTCGTGGACATTTTGACAAGGGGTGAAGACGGACTGAAGCGACCCGCCAATATCGACACCGCAGGACCAGCCGTCTTCCCCGGCGTCCCCCACATTGATTACCCTTGCCGCCACCACCGGACCAAAAATCTTGTGCCCCGGCTGGATGTCCGCCGGGATGGAGGGCTTGGCCGGGTCGATGGGGTGGTAGTCGTTCAAAATGGCGGCAGGGGTGACGGCGGCGTAGGGGAAGTCCCGCTCGTCCAGCCCCAGCTCGGCAAGGCCGCACATCATGCCGTCGGACAGCACCCCCCGCAGCTTGCCCTTCTCGATTTTTTTGCCGCCGGGGAGGGTGGAGTTGTGCAGGGCCACAGGGACCAGGTCGCGGGGGTGGATGTTCCACGCCCCGGTGACGATCTGGATGGGGGTTTCTTTGCCCACGTCCAGCCGGCATACCCACATATGGTCGGAGTCGGGGTGGCGCTCCATGGACTGGATGCGGCTCGCCACCACGTTGGAGATCTCCGCGCCCAGGTCGGCGGTGCCCTCCACCTTAGAGCCGGACAGGGTCATGGCCTCGGCGAAATCCTTATCGTCTATATCTATCTGAACAAATTCATTGAGCCATTTTCGGGATAGATTCATATATAAAACTCCTTCAAATCAGGATTGTAGGAGAGGGGCTTGCCCCTCCCATGGAACAGAGAACACATCGGTATGGCGGGAGGGGGCGTTGATCCCCGGTGGGGGTCGTCGATCGCCGACCGGGCCGAAGGCGAGAATCAAGCCCCTCCCCTATACATTAGAATTGCTCTAAAAACCGCACGTCGTTTTCGAAGATGAGCCGCAGGTCGTCGATTTTGTACCGCAGCATGGCCAGCCGGTCCAGGCCGAAGCCGAAGGCCCAGCCGGACCACTCCTCTGGGTCGATGCCCGCCATCTCCAGCACGCGGGGATGAATCATCCCTGCGCCCAGCAGCTCGATCCAGCCCTCGCCTTTGCAGGTGGCGCAGCCCGCGCCGCCGCACTTGTGGCACTGCACGTCCATCTCGCAGGAGGGCTCGGTGAAGGGGAAGTGGTGGGGGCGGAAGCGGGTTTTCGTGTTGGAGCCGTAGATTTTCTGGGCCACGGTGGTGAGCGTGCCCTTCAGGTCCGCCATGGTGACGCCTCGGTCGATGACCATGCCCTCCACCTGGTGGAACATGGGGGAGTGGGTGGCATCCACCTCGTCCTTGCGGTATACCCGGCCGGGGGCGATCATGCGGATGGGCAGCTCCATGGAGTCCATGGCCCGCACCTGCATGGGAGAGGTCTGGCTGCGGAGCATGACGCGCTCGTCGGTGTCAAAATAAAAGGTGTCCGACCAGTCCCGGCTGGGGTGGCCCTCCTCGGCGTTGAGCCGGTCGAAATTCAGCTCGGCCAGTTCGATTTCGGGCCCGTCCAGCACGGTGAAGCCCATGCCGATGAAAATTTCCTTGAACTCGTCCAGGGCGGTGTTCATGGGGTGGCGGCAGCCCATCTGCACCTGCCGGCCGGGGATGGTCACGTCCACCGTCTCCGCCTTGAGCTTCAGCTCCAGAGCGGCCTGCTCGATTTTTTGGGAGGCACTGTCCAGGGCGTTTTCCAGAGCGGCGCGCACCTCGTTGGCCAGCGCGCCCATGGCGGGGCGCTCCTCGGCGGACAGCCGGCCCATCTGCTTGAGCACCGCCGTCAGCTCGCCCTTTTTGCCCAGGTAGCGCACCCGCAGCTCGTCCAGAGCGGCGGCGTCCTTGACATTCTCGAAGGCGGAGAGCGCGTCGGCGCGGATTTTTGCTAACTGTTCTTTCATGCTAATAACTCCTTTATTTCCCGTTCAATGAGTGAATTTGCCAGTTCAAACGCGGCTACCCGCCGTTTGGCCAGGGTGAGCTGCGATTTGTACCGTTCGGGGGTCTCCTTTGACTCCAATGTGGCGATGGTTTCCCTCAGCTTGTGCAGAGTGGAATCAATCTGCCGCTTCGCCTCGCTCAGCTCGTCAATAGCGTATTCCATAACCGCCTCCTGTCACAAGTCCTGGTTGACCTTGAACACGTCGGCCACGTCGCTGATGGTGATATAGGCGCAGGGGTCGGTTTCGTGGACAATATCCCGCATTTGGCTGATCTGGAAGCGGTTGACCACAAAATAGACCATGGCCTTCCGGGTGCGGGAGAAGCCGCCCCAGGCCTCCATCCAGGTCACGCCGCTGCCGAAATGCTGGGACAGCGCGTCGCACACGGCCTTGGGCTTGCTGGTGATGATGGTGGCGGCCTTGGAGCGGTCGATGCCCTCCACCACGAAGTCCACCGTCTTCAGGGCGGCGGCGTAGGTGACGATGGAGTACAGGGGCAGAATCCAGCTGCTCAGGGCCGCGCCGCACACGATATACAGCGCCACGTTATAGATCATCACGAAGGTGCCCACCGTCAGCCCCAGGCGCTTGGCGAATATGACCGCCATGACCTCTACGCCATCGATAGCGCCCCCCAGGCGGATGGTGAGGCCGCTGCCCAGCCCGGAGATAATGCCGCCGAACAGGGCGCACAGCAGCAGGTCCTGCCCTGCGAGGGGGGAGGCGATGGCCACGTCGATGGGCAGCACGTCGGTGATAAGCCAGGCGCTCACCGAGTACACGGCCACGGCGAACAGAGAGTAGACGGTGAACTCCTTCCCCTGCCGTTTCAGGCCGAACAGAAACAGAGGGACGTTGAGCAGCACCAAAAACAGGGACAGGGGCACCCGCTCGTGGGTGAGCTGGGCCAGCAGCATGGATGTGCCGGACACGCCGCTGTCGTACAGGTTGACGGGGTAGAGAAAAATGGTCACGCCCAGGGCATTGATGACGCCCGCCATCAGCAGGGCCGGGAAACGGCCCCATTTCAAATTAAACTGTTCGCTGCGCATTGAGTCCCTCCTTACAAAATAAAAATGCCTCTCCTCCCCACTAAATTGGGGACGAAAGGCAAGCCTTCCGCGGTACCACCCGCATTCGCATATGATATGCGCACTCCAGGCCCCGTAACGGGGGGCGTCCGTCCCTCTCTCGAGGGCCGCTCCCAGGCGAACAAGCGGCACGCACCGGGGCGGCTTTCAGCCGGTGACCGCCCCTCTCTTGGACTGCGCAAGCCCGCTATTTTCCTGTTCTTTGCATTTTCCTGTTCCCTTTATATCATATTAAAGGTTGAAATGCAAGAGGGAAAACGCTGATTGATTGGATTCTCCCCGCCTCCGGCGGGGAGAATTTCTATCTCAGTATAGTATGGTTGAAATGCAAGAGGGAAAACGTTGATTGATTGGATTCTCCCCGCCTTTGGCGGGGAGAATTTCTATCTCAGCATAATATGGTTGAAATGCAAGGGGGGAAACGGTATAATATTGAGAAAAAGAGAGGGGGCCGACGTGATGGAACTGTATACCGCCGCGCAGATGAGGGAGATTGACCGCAGGGCCATTCAGGAGCGGGGCATCTCGTCCGTCCAGCTGATGGAAAACGCCGCCCGGGCACTGGTGGAGGAAATCCGCGCCCTGCCCATACCCGGCCCCGGCTTCCGGGAGGGCGCCGTGGGCTGGATTACCGCCGGCGGTCACGCCCCCACGCCGGAGGAGCAGGCGGAGTTTTGGGCGCTGCGCCAGCGCTCCGCCGTGGCCTTCTGCGGCCCCGGCAACAACGGAGGAGACGGGGTGGCTGCGGCCCGGCTGCTGCTGGAGGCGGGCTGGCGGGTGCGGTGTGTGCTGGTGGGCCAGCGGGAGAGAATGACCGATGAATGCCTGGAGATGGAGCGCCGGCTGTGCGAGGCCGGGGGCGTGCTGGAGGACTTCAACCCGGAGGACCGGGGGCGGTACATCGGCTATGACGTGGCCATCGACGCCCTATTCGGCGTGGGGCTGAACAGCGAGCTGGCGGTCGATGCGGCCACGGCGGTGCGGCGGATGGCGGCGTCGGGCTGGGTGGTGTCGGCGGACGTGCCCAGCGGCATCCACGCCGACACCGGCGACGTGATGGGCATGGCGGTGCGGGCCGACGTCACCGTTACCTTCTCCAAAGGAAAGCCGGGGTTATATGTTGGCGAAGGGGCGGCGCACAGCGGCAGGATTGTGATCGCGGACATTGGCATACCGGACGAGCTGTACCCAAAAAGAAGCTGCGAGGCTGTGCTGGCGGAGGAGGAGCTGCTTTCCCTGCCCCGCCGCCGGGCGGACAGCCACAAGGGGGACTTCGGCAGGCTGTTCATTCTGGCCGGGAGCCGGGGGTATACCGGCGCACCCTGCCTGGCTGCCAAGGCTGCCGTCCGGGGCGGTGCGGGGCTGGTAACGTTGGCTGTGCCGGAGGACTGTTACCCCATCGTGGCGGCCAAATGCTGCGATGAGGTCATGGTGTGGCCCTGGCCTGAGGAGGACGAGGCTGTCTTGGAAGAAGCGAGGAGCTGCACCGCCGCTGTCATTGGTCCGGGTCTGGGCCAGGGGGAGCGGGCGGAGCGCCTCGTTCTCAAGCTGATGCGTGAACTGAGCTGCCCGGTGATTCTGGATGCGGACGGTCTAAATATCATTTCCCGGCATATCCATGTATTGGACGAGCGGGAGGGATTGACTGTCCTCACCCCCCACGACGGGGAATTTGCCCGGCTGTGCGGATGTGCGCTGCCCATCCGAAACCGGATTGGGGCGGCCCGTGCCTTTGCCCAGGCCCACCACTGCATCCTGGTGCTTAAGGGACAGCGCACCATTACCGCAGCGTGGAGCGGCGTGTGCGCCGTCAACCCCACCGGCAACCCCGGCATGGCCACGGGGGGCAGCGGCGACGCCCTGGCGGGGCTGATGGGGGCGCTGGAGGCGCAGAAAATCTCAGACCCGGCGGTGCTGGCGGTTTGGCTCCATGGCCGGGCGGGGGACCTGGCGGCGGAGGACAAGGGAGAATACGGCATGATCCCCACCGATCTGATCGAACAGATACCCTATGCGATGAAAGAACTGATATAAAGGAGGAGTGAGGAAGTGCGCAAGGCGTTGTCTTGTGTACTGATGATGACCCTGATGCTGTCTGGCTGTCAGGCCGGGGGCATGGGAGAGAGCCCGGAGGAGGCGGCGCTGGCGGTTCGGGATGCGTACCAGGACATGGCAGGCTGGTCCGCCGGAGTGGAGGTGACGGCGGCGGTGGGGGATAAGGTATTTGACTTTGCCCTCAGCGCCCAGTGGCAGCGGGAGGGGGAGACAGTGCTCACCGTGACCGCCCCAGAGCTGCTTCATGGCATCACTGCCCGGATTGCCAAGGGGGAGACCCTGCTGGAGTACGACGGGGCGGGAGTGTCCCTGGGACTTCTGGATGGGGATGGGCTCACCGCCGTATCCGCCGTCACGGGAGTGATGGAGCAGATTGACAGGGGATACATGGCCCAGTGTGCCTGGACCGGGGAGGGGGATCAGCTCCTTCAAATTACCTGCCGGGACCCGGAGCGGGAGCCCAACACAGGGACGGAATACGTGCTCACCTTTGAGCGGGACAGCTGGGCGCTGCGCAGCGCCGAGGTGAGCGTAGACGGCGTCACGGTGCTGACGGCCAATTTTAGTAATTTTACAACGGAGTTGAAAGCGGATGACACGGGAGACGGCACGAACATGGGCTGAAATCAGCCTGGGAAATTTGGAGCACAATTACCGGGCGCTGCGGGGCTGCGCCCCGGACAGCCGATTTTTGGCCACTGTGAAGGCCAATGGCTACGGCCATGGGGCCGTCCCGGTGGCCCGGCGGCTGGTGGAGCTTGGGACGGACTATCTGGCGGTGGCCTGTCTGGACGAGGGGGCGGAGCTGAGAAGGGCGGGGATCGGCGCCCCCATCCTGATTTTGGGGTACACCCAGCCGGCGCTGGCGGACGAGGTGGTGGCGCTGGGCCTGACCCAGACGGTGTTCACTCCGGACATGGCCAGGGCCCTGTCCGACGCGGCGGGGGCGGCGGGGAAGCGGGCCCGCGTCCATCTGAAGGTGGACACGGGCATGAGTCGTCTGGGCGTGCTGGACCACGACCCGGCGGCGGCCGCAAAGGAGCTGGTCGAGCTGTGCGCCCTGCCTCATCTGGAGCCAGAGGGCATCTTTACCCACTTTGCCAGCGCCGACGGGGACGAGGAGTACACCATGCTCCAATTCACCCGGTTTTTAGATGTTCTGGACGAGCTGAAGGAGGCCTATGGCCGCACCTTTGAAATTCGCCATTGCGCGGCCAGCGGTGCTGTGTTAAACTATCCGTGCACCCATATGGACATGGTGCGCCCCGGCATCGCCCTGTACGGGCATTACCCGGACCCCGCCTGCGAGGGGCTGGACGGGCCGGGGCTGAAGCCCGTCATGTCGCTGTACAGCCGGGTGGCGGCGGTGCGGGACTTCCCCGGCGACACCCCAGTGAGTTACGGCTGCACCGCCTCGTTAGGCGGAGACGGCGGGCGGCTGGCGGTGCTGCCCATCGGGTACGCCGACGGCTTCCACCGTCTGTTGTCCAACGAGAGCGGTGTCTGGCTGGAGGGGGAGTGCCGTCAGATCATAGGCCGCGTCTGCATGGATATGTGTATGATCGGCCTGCCCCCGTCCAGCGGCGTGAGGCCCGGCGATGTGGCCGAAATTTTTGGGGAGCATCTCCCCGTTGAGTGGCACGCAAAGGCGGCGGGCACCATATCCTATGAGCTGCTGTGCGCCGTGGCCCCCAGAGTGCCAAGAGTGTATCTGGACGCATAGGATACTCAGGGAACCCGCCGAAAGGACGGCGGCGAGCCGCGGCGGTTTTTCCCGGCCAAGCCGGTATAAAAGCCGCCGCCCCGTGGGAGAATGATAGTACCCGGACTACATAGACGTAGCCGGGCACTATATCCGGCGGAGTGTGAGATCCTGTGGACAACAGCGTCAAACGCGGCGACATTTTCTATGCTGACCTAAGTCCGGTGGTGGGCAGCGAGCAGGGCGGCGTTCGCCCGGTGCTCATTGTCCAGAATGACACCGGCAATAAGCACAGCCCAACGGTGATTGCCGCGGCAATTACCTCGCAGACGGGAAAGGCCCGCCTGCCCACCCATATCACCCTGGCCTCCCACAGCTGCGGTCTGCCCAAGGACTCAGTGGTCCTGTTGGAGCAGATTCGCACCTTGGACAAGAAGCGCCTGCGGGAACACATGGGCCGGGTGGACGATCAGGTGATGCGGCGGGTGGACAGCGCGATCGCCGTCAGCTTTGGTTTGAGCCCGGAGCGGCTGGTCTGATGGGCCCTAAGAGAAGCCCGGAGAAGCGAAGCGCCGCGGTCCCTCCCGTCCCGTTGGCCGGGACGGGAGGGACATAGAGGAAGTTTGGTCCGGGGCAGGCCCTGGGCCCAGAGAAAAACCTTGGAGGACGTACATATGAAAAAATGGAAAATTGCCGCCGCCGCGGCCTGTGTCTGCTTTTTATGTACCATGGCCTATGCCGCCAACGCCGGCTCCGCCGGCAGCTCCGCCGACCCACTGATCACCCTGAGCTATCTCAACGGCACATTTGCCAAGCAGGTGCAGACCATGGTGGACGAGAGCGTGGCCGCCCGGAAGGCCGAGATGGAGCAGGCGCTGGACAAGCTTATCGCCAGCGGCGGCAGCCAGACTGGGACGCCTGCGGGCGGCAGCGTGTTCGCCGTAGTCACTTTGGGGCAAGGGCAGACCCTGGTGGGAGATGTGGGTTGTGAGGTGATGCTGCGGGTGGGCACCGCCGTGTGCGGGTCAACGGACAGCGTGGGCCTCATCGACACCACCGGGGGGACCAATTTGCCCAGCGGCGCCGCCCTGGCGGTCAACCATCTGTATATGGTTACTATCAGCACCCGGTCGGTCACTGCCACATCGGATACGGTGAAGGTATTGGTGCGGGGGCCGTATACGGTTTCATGATTCTTGTGGATTCGCCAAAATCACCGCGGGTTGGGCGGAGGGGATTCATAAATTTTTAACAATTTTTTCGCAAAAAATCCATGGTTTTTCCAGGGCAACTGTGGTAGACTATCTTCAGTCAGGAAAGCAAGCCCGACGATCCAAAACCTCCCTGCTCTCATAACCGGGGCTGCTCCGGCCAAGCCGGAGCCCCCCGGACCAACCTTACCGAAGCCGTACCGGCTCCGTTTTCAACGCCCCGCAGGTATCTGCGGGACGTTTTTGTTTGTGCCGGGACGGAGGGGACCGCCGCCCGAGCATTGACATCAATCATCGAAGTATAGTATAATACCCGCAAATATGTGGACCAAATGGCGAATCTATCATAAGGAGTTGACTTTTGCATGAGCAAACGTGTTGCCGACGCACTTTTCCCCGATATCAAGATGACCTATCTGGAGGCTGAGGCCTTGTATCCCCCCAGGAATCTGCCTGAAGGGGCGGTGTGCACCCGTTTTGCCCCCAGCCCCACAGGCTTTATGCACATCGGCGGACTGTACACCGCTCTGCTGAACCGAATCTTCACCCAGAGCCGGGGCGGCGTGTTCTTCCTGCGCATTGAGGACACCGATCAGAAGCGCCAAATCGAAAACGGCGTAACCGAGATCATCAACGCTCTGGGCCAGTTCCAGATTCACTTTGACGAGGGGGCGGTCGGCGAGGCCGAGGACAGCGGCAGGTATGGTCCGTACCGACAGTCCCTTCGCAGGGAGATCTATCAGGCGTTCGCGAAATATTTGGTGGAGATCGACCGGGCCTATCCCTGCTTTTGCACCTCCGACGAGCTGGAGGCCATCCGCGAAAAGCAGGAGGCGGCTGAGGCGCTGCAAAAGGGCTACTACGGCGAATGGGCCGCCTGCCGGGACTTGGACGAGGAGGCTGTTTTGAAGCGCATTGCAAACGGCGATCGGTGGATCGTTCGTATGCGCAGCGGCGGCAGGCTGGGCGTCAGCCGGGTGTACCACGATATGATCCGCGGCGACATCTCCATGCAGGAAAACATTCTGGACGCCGTCATCATCAAGGGGGACGGCCTGCCCACATATCACTTTGCCCATGTGGTGGACGATCACCTGATGCGGACCACCGACGTGATCCGGGCGGACGAGTGGATTGCCTCCATCCCCCTGCACGTGGAGATGTTCGAGATGCTGGGCTTCCCCGTGCCCCGCTACACCCATTTGAGCCCCATCATGAAGAATGAGGCTAAGGAGGATGGGGAGGGCGTTTCCCGCCGCAAGCTGAGCAAACGGAAGGACCCGGAAGCGCGGGTCGGCTATTATGACGAGGCCGGTTATCCCATCCCCGCCGTTCTGGACTACTTGCTGACGATTGGAAGCGCGGATTATGAGCCTTGGCGGGAGGAGAATATGGACGCATCCATTTTCGAATTCAGCATGGATTTGTCCAAGAGCGGCGCGGCCGGGGCCCTGTTCGACTTTGATAAGCTGAACAACGTGGCGAAAAAGCGCGTCGGCCATATGTCTGAGGAGCAGATATTTGCCTGTGTCTCTGCCTGGGCCGGGCGGTATGACGATAAGCTGAACAGCTTCATTCAAAACAACGGGGATATTTTCCGCAAATCTATCTCAGTGTGGCATGAGAAGCGCCTGGACGTAGCCAAGTGGTCCGACCTGATGAAGCTGTATCCTTATATGTATGATCCCGCTTTTGCCGTGGACACCGCGGCGCTTCCCGAGCCGTTCCTGCCGCATATGGCGCGCATACCGGATATCCTTGCGGACTATCTGAGGGTGTTTGACTATGACGACGATGCCACGGAATGGTTCAATAAGGTGAAGGAGGTCGCCACCAAGCACAACTATTGCGTGAAGATGGGCGCCTATAAGAAGCACCCGGAGGAATATAACGGCTCCATTGCCGATCTCTCCTCCTTCATCCGTTACGCTCTGACCGGAACCACCAATACGCCCGACCTGCACGGCATCATCCACGTGATCGGCAGGGACGCCGCAGTCAACAGGGTAACTGCGTTTCTGGAAAAGCTGGCAAACCGTTGAAATCAGCCGACTTTCCTCACAGTCGAGTTGCTTTTTCGCCCCAAATCCTTGACTTTTTTCAGGCGGCGGGGTAGTGTGGAGGCAGATTTCGACAAGGAGGAGTGCCGTATATGAACGAAAAGAAGCCCTTCGGCGAGTACATCCGCAGAAAGCGGCTGGAGGCGGGACTGACCCAGAGGGAACTGGCGGAGCAGCTATTTGTCACCGAGTCCACCGTGAGCAAGTGGGAGCGGGCGTTGTCCTATCCGGACGTGTCCATGGTGGTGCCTATCTGCAACGCCCTGGGCATCACTGAGCACGAGTTTTTCAGCGCCTGTGACGACGATCAGACCCACGTTCAGGAGCGGCAGGCGGCAGTGTGGCAGGGGATTGTAAAGGGGACCCGGCGCTTTTTTGCCGCAGGCTACGCCATCGCTGTTGTGGTGTGCTTTATCTGCAACTTAGCTGTATTTCACACCCTGGACTGGTTCTGGATTGTGCTGACGGCCTGCGCCCTGGGCTTCTGCTTCACCAACCTGCCCTTCCTGATCCGGAGGAACCGGCCGGCGATGTGCCTGGGGGCGGCGTCGGGGTGCCTGATTTTGCTGCTGCTGGTGTGCTGGATGAACGTGGGCGGGTGGTGGATTCTGGGCGGGCTGGCCATCACGGCGGTGTCCCTGGCCCTGCCCTGGATATGGTGGGCCGTCTGGCGGTTTTACGGGAAGTATGTCCTGCCTCTGTGCGTGGGGGCCCTCACCGTCTGGGTGTTCTTTCTGCTGGTGGTGATTTGGGCCTTCACCGGCGGGGACTGGCTGCTCTCTTTGGCCTTTCCCCTGGCGGCGGCAGGGTCGGCCTTTTTCTGGGCTGGGTTCGCCGTCCTCTACTGGCTGAAAGCGGGGCCTTGGCTGAAGGCTGGGATCATTGCCCTGCTGGTCTCCTTCGGCACCCCGGTGTTCAACAGCCTGTGCGACCTGCTGATTATGGACACGGGCGGGCCCTCCTTCCGGGAATATTTCTCGATAGGGGATATGCTGGCCCGCCGGGCCGCCGGAGATATGTCTTGGATCAATCCGCTGATTTTCCAGATTATGCTGGCGTGTTCCCTTATTGTGCTGGCTGTGGGCGTGGCACAGGAGGCCCGCCGGCGAAAAAAGTCATAGAAAAAGCAAAAATTTCCGTTTTCCCATTGGCAGCGGCCAAGACCCGTGGTATAATAAAACGATCGATATATTCCCGGCCGCGGGAAATTCAGATGAACAAAGGAGCTGCCGATATGAACGAAAAAGTACACGTGGTAAACCACCCCCTTGTTTCCCACAAGCTGACGATTCTGCGGGATAAGGACACCTCCACCAAGGATTTCCGGGAGATCGTGTCGGAGATCGGGATGCTCCTCACCTATGAGGCCACCCGGGACCTGCCCCTGACGACCCGGGAAATTGAAACCCCCATCTGCAAGATGGAGGCCCCCATCCTGGCGGGCAAGAAGTTCGCCGTGGTGCCCATCCTCCGGGCCGGACTGGGGCTGGTGGAGGGCGTGCTGCGCATGGTGCCCGCCGCCCGTGTGGGGCACTTGGGAATGTACCGCAACGAAGAGACCATGGAGCCGGTGCAGTACTTCTGCAAAATGCCCCGGGACATCGCCGAGCGGGATGTGCTGATTGTGGATCCCATGCTGGCCACCGGAGGCAGCGCCGACGCGGCGATTCAGATTATGAAGGGCTACGGATGCCAGAACATCAAGCTGATGGTGCTGGTAGCAGCCCCCAAGGGCATTGAGGTCGTCACCAGCAAGCATCCCGACGTGGAGATTTACTGCGGCGCAGTGGATCAGGGGCTGAACGAACACAGCTACATCGTGCCCGGCCTGGGCGATGCGGGTGACCGCATTTTCGGCACCAAATAAATACGCTGAAGAAGCCCGCCTCCCATGGAGGCGGGCTTCTTGCAGGTTTTGGGACTATTCATCGTCTTTCTTGACAAGGATGGTGAGAGCCACGCACAGAAGGGCGGCCACGGTGTAGACGATAGGGGCGGCCTGCTCCCACAGACCGAGGCCGAAGCCCAGACCCACGTACAGCGCGGTGGCGGCCACCATGCCCGCCCCCCAGATGCGGCCCACCCTGCGCTCGCCCGGGGTCTGCTTTTCCTCGGGGAAGCCGTACTTGGAGTGCTGGATGCCCGCCCAGACGAGGGCGGTGGCGGAGATGGTGATACACAGCAGGAACAGGGAGCCGCATACCGCGGCCCACTGATCCTGGGTGAAGCGGGCGGGGGTGTTCAGGGCCATGAGGATCATGGCGGTGATCCCCAGCAGAATCAGGGCCACCGGCACAGCGATGAGGGCGGGGAAGCGGCGCTCAAAGCGGCCCATCTCCTCTTTGGTATAGTAGGGGCCGACACCGGGGGGCTGGCGGAGGAAGGCGCTGTGGCCCATGCCGGAGATGATAAAGGTAGTGACGGCGGCGATGAGGAATAGGAAAAAGATCACCACACCCAGCGGCGCTTGGAGAAAGAACCCGCCCAGAAAGAGCAGAAGGGTGACGCCCAGCAGCACCAGGGCCACACCGGCGGCGATGGCGGCGGAAAAGGCATTCATGTGCTTGTCGTAGGCGGCGGCATCCTGGCCGAAGCGGCGGGATACGTCGCCCCGCAGGAGTGTGTCCATATCACAGTGGAACAGGGAGCACAGGCGCAGGATGGCGTCCGTCTCCGGGTAGGAGGAATTGGACTCCCATTTGCTCACCGACTGGCGGGAGACCTCCATCTTCTCCGCCAGGTCCTCCTGGGTCATGTTGGCGCGTTTGCGCAGAAATTGCAGATTTTCACCGAATGTCATGGTGATGCCCTCCTTTCAAGGTGCCCCAATTTTAGCGCGGGGACCCCGTTCAGGCCACCAACTTGCTGTTGCGTTTGAGCTGCGGGATGTAAGCTTGAGGTTGCGGAGCCGTCGCGAGCAGCGCCTCAGCCCAAAATGACGGCCTCAGCCACCTTGATGCCGTCCACGGCGGCGGAGGTGATGCCCCCGGCATAGCCCGCCCCCTCGCCGCAGGGGTAAAGGCCCCGGAGGGCGGGGGACTGGAACGCGGCGTCCCGCAGGATCCGCACCGGAGAGGAGGAGCGGGTCTCCACTCCGGTGAGCACCGCGTCCGGGTGAGCGAAGCCCCGGAGCTTGCGGTCGAAGACAGGGAGGGCCTCCTTTAATGTGTCCAGAACGTAATCCGGGAGAACGCCGTCCAAACTGCCCCAGGTGACACCGGGGTGGTAGGTGGGCAGAATGGAGCGGGGGCCATGGGAGGGCCGGCCTGCCAGGAAGTCCCCCGCCAGCTGGGCTGGGGCGTAAAAAATGGGGCGGCTGGGGTTCCAGATGGGCGGGGCGTTTCCTGTGCCCCGGTCCCAGGCGGCCCGCTCCCACTGCTCCTGGAAACGCACCCCGGCCAGGGGATCGTCCCCTCCGAAGTCATCCGGGCCGATGCCGACGAGGAACCCGCCGTTGATGTTGGCCCCATCCCGGGCGCGCAGGCTCATGCCGTTGGTGACCACCTGGCCATAGCCGCTGGCGGCGGCCACCACCTGCCCGCCGGGACAGACGCAGAAGGTGAAGGCCGACCGGCCCGAGGGCAGGTGGCAGGCCAGCTTGTAGTCGGCGGCGGGGAGCCTGTCCCAGAAGGGGCCGAACTGGGCGCGGCTCACCGCCTCCTGGCTGTGCTCGATGCGCACGCCGATTGCGAAGCTCTTGGGCTCCATGGGCAGGCCGGACTTATATAACATTTGGAAGGTGTCCCGGGCGGAGTGGCCGGGGGCCAGCACCAGTGCGTCGCAGGGGAGATCGTAGGGACCGCACTCGGTCATGACCGTGATGGAGGACAGCTGCCCGCCGTCACGGCGGAGCGCCCAGAGCTGGTGCTCAAAACGGATGTCTGCGCCCAGGGCCAACAGTTCCTGCCGGATGGATTTCACCACGCCCCGGAGCACATCGGTGCCGATATGGGGCTTGTGGGACCACTTGATGTCGTCCGGGGCCCCGTGGGAGACAAAGATGTCAAAGATGTGGGCGATGCGGGGGTCGTTCACTCCGGTGGTGAGCTTGCCGTCGGAGAAGGTGCCCGCGCCCCCCTCGCCGAACTGGACGTTGGAGGTGTTGGACAACTGGCCGGTCTGCCAGAAATGCTCCACATCCTCTGTACGCTCATCCACGTCCCGGCCCCGCTCCAGTACGATGGGCCGCAGGCCCGCCCGGGCCAGGGTGAGGGCGGCGAACAGCCCCGCCGGACCCATCCCCACCACTACCGGGGGCAGGGGAGAGGTTCGGCGGACGGGGGGGAGGGTATAGGGGGAGTCCGCAACCCGGACCACGCCCTGGAGGGCACGGCGGAGAACGGCGTCTTCCTTATTGTTTAATGTGACGCGGACGGTACAGACCAGGTGTACGTCGCTCTTTTTCCGCGCGTCGATGGACTGGCGGTGGAGGGACAGCTGCGAAATGTCATCGGGGGAGACGCCCAGGGCTCGGGCAGCGCGGCGGAGGAGAAGGGCCTCGTCCCCGTCTATGGGGAGGTTCAAATTGCTAATTTGCAGCATGGGCGGATATCTCATTCAGGTCGTAGGGAGTGGTCTGATAGACGTAATAGTTGAGCCAGTTGGTGTAAAGCAGCTGGCCGGCGCTGCGCCAGTTTACCACCGGGGAGCGGCTGGGGTTGTTGTCGGGGAAGTAGTGGGCGGGCAGGTCGGTGTCCAGTCCCTGCTCTACGTCCCGGAAGTACTCCTGGGCCAGAGTGTCGTCGTCGTATTCCGGGTGGGCAAAAATGAAGAACTGCCGATTGTCCGCACTCTTGACGCCGAAAACGCCCGCCTCCTGGGATAAGGCCAGAAGCTCCAGCTGAGGGGTGGCGCGCAGGTCGTCCAGGGCCGCCTCGGAATAGCGGGAGTGGGGGGCGAAAAAACGGTCGTCAAAGCCGCGGAACAGGGGGGAGCGCTTGCGTATGATGGTGTGCTCGTAGACGCCGAACAGCTTTCGGGGCAGGGTACGCTTGGGGATGCCGTAATGATAGCACAGTCCTGCTTGGGCTCCCCAGCAGATATGAAAGGTGGAGTGCACATGGGTGCGGGTCCACTCCATAATGCGGCACAGCTCCTCCCAGTACTCGACCTGCTCAAAATCCAAGTTTTCCACAGGGGCGCCGGTGATAATCATGCCGTCATATTGACAGTTCTTAATCTGATCGAAGCTGGTGTAAAAGGATTTGAGATGGGCTAAGTCGGTATTCTGCGGGGCGTGGCTTTTGGTCTGAAGCAGCTGGACATTGACCTGGAGAGGGGTGTTGGCCAGCTTGCGCAGAAGTTGAGTCTCGGTGACAATCTTGGTGGGCATCAGGTTGAGAATGAGCAGATTTAAGGGACGGATGTCCTGCTGGAGGGCTCGGCGCTCCGTCATGACGAAGATGTTTTCGCTCTCCAGTATGCCGGTGGCGGGGAGAGAGTTGGGGATTCGGATGGGCATGGCAGGGCCTCCTTTTTATGAAACTACATTAATATGTAAGCTTTGAACTCTATCAGCGTAACACAGAGAGGACACTTTCGCAAGGGCAAAATGGCTTTGGATGGAAAATCGAAAAAACACGAAAAAAGGTATTGACAAGACGGGGGAAAGCTGGTAATATAATCGAGCGCCTGTAAGGCAGGAGCCACACAATAGGTTCGGCGATTCAAGAAAACTTCGAGGGATCGAAAAAAGTTCTTGACAAGCGAGAGAATGTGTGATAAACTAAAAAAGTTCGACGGGCAACGCGAGGATGAAAGCCTTGGAGACGAGACCAAAGAAATTTGGTTGGGAAACAAAAAAGGACTTGACAAGCGGGTGACGATATGCTAAAATAAAGCACTGTCCGGCGAATGCAGACGGGCTTGCACCTTGTAAATTAAACAACGAAGAAACGAGAAAGCACCAGAAGGACTTGAGTCCTTCAGGACACTGGAAACAGTGAAATGAAGGGTCTCATCAATTCTAAAAGAAGCTTGGAAAAGTTTCAGTATTTTGGTTTGAGCGGCAAAGGCCGTTTAGATACCATTTTATTGAGAGTTTGATCCTGGCTCAGGATGAACGCTGGCGGCGTGCTTAACACATGCAA
>ERZ808040.99-NODE-99-length-84148-cov-4.650605_pt1 | contig 84148 bp, 68 predicted proteins | sample MGYA00380191_ERZ808040 | MGnify/ENA primary metagenome ERZ808040 (study PRJEB31490, sample SAMN06133395) | mouse gut metagenome | isolation source: J6 | host: mice | place: China: Chengdu | collected 2015-05 ...
GCACTACCCGTAGCGAAAGAAGCACTACCCGTAGCAAAGAATGGGTTGCGGAGCTTGATTCATGACGCCGAAAGAATAGGCACAAACCGGGTACAAGGCCACCGATGTACCGTGAGACCATGTGTGCGCATTACGTGGGATTGTCAGACGAGGAAATCAACCTGCTCATCGCCCAACTGACCGGCGGGCGGCCGGTGGCAGAACCGGAATCGCCGGAAGAGTACAGCCAGCAGGAGTTCGACTATCCGGAACCAGAGGATGCCTCAACAGAGCGACGAATCGACGTCTACCCAAAGTCGGTTGTGCCGGTGATCGTCCCCACGTTCGACACGGCGGTCGGCGTTGATCGGCTCGCGCCAGGCGCACTGGAACGTGCGGACCTCGAGTGGGGCTACAGCTCACAGTGGAATCCGCAGCCGATCTTCAACACGCGCATCGAAAGCGCCGATAAGCCAATCTGGCGCGCGTCAATGGAACACGACCGCTGCATCATCGCCTGCCGTTGGTTCTACGAGTCAAGCGGCACGGAGACGCGCATCAGCGAGTGCACCGGCCGCACGATCAAACAGCAGTACATGTTCACGATTCCGCGCATGCCGGTCATCTTCATCGGCGGCATCCACCGCAGTCACGAGTATTCGATGGTGACGACGCGCGCAAACGCGAGCATGGCGCCGGTGCATCCGCGCATGCCTCTCATTCTGCACCCCACCGAGCTCACCACATGGCTCGGCCCGGACTACATGCGGTTAGCCGACCGTTCTGCCGTGCCGCTTGACGCGCAGCCGGTGCATTAAAACAAATCGTCGTGGGAGCCGGTCCGTGTCAATACTAGTCTTTCTTGAATTGCGTGGTGCGAAAGATGCGGTTAAGCATCCATTCGATCCTTCATCAATGCTTCAGTGGTGGTAAAGGATCTGCCTTTATGCAGGGTCGACCTGACGGCGTGCCTTGATGTTGGCTGGTCGTTCACGCATGACGGTAAATGGCATACCGTTGTCGAGAATCGATTGGCGTAGGAATGCGTTAAGCGCGGTGGAGAGATCCATACCCATGGATTCAAACAGCGCTTTGGCTTCTTCTTTTACTTCGCGATCTGTACGGAAGCTCACGGTTGTTGTTTCGCTCATGCTGTTGCCTCTTTCTGTGGGCTATCGCAGCGGTCACCCCTGTGCAACTTATGTAATGCATTGTTATACATTTGCATTTCGAGGTGGTGTAGAAAAGTTGGACTCTTTAGTTGGATTCATGGCGATATCGAGGTAATGGGGCATGAGGCGCATCGCCATCGCGGCGAGCTCGAATCGCTTCTACAGTGCTTAATCATCGCGTTGCCGCACACCGGGGTAATGACAGGCACCGACCGGTTTCTTTCTCATGTTCGGGACATACCAGAACCAAGGAAAAGCGTGTGCATTAATGGGCATGCTCAATAAAGATAGGAAGACATGCCTACTGCCACATCGTGTTACAAGCAGGATAAGCAAAGATTGATATAATTTTCGTGTTATTGTGCATTTTTGATGAGGGGGAGAGCGCCACAATGAGCAAAAGAAAACTTTCAGCAAGTGCTTTGGTGGCTTTGATTGTGTTGAGCGTTCCAATGGAGGCATTCGCCTCGGAGCGGACTGATGTGCCGGGGCTATCGGATTTTGCGCGCACTTCAAACTCGATATATTCTGACAGTACTTCTTCTTATGTAATGACTGACGGGCAAGCGCAAGAAGCTTATCGTTATTGGACGTATGATAAAATTCGCGAAGCGATGCATAACCGCATTGATTTGCGGTCGACCTATATGGATGAGGTGGGTTTACGGCATCAAAACCCGCAAGATAATATCACTACATCTTTCGCTCCCGTTGAGCCTGCGTTTCCTCGCGCTGCGGTGAATGCTCGCTCTGGCTTCACTGAAGATACGTCTTCCATGCCGACTGGACTGTTGATGTTTACGGCGGACGGCGTTGCTGCAAGTTGCAGTGCATCCTTGGTGAACAGCAGTTCGAAGAAATTGGTGCTCACTGCTGCGCATTGCTTGCATGGAGGGAAAAACTCAACTTGGTATAAGAGTTTCATGTTCACACCTAGTGCTGCACCTCATGGTGGACAACAGATGTTTCCGGGTGGCACGGCGAGGGTCTTTACGGATTGGCTTGAAAAAGGCGGTTCTGCAGGTGAAGAAGCTAACGATGTTGGATTTCTTTCGGTCAATACTTCTGTATTGCCCGATTCGTTGAAGAATCTGGTAGCAATATACGGTGGCCATGGTTTCGGCCATTCGAATTTGGGTAGCTTTGATGCGACGATTTTTAGATATCCGAAGAATCCTGGGGACAATAGGGTGCCGCAGTCATGTGGGGCTACAGTGAGCACCGTATATCCGCTCGGCATAGGAGACACCTTGAAGGCTGAGGGGTGTTCTTTTGTGGACGCTCGGGGGTCGTCCGGCGGTCCTTGGTTGCAATTATATGATGCATCAACCGGTGTTGGTTGGGTGAACAGTGTGACTTCTACCTCGGATGTCATTGCACAGCAATTATATGGGCCACGGTTCAATGACAGAGTATATAAATTATATACTGACTCAAATAATGACTAATCATGGTGAAGAAAAAAACTGGCCGAGTGCTTGGATATGCTCTTTTCATCATGTCTGTGGTATGTGTGCTGGCCATAGTCGGCCTCTGTTTGGCTCAACGTGAGGATTCCAGGACATTTGTGGTGACCGCATTGGTGGTGAACTCCTCTGGTGATCCGATGCGCAACTGCTTCGTATCCTTCACCCCGAAAAGTAGCCGCAGAACCGATGCGATGGCCAGATATACCGGGGTGGACGGAAAGGTCACGCAAGCCTTGCCGGCGGATACATGGGAAGCGCAGACAGTGTGTTCGGTTGATCCGGAAGGCGTGATGCCGTATCCCGGTGGAAAGACGCGTGAGGCAACGGCCGTCGTTGATGTCACAGGAGACACCGCGGTCAGATTGGTCGTGTGAGCATGCGTTGTGACGGTATTCCCGCTGTTGGGTAGGGGCAGGGCTGCGTTATGCTATTAGGCATTTCATGCCGAGCGTTTTCCGCCGGCCGACAACGCGTGATCAAGGTGAGGTAGATGGCGAACATGATAGTCAATTCGTCGAACGGACTCGGCGCTGATGCCGTGCATGGCGGTAGCATGGTCGACGCGCGCCATCCCTCTGGCAACCACCACGGCCTCGGCCTGCTCGCGCTCGCCGCCGGCGCATTCGTGCTCGGCGCGGCCGAATTCGTGATGATGGGCATCCTGCCGCAGGCCGCGCAGACGATGCACGTGAGCATCCCGTTCGCCGGCAATTTCATCTCCGCATATGCGATCGGCGTGTGCGTGGGCACGCTCATCCTCGTGTTCGGGCGCCGGATTCCACCGCGCACCCTCATCATCATCTTCATGATCATCGCGCTCGCCGGCAACGCGCTGAGCGCCGCCGCGGTGAATGCGTCGATGCTCATCGTCGCGCGGTTCATCGCCGGCTTCCCGCATGGCGCGTTCTTCGGCACGGCCACACTGATCGCGAAACTGCTCGCGCAGAAAGGCAAGGAGGCGCGCGCTGTCTCCGCCATGGTCACGGGGCAGACCGTGGCGAACATGCTCGGTGTGCCCGCCGGCACACTGCTCGCCGAACACATGACGTGGCGGCTCGCGTTCTGCCTGCTTGCCGCGATCGCCGCGCTGACCGCGTTGCTGGCGCGCCTGTGGATCCCGTACATTCAGCCGGTGGAGGACGCCGGCCTGCGCGGGCAGTTCCGCTTTTTGCGCAAACCGGGCCCGTGGATGGTGCTGATTGCCGTGTTCGTAGGCAATACCGGCATTTTCTGCTGGTGGAGCTACGTGAGCCCCTGGCTGCAGAAGGTGGGCGGCTGGCCGTCGAACATGGTCTCGGCGATGATGATGCTCGCCGGCTTCGGCATGGTCGTGGGCGGATTGTGCGGCGGGCGCATCGCCGACCATTGGCACCCTGGCGCCACGTCCGCCATGGGGCAGGCGGTCGCCGGCATCGGGCTTCTCGCCGTGTTCTTGGTGCCGGGTTCGCGTTGGAGCACCGCATTGCTGACGTTTGTGATTGCGTTCGGCTTGTTCTTCGTCTCCGCGCCACAGCAGCTGTTGATGGCCGAAGCGGGCAAGGGCGGCGGCGAGCTGATCGGTGGCGCAACTGTGCAGATCGCGTTCAACTTCGGCAACGCCGTCGGTTCGTTCGTCGGCGGCGCGGTGCTGAACGCCACCGCGATGAACTACCATTACCCAGCGCTCAGCGGCGTGCCGTTCGCCGCGGTTGCTGTGCTGCTGCTCGTGTTGTACGCGTTCCGGTATGAGCGCGGTTTGCTACAATAATGCGTTGGATCGGCGGACGGCGCCGGTTCCCTGACGGCGGTCAAGTACCAGGGACGCGCAAAGACTTGCCATTGGAGGCACGTCATGGCGTGGATTGTTCTTGTTCTGTCCGGTATCTGCGAAGCGGTGTGGGCGGTCACGCTCAATAAATCGCAAGGATTCACAAAAATCATTCCGGTGATTGTGTCTTCTGCGGTCTGACCGTCAGCATGGTCGGCCTGTCGTATGCGATGCGCTCGATCAGCGTCGGAACCGCCTATGTGATTTGGGTCGGCATCGGGGCCGCGATCACCGTGGTGTATGGCATGGTCGTGGGCGAAGAATCCGTGTCGGTGCTCAAGATCCTGTGCCTCATCGGCATGGTCGCGTGCATCGCCGGCCTCAAACTCGCGAACTGATGTGTGTTGCCCTGTGTGTCCGCCGCACAAATCGCAGATTCGGGTCGCCAATCGATTTGTGCGGCGGATGGAGACGCGGGCATCTGCTGAGTTAGCTATCTGCGCGGGGCGCATGAACAAAACAGTGGCCTGAGCGGTCACTCCGGATCGCTCAGGCCACTATGCTGAGACCCGTGCTCAGGCCTGTGCAACGCGCTGCTCGAGCTGCAGTAGCGTGCGCTTCATCTCGACGCCATACGCATACCCGACGAGATTGCCATTCGCGCCGATCACGCGATGGCACGGCACGATGAACAGGATCGGGTTGCGGTTGTTCGCCGAACCCACCGCACGCACCGCCTTCGGCCGGCCCACGGCCTCGGCAATCTGCGCGTAGGTGCGTGTCTCGCCGTACGGGATCTGCAGCAGCGCGCGCCACACGGCCTGCTGGAACGGCGTGCCGTACGTGAACGCAATTGGTGTGGTGAACTGCCGCAGATCGCCTGCGAAATACCGCTCCAATTCATGGAACGCCAAATCGGTCAGTTCGGTCGGCTCGCCCGGGCCGTCCGCCGTGTTGTCCGCCTGCGTCACGATGCGCAGCCCGGTGACCGCGCCGTCGTTCCAATCCACGCGGACCGGCCCATATTGGCTTGTGTATACTGCAAATCCCGCCATTGCACTCTCCTTACTTATCGGCCCGCGGCAATGCGGGCGCGCCTGCTGCCCATGATTATATGGGCAGCAGGCGCGCGGGGGTAGAGCAACATGCCGGTGCACGTTGTGCTCTGCGCAAGATTCACACAATCCGGGCTCCGCGATTGCCTGTACGTGGTGGTGCCGTATATGGACACCGCGCAGTGACACTCACATCTTATCTGTTACGATGCCCGGCATGAGGATGGGACACTGATGTCCCGACGGCCCATGCAATCGATACAGCTAATACGAGAAAGAGAAGTTGTGATGCCCGATCAATCATGGCTGGAACGATACGAGACCATTCGGCATCAACTGGATGCCACAATCGATTTCGCGCGATATTTCACCGAACCCGCCATCGGTGCAACGGCGGTCGATGTCCTGACGCTGGGCGATCTGCACCTGCCTACGGGGCGGATCATCGCGTGCGATCCGATGACGGAACTTGAGGATGCGAAACCATACATGCAGACTGTGCCGATTGGGGTCTATCCCGTGCAGGCGTGCGTCATCCCCAGCGAGAAGCGTGGTGACCGCTATGCCTGCGTGCGTGTGCGGATTACCGATGCTCAGCCCGCCCGTTACGAATGTGGCATGACAGGCAAGGAGAACATCGACGAGCCAATCAATCCCGGTGATTTCTACGGTTTCGGTGTCGACGCAGGCGTCGGATGCATCGCGGATGTGCGCACACGTGACGAAGCGGTCGCTTGCACCCGACAACTCGTGGCCGCCGGCGACCTGGAGGAATGGGAGACGCCATTCGAGGAAGCGCTCGCCGAGAATGCGAAAGCGCATCCGAAGTACCAGACGGAATACGGCGACTGGGTGAACTGGGCGGTGCCCGGTACCGACGATAATGTCATCGTGACCACGAGCGGTTGGGGAGATGGATGCTATGCGGTCTACTTCGCCTATGACGAGAGTGGAGCCATCTGTGGCCTCTACGTTCCATATATCCTCATTGAGGAGGACGAAGAGTCAGAGGTGTGATGCCATCATGTTGGTTGCGCGGGGCAGGCTGCTCCTCCTCTCGGAAGCGATGTATTTCTGAACGCTGGTTCATGCGGCATGCGTGGCGTTGTCCGCCTCGCCGACCGTGCTCAGCGCATTGAGCGTGCGCGGGTAGCCGATGTACGGCAGGCATTGCAGCACGACTTTGCGCAACAGGTCGGCGCTGTTGCCCACGCCGATGTTCGCCTTCGCGTGTGCGAGCAGCTGCGGTTCCACGCCGCCTTGGGCGGCGAGGTAGCAGAACGTGATCATCTCGCGCTGCGCGTTGGTCAGTCCTGTGCGCGTGTAGTAGTCGCCGAAGCAGTTGTCTGTGAGCCAATAGTTGACTTTGCTGCGTTCGTAACTCTTGTCCATGCCGGCGCCGAACAGCTCGATCTGCTTCGCGTTGCCCGCTTCCAGCCGGTTCTCCGGGGTGGTGGTGGATTGGTCTGGCAGCGGCAGCTCCACACCGCGTGCTTCGAGCACCTCGTTCGTGATGCCGAGGAACGGGGCGCACACGGCCGATGCCGAGGTAATCCACCGCCTGATACACGACTTCCTTCACCTGCACCGGCGTGAGCCCCGCGTCGAGTGCGCGTGCCAGCTGGATGCGGAATTCGTCGGTGCCTTGGCAGCCGAGCAGTGTCGCGAGGATCGCGAGATAGCGCGTTTGTGGGTCGAGTGCCGTGTCGGGGTCCTGCGCCACTTCGACATCCGCGAAGTGCAGCATGCGCTCGGCGAAACCCGGGTCGGTGCGGCGCAGATCGTCATTCTGATTCGTCATGATGAGCCTGATTTCTGATTATTGATTACTTGAGCTTCGCGTATTCGGCTTCGTCGACCGGCTCGAGCCCTTCGGTCTGCGCGTAGCCGCGGCCGCCCACGCAGATGAGCATCTGGCCGCCGCCCCGCGTGGCATGGTGGATGTGCCAATGGTTGATGCAGCCCGGTTCGAACGTCACGTTCGCCATGCTCACCTGCTCATTGGAGCTCGGCGCGAGCCAGCTGCGGCCGGTGAAATACTGTGCGTACGCGCTGTTCGGCACGCCGACCGGGAACATCAAGGACTGTGCGTATGCGGTCGGCACGCCGACCGGGATTGGATATGCGTTCATATGTGCCTCACTTTGTTGGCTGTCTGTCTTGCATTATTGGCCGATTGTTTGTATGCAGCAAATCATGAGAATGCATAGGTTGTATGCGGATTTCGCATATGCAAAAAGCCGGTTGCGCCATGCAAGTTGCGCAGCCGGCTAACCCTTGCCTGGTTTACAGGTTCTTCTCGAAGAACTGTTCAATCGCCTCGAACGGTCCGCCTGGGCGGGCTGATGCATGCCCGACCTGAGACGGCGTTCGGTTTGGCGTGCAACGCGCTGCAACCGCCCGTTGAGCCTGGTCGCCGAACGGTTCCTCACGCAGATCCGCAGTGCGCGCTGATCACAGATGCGTGATGCACAGCAGCGGCAGGCTGAAGCACACGCAGAACCCGCAGAGGCCGGTCACTGTGGTGACCACGGGGCGGACCAATGATTTCCAGCCGCCCATGCGTCCCTGTCGGCGGTATCTCTTCTCCACTACGGCCGCGCCGATCCAGCATGCCAGACCGGCGACCGTGCCGGCGACGAGCAGCCACAGGTTCGTTGCGGAGTGGTTGAGCCATGCGCGGATCGCGTCATTCGGTGCGCCGTCGAACGACGACAGCAGCACCGGCATCACCAGTGCATAGCCGAGAATGAGGAGCGCGGCTTCCGCGATCAGTACCATGCGGTGTGTCTGTTGGTTCTGCTCGTTTGCCATACGTGTGTTCCCTTTCCCTGAATTGGCCGCGCGCAGGCTCAGTCCTCGCCTTGCGCGGCTTTCGGCACGCCGCCCATCTCGCACAGTTCGTCGATTGTGACGAACGAGTATCCCTGCTTCTTCAGGTCGTCGATGATGCCGGGCAGGGCCTGGATGTCCTGCGTACGGTCTCCGCCGCCGTCGTGCATCAGCGCGATCGCGCCGTTGTACGCGTTCTTCATCACCTCGTCGTGGATCGCCTTGGCGCCGGGGCGCTTCCAATCCAAAGTGTCGATCGTCCACAGTACGTTCCGGTCGAGCACCGTGGCGGCGTCCTTCCACTGCTGCACGCCGAACGCGCCGTACGGGGCGCGCAATGTGCGCGTGACGGTGCCGGAGGCTTCCTTGAGGTCGGCGAAGCTCGTGGTGATCTCCTTGCGCAGCTCCTGTGCGGACATGTTGGGCAGGTAGGGGTGCGAGACGCTGTGCGAGGCCACCTGGTGCCCCTCCTTGACCATGCGCTGTTCGAGCGCGGGCATGGCGAGCGCCTCTTCGCCCAGGTCGAAGAACGTGGCCTTCACTTTTTTCTTCTTGAGGATGTCGAGAATCGGCCCGGTGTATTGGCTCGGACCGTCGTCGAAGGTCAGCGCGATGACCTTCTTGCCTTCGGGCTGCGGCGAGAACGACTGCACGGTGAGCTTCTTCATGGGTTCCACCGCGCGCTTCTTGATTTCCTGCCTCGACCGCTTACCTATCCAGATCTCGTCCGTGCCGTCCTTGCCCTGCTGCGTGACCACCTGAATCGGTCCGTTGTTGAGGTTGATGTCTGTGGTGAACGGCACAGTGCGCTGTTCCACGGTGTGCTCCTCGGTGCGGTCGGTGCCCGGCGTGACCGTCATCGTGGTGGCGCGGGCGAGCGTTGTGCTGCCGTACTCGCTCACGGGGATGGTCGTGCCGTCGAGCTTGATCTGCACGGCGTTGCCGCCGGCCGGTTCGAGCACGTCGCCTTTGAGCGAGACGAGCCTGCCCGGTTTGCGTTGAAAACTGTCATGATCTTTCAGGAACTGCGCAACGGTCGTGTCGGCGCGCGCGTGCAGTTGATCGCCGTCCACGGTGATGCTGACCTGCCGCCAGTGGTTCTGCCACATCCACCAGCCGAATCCCGCGCCTGCCACCACGAGCAACGCCACCGCCACGGTGACGAGCGCTGTGGCCACCGGCCCCATGCCGCGCTTGGCCGTGGCGATGTCCAGTTCCTCGACATCGCCGGTGTCCGCGGCGTCTGCTGCGTCTTCGAGATTCCAATCGTCGTTGGGTCGCGGGTCTGTGCTGTTCATCGTGGTCACAACGCTTTCTTCGTGTGAATTGAGATGCCTGCTGCGGGTATCGGTGGGGTTGGTCTGCTGTAAGCCAGCCTAGCAGAGTCGCCCGTAGACGCACCCTTATATACATGTGCGCGCGCCACTCTTCACAATTGGCGTGATGTAAGCGACAATTCCACGCTCAGGGCGTGTTTTTACGCATGGGCGCCGGTGGCGCGCGGGATAATGGTGCGTATGACTATTGCAACGCCGGAACGATATGCCCAGATGCTCGACGCCGCCCGCCGCGGCGGTTACGCGTACCCCGCGATCAATGTGACAAGCAGCCAGACGCTCAATGCGGCTCTGCAGGGGTTCGCGGACGCCGGATCGGACGGCATCATCCAAGTGTCGGTCGGCGGCGCCGCCTATTTCTCCGGCCAGCGTGTGGCGGACCGTGTGACCGGTTCGCTTGCCTTCGCCGCGTTCGCGCACGAGGTGGCGCGCAAATACCCGAACATCACCGTGGCCCTGCACACCGACCACTGCGCCAAGCAGTACCTGGGCGAATGGGTCGAGCCGCTGCTCGACATCGAGATCGACGAAGTCAAACACGGCCGTGAGCCGATGTTCCAGTCGCACATGTGGGACGGTTCGACCGTGCCGCTGCACGAGAACATCGAGATCGCGCGCCGGCTGCTCGACAAGTCCGTGCAGGCGCACACCGTGCTCGAAATCGAGATCGGCGCGGTGGGCGGCGAAGAGGACGGCCATAGCGCGGAAATCAACGAAAAGCTGTATTCCACGGTCGAAGATGGCGTCGAAGTGGCCAACGCGCTCGGACTGGGCGAGCGCGGCCGGTACATGGCGGCGTTCACGTTCGGCAATGTGCATGGCGCATACAAGCCGGGCGTGGTCAAGCTGCGCCCCGGCCTGCTCCACGAGATCCAGCAGGGCGTGTGGAACGGCGTGCAGAGCGGCACGGTGCATGCCGTCCTCGACGCGGACGTGCCCGAAGGCAAGCCGTTCGAGCTCGTGTTCCACGGCGGCTCCGGCTCCACCGCGCAGGAGATCGCCGAAGCCGTCTCGTACGGGGTGGTGAAGATGAACATCGACACCGACACGCAGTACGCGTTCACGCGCGCGGTGGCGGGCCACATGTTCCGCCATTACGATGAGGTGCTCAAGGTCGACGGCGAAGTGGGCAACAAGAAGATGTACGACCCGCGTTCGTGGGGGCGCGAGGCGGAGGATTCGATGGCCGCGCGCGTCGTCGAGGCGTGTGAGCAGCTCGGATCCGCCGGCCGCGCGCTCAAGTAGTCGGCCCGGCAGACGCTCCGTCGGCGCGGTTTCGCCCCTCTGGCGCCCCCGCCTCTAGCCAAACGGGCAGGGCGTGGGGTAACCTTGCCTCGGCGGGAATACGGCGACCCAGAGGAGCGAACATGCCCGGAATCGTATTGATCGGCGCCCAGTGGGGCGACGAAGGCAAAGGCAAAGCCACCGATCTGATCGGCACCAAGGTGGATTATGTCGCCCGGTTCAACGGCGGCAACAACGCAGGCCACACGGTGGTGGTGGGCGACGAATCGTATGCGCTGCACCTGCTGCCGTCCGGCATCATCAGCCCGCGCGCCACGCCGGTCATCGGCAACGGCGTTGTGGTGGACCCCGAAGTGCTGTTTCAGGAGATCGACGGGCTCGAAAGCCGCGGCATCGATTGCTCGCGTCTGCTCGTGAGCGAATCCGCGCACATCATCGCGCCGTACCACCGCACGATCGACAAAGTCACCGAACGCTTCGCCGGCAAGAAGAAGATCGGCACCACCGGCCGTGGCATCGGCCCGGCCTACGCCGACAAGATCAACCGCGTGGGCATCCGTGTGCACGATCTGTTCAACGAGGAGCATCTGCGCGACAAGGTGTCCAGCTCGCTGCACCAGAAGAACCAGATGCTCGTCAAGCTCTATAACCGCAGGCCCATCGATGTGGACCAGACGGTGGAGGAGCTGCTCGAACTGGGCAAGCGCCTCAAGCCGTATGTGGCGAACACCTCGCTCGTGCTCAACGACGCCCTCGACGACGGCAAGACCGTGCTGTTCGAAGGCGGCCAGGCCACGATGCTCGACGTGGACCACGGCACCTACCCCTTCGTCACGTCGTCGAATCCCACGGCTGGCGGCGCCTGCACCGGCACCGGTGTGGGCCCGACCAAGATCGACCGCGTGATCGGCGTCTCCAAGGCGTATGTAACGCGTGTGGGCGAAGGCCCGTTCCCCACCGAACTGTTTGACGAGTGGGGCGACTGGCTGCGCGCGCAAGGCCACGAATACGGTGTGACGACCGGCCGTCCGCGCCGCTGCGGCTGGTTCGACGCGGTGGTCAACCGCTACGCCACGCAAGTCAACGGCTTGACGGACATCGTGCTCACGAAGCTCGACGTGCTCACCGGGCTCGATGAGATCCCGATCTGCGTCGCCTACGACGTGGACGGCGTGCGCTACGACGACATGCCGACCGACCAGGCCGCGTTCGCCGCCGCTAAGCCGATTTACGAGACGATGCCCGGCTGGACCGAAGACATCTCGCAGGTGCACAGCTTCGATGAGCTGCCGGCCAACTGCCAGGCCTACGTCAAGCGCCTCGAAGAGCTGTCCAATTGCCGCATCTCGGTCATTGGCACCGGCCCGCAGCGCGACCACATCATCGAGATCCATTCGCTCATTGACTGACGTCCACCACGTGGTGTGCGCCGTCCGTGCCCTGTCGCAGTGGGCTATCATGGGTGGCACACGCCCAAGCCCAAAGAAGTACCGAGGCGGTGACACCCCACAATGCATACGTACGACGACGGCGGTTCGCGCGATCAGTCGCTGACGGCACACGCCGAACCAGACAGTGAACCAGCGGCGAACGCGGACTCAGACAACCCGCTGACCCACGATTTCGAGCAGGAACTGCTGCGCCCGCACCCCACCGGCGCCGCGGCCGCGCGCAAACCGCCGAGTGTGCCGCTCGCGCCGCTCAAGCGCGTGCAGGCCCGGTTCAACCCACTCGCCGACGCCATGGTGTATCTCGTCGTGTTCATCGGCGGTTGTTTCGGCACGGCGCTGCGTTACGGCCTGTGGCTGTGGCTGCCGTACCAAGGCACCACGAACCGCCTGCTGATGGCGTTCCACCCCGCCACGTTCATCGCCAACATGATCGCGACCTTCGTGTTCGCACTGCTGTCCTCATACATGACCCAGGCGATCTGGGTGCGCAAACGTGCGCGGCAACTGATCAGCCGCGGTGTCGGCATGGGCATGTGCGGCGGCTTTTCCACGCTGTCGGCCATGATGATCGAAGACATCACCGCCATGCACAACGGTGGCTATTGGGGATTCTTCCTCTACACCATGCTCACGTTCATCGCGGGCATGGTGGTGGCATGGTTCGGCTCATGGCTCGGCCTGCAGCTCACCCGGAAACGTTCCGCCAGACAGGCGGTGGCCGACGTGATGCGCATGCAGACGCGCGCCAAACCGGCAATCGGCGTGCGTGTGCCGACCGACCCGGATGTGGCGGGCGCACGCCTTGCCGACCCGAACGACGAGCTGCAGTCGGCGTCGCTCGCCGCGCTGGCCGCGACGACGCACACCGGCGACCCCGACCCGGACACCGACGAAATTCCCGTGGTGGCCGATCCGATGACGGGGGAGGTGAAGTGATGGGCCAGTTCCTGCTGGTGTGCGCGTGCGGCGGTGTGGGCGCCGTGGCGCGGTTCGTGCTCAACACGTCGATCCAACGCAGCTGGCGCAAGCTCTTCCCGCTCTCCACGTTCATCATCAACGTGCTCGCGTCGCTGCTTGCGGGTGTGGCGGCCGCTGCTTACACATACCAGACGGTGAACTATTACACCTATCTGCTGTTTGTGACCGGCTTCCTCGGCGGCTTCTCGACGTTCTCCACGGCGATCAACGAGATGGTCTCGCTCGCCAAGGGCAAAAAGTTTGTGATGGCGGCTTTCTATTTCGTCGTCTCCCTCGTCATCCCGTTCTCCATGGTGATCGTGGGCTGGTGGATCGGCTCGATGGGGCGCTGACCGCGAATATTTCCTCTCTCCCTATCCGCACCTTTTGTGAAGCCCCGACACGAACATACGCGTTCATGTCGGGGCTTCACAAAAGATTGAGGCTACTGCTTTGCCTCTACTTGTGCCGCATTTTCTTTCTGTCGTGATTTTACCTGCTTTGTCTTTTTGCGCGCTATGTGGCATTGGTAGAGACACCAGCCTGTACATAAGCAAGATAGCAGAAGCACACCGCAACCCCATGCATATTGCTGTACGGAGCGTACTGCGCAGTCAAGTCCGTGATCTGCTGATCCGTCCCAAGCACTTTGCTGATATGTGTAGCTATGCTCCATTCCTAAATCAAATATGGGTGTTCCAATGCATGTGCCACCTGTTGGACCGGGCGGATTTTTGCCATAAAGGAAGAATGCGCCGAATCCCGCTGCAACTGAAACAATAAGGGATGCAAGATACCATTTCCTCAAATACTGCGGGTAAATCAGTATGGATACAAGGGAATATAACTGTAAGAGACCGTTGATTACCAAAATGGCTGCGGATAATATCCCGTACCAAGTGATCCCTGGAAGAGAAAGAAGATGCGACATGTCTCCAGCCTAAGCCCAAGTATTTTGTTTTGCCGGAGTGAGACCATACATATCGAATGTGGGATGGTCTTTTGTTTTGGCGTATTGCATCCAGGTTTCCAGCGGAAGCATGTTGCGATTGCTGCTCTTCTGGCAGATGACAGGCATGGGCTTGTATTTGCCATTTCCGGCTGGGACCACCATATTGTCAACAACAAGAAGAGTATGGTCGAGCGTATTGTCCTTGTTCCAATCGGTATACATGATTGAGCCCTGCGGTGCAGTCCAAATGTTTGTTATCTCGGATGAAAAATCTGTGTGCTTCTTCAGATAACAGTAGTTATAATCAGCGTTTTGCCATGTCCAACTTGCGCTGGAGATACCGGATAGATTCCATGTCCATACGTCTGTGCTGTGTGTTTCCAAACTGGTACCGGCTGTGGTTTTCATGCCGGCTGCGTATAGTGTCTGAGAAGCGAAATTGGTACAATTTCCTCCCTTAGAATTGTATGGAAAATCAGGATTGAATCCATCTTGTGAGTCTTTGTTATAAGGGGAAGAAGTCCATTTATTGGCATATTGTATGAATTTTGAAAGGCTCATTCTTGCTCCGCCTGATTGGCTTGGTGTAGGCGCGTATGTGAGTTTTGTGGAATCTTGGCTTGCCTTTCTTCGAGTTTTGCACACATCTGATGATGCTGAGAGTGGTTGAGTCTCGTCATCTACGATAGTGTCCTTTATAAAAGTAGGGGAATCCATTTGGCCATTATTTAATGAGTTTTGCCTTTCCGTTGTTGTGATGCCTTCGAGAACATGTCGATTGGTCCAAGAGGAAGTAATCTTCCCATTTTCGGCGATTGAGGTCTTTGTTCCAGGTTTAAGGCGTGAGGTGGCAGTTGTTGTAACATCCACGGTCAATGTAACCGCTTCTCCATATTGTGTCGCAGAGATCAACTCTGCAGTACTGTTGGCGTCGATGAGTTCAAGCCCTGCTTCATCAAAAGAGGTGGCAACCATGTGGACTTCTTGCACGGTTTCGGCTGCGGCGCTATCTTTTGGTGTTGTGGCATTTACTGATGCGGTCGCTGCCGGTTTCGCGGTGAGCGCCATTTTGTATGAACTGTTTAGCGTGTCTGCATAAACAGCGGCATATGCAGCTGCATCTTGTTCTGGCAGTATATGTACTTTGTCCGTAGCCATAGCCGTAGGTGTGATTGTAAGTGTAAGCGCACAAATTGCGCCTGCGCATAAAATTTTATGTTTTTGCATAAGTATTCTCCTTAATTCATGTAGTTGCTGTTTAAAAGCTGCATATTGGATGTTGCTATCCCGTGGTCAAACGATACGAGTATGGTGCTGAGTGTAATGAGCTATGGCAGTGCACGCAGTGCGAGCAAGGAGCTAATTCTGCCTTTACGCGAGAACTATTTTCCATGGGCGTCTTGAGTTCGCTAGGGAGCGTCCATTGCGACAGATAATAAAGCGCTAGTGTAAGCCATAGGTCAAACCATTCTCGTTTTTTAGATCGGGTGCATTCATAAATGTAAAATATTCAATACGGTGGGCGCCAGAGGGAAAGTCCCTTATTTTAGGGACATTTTGCCATGAGCGCAACGAGAGAAACGGTCTATTAAGAGAAGGCAATGATGGGCGAGGCTAATGAGATTCATATCGCGATCGTGGATAATGATGCAATGGTTGGTCGCATGCTCGGTAAACTGCTATCCGTGCTCGACGCACGCATAAAGACTGATTATTGCTGGCATACAGGAGAGGGGGCTGTCGATTGTTGTATGGCATTGTTGGAAGAGGGGCGACTGCCTGATGTACTGATCTGTGACTTGGAAATGCCGGTGATGAATGGCCTCGACGTGGCATGTGCCATCCGGCGTGTCACATCACGTATGGGAATTCTGCTCATAACCGCGTTCGCTACATCGCGCGCCGTTGAGCAGGCTCCGCGATCCGGCGTACAAGGGTTGATATACAAAGATTCGCCCAATGAGGAGTTGCTCAACGCAGTTCGTCTTGCTGCGCTGGGATGCCCAGTGAGCAGTCGGTTCCCTACTTGCGAGCAGGCGCATGCGGATTTGTTAGAGCAGCCAATTGCGGCTATGCCGACGTTGTCGATCATGCAGCGCAATATTCTTCGCCTGTGTGCCGATGGCTTTAGCACTGTGCATGTCGCGCAAATACTCAATATTCGTGAATCGAGCGTCAACGAACATATCAAGCGTGCTATGACCAAGTTTGGTGTACATACGCGCACGCATCTCATCGCTATGTGCATACGTAAAGGTCTCATCTGATGGGATTTTAATATACAAGGGCGCATATTATATACAACTAGTATAAGGGAAACCCATATGAGATCGGAAATTAACCAGGTGGTTCATATCAGGGCTTTATGGGAGAGGATATGAATTCTCGATATAATCAGGTGATCTGATATCGAATTGTTAGATGTCGAGCATGCGTGCATACCCTCTGGTGGAATACGTCAAGAATACGGGCCGAGCGGAAGAAACATGTCGTTCATCGTCGAGTAATTGTTCGTGAATTCCTCTACCTAATTTCTTGAATATTTTTGATTTACGGTAAGTGGAGTGCCGCCTCTAGCAATGGGTTTCTCTATCGAGTGGTGGCGCGCTCGCGCAATGACACCGGCATAATCGTCGCGCATACGGTGTCTTCTTCGTCCGCGTCGCTCGGGTACTGCGGCAAATCCTCGATTTCGTGCTTCATTTGCTTGGCGAGAGCCTGTGCAATCCCTGCGAAATCCTGACGGACCACGGTCAGCGGCAACCCTGTGCAATCGGCCGTCATTGTGCCGTCATATGCCACGATCTGCAATTGCTCGGGCACGGCGATCCCGCGCACCGTCGCTTCCTGCATCGCGAAGGCGGCGGCAAGGTCGGCGCCGACGAACGCGTCGATGTCCGGGTATGCGTCGAACACCGCATGCACCGCGCGCCGCACGCCGTCGAGGTCGAACACCTCGCCCGACTCGGCGTACATGTGCGCGATGCCGGCCTGGGAGAGGCGCTGTTCCAGCGTCTGCACGTAGCGCACCGTGGGGAAGGTCGTGTTCGATCCGCTGAGATCGGTGAATTGCGCGCGCGGGCCGCCGACAATCGCGACGTTGCGCGCGCCGGTGCTGGCAAGCAGGTCGGCGATCAGCTCGCCGCCGTGCGCGTGGTCCGAGCTCACCTGTGCGATGTGCGCGCCGAGATTGCGGTCGAAGGCGACGATCGGACGCCCGATCGACGTCCAATAGTCGCTGTCATGCGTGGTGTGCGCGGCGACGACGAGCGCGTCGAGGCTGCGCTGGCGCAGCATCTCGACGTACTGCGCTTCGCCGTTCGCGGAGTCGACGGTCGAGCACAGCATGGTGCGCAGTGAGCGGGCGGCGAACTCGCGCTGCAGATGCGCGGTGAGCGTCGCGAAGAACGGATGCTGGATGGTGGGCACGATGACGCCGACGATGCCGGTCTTGCCGTGATAGAAATTGCGGGCGAGCTCATTGGGCACATAGTTGAGTTCGCGCATCGCCTGCTCGACCTTGTCGCGCATGTCCTGCGACACATAGCCGGTGCCGTTGATGACGAGCGAGACGCTGCTCAACGAGACTCCCGCTTTCTTTGCGACATCGCGCATGCCGACCATATGTGCCTCCTCGCTGTTGTGCTCTGGGGTCGAACCGGTTTTATTGTATGCGCAGCCGCCATGTGCGCCAACCGCCGTCCCGTGTGTGCTTGTGGGCGCGGCGCTTGGCGGCTGTTGGTGACTGGATGGTAGATGCGGGCGGTCGTTTGCGCGGCGCTTGGCGGCTGTAGGCGTCTAGTGGGTAGTCATGGTGTGCTGTTTATGCAGAGGGAGGTGGCTGTGGATGTCTAGGGGGTAGCCACGCGCAGCCGTGAAAAAGGAGACGGGTTGCAGAGAGGTGAGGGAAGGTCTGGGTAGGCGGAAGGAGAAGCTGGGTAGGCGGAAGAAGAAGGGGGAGGGGTATATCCTAGAGGTCCTGCTGTATATCGAACCGGTTCGACACGCCGAGACGAAGATGGTTGCATGGCTGTGGGAACAGTGTGATAATCGCTATCGAACCGGTTCGACACAGTAAGCGTACGGCTCACCGCGCGGAAAAGCGCACCTGTGCTGAATCGGCTCCCGGGCTACCGGGCCGTTTAGTCCCAACGGCGTGATTGATCGACCATAACCGACTCGACGAGGAGGAACTCGTGAAGAACAAAGTGCAGCTCATCACCTATGCGGACCGACTGGGCGATAGCAATCTCGCATCCCTGGCCGACATCCTGCGCACCCGTTTCGCCGGCGTGTATGAAGGCGTGCATATCCTGCCGTTCTTCACGCCGTTCGACGGCGCCGACGCCGGCTTCGACCCCATCGACCACACGAAAGTCGACCCGCGCCTCGGTGATTGGGATGACATCGCCGAGCTCTCCAAGACACACGACATCATGGTCGACGCGATCGTCAACCACATGAGCTGGCAGTCGCGCCAGTTCCAGGATGTGCTCAAGCGTGGTGAGGAGTCCGAGTATTACCCGATGTTCCTGACGATGAGCTCGGTGTTCCCGGACGGCGCGACCGAGGAGGAGCTCGCCGGAATCTACCGCCCGCGCCCGGGCCTGCCGTTCACGCACTACACCTTCGCCGGCAAGACGCGTCTGGTGTGGGTCACGTTCACGCCGCAGCAGGTGGACATCGACACCGATTCCGCCGAAGGCTGGGAATACCTGATGTCGATCTTCGACCAGATGGGCAAGTCACACGTCAAGTACATCCGCCTCGACGCCGTCGGTTACGGCGCGAAGGAGGCCGGCACGAGCTGCTTCATGACGCCCAAGACCTTCGAACTGATCTCGCGGCTGCGCGAGGAGGGCGCCAAGCGCGGACTCGAGATCCTCATCGAGGTGCACTCGTACTACAAGAAGCAGGTGGAGATCGCCGCGAAGGTGGACCGCGTCTATGACTTCGCGCTGCCCCCGCTGCTGCTGCATTCGCTGTTCACAGGCCGTGTGGACGCGCTCGCGCACTGGACCGAGATCCGCCCGAACAACGCCGTCACCGTGCTGGACACGCACGATGGCATCGGCGTCATCGACATCGGCTCCGACCAGCTCGACCGCTCGCTCAAGGGCCTCGTTCCCGACGAGGACGTCGACGCCATGGTCGAGACGATCGCGAAGAACACGCACGGCGAGTCGAAGGCCGCGACCGGCGCCGCCGCGTCGAACCTCGACCTGTACCAGGTGAACTCCACGTATTATTCCGCGCTCGGCGGCAACGACCAGCACTACATCGCCGCGCGCGCCGTGCAGTTCTTCCTGCCGGGCGTGCCGCAGGTGTACTACGTCGGCGCGCTCGCCGGCAGCAACGACATGGAGTTGCTCAAGCGCACCAATGTCGGCCGCGACATCAACCGCCACTACTACACGACCGCGGAGATCGACGCGAACCTCGAGCGCCCCGTGGTGCGCGCGCTTAACATGCTCGCGAAGTTCCGCAACGAGCTGCCCGCGTTCAACGGTGACTTCGACTACGCCGTCGACGGCGAGACGATGCGTTTCACGTGGAACGATGGGGCGACATCCGCCACCCTGAGCTTCACGCCGTCGCGGGGCATGGGCGCAGACAACACGCAGCCCGTGGTCGCGCTCACGTGGACAGACGCCGCCGGCGAGCACACGAGCGACGATCTGATTGCGAATCCGCCTGTGGCGCACATGGACTGAACGCCGCAGCATTCTGCGCGACTCCCGCCCACCGCTGCCTATGCTGGGTATTCGCCGCCGCCCTCATCATGCGCATCCGCAACGTGAAGTGATTGTCGCTTTTACTGTGCGAAGAGGTGCACGTAGTCGTCGGAACTCATGCTGCGCACGGTCGAGCGCTGGAATGCGGCGCGGTCACGGGTGATGATGAAGTCGATTGAATTGATTTCCGCCACCGCCCGGATGAGTCCGTCCTCAAAATCGGGCTCATCCGATCGCGCCGCCAGTTCGCAAGCCTCCTGACCGACTGATAGTACTACGAATAGGTCAAGAAACAGCTCGATATATTTCCGGGCGGTTTGCTCATCGATGTATTTGCGTGCAATGTAATACATGTCTTTCAGTGAGCCGGGGGTTACGAAAATGGTGAGGCTTTCTGCTCCGGCCATGTGTACAAGCGTCGCTGCCGCGCTGGAGTGCGGTCTGTCTGGCACTATGTAATCGAGCAGGACATTGGTGTCAAGCAGGATGCGGCGTGCATTAGACATGTCGGTTCCTCAGTTCCTCACGAACCTCACTGTCTGACATGGTGGCGAGTGGCGTGCCGCTCGGTACTGTTGCACGGAGCGCCTCCAGGCGCTGCATCGCCGTCTGTTTGCGTGAACGCCGTGAACTGGAGTCGTCATACACGGGAATGTCGCCAGTGCTGGCGATGTGCGCCCATAGATCGCGAATCACGCTGTTTGGCGTGGCGCCTGCTTCGCGGATACGTGCGTTCGCAATGGCCTTGGTTGTGGAATCCACACTTGCGCTGACCGTTGATGTGCCCATATGCCCTCCCCATTAGTCATGTATCTACTGTAGATAATTCTACCATTGATTATGGGTGTTGTAAGGGATGTACGAGACCATCACTCTGCCCCACACACAATGCGCGGTTAGTGGCAACGGCTGCGCGCACCGTACAGTGCGGCTATCGTTGTCTGTATGAACGATCAGTCACCACAACAGAACCCGAACGAGCCCGAGCGCCCCGCGCCGCGCCCGTTCCCGAACTCCGACTACGTGCGCCCGGGCATTGACGACCGCCCCGATCTGGACAAGGCGCTCACCGACGAGGACAAAGCCGCGGTCGCGCGCCTGGCCGTGCGCCAGAAGCCGAAGACACCGCCCGCCGCGGCCGACCAGCCGGAGGTGCAGGCCGCGGCGATGGGCGTCACCGCGCCCGTCGGTGGCGCGGATGAGCCCGTGCCGGACCTCGAGTCCGCATTCCTCGACATGCGCGACCCGATGGTGGATGCCAACGGCGACCGCCCCACGAAAACCCAGATCCTGCGCATGAAGATCGGCTTCGCGGGCACGGCGTTCTTCCTCGCGCTTGCACTCGCCGCACTCAACATCACACTTGTGCCGCAGGAGCTCGACGCGCTGAGCGGCCCGGTGGGCGGCGCCATCGGGCTCGCCTGGGTGCTCGGCGTGGGCATTGTGTGCTCATTCGTCGCCACGATCTTCTTCCTGCCGCTGTCCGACCACACGCGCACGCCGTTCGGCCGTCGCGCGCCTTGGTTCGCCGGCGGCACGATCCTCTCCGTCATCTTCGCGTTCGCCCTCAGCGCGTGCCATGCGCCGGCCGCCGTCGGCATCGTCTGGGCGATCATGCAGATCGGCATCGCCGCCACGCTGTGCTCACTGCACGCGTCGCTCGGCGAGCGCGTCCCCGACAAATTCCGCGACGCCGTGGGCCGCTGGCGCACGGTCGGCCTGCTCGCGGGCCTCGTGTGCGGCATCTGGCTCGGCGTGCTGATGGCGCATAACCCGGCCGAAGGCATGGATCTGTGCGCAATCGGCCTGCTCATTGCGGGAATCGTGGGCCTGTTGGTGATTCCGCGTGAATCGTCGACGGTCTACTCGCGCGCCAGGCCGATGACGAACGACGATCTGCTCGTGACGCTGCGCGTGCCGCACCCGACGCGCACATGGCGCATGATCTGCCTCACGCGCCTGTTCGCTTCGGCCGGCGCGGTGCTCGCGATTGCGTTCGTCTGGTTCGTCGTGCGCTATCTGCACGGCGCCGGCGAGGGTCTCGATGTGCGCGCCACGATGATCATGGTCGCGCTCATGGGCCTGCTGGCGTGCGCGATGGCGCTGCTGAGTGAAGGCGTCACCGACCTGATCCGCTCGTCGACAGACAACGACCAGCTCGTGCTCATGGTGGGTGTTGTGCTGTCGATTGTCGCGGCGGTTGTGCCGCTCGTCAGCTATACGGCCGCCGGCCTGTATGTGTTCGCGGGTGTCGGCGGGTTCGCCGTGCACATGGTCGACGATGCGCTGCAGGCGCTCGCCGTCTCCTCGGTGCCGCAGCTTGACCGCACGGCTGGCTACCTGGCCGTGTTCAACTCGAGCGCGACGCTCGGGCGTCTGCTCGGCGTTGCAGCCGGCGGATTCGTCTTCGCCTATGCGACCACGTTCTCGAGCGTCTTCCTGTGGGCGGCGGTCGCGTTCGCGCTCGCCGGGGTGTGCGCAGCCGTGGCGATCGCCTCGTCGCGCCGCCGTTGAGTGGCAAGGCGGCATTCACTTTGCCAGCACGATGACCAAATTCGGCACAGTCGAGATGAGCAAAGTGAATGCCGTTTTGCCACTCAGCGTTTGCTGCGGTTGAGGACATTAGGGAGTGCGCATCGGCAGCGTGTATGTGGCGGAAAACAGATCGTGGTCATAGCTGATGATGACTGAGCCGCCAATGCGTTCAATCTGTTGTTGATGTCGTGCGAGCCCGGAGGAGAGTCCATATTGGTGCGATGGCTCGGGCGCCGTGTTTTTGGGTGTATCGGTGATGCGGAATACGGTGTTGCCGCCGGCGGCGTACAGCGAGATTATATAGGGGTACTTGGGATTCGCATACTTGAGCATGTTCGCCGTGGTTTCCTTGAGGATGCTGCATAACAGCTCTTTGGCGGCGGGGCTCAAGCGGAGGGACGTCGTATTGGTGAGAAGTTCCCCGTCAAACCCGGCTTGTGCAAGCTGATGTTCCATGTGCTCCACAGCCGTGGCGATATCGTCGCTCACTGGCACCGGCATACGGCCTTCCCCGTCCTCCAATGTACCGATGATGCTATGGGTATCTGTTAGCGCTTGTGTGAGTTCGTCGTGCAGTTGCGCGTCGTCGGTTACGTCACTGTCCATGAGCAGCAGGGCGCGCGTGATGCCATTCGCCACATTGTCGTGCAACAGCCGCGCGACGCGTAATCGCTCCATATCCTTGGCGTGCTGCGTTTCAGCCTGTCGTCTCAGTTGGATTTGCCTGAACATCGTGCCGACGGCAACCGCGCCCAGCACGAGCATGGTCGCGCCGGCCAGCTGCCAGCCGTCCAATGGGCGCACATAGTCTGCGCGATAGGGATTGTAGATGATGGCGATCAGCACCAACGGTGCGGCGATCAGCGCATCATAGGGGCCGATTGCACCCAGTGTGGCGATGAGCAACATCATGAGCGCACTGCTCGCTGGGGGTGTGGGAAACGGCAAGTATGCGGAAGCCATGATGAGGCATAGGGCTGTCCATATGCCCTGCTGCGGGTACTTGGGCATACTGAGGAAGGCGATCAACACGGCTATCATCAACGCGTCCGCATACCAAGACATGAACATCGTACAGGCTTGGACGAGATACAGCGTGAAGCTGACGCATGCGATGAGCAAGATCCATGGGTGGCGGATGCGAAGTGCGGTCGTCAGATAAGATGCATGGTTTGGCATGCCTGTATGGCCTCGTTTCGCGTGGTGACGCCAAGTTTTGGCAACGCATGGTGAATATGTGAGAACACTGTGCCTGTCGAGATGCCGAGTTGGCGGGCAATGTCTTCAGTCGATTTGTGCTTGGCGTACAGACTGATGATTTCCAATTCGCGAGAGGTCAGCGAACGGCAATCATTGGCTGTGGAGCATCGAAGATGCGCATTGTGGGCGCTTGTAAAAGATGAGTCGCAGCCCTTGCCTTGTGCCGCATTCTCGATGGCCTGCGTCAACATGGTGGTATCGGAGAGCGTGCGTTTCTCGAGGAGCCCCTGCAGTCCAGCATCGATGCAGTCGTCCCGATAATAGCTGGCGGGGTAGGCCGTGATCCCGATGATGCCGGTGGCGCCGTCATGTTTGCGTATCCGGCGGCCCAGATTGGCTCCTGACTCTTCGTTGAGCGCCATGTCCATGAGGATGACGCGTGCGCGATGATCGGGTTGGTCGTACAGGCAATGCTCCAGTACATGCTGCGCGCAATCCACAGTCCATATCACTCGGAATGTGGGCGAAGCGTGTTCGATCATCAGCGCCAGCATTCTCAGCGAGCATGGGTCGTTGTCCACGATGCCGACGTGGATGACGTTGCCGTCCTTGGTTTTCCCTCTCATGTATTCATCGTATACCAGTGCGCCGGTGTTTTGGCTTTGTATCCAGATTATCTGGATAGAAGATTGTGACAAAAAGTCAACCTTCCTATGTTTGATCACCAGCAACTACATCCAAGGTGGATGTGAGAAGCCTTTTCTCTCGAAATCCAACGGCTATGGCCGTGTGGTGTCTGCGTATTTGCACATATCAATAGAAGATTGGAGAAAACAATGAAGAAGCTGGTGAGCGCTCTGCTATCCACAGCAGCCGTCGGGCTCCTAACTTTTGGGACTTTTGCTTCAGCGAGTGCTGGAGAACTGCGACTCTGGGAACATGACAACTACAACGGGTTCTATACCACGTACGGTAGCTGCGATGTGGATTTTCCGGATAACATCTATGATTCGGGGAAACAGAATCTCGTCGATTACGTGACGATTTGGAATAATACGGTGTTTGCCGGAGATAAGGCAATCGCCAAAATCAAGAAGGATGTCGGAAAGCCCACATTCGATGCTAAGAATGCTGCCGATCACGCGACCTGCTTTGGCTAACCGTTTTTGATTATTCTGATGATGCGCATTTCTATAGCTGAGAGTGGCGGTCATTGTGATGTATTCATATAATCACGATGACCGTCCTCTTGGCATCACTGTCGGAGATATAGGGGACTGATATGAGAGTATCGAACTACTGCAAGAATTTGACAATCAGTTGTACTGTTGTATTGACGATAATACTGAGCGTAAGTGCCTGCGGAGGCCATCCTAATGCTGCGGATGTACCGGATACAGTGACTTCTGCGATTGTGGATTTATCTTCTGTTGATATGGAAATTATGCAAGCGCAGGAGATTCTAAAGCGTCAATGTATGCGTACAAAAGGTTTTGATGTACCAATCGATTACACGGTGATTACTGTGCCGCAGAGTTATGTGGATGTTGGGGGAGTATTCCGTAGCAGGGAGGAAGCCGAAACCGTTGGTTACAGTACACAAACGGCGGATCTGCAAGGGCGCAGCGTTGCACTGGATTCCTACGTGGATGCTTTGAGCGACTCGGAGAGAAATCGGTATGAGCAGGAGGAGGGAGACTTGGACACGGGTGGTTGCGCCGCTCAAGCTTATACGGTGTTGCTTGAATCCCCCGAAAATACTCGGGCGGTTTTCGATACGTTTGATGATGTCATTCGCGAGCAGTCCTTCTCGGCTATCGAAGATGCAGATGTGCAATCCGCCGTCATGGATGAATATGTGCCATGCATGAAGAAGGCGGGTTACAACGTTCGTGGGCTTCGCGGCGGCGAGCTCGCCGGGAAGAAGTTCGGGCGCTATCGCAAATGGAATGAGCCTCCGAACGACGAAGAGAAAGCGATGGCGGTGCAGGATTACCAGTGCCAAGCCGACGCGAATCTCATGCAACGTATCAACAACGCCTTGGAGCGCAATGCCGGCACATGGATGGTGGCGAACGAGGCCATGCTGTTGGAACGCCATGAGAAACTGCAGCAGGCCCGTGAGCGTGCGAACCAGGTGATCTCCGGCAAGCTCTCCTACGAGGTGCGTGACTGACATGCACAAGCGACGCCCATGGCTGCGGGGGTTCGGCATGATGCTGCTCGCCGTATTGCTTGTGGCCACGCTCATCGTGGGTGTCGTCGCCACCACGGTGGGCATACAGGCCTCGCATGAACAGCCAGAGCCCCCGGTCACACTCACCACCACCATCCGCGCGCGCACGTTGTCCGATGATGTCGGAGGACAGCTCATGGCCTTTCCCCATGCCACAGTCTCCGTTCCTGCCGAAGGCACGGTGACGCGCACCGGCATTGCAGTGGGTGTCAGCCTCGACGAAGGGAGCGTGGTGGGTGTTGTGAACGAACGGCCAATCCTGCTCATGCAAGGCGCGGTGCCGATGTGGCGCACGCTCGCGCCGGGCATGCATGGAGAAGATGTCCGGCAGTTGCAAGCATCCTTGGCGCGGCTTGGCTATGCCATCTACGACGACAGCGGCTCATACGGTGATTCCACAGCGCTCGCCATGAACCAATACCTGACCGCATTGGGCTATGAAGCGGTGAACGCCTCGAATGAGCCAGTGAAAGCCGACGATTGGAAACAGACCGCCGTACCGAAACAGCAACTTGTGTTCGCGCCTGCCACACCCGTACAGGCGGCGACCACATGTGGGGTCGCCGGGCAATCCGTTGCCGGTGATCTATGCATATTGGAAACCATGGAACGCGAGTACGCCATCGCATTTTCCGCTGCCGATGTCCCCGATGCCGGTGCACTTGAAGGGGCGCGGCTGTCCATACCGATTTCCGGCGAGACGGTGCACGGCACAGTGGGCAAACCGTATGACCGGCCACGTCAACCTGGGGTGAAGGCAGATGATTCCGCGAAGTCGGGTCAAACGGAAGGCGCCGCAAACAGTACGGGCAGTGAAGACAATCGTATCTATCTGCATGTGGACAACATCGACGCGGCGAAATTGCAGGCGGCATCTGCCGCCATAGGTGCGGGGAATATACGCGGTACGGCAACGCGCACGCAAGGCGCCACCGACGCGCCGACCGTCGAGTCGATCGCATTGCACACAGATGGCACGAAAACGTGGGTGCTCACGAATGATGGCCGGCACGTGGACGTGGAAACCGGACTATGCGTGCAGGGCATCTGTGAGATCAGCGGAAACAGTCTTGCCGATGGAACGGTGGTCGTGTTGCCGGTGCCAGGTGGCGGTACCGAAGGCAAAGGAACGGGCGATGAGTGAGTCGGATGCAAATCCCCCGGCGCCCCCCGTGCTGGCGCAGCTCCGGGGAGTCACCAGAACATTTGGTTCAACCTGCGCGTTGCGAGACGCCTCGTTCACTGTGCGTGCCGGTGATTCCATTGCCATCACCGGCGCGTCTGGGTCGGGAAAATCCACACTGCTCTCCATCATGGGGCTGCTCGACACCCCGACGGACGGATCGTACATGCTGTGCGGGGAAGATGTCTCCCGAAGCTCGGCGTCGCACCGCAGCAAGTTGCGCCGCGAATGCATAGGGTTCGTCTTCCAGTCATTCCATTTGATCGAGCATCTCACGGTCGAAGAGAACGTGTTGTACGGGCTGTCGATCCGCAGGCGATTCGGCTGCGACGCGCAACAGCTTGCTCGGCGCGCGCTCGGCACCGTCGGATTGCAGGGCAAGGCGCAGAGCAGGACCGCCGATCTTTCGGGCGGGGAACGGCAGCGCGTGGCGATCGCGCGCGCCGTCGCCGCTCCACCGAAACTCCTGCTGTGTGACGAGCCGACGGGGAACCTCGATTCACGCAATTCGGCACTCGTCATCGAGCTGCTATGCGGCTTGGTGAGCGACTCCTCTGCATTGGTGATTGTGACGCATGACAGTGACGTGGCGGATGCATGCACGCGGCAGCTGCATGTGGTCGATGGTGTGGTGGCTGAAGACGGGGGAGGCGCACGATGAAAGGGCCGGTGAGCAGGGCGGCCGTGGCACTCATACGGCGTTGGCGCAGAAACATGTTCTCACTGTGTGCCGTGCTGTTCTGCGCGGTGACGTTCGTGGCGTTGCAGGGCATCACGCTCGGCACTGGCGAACGCACTGCACAACGGTTCGTGGCCATGCAGACCGGGGCGGTCATCGCCACATTGCCTGCGTCGAGTTGGAGCAGCAATGAGGCGGAACTGCTCGCACGGCTGGAGGGCATGCCGCATGTTGAACATGCGGGCACGCTCGTCATGGGTGAGGCGGCCGGCAGTGGTGTGGATGTGAGCGGCTGGGGTTCGACCCTTCGCGTGAATGTGGCCATTGGCACCATGGATGGATTGGCGGCGCGCGGTGCGAGCGTGCAATCGGGATTGCCGTTCGCGGATACGGATACGAATACCGTGTTGCTTGGCGAACGGGTCGCCTCCGAACTGGGTATTGGCGGTGCGCAGGCCGGTCATGAAATTACGATGGGCGATGCGAGGATGCGCGTGGCCGGCATCCTCGAAGATGCACCGCATCAGTCGGCGCTCGCCACAAGCATCGTGATCACGCCGGCGGCCGCACGGCAATTGGGCATGCTGCCCACCGTGCGCACCGTGCACATCGGCGTGACGCAAGGCACGGCAAGCCGGGTCGCGCGATATTTGCCCATGGCGCTCGCGCCTGCCGACCCGCAATCCGTCTCGCTCAAATTGCCTGCGGACCCGCGTTCGTTGCGCGCCAGTCTGATGGCTGACGCCGAACAGACCACGCTGATCATCACCGTCGTCATGGTGGTCGTGAGCATATTCACCGTGGTGAACACGATGCAGATCGCCATCGCCGAGCGCCGCCGCGAAATAGGCATCAGTCTCGCCTTGGGCATGCCTGCGTGGCATGTTTCCTTGCAATTTCTGCTGGAGGCGATGTTGCTTGGGCTCTGCGGCGGGTTTGCCGGCATGGCGGTGGGGTCGCTTATGGCAGCGGCGCTTGCGATGGGCATGGGATGGCCGTTCATGCTGCCGTGGACCGTTTTGCTTGTGCCTGTGGCCGGAGCCGTGGTGGGCGCGGTCGGTGGCGTTGTCCCAGCGGTCCAGGCCACGCATGTCGACCCCGCAGAATTATTGCGCAGCACATGATGGGTCGGTTCGACAGAATGCCATAAAAATGGGTAATACAGGGTTTCTTGTTTAGGCAAAAAGAGCGTAATGCCGCATATTGTCTTGGATGGCAATTCCTGAAATCTCACTATATGGACATCATGCCGGTTTGGTCGTAAGGGCGGGAGTAGGTTCTACCCCAACACGGCGCAGACCGAGGTTCGCGCCGCGCAACCATGCAACAAGGCATACGGAAAGGAGGCTCGCGATGGGTGAGACCATGGTCGCACGACTGCAGATCGTACGAATTATTATCTCGCCATCGGCGAGCTGATTCGTATGCCTGGATCCAGCCCCGCCGATGGTGGCGGGGCCGGTCGTGAAACACCCAAGCCCTGCCATAGCGCGGGGCTTTTTGCGTTTGTGCCCCAGCAGCATGAATGCGGACGTATCAACAGGAGGTTTTTCATGGCCGCAGTCGAAACAGAGGCGGCATCCGCCGCAGCCACTCTCGCCCGGCCGGCGTCGCGCGCAGCACGCTCGTCGGTGGGCACGATCATCGCCGCATCCATGGTGGGCACGACGATTGAGTTCTACGATTTCTACGCGTACGGCACCGCCGCGGCGAACTATTTCCCGCACGTGTTCTTCTCCGACACCACGAACCCGACCGTCGCGCTGTTGCTCTCGCTCGTCACGTTCGCCGTCGCGTTCCTCGCGCGGCCGGTCGGTTCGCTCATCTTCGGGCATTTTGGCGATTCGATCGGGCGCAAGGCGACGCTCGTCGTCTCACTCATGACGATGGGCGTGGCGACGTTCCTCATCGGTTGTCTGCCGGGCTATGACGCGTGGGGCGTGTGGGCCGTGCTCGCGCTGTGCGTGTGCCGCTTCGTGCAGGGCATCGGCCTCGGCGGCGAATGGTCGGGCGCGGCGCTCGTCGCGACCGAAAACGCGCCGGCGGACAAGCGCGCGCTGTACGGTTCGTTCCCGGAGCTGGGCGCGCCAATCGGATTCTTCCTGTGCAACGGCACATATGTGGTGCTCGAGATGTTCAACGACGACGCGGCGATGCTCGCGTGGGGGTGGCGCGTGCCGTTCCTGCTGTCGTCGCTGCTCGTGGTCGTCGGTCTGCTTGTGCGTGTGCACATGGAAGAGACGCCCGCGTTCCGGGCCGCGCAGCAGAGCCAGCGCGTCGTCAAGGCGCCGGCCGTTGAGGTGTTCCGCACGAGCTGGCGGCAGGTGCTGCAGGCCACGTTCCTCGTCGCTGTCACGTACACGCTGTTCTACACGCTCGCCACATGGTCGCTCGCGTGGGCCACGAAAAGCGACGCACAGGGCGGCGGCGGACTCGGTTTCTCCACCAAGGAATACATGACGATGCTCATGGTCTCCGTATGCGTGTTCGCGGTGTTCATCGTGCTCTCGTGCGTCTTCGCGGACCGGCTGGGGCGCCGCCGCGTGATTATCGGTTCGTCGGTCGCGCTGCTCGTCTTCGCCGCCCTGTTCCCGCTGCTGATGAACCGCAATGTCGTCGGCGTGCACAACACCGCCGCCGCGATGCTGTTCCTATGCCTCGGCTTCGCGCTCATGGGCATCGCGTTCGGGCCAATCGGGGCGCTGCTGCCGGAACTGTTCAGCGTCAACGTGCGCTACACCGGCTCCGGCATCGGCTACAACCTTGCGGCGATCGTCGGCGCGGCGTTCGTCCCGTCGGTAGCCACCTGGCTCTCGTCGCATTGGGGCGTCGGTTCGGTCGGCCTGTATCTGGGCGTCATGGCGTTGTGCTGCCTTGTGGCGATCCTGACATGCCATGAAACCAAAGATGTGGATTACATGCAGTGATCCTGAACTACGTGCACTGTTCGCGGCGTTGAGAAAGGAGGTTGTGGCGGCTGCGCGGCCGCGCAGAGAGTGTCCACAATGTGGGCCGATTGTCTTGCTGATTTCAGACAGACGACAGCGGATATGCGCCATTTTCCAAAAGAATCCGTGTATATCCCAAAACGAAGCGTCAATGGTATCCAAAAGATGGACTTGAAGCGGAAGCACCTGCGGATTTCAGTAATATGAGGATTCAGTTTTGGAGACAAAAACTCCAACACGGTGGGAAACTTGCGTACACGGATTGCCGCCCCAAACCATGGTGCGTGCGGTCCATGTAACAGACACACAACAACACAAGCATCGCGGCAGGCTAAGATGCCCGCGCTGCAGACAACAAAGGAGTGCCAATTATGGCAGCACAGATCTGGTACGAAGACGACGGCGATCTCTCGGTTCTCGACGGCAAGAAGGTCGCGATCATCGGTTACGGCTCGCAGGGCCACGCGCATGCGCTCAACCTGCGTGACTCCGGTGTGGACGTCGTCGTCGGCCTGCGTCCGAACTCGAAGTCCGTGGAATTCGCCAAGGAGCAGGGTCTGGAAGTCAAGAGCGTCCCGGAAGCCGCTGCCGAAGCAGATGTGATCATGATCCTGGCTCCTGACCAGTATCAGAAGGGCATCTGGGAGAACGACATCGAGCCGAACATCAAGGAAGGCGCCGCTCTGGCCTTCGCGCACGGCTTCAACATCCACTACGGCTACATCAAGCCGTCCGAGGACCACCCGGTCTTCATGGTCGCCCCGAAGGGCCCGGGCCACATTGTCCGCCGCGAGTATGCGGCCGGCCGCGGCGTCCCGGTCGTGACCGCCGTTGAGCAGGATCCGCGTGGCGACGGCTGGGATCTGGCCCTCGCGTACGCCAAGGCCATCGGTGCCCTGCGCGCCGGCGCCATCAAGACCACCTTCAAGGAAGAGACCGAGACCGATCTCTTCGGTGAGCAGAACGTGCTCCTCGGTGGCGTCAACAAGCTCGTCGAGATGGGCTTCGAGGTCCTCACCGACGCCGGCTACCAGCCGGAGATCGCCTACTTCGAGGTCTGCCACGAGCTCAAGATGATCGTGGACCTGATGAACGAAGGCGGCCTGAACAAGGATCGTTGGAGCTGCTCCGACACCGCCCAGTATGGCGATTACGTCAACACCGTGATCGACGAGCACGCCCGCGAGCGCATGCAGTACCACCTGCAGCGCATCCAGGACGGCTCCTTCGCCCAGGAGTTCATGGACGACCAGGCCGCTGGCGCCCCGAAGTTCAAGCAGCTTCAGGAAGAGTACTCGAACGTCCGCATCGAGGAAGTCGGCCCGAAGCTCCGTGCGATGTTCTCCTGGAACAACGAAGCCGCGAAGGACGCCGACGAGGCCAACTCCTTCACCGGCAAGATCGCCCGCGCCCAGGTCCAGGACGCTGAGTGATTGTGGCCCGGACCCAACCGGCCGGGTAGCCTGACCTAGGTTTCAAGGTGGGGTGCACAACAACCGTTGTGCACCCCACCTTTGTGTTACGGGTAGTGCTCTTTTCGTTACGGGTAGTGCTTTTCCAGGAATCTTCTCCCCATAAACCGCTATTTTCCAACGATTCTACTTGGCGCTTGCCAGCAGAAGCACTACCCGTAGCGAAGAGGGCACTACCCGTAACAACAGAAAGGGACGTATTTCGAAAGGATTGGGCGAGATTGTCATCGGAATCGGCGATATTGCTCGATATCTGGTGTATCGCAGTGTGAGGAGCACCTCGCCGGTGATGGATACTCAATGAACTATAACAAGTATAACGGCGCCCTGTTTTGGCAAGTGCCACAGAAGCTGCTACATTGGTGCTCCATGTGTGGAAGAGCCATGATGGCGAAGGTTGCAGCGGATATTCCCTGCGCGCGTTGATGCGCATCCTCTGCCTTCCATGATCCGGTGATCCGGACGAACAAATCAACAAACCATTTGCGGCGCAGCCGGTCGGCTGACGTCTGCCGTGGCATGCCATCACATCGTTTTCTTATGCAGCGTCCGTAATCTCGGACGTCGCCCGCATGCGCGCAGACGGCCGCTTCACTGAGAAAGTGAGCCATCATGACACACCATCCCCACTTGCAGTCTTGGCACATGCGCGTCGCGCTGTTGCTCACCGGACAAGCGCTCTCGCTCGTCGGGTCGAGCATCGTGCAGTACGCGGTTTTCTGGTATCTCGTCATGCAGACCGACTCGGGCGTCACGATGACGGTCGCGATGCTTTGCGCATGCGTGCCGCAGGCCGTCGTCTCGCTGTTCGGCGGCGCATGGGCGGACCGCTGGAACAAAAAGACGCTCATCATGCTGCCCGACGCACTCATCGCCGCGGTCACCATTGTGCTGTCTGTCTCGATCGCGCGCGGTGCCGCCGGACTCGCGCTGTTCTTCGTCGTCCTGGCGATTCGCTCGGCCGGCGCGGGCGTGCAGACGCCGGCCGTGCAGTCGTTCATTCCGCAGATCACGCCGGAGGAGAAGCTGCTGCGGGTGAATTCAATCAACGGCACGATCCAGTCGGTCAATATGATTGCCGCGCCCGCGATCGCCGCCGTGCTCATCAACATCATGCCGCTGTGGGCGATTTTGTACGTCGATGTGACGACGGCAGTGGTGGGCATCGCGTTCGTCGCGCTGATCCGCGTGGCGCGCGGAGGCGAATCGGGCGCCGCTCCCGCCATCTCCGTGTTCGCCGACATGCGCACCGGGCTGCGGTATGCGTGGCGTTACCCGCGCATCCGCAGTGTGCTCATCGCGTATGCGTTCGTCTGCTTCATCAACATCGCGCCGATGAACCTCACGTTGATTTTGATGAACCGCGGATTCGGCGGCCAGCAGCTCGACCTCGGCTTCACCGTGCTGTCGACCACGGCAGACAAGCTCGCGGCGAACGAGATGGCGTGGAGCATCGGCATGGTCGTCGGCGGCGCGCTGCTCGCCGCGTTCGGCGCGCGCGTCTTCCGCAACAACATGGTGCTGCTCGCGTGTGCGTTCATCGGCATGGGCGTGTGCACCGCCGGGCTCGGGCTTTCGCCGACGCTGCTCGTGTATCTGTGCATCGATTTTCTTGTGGGATTGTGCACATCGCTCGGTTCGTCGCCGACGTTCACGCTGCTGCAGCAGGAGAGCACGCCCGGCATGCGCGGGCGTGTGTTCGGTCTGCTCACCACATTCTCCGGTTTCGGCACGCCTCTCGGCATGCTCGTGTTCGGTCCGCTCGCCGATGTGATCGATGTGCGCGTGATCTTTGTGGTGGGCGGTGTGCTGACAATCCCATTCGGCGTGTGGTTGCTGCGGGTCGACAGGCGGTGGGCGCGCAAAGCGAAATAGCCGTCTCGGCTACCGCCCTTCGTTTTTGTTATGGGTAGCGCCTCTGTTGTTACGGGTAGTGCATATTTATCGAAAAACAATATAATATGCCCCGTGTTGCACTACCCGTAGCAGAGAAAGGACTACCCGTAGCGGAAGAGTCGCTACCCGACGTACGGCAGCGCCGGCAGTTCGGCGCCGTTGAACAGCGGCGCCGGGCCCCAGCTCTTCCACGCATACCGCACGGCGGTGGGGGAGTCGACGTGCGGCGCCTCGACGCGCACGGTCACACGCTCGCCGTCGCCGGGCAGGATCCGCGCACCCGCATCCGCATACACGCCATCCGCGCCGGCGATCTCGAACCCGGACTCTCCAACTGCGCGCGCGCCGGTCGCGCCGGCCGCCGCGCGCATGGTGTCGGGCGTCGTGCCGCGCCAGTGCAGCCCTTGCGCGTTGGTGAACGTCACGTCGAGCGCGCCGGGCGCCGGCGTCACGCCCGCCACGCGCGGGCTCTCCGCCTCGACATCCGCGCGCCCGTACACCCCGCGCAACGCCATGTCCGCGATGCGTGTGCCGACGGTCGTCTTGTCGAGCGGGTGGATGTTGTCGAACTCGCCGCAGTCCATCGTGCACACGAGCAGCACGTCGTCGAGCGTCTCGCTCGCGTCGAGCTGCGCCGCGCGGATGACGGGCCAGTGCCGCGGGTCCTCGCCACGCGCGGCCACCTGCCCGTCGATCCACTGCGGCAGCTGCACCACGATGAACGGCAGCGCACCTGCCCTGGCGTCGGCTTGATACCCGACTGCCGGCTCCTCGTACCCGGCCAGATTCCACAACGTGCGCCATTCCTCGATGAGCAGGCCGAGCAGCTCGCGGTACGATTCGCACTGCGCCTCATCTTCCTCGCCTTGGTACCAGAGGAATCCGCGCAGTGTGTACGGTGCCACGCGGCGCACCATCGCCTCGTACGGCGCGCTCACGCGGCGCTCGGAGAACGGCGTGACCGGCGGCGGCCACGGGCATGGGCCGATTTCCGCGTCGATCTGCGGCTGGGTGATGCCGGGGTGAGCCTCTTTCATCGCCGCCACGTTGTTGTTCCACCGGTCGAATACCGTCTGCCACTCGTCCGCCTCGGCGCGCATCTGCTCCTCGGTCTTGCCGGCGATCGCCGCCTCGTACCGCTCCACGTACGGGCGGCCGGCGTCGGAGCCGATCAGGGTGGCACGGCTCATCCAGCTGGTGATCGACGTGCCGCCGATGTAACAGTCGATGATGCCGACGGCCACATCCGCGCCGAGCTGCGCGCGCAAACGGGCGCCGAAATAGTAGGCGACCGCCGACATGCCGGCCACTTGTGGCGCAATCGCGGTCTGCCAGCCGGACGCTGCCTCAGCCGATTCATCGATGCGCCCGGCCTTGGGTGTGTTGTAGAAGCGCAGCAGCGGGTCGTCGGCCGTGGCGATCGCCTCGTCGCCGTGTTCGCTCGTGTGCAGTTCGAGCTCCATGTTGCTTTGGCCGCCGGCAAGCCAGACCTCGCCGATCATCACATCCGCGAACTCCAGCCGGTTTGTTTCATGTGAAACACGCAGCGTATAGGGGCCGCTTGCCGGCAGCGCGGGCAGGATCGCGAGCCACGGGGCCTCGGTCTCATGCTCTCCGTACGCCTGCGCCACGGCCATCGTCTGCGCGACGGTCACACCTTGGTCATCCATCAGATCGACCACCACGCGCCCGCCGGCCGGCGCCGTGCCGAACACGGCGACCGGCGTCTCGCGCTGCAGCACCATATGGTCGCTGAACACGGCGGCCACGCGCAGCGAGCCGTTGCGGGTGCGGTCCGCCGCGCCGCTCGTGCACTCCCCGCCGTCGGCGACCCCGCTCGCCCCCGGTGCGATTCCCGTCACTGTGACCATGCTGTTGCTCCTCCGCTCATTCATCCAATAATTCCAACGCTTACGCGCGCGTCACCGTTCCCACAGCTCCGCGCCGAACGACTCGAGGTACGCGCACAGTTCGCGCGCCATCTCCTCGTCCTCGGCGATACGCGGGTGCCCGGGCGTGCCAGTGCCCGCACGTGAATACGCGAAATGCGTGACCTGCGGGTCGTTGCACTCCGCCACCACTTCGTCGATCGCGCGGTCCCAATTCGCGTCATGCTCAAGCACCGTCGTGGTGCATACGATGTGCGCGTCGGGGTATTGCGCGCGCAGGGCGTGGATGAAGTCGGCGTACCGCGCGCGCCAATGCACCGCGGTCTCGCCCGTATAGTCGCGTGCCATGAAGTCGTCGGGGTGCGAATCGTTCTGCCCGAGCGCGATGACGACGACGTGCGGGTCGTAGTCGTGGAAATCCCACATGATCGGCTCGCTGATTGCGGGATTGTACGCCGTGCGGTTCCAGATACTCTCCATGCCGATGTAGTCAGGCGCGTTGAACCAGCCGATGCCGTCGAGCAGCGGCGCGCCGCCCTGCGCGATGATGCGCAGGTCCGCGCCGAGCTTGCGGGCGGCGATCGCTCCGTATGAATACCACGAGTTGCTGTAGCCCGACAGGTCCACGTCCGGGTCGGCCTTGCCCGTGTACAGCACGGCCTCGTTGCGCTCGCCGCAGCTCACTGAATCGCCGTAGATCTCGATGCGGCGCTCGCTCGGCGCCTGCGCGGGTGCGCTGACGCGCGCGTCGCCATCCACAAGCACGCCGGCGAATTCCAGATAGTGCATGCCGCCGTCCTGGCGTTTGAAGACCACGGCCTCGTGCTCGATCGTCGGCAGATGGTCCGCGATCGTGAGTGTGAGCATGCCGGTTTCGGGGTCCTCGGCGCAGTTCGCGGGCATGTCCGGCTCGGCGGGGCTGGGGATGCGCACGCTGTACTGGGTGTTGTCAATGATCACACCAAGGCGGATATCGCCGTAATTCCAATGGTTGCGCAGGCGCACGGCGAGCGTGCGGCCGGTGAATCGGAAGCGGGCCTGCGTGTACGGGTAGACCCACAGCTGGCCGCCGTCTGCGGTGGCTGTGATGCGGCCTTGCGTGCGCAATGACTCGTCTGAGGCGGAGATGAACTGCATGACACTCCTTTGTGTGTGGCTGTGCGTGCGGGTTTCGCGCGCGCTGGGCACTGTCGATTATCGGCGATAACCGTACGTGTGTCCACCGGTATCGATGATAGCGAAGCCGTTGAGCGCGACATGCTGAAGCGCTACAGTATTTGGGGGATTTGGGGTTTGTTGATAATCTATTCAACAAGAACGGCGAGCGCGGTGCTGCGCGCGCATAGGCGCCAACGAGAAAGGAATCAGCAATGACGATGACCTTCCCCAAGGGGTTCATGTTCGGCACGGCCACCGCGGCGTATCAGATCGAAGGCGCGGTTGCCGAAGGCGGCCGTACGCCGTCGATCTGGGACACGTTCTCGCAGACCGGCCACACGCTGAACGGCGACACCGGCGATGTGGCCGATGATTTCTACCACCGTTGGGAAGACGACCTCAAGCTGCTGCGCGACCTGGGGGTGAACGCTTACCGCTTCTCGATCGGCATCCCGCGCGTCATCCCCACGCCGGACGGCAAGCCGAACCAGAAAGGCCTCGATTTCTACAGCAGGATCGTCGACCGCCTGCTCGAATACGGCATCGCGCCTATCGTGACGCTCTACCACTGGGACCTGCCGCAATACATGGCGTCTGAAGACGGCCGTGAGGGCGGCTGGCTCGAGCGCGAAACGGCGTACAAAATCGCCGATTACGCCGGCATTGTGGCCAAGTGTCTGGGCGACCGCGTGCATACGTACACGACGCTCAACGAGCCGTGGTGCGCCACGTACCTGAGCTACGGCGGCACCGAGCAGGCTCCCGGCCTGGGCGCCGGCCCGCTCGCGTTCCGCACCGTGCACCACATCAACCTCGCGCATGGCCTCATGTGCCAGGCCGTGCGCGCCGAGGCGGGCGGCAAGCCAGAGCTTTCGGTCACGTGCAATCTGCAGGTCTGCCGCGGTGACGCGGACGCCGTGCACCGCCTCGACCTGATTGCGAACCGCGCGTTCCTCGACCCGATGCTGCGCGGGCGCTACCCGCAGGAGCTCTTCGCGATCACGAAGGGCATCTGCGACTGGGACTTCATCCGCGACGGCGACCTCGCGCTGATCAACCAGCCGATCGACGTGCTCGGCCTCAACTACTACTCGACGAACCTCGTCAAGATGAGCGACCGGCCGCAGTTCCCGCAGAGCACCGAGGCGTCTACGGCGCCCGGCGCGAGCGACATCGACTGGCTGGCGACGGCCGGCCCGCACACCGAGATGGGCTGGAACATCGACCCGGATGCGCTGTACGAGACGCTTGTGCGGCTCAACGACAACTACCCGGGCATGCCGCTTGTGGTGACCGAAAACGGCATGGCGTGCCCCGACGAAGTGGAAGTGGGACCTGATGGCGTGAAGATGGTCCACGACAACGACCGCATCGACTATCTGCGCCGACACCTTGAGGCAGTGTACCGCGCGATCGAGGAGGGCACCGATGTGCGTGGATACTTCGCGTGGTCGTTGATGGACAACTTCGAGTGGGCCTTCGGCTACAGCAAGCGCTTCGGCCTGACCTATGTGGACTACGAGTCGCAGGAGCGCATCAAGAAAGACAGCTTCGAGTGGTACCGCCGCTTCATCGCCGACCATAGCGCGCGCTGAGGCGCCCGCAGCACTCAAGCGGCTGGTTCCGGTTGTTCGCCGGAACCAGCCGCTTTTGCGTCTGAGGCATCTTTATGGTCCTAATCTATATATGGAGCGGACGGGTGCGCTGTACATCGGCGGCACATTGAGACACGCCGAATGCGTGAAGCGCTTAATACTTTTTTGGCTACAACGTGAAGGTGGAGTTGACGGCAAGGGAAGGCGGTCGATGCGGTGTTTGCAAGCGATAATTGTTGAAAATATTGGGAAAATGGTTGTATTGATGACAACGCTTGCATAGCATTTGAGCTGTGCTGACCACGCGTAGACACGACGGAACTACTTAAGCGCTTGACAAGCTGTAAGAAGTCGGATATATTGATTCCATCGTTCATCTCAGGCAGGCAGAGAAGCCCAGAGGTGATCACAGCTCACAGTTGAGCGGGGATTCGGCGACGAAGCCCGGAAGATAAGGAAGGACAACAGAATGAACGTCAAGAAGATTGCGGCGGCCGGCATTGCGGCGGCGTGTCTGATCAGCGTGGCGGCGTGCGGCGGCAACGGCTCCGCGGACTCCAACAACAAGTCCGGCGTCACGTACCCGGAGATCAAGCTCGGCGAGACCGGCAAGGACCTCAAGGCCGAGATCACGTTCTTCAACGGCCGTACCGACATGGGTCTCGCCACCTACCCGGGCAAGAACTGGGAGTCCTACATGAAGGACTTCAACGAGATGTACCCGGGCATCAAGGTCAAGGTGCAGACCGATTCGAACTACGCCGATTCCGCGCTCACCCGCCTGCAGGCGAACAATGATTCGTGGGATGTCATGATGATCCCGGCGGTCGACCGTTCCGAGTTCTCGAACTACTTCGTCTCCTACGGTGCCACCGAAGACATGGACAAGGAGATCAAGCTCGCCAACGAGAAGGCATACGATGGCCAGACCTACGGCATCGCCACCGACGGCCAGACCTCCGGCGTCGTCTACAACGCCAAGGTGTTCAAGGAAGCCGGCGTGACCGAACTGCCGAAGACCCCGGAAGAGTTCCAGGCCGCGCTCAAGAAGATCAAGGAGAACACCAAGGCCATCCCGCTGTACACCAACTTCGCCGAGGCGTGGGCCATGGGCGCATGGGACGCCTACATCGGCGGCAACGCCACCGGCGACCCGAAGTTCATGAATCAGGTCATGCCGCACGACAAGACCCCGTTCAAGAAGGACGACAAGGCTCCGGACACCCACCCGTACGCCGTCTACAAGACGCTGTATGACGCGGTCGCCAATGGCTACACCGAAGAGGACTACTCCACGACCGACTGGGAATCCTCGAAGGGCCGCATCAACAACGGCGAGATCGCCACGATGGTGCTCGGCGCCTGGGCCGTGCCGCAGATGAAGCAGGCCGGCGACCATCCGGACGATGTGCAGTACATGCCGTTCCCGATTACCGTTGACGGCAAGCAGTACGCCACGCTCGCCGGCAACTACTCGATGGGCATCAACAAGAACTCCGACAAGGACCGCCAGGAAGCCGCGATGATCTTCGTCAAGTGGATGACCGAGAAGTCGGGCTACGCCAAGAACGAAGGCGGCATCCCGATCGTCAAGAGCGACGACTCGCTGCCGGAGACCTATGAGCACTTCAAGGACGTTGACCTGATCGTCGACGACCCGGCGAAGGAAGGCGAAGAGGATCTCTTCGCGGACATCAACTCCGATTCCGAGCTCGGCATCAACAACGGCAATGGCAAGAAGATCCAGGACATCGTGACCGACGCCGCCAACAAGTCCAAGACCATCGACCAGATCATGGGCGAATGGGACGAGAAGTGGGGCGCGGCTGTCGAGTCCGAAAGCTGACCCACCCGCGCGGCCTTAGACCGGCGCGCAGATAGACCAACTCCTCCTTTCCCTTTCCTCTAGAACGGTGACGGCCCCTCACGTGAGGGGCCGTCACCGTTTGTACATGTGTGCGACCGGGTGAAAAACGCCGATTGGCGGTATGCGACGGCTATATATTATGCGCTTAAGTATTAGGGGTGTAGGGGAGAAGCGTCTGGAAGCGCGAAAAACGGCGCAAAACGGCCGTTTTCCTAATCTTCTTGGAGTGGGGAAGAGGATATTGTGGAGGGCTACATGAGAGGCGCCACACGGCAGGACACTGCAATTAAGTTGGCCTCAGTGTGTTGCGCTGAGTCAACAAATGACGAAAATCATTGGAATTGCGCGGCTTTTGCGCGCGACACGACGCAACTTAAGCGCTTGACAAACTGAAATCACAGCGATATATTATGTGACATCACTTATCACAGGCAGGCAGAGAAGCCTGAGGTGGGTACCCGAGCAGGATTCACGGTTGAATCCCCAACGGGGCCGCGAACCACCAGCATTCGCGGTTGGATAAGGAAGGAACAGAGACCATCATGACTACCTCACAACCGGCTGTGAGCACCGCCGAGGCGGTTCCGTTCAACAAGCAGCCCCGCGACTGGAAGAAGATCGGCATCATCGTCCTCTTCTGCGCGCTCCCCATTGCATTGCTCGTTGTGTTCACCTATCTGCCGTTCTTCCAGATGTGCGGATACAGCTTCTACAAGATGAAGTACATCGGTACCCCCAAGTTCATCGGCCTGAAGAACTACACCGACATCTTCACCCGCCCGGACCTGCTCGCCACGCTCAAGCTTTCGCTGTACTACATGGTCGGCGCGCTGATCCAGGTCGCCCTCGCCCTCTACCTGGCCACCGTGCTCGCCTTCAAGGTCAAGGGCGGCAGCTTCTTCAAGGGCGCCATGTTCTTCCCCTACCTGATCAACGGCATCGCCATCGGCTTCATCTTCAAGTTCTTCTACACCCGCGGCTACGTGCTCGACTCGGTGCTCCAGTGGTGCGGGTTCAGCCTCGACAACCTGCCGTACTGGCTGCGTGATCAGAAGGTGAACAACTGGTCGCTCGTGGCCTCCTCGGTGTGGAGGTACCTGGGCCAGACGATGATCCTCTTCATCGGCGCGATCATGTCGATCGACGGCTCGCTCTACGAGGCGGCGGAGATCGACGGCGCCAACAAGTGGCAGCAGTTCAAGCACATCATCCTGCCGGGCATCCAGACGATCCTCGTGCTCAATATCATCCTCTCGATCACCGGCTCGCTTTCCGCATTCGAGGCGCCGTACGTCATCACCTCAGGCGCCAACGGCACCGGCACCTTCTTTGTGCAGATGGACAAGATCGCGCACTCCGACCAGAAGGTCGGCCTCGCCTCCGCAATGGCCGTGGTGCTGCTCGTGATCATCATGATCTGCGCACTGATCCAGAAGGTCGTGATGAACTACCTGTTCCGTGACGCGGACGACGGCACCGCCAAGGCTCGCAAGCACGCCGAGAAGGTCGAGAAGGCCCGCAAGAAGGCCCTGCGCAACCAGAACAAGGTCGCGGTCGGCGCGGCGCCGCTCTTCAAGAACGGCTCGGGCGCTAAGACGGAAACGGCGGTGGAATCATGAGCAGCGCCACCGTCAACGCCCCCAACACGAACAACATGAACCCCATGTACAGCGAACCAGAGAAAGGAATCGCCATGGAAACCCAGGTGGAGAAGGTCAGCCCGCTGTACCACGCGCGCCGTGGGATCCTCGTCTTCCTTAAGTATTTCAGCCTCGTCTTCATCACGTTCTGCATCCTGCTGCCCCTCGTTTCGTGCGTGTGGACGGCCGCGAAGACGGATGCGGAATACAAGACCGGCAACGTGATGGCCATGCCGCACAACTGGTTCAACTTCAGCAACTACGTCGAGGCGTTCAAGCTGTCGAACATGGCCGTGGCGTTCCGCAACAGCTTCATTGTGCTGGTGTGCGTCTGCTTCATGACCACGATCATCGGCACCCAGCTCGCCTACGTGCTCAGCCGCTTCCAGTTCCCCGGCAACGCGTTCATCCGCGGCGCGTTCACGATCGCGGCACTGCTCCCCGGCATCGCGATGCAGGTGGCGGTCTACAAGATCATGGGCTCGCTCGGCATGATCAACTCCCTGTGGGGCTACATCATCATGTCGATGGGCACGGATGTCATCTCGATCTACATCTTCATCCAATACTTCGAGAACCTGCCCATATCACTCGATGAGGCGGCGATGATCGACGGCGCGAGCTACTTCACGATCTACGGGCGCATCCTGCTCCCGCTGCTCAAGCCGGCCATCGTGACCGCGCTGATTCTCAAGGGCGTCGGCATCTACAACGAGTACTATGCCGCGAACCTGTACCTGCAAGACAAGCAGAAACTCGGCACGGTCGCCATCTCGCTATACGCCTTCACCGGCCCGCAAGGCAGCAAATACAACCTGATCTGCGCCGGCGTGATCGTGACGCTGCTGCCCGCCCTGATCCTGTTCCTGATCTTCCAGAAGCAGATTTACAACGGCGTCGCCGCAGGCGCGGTCAAGGAGTAATCCGCACACAGCAACAACACGTTTCTTTCCCCTTTCCTCACCATCAGGAGCCGTGCCGATCGAATGACGGTCGGCACGGCTCCACTCTTTCCCCATTTATCCGATCTGCCGCCCCTCGACGCAGAGGCCTGCGCAGACCCCATCAAGGAGGACACCATGACCCACACCCCATCCACTTTCGCCCCGCTGCACAGCGGCTGGACGCTCACCGCGATGAACCCGGAGGTGGCGCCGGCCGAGCTGCGCGGCCGGCTCGTTGCAGGCATCCCCGCGACCGTGCCGGGCGAAGCCACGCTCGACCTGCTCAACGCCGGCCTGATCGACGACCCGTTCGACGGTGACAACGAGACCAAGCAGCAGTGGATCGGCGATGTCGACTGGCGGTTCACGTGCCGCTTCGATTGGCATGACGATGGCGCGGACCGCCATGATCTGGTGGCGTACGGGCTCGACACCGTGGCCACGATCGAACTCAACGGCGACCCGGTGGCGCAGACCGAGAACTGCCACCGCAGCTACCGCTTCGACATCAACGACCTGCTCACCGACGGCGCGAACGAACTGACCATCACGTTCATGTCTCCCGTGCGCTATTCCGACCAGGCCGAGCAGCGCCGCGGCTACTACCCGCACACCGAGCACCACGCGTTCAACCAGATCCGCAAGCCGAGCTACACCTTCGGCTGGGACTGGGGCATCGATGTGGCGAACGCCGGCATCTGGCGCGAAATCGGCATCGACTCGTGGTCGGGCGTGCGCCTCGCCGAGGTGCGCCCGCTCGTCGACGTCTCGGCGGACGGCACCGGCATCCTCAACGTGCACGTTGTGGTGGAGCGCGCCGGCAAGGGCCGCATCATGAGCCCGATGGACGCGCACAGCCAGCAGACGCCCGTGCCCGTGCATGTGACGCTCGAAGGCTACGGCACGATGCTCGAAGCCGATGGTTCCGTGGACCAGGGCCGCAACGAGACGACGATCACGATCGCCGTGCCCGAAGCGAAGCTCTGGTGGCCCATCGGCTACGGCGACCAGCCGCTCTACGCGGTCTCGGTCAAGGCCGGCGACGACCTGCAGGCCGAATGGGACGGCCGCATCGGCTTCCGCACCACGCATGTGGACACGCGCGCCGACGAAGTGGGCCGCCCGTTCCAGATCTACGTGAACGACGTGCCGGTGCACGCACACGGCTACAACTGGATTCCTGACGACGCCTTCATCTCGCGCATCTCGAAGCGTGATTACGAGCGCGGCATTCGCGACCTGGTGGAAGCCAACGCGAACATGGTGCGCATCTGGGGCGGCGGCATCTACGAAGACGACGTGTTCTACGACCTGTGCGACGAGCACGGCATCATGGTGTGGCATGACTTCATGCTCGCGTGCGCCGCGTACCCGGAAGACGCTGAGACGAAGGAAGAGGTGGAGGCCGAGGCCCGTGAGCAGATCATCCGCCTGAGCCCGCACCCGAGCCTGATCGTGTGGAACGGCTCGAACGAGAACTACGTGGCCTACGCGGAGTGGGGCGGCTACAAGCAGGCCCTGCGCGACGACGACCGCAAGCCGAACGACTACGGCTACGGCGAAAAGCCGTGGGGCGACTACTACTACTCCGAGCTGTTCCCGCAGCTGCTCGCCGATCTGGACCCGACGCACGTGTACCTGCCGAGCTCCCCGATGAGCTTCACGCGCTTCACGAATGCCAACTGGGACACCGACGGCACGATGCACATCTGGGACGCGTGGAACCGCGCCGACTACACCGTGTACGCCGACTACACGCCGCGCTTCGCCGACGAATTCGGCTATCAGGCTCCACCGGCGTGGAGCACGCTCGTCGGCGCCGTGCACGACGAGAAACTCGAGCCCTTCGGCGACCAGATGCTCGTGCACCAGAAGGCCTCCGGCGGCAACTACAAGCTGGCGCGCGGCATGCGCGGCCACATCACGCCGGGCAATCTCAACGACGTGAGCTTCGGCGGCGTGGTGAACGGCACACCGAAGGACGGCGAACACAGCTGGCTCATCCCCACCGACGACTGGGCGGACATCGAGGATTGGCACTGGGCCACGCAGCTGCAGCAGGCGCAGGCGATGCGCTTCGGCGTGGAGCACATGCGCTCGCTCGAACCGGTGAACGCCGGTGCGCTCATCTGGCAGCTCAACGACGACTGGCCGGTCGTTTCGTGGGCGGCGGTCGACTTCAACGGCCACCGTAAGCCGGTCTGGTACGCGTCGCGCGATTTCTTCGCGCCACGCCTGGCCACGATCCAGCCGCGTACAAGCGAGGAATACCGCGAGACCCACAGCTGGGAAGGCGTCAAGACCGATACGGACCACCTCGAGCTGATCGTGCTCAACGACACCCGTGAACCGTGGACCGGCTCGTGGACCGTTGAGCGCCGCACGCTCGCCGGCGACGTGCTCGCCACGCAGCGAATCGACGACGTGACGATCGACGCGGTCGACCACCGCGGCTTCCCGCTCGATGAAGACGTGGCACAGCTGGGCGACGCCGCGAACGAGCTCATCGTGGCCACGCCGTCCGACGATGCGTTCCCGCGCGTCATCTTCAACGGTGCGGAGATTATCGACCAGCGGCTCGCCGCGCCGGCAGACGCCTTCACTGCCACCGCCGAGCGCACCGCGGACGGCGTGGAGCTGACCGTCACGGCGCGTGACTATGTGCGCGACCTGTTCTGCATGGTCGACAAGGTGGATCCCGACGCGCGCGTCGAAGAGGGCATGGTCAGCCTGCTGCCGGGCGAATCGGTGACCCTGCACATCACGACCGGTCACACCGGTGAGCCGGCCGATTTCGCCGCGGCGAACGTGCTGCGCACGGCGAACGACCTCAAGCGGTGAATCACGGGGCCCCGGCGGTGCGCAGCCGCCGGGGTCCTTTGCCCGCGCACGCTGCATTCGGCTCGCAGCGTGCGCGCACGGGCAGCGGCGTACGATGGTGTTAAGCGATTCATTCGTGCAGCCCAAGTACAGCACATGACTTAAGTTAGTTAAGCAACCGGGTGTTCAGCCGCCTGAACATGAACAGCCCGACCATTCGGCGCGGAGCCGAAGATGAGGAGCGGAGCATGGCAGCGCAAAAGTCGAAGGTGACTATTTTCGATGTGGCGAAGGCTTCGGGAGTGTCCAGCAGCGCTGTCTCGTACGCGCTCAACGGCAAGCCGGGCGTGTCCGAGGCGACGCGCGCCAAAGTGCTCGAAGTCGCGCGCGAACTGGGGTGGAAGCCGAACGGCGCGGCCCAGTCGCTCGCGCAGTCGAAGACGCGGCGCATCGGCCTGGTGCTGGGCTACGACCCGCAGCTGCTCGCGGTCGAACCCTACATGATGAGCCTGATCTCCGGCCTCGGCGCCGAACTCGAACGCAAAGACTATTCGCTGCTCGTGCGCATGTCGATGGACCATGACGATGAGGACGCGATCATCGAGGACTGGATAGCCACGAGCAACGTGGACGCCATGCTGTTGCTCAATCTGGAGATCGGCGACGACCGCATCGAGATGATGAAGCAGAACCCGCAGATGCCGGTGCTCGCCGTGGCCGACGCCTCGCTGACCGCCGGCCTGCCCACGCTCGCCAGCGACGACGCGGCGGCCGTGGGGCTCGCCGTGCGGCACCTGTACGACTTGGGGCACCGCAGCATCGCGCGTGTGGCCGGCCCCGAGGAGCTCGGGCATTCGTACATCCGCGACGCCGCGTTCTCGGAGGCCACGACCGAACTCGGCATCCGCTACCGCTGCCTGCACACCGACTATACGCCGGCCTCCGGTGCCGGGGCCACACGCCGCCTGCTCAGCGTGAACCCGCGCCCCACCGCGATCATCTACGACAACGACGTGATGGCGCTCGCCGGCGAAAGCGTGGCCGCCGTGCTGGGCGTGCACGTGCCCAGCGAGCTTTCGATCATGTCGTGGGACGATTCGTTCATGTGCGAGGCGGCGCACCCGGGCATCACCGCACTCAACCGCGACATCGTGCGCTCGGGTCACATGGCCGCCTCGCTGATGCTCAAGCTCATCGACGGCGAGGACGTGGGCGTGGTCGAAGAGCCGCCGTATGTGCTGAAAGTGCGCGAATCTACCGGTCCTGCGCCGCAACGGGACTAGCGGGGCCCATTACGGCGTCCTCCGCGGCAGGGGTGCACGGCAGCCAGCATCACAGCCGCCACCAGCGTGGCTGCGATTGCAGCCGACAACGCGGGCAGTGCCGCCGATCCACTGTCGGCCAACCGTGTGTCCGAAGGCTGCCAGGCGGTTGGCGTCTGACTGGAGGGTGGCTGTGAATGTCCCGTCTGCCGCGCCTGCTCCGGTTTTGTGGGCTGCGCCGCGCCATCGGACGGCTCCGCGGGATTCCCCGAGGGATCGCCGGCGACGGTCTCCAACCGCAGGAACGGGAACGTCACCTGGGATTGGCGAAGATCCATCAATGCCGTCTGGCTCTCCTTGCCGGTGAATGCGTCGATCGCATTGCTGTCGGTGGTGATGCTGTCGCGTGCGGGGCTGTCGTCGGGTATGCCGAGGCCGCCGCCGAAGCGGAATTGATGGACGTAGGAGGGGCAATCCTCTTCGCCGTTCCAGCATGCGGCCCCGTACACGGGGCGGACATTGCCGATGCCCTCCGAATCCTCGGCGCTGCTAAAGACGGAGACCTGGTAGCCGGCTGTGCCGAGGTCAAGGTCGGCGAATGCGGCGCGTGGCGCCGACGCCACGATGGTATTGCGTCTGATCAGATCGAGTGACACATCGGCGACCCGGTCCATGGATGGGGTGGCATCGTAGACGCCGCCGCCATACCGTGCGCCATCGTTGCGTCCGTCCACCACGACCGCCTTGCGCCATGGGCCGCGCGTGAACGTGTTCGTGCCGGGCAACTGCGGCGTGGGGGAACCGTCCTCCGCCGCACCGTTCGCGTGCACGGTGTCTGCCAGCAGAATATGGAAACGTTGCGTGCTCATATGGTTGCCACCCCAGGGGTTGGTGATGGGGGTCTGCACGGAGGTGGCGAATCGCACAACATCGCCGTCGCTGTACATATCGAAGGTGCGCAGGTCAAAACCGCCCGGGGCGAAGGACCCGTCAGCCGGGTAGACGTAGCTTCCGGGGCCATTGTCGTCGCCCTGCGGATCCGTGAGTGTGCCGATCCGTTGGCCGAGCGCATAGACGGTGTACCGTTTGACATTCATGATACCGTTGGCGCCGGTGGCGGTGACGCGCACGGTGTTGTGTACTTCAGGCAATGTGACCGCTGCGGTGAATGCGCCGTTGTCCACAGTCTGCCGCTGCTCTGCGCCCCCATTGACGCTGATGCCCACCGTTGTGGCGTTGGTCGTGCCCCGCACAGTGATGGTGCGTTGTTCCGCGGTCTGCCCGTCTTCGAGTCCCTCGACGGCAAGCGCCGGTGATGCCCCCTGCGGCTGGCCGTCCGCGGTCGCATCCCAGTTGTCGTACAGGCGCGGGTCGAAATTGAGTCGCCCCAGCTCGTTGTGCGCCCAGTTGTTCCCCGCTTTGATGACCGGCACGCCGCCCACCGTGTAATTGTGGAGCAGGAGGCCCATGCCGTCGGCTGTCTGGTTGCCGATGTGCACGGGTGTGCCTTCCGCATTGGTGAATTGGTCAAAGAAGCTCTCCTGCGCCGGCATGGTCAGGCCGTTCCAAGAATCGATGTGCAACCCGTCGATCGTGATGCGTTCAAGGTTTTGTAACGGATAGATGCGCATTGCGCAGTTCGCCATGCCTTCCACATGGGTGTTCGATATGGTCAGGTCGCGTATGGTGTGGGTGGTGTCGGCGGTGTCCGATGCGTTGCCGTCGAGGTAGGACGATGCCGAATTGATGATGCATGTGTTGCGTTTCTGGTCATTCCAGTACATGCGGTTGTGGATGACGCTGGTGCCGTCGACGACGACATCCTCCACGTCCCTTGGCGTCCATCCCCATTGGAACACCGGTCCGTTCTCGTTCTTCCACACCACGGTATTGCGTACGCGCACATGGGAATGGTAGAGCTTGATCGCGTCGTCATTGGCATGGAAGAACGAATTGGCCAGTGTGGTCCCCCGGTACAGTTCCAGTCCGTCGGTCTGCCAGTACCATCCGCCGACCTGCTGGTAGTTGTTGACCCGCATGGCGAATGGGCCGTCCTCCACGCCGTACATGACGAAGCTGTGATATGGCGGATTGGCAACGGTGACACCGTCCAATGTGAGCGTCTGTGGTGCGCCGGTCGATTCGAACTGCAGCATCTTCACGCATGAGCCATGGCAGTTGGCGTTGTCTTCGGAGCGATGGTCGTATCCGTTGTTGGTGTCCGCCTCATAGGGGTACTGCTCCCCGGACAGCACGCCGTGCCCACTGACCTCCAGTGAGGAGGCGTGGGTGAGGAACTGGAAGGCGCCTTTGACATAGGCGCCGGCTGCCAGATGGACCCGTGTGATGTTGGCTGGCAGCTTGGCGTGGTATTTCGGGCCCATCCAATAGAGACCAGGACCGAAGTACAGCGTTGTGACGTCCGACGCCTCGTCGAGGTCGGTGACCGCCCCTGGGGTGATTTGCCGCACATGCGGATCGTTCAGGTCCGGGGCCGTGGCGTCGGCATTGTGCCGTTGTGTGGGTTGTGCGAACACCAGCATGGCGTTGCGCGGCTCGGTGCCGACGGTCTGCCCGCTTGCCGGATCCATGGTTAGTTTGCCGGACCCCGCTGAGGCGTCGTTGTATGTGGTGATGAGCTGCGGGTCGAACTCGACGGAGAAACGGTGGCCGTCCTCACTGTAGGGCACGCGGATGCGGACCGTGTGGTCGTCGATGAGCGTGGCTGTGAATCCCAGCGTTGTTGGTCGGATCGTGACCTGATCCGCGGAAGCGATGGTCTGCCCGGTGTCGAGGCTGACGTCGACGTCCACATCGGTGGCGTATTCGAAGGTGGACCAGGACATCGTCAGGTTGTTGTCGGCTGCGAAGTCGGCGCCGTCCTCGCCTGTGTACCCGCGTTTGCCTTCGCCGCTGCGTGGAACGCTCAGGTAGGTGAACGAATCGTAGCGTGCCCGGGGCTGGTTGGCGGGGCGCACGGCTGTGGAATAGAAGGGGGAGCGGCGTACGGTGTCGTCGCCGATCGCCCCGGTGGCGCTGGTGTCCATCTTGTCATGCCACCAGGTATGCAGCTCGGGGGTGTCCACCGTGGCGGGCGAGTCCGACGGTGGTTCTTGGGCGGCCGCGGTGGCGGCTGGCGTAAGTGCCTGTGGTACGGCAAGCGTGGCGGCGGCGCATGCCGCGGCCGCGCAGGCCCATATGCGCCGGCGCCGTCGCGGGGCTGGTCTGTGGGGGTTGGGTGGGATTCCGGTGGTGTCATCGCATGCGCGGCTGGCGAGATGGTGTGTCATGGTGTGTGCTCTCCTTTGAGTCGGCGTCGGCGGACATCGTCGTCCGTTGGTGGGCCAGTGTATCAAAGAAGAAAGAAATTACGAAATGTTTCACCTTGTTTTCAGGCAAAAGTGTCCAAGGTGTCATTCGTTGCGGTTGCGGCCGGTCGATTCCCTGACAATGAGCTCCGGGTCGAACAGCAGTTCGTTGCGCCGGGCGACGGAGGCCGCGTTGTTGGACGGTTCCAGCAGGCAATTGACGGCGGCGCGGCAGATCTGGGGGAGCGGCTGGCGGATCGTGGTCAGCGATGGCGTCATGTATTTCATTGAGGGGGAGTCGTCGAAGCCGATGATGGAGACGTCCTCCGGGATGCGCAGTCCGAGGACGGAGGCGGCGCGGATGGACCCCAGCGCCAGTTGGTCATTGGCGCAGGCGATGGCGGTGGCGCCCTGCCTGATCAGCTCCATGGCCGCGATCTGCCCGGACTCGAACCCGTAGGTGGTCCAAATGGTCATGCCGCTGGGATGCTCGATGTGGTTCTCCTGGAAGAAGCGTTCGGCCGCCTCGTGCTTCTGCACCGACGGATGGTGCTTGCGGTCGCCCAGCAGCAGCCCGATGCGCTGGTGGCCCAGATCGGCCAAGTGCCGCAACGCCATCGTCATCGCCTTGGCGTTGTTGGTGCCGAGGTAGGCGCCCTTCATCTCGCGGTGCGCGCCGTTGAGGAAGACGAGCGGTATGTTCCGGGCGAGAAGCGTGTCGTAGGTGTCCGCCGGGGACCCCAGTGTGTCATAGCTTCCCGCGAGGAAGATGGCGCCGGTGAGCGGTTGTTCCTGCAGCATCGCGATGTACTGTTCCTCGGAGACGCCGGTGAGTGTGTAGCTGCAGGAGAAGGCCAGCAGGTCATGCTGCGCCAGCAGTGTGGTGAGCGTGGTGACGTATTCGGGGAAGATGGGGTTCACGAGATCGGGGGAGATGATGGCGACGGGTTTTTTGCCATTTCGCTGCAATCTGTCTGGAGACACGCCGAGCTCGCGGATCGCCCTCACGACGTTTTCACGCAGTTCCTCGGAGACCCCGGGCTTTGAGTTGATGACGCGGGAGACTGTTGCGGGGCTTACTCCTGCGTGTGATGCGATGTCGGCAAGTGTGGTGCCCATGGGATTCTCCGTCTGTGCCGGATCTCGATGAGATGGGTGGAAATGATGACCTAACAAAGTGTATTACGACGGCGCCGCCGCTCCGTTCGGTAAGAGTGAAATAATCTGAAAGAGAGAGGAAACGTTTCGAAAGATGTTATAGTTGGGAACACCTGCATGGAGCCGTGCCGTTCAGGGCGGCCGCGCAAGGGGCATATACGAGACGAAGAATCAAGGAGGATGCTTCGGATGTTCAGTACAAGCAAAGCGTTGAAGGCGACGGCGTTGTCATGCGCCCTGGTGATGCCGTTGTCCGCATGCGGCGGGGGTTCCAACACCACCGCCGACGGCAAGCCGGTCCTCACCGTCCAGGTGGTCAAGGACGCCCGCGCAATCAAGATGTCCGAGATGGGCTGGACGAAGGACCTGGAACAGGCCTGTGGCTGCTCCATCCAATGGCAGGACGTCGCCGCGTCCTCCTGGGACCAGCAGCGTCAGGCCTCGCTCGCCGCCGGAGAGGTCGCCGACGTGACCATCAGCGGCTTCGGCTCGGGCGACATGGGCGAATACGGCAGTCTTTTCATGGATCTGAAACCGGAGATGGACAAGCTGCCGAACATGAGCAAGCTGTTCGAGGCGGAGCCGTACGCCCGCGCCATCTCCACGACGACCGACGGAAGGATCCTCGGCGGCCCGAGCGTCGCACGCGGGGCCGCCAGGACCAGCAACCACATGTTCATCAACAAGCAGTGGCTGGACAAGCTGGGGTTGGAGGTGCCCACCACGTGGGATGAACTCGCCGACGTGCTCAAGGCGTTCAAGGACGGCGATCCCAACGGCAACGGCAAGGCCGACGAGATCCCGATGGACTTCAATGCCCCGGGCACCGGCGGATTCGGCCTATTCCAGCCGAACGTGCTGCTGGCGAGCACCGGCATCACGGTGCCGAACGGCCCCCTTGGCATGTACGTCAAGGACGGCAAGGTGCACAATTACCTCACCGACACGCGTTACCGCGACCTGATCGTGTATCTGCACGAGCTGTGGGAGGCGGGTGTGATCTCCTCCGACGCGTTCACCCATGACTGGTCCAAGTACACCGGCACCGCCAAGGGCGAGGGGAAGACCGCGATCGTCGGGTTCACATGGATGTGGACGCCGTCGGATATCTTCGGACCGGAGCTCGGTGACCAGTACATCACGATTCCGTCGCTCAAGCAGCATGCGGACCAGAAGGAGCCGCCGGTATGGGCGTATAACGGCGATGACCTCGCCTATCAGGCGGACCGCATCGTCGTCTCCGCCAAAGTCGCGAACAAGGATGCGGCGCTGAAGTTCGTGGACGCGTTCTACAGCCCCGACATCTCCGTACAGGCCCGTTTCGGCACCTTCGGCACCGCTGTGCGGCATAACGGCGAGAACGACTACACGATCCTGGATCCCCCGGAAGGCCATGACAACGCTGCCGACTGGCAGTTCTACCAGTCGTTGGCGGACGGCGCGCCGGGATGGCTCAGCGACGACATCAAACTCGGCCTCCCCTCCATCCACACGGAGGTGGTGCCGGTGGACGCGGTCTATGACGAGGACTACAGCCACGTGGACTTCGACAACGACATCCTGTATTCGAACATGCCGATGACGCCCGAGCAGACCAGCGCGATGAACGCGAACAACACCGGCATCACGCAGGGCGCGATGAGCAAGTTCGCGCAATGGGTGACCAAGGGCGGTGTGGAACAGGAATGGGACGCCTACGTCGAGAACCTGAAGAAGAACAAGCTGGACGAGAACATCGAAATCGAACAGCAGGTCTACGACGCGTTCAAGAAGAACATGGGCATGATCAAGGTCAACCTGAACAACCGCGCGGAGGAATCGGAACAGTCTGAATGACGCGCCGGCGTGATGGGGGACACCCGGTCCGGGCGTCCCCCATCCCCCTCCGTGCCGGCGGCCTCCATGGAAGGGGCCGCGGGGCGGGCGGATGTGCAATGGAATGGGGAACATATGAGTGTGAGCGCAAATGGCCGGCCGACGGTCATCGACAACGTAGAGGCGCGCAGGAAGGCGCCGCTGTGGAAGAGGCTGCGAAGGCATTTCCGGCTGTACTGGCAGCTGTGGGCGTTGGTGATGCCCGCGATCTGCTTCACCGTGGTGTTCGCCTACATACCGATGTACGGTGTGCAGCTGGCGTTCCGCAGATACGACATCACGAAGGGCCTGACCGGCGGCAAATGGGTGGGATTCCAGTACTTCAGGCAGTTTTTCAACGACCCGTTGTTCGGCGAGATCATCGCGAACACGTTCCGTATCAGCCTGTGGACGCTGACGATGGGATTCATTGCGCCGATCCTGCTGGCGTTGCTGATCAATCAGATCGGCGGCGCAAAGATCAAGGGATTCGTGCAGACCATCACCTATATGCCGCATTTCATCTCCACTGTGGTCATGGTCTCGATGATCCAGATCTTTCTGCAGCCGGGCAACGGCCTGCTTGGCCGGTTCCTCGGTCGCGAAAGCATGATGGGCAATCCGAAGGCCTTTGCGCAGATCTACTGGATCTCCGAGGTGTGGCAGCACATGGGATGGAACTGCATCATCTATCTCGCCGCGTTGTCCTCCGTGGATCTGGCGTTGTACGAAGCCGCGAAGATCGACGGCGCGAGCCGTCTGCAGCTGATCCGCTACGTCGACATCCCCACGATCATGCCCACCGTTGGCGTGCTGCTCATCCTCAACATGGGTTCCGTGCTGGGCGTCGGCTTCGAGAAGGTGTGGCTGATGCAGAACACGCTGAACATCACCACATCCGAGGTGATTTCCACCTATACATACCGCATAGGCATCCTTGACAACCAGTTCTCGTATTCCACCGCGATCGGCCTGTTCAATTCGGTGGTGAACTTCGTCTTCCTGGTGGTCGCCAACGCCATCGCGCGGCGCACCAGCGACACCAGCATCTTCTAGGAGGGTACAATGGCACTCGCAAGGCACAGGGGCGTATCCGCCAGCCATCCCAAACGCCAGAGGAAGACGCCGTCGGACGTGGTGTTCGAAGTGGTGCTCACCGCCATCATCGTGGTGATCCTCCTGGCGATCCTCTACCCGTTGTGGTTCGTCATCGTCGCATCGTTCTCCGACCCCGCCGCCGTGGCGACCGGGCAGGTGACGCTGCTGCCGAAGGGGTTCAGCCTGGGTGGATACGCGAAGATCCTCACGGACACCCGTATCTGGATCGGCTACCGCAACACCATCATCTACACGCTGCTGGGCACAGCCGTCAACCTGGCGGTCACCATCCCCGCCGCGTTCGCCATGTCGCGGCGTGAATTCAAGCCGCGGCGCATCATCATGTTCCTGTTTGCCTTCACGATGTTCTTCAGCGGCGGCCTGATCCCCAGCTACCTGCTGATGAAGCAGTTGGGGCTGCTCAACAGCATATGGGTGTTCATCCTGCCGGGGGCGTTCGTCGTCTACAACATGATCATCGCCAGGTCGTTCTTCGAAAGCTCCATCCCCGAGGAACTCTACGATTCGGCGCGCGTGGACGGCACCTCCTACTTCGGCTTCTTCTTCCGCATCGTATTGCCGCTGTCGAGCGCCATCATCGCCGTAATCGCGTTGTACTGCTTCGTGGGGCATTGGAATGATTACTTCACCGGTCTGATCTACATCCGTGACCAGGACAAACAGCCATTGCAGAACATCCTGCAGATGATTCTGCTGGCCAACCAGACGGAGCACGGAGGCGCTTCGATGTCCGCCTTGCAATCGCAGAACTTCGCGGACCAGATCAAGTTCGGCATCATCATCGTCTCCACGGTGCCGCTCATGGTCATCTACCCGTTCCTGCAGAAATACTTCAACAAGGGCGTGATGATCGGGGCGATCAAGGGATGAGGCCAATGTGCGCGGTGGAAGGAAACGGGTGCTCCAATGCAACGATTCGCCCTCGGCTATGAACGCCTTGCCCGGATGGTCATGCTCATCGCCGTGGTGCATATGGCCGTCCTTGTGCATACGGTCTGCGGTCTGGTGGCGTTCGGGCTGTTCCCCTCGATCGGGGCCTCCTGCGCGGTCTACCGCCAGTGGCTCATGTCCGAAGACCGTTCATGGGGCATACGCCAGATCTGGAGTGCCTTCCATGCGGCTTGGCGCGCCGATCTGCGCGCGGCCAACCTGTTCGGGTGGGCGCTGGCCATCCCTGGGCTACTGCTGCTCTGGGAATACTGGTTCGTGCAGCACAACGACCTGGGACAGCTGGGAATTCTGGCCTCAGGTGTACTGCTCGTAGCCAATTTGGCGTATCTGCTCATGACATGCGTGGGTTGGTCGGTGCGCTCCCATTACGCCGAACGGGCCGGATGGATCATCCGCATGTCCGCGTCGATGGTGGTCGCACGGCCGCTGTGCTCGTTGTTCATCGTGCTACTGCTCGCCACCATCTGCTACGCGTACTACACATGGCCTGGCCTGGCGGCGGCGTTGGGCATCGCCGTGCCGATCTTCGCCATCATGGCCTCGGTCTATGCGTGGGGCGGCCTTCCCGGCATGAACGCACATGACGCTAAAGAACAACGGGCGCGCCCATGATATGCGTACTTTGGATTTGAATGTTGTGGAGGAAACATGGTGTATGAAGCATTCCGGAACCTCACGGAAGGATTCCGGCTGATCCCGCCGTCCGATCGCATGGTGGAAGGCGAACGGTGGCGCGTGAGCGTGCTCACGGACTCCCTGATCCGCCTTGAATGGTCGCAGGACGGCGTCTTCGAAGACGGTGCGACACAGATGGTGCTCAATCGTGATCTGGGCAGACCCATTCAAGCGCGGATCACGCGGCAGGGCGATGGGGTCATCATCGAGACGCCCGCCCTGAGGCTCGAATACGATGGCGCCCCATTCAGCGGGGAAGGGCTGTCCATCGTTGTCAAAGGTGTGCCTTGGAGCCAGCACAACACCTGGCATTATGGTGATTCCCCGCGGGGAAACCTCAGGGGCACAGCCCGGACGTTGGACGAAGCCGACGGCGGCATTGCCCTTGACGAAGGGGTGCTCTCACGGGATGGATGGAGTGTGCTCGACGATTCGCCGGACAATGTGCTGCGCGCCGTTGACGAGGTGGACGGGCAGCCCAATGTGTTCGGCACATGGCCGATGAGACGCGAGCACCCACAGACCGACCTGTACTTCTTTGGCCATGGGCTGCGGTTCACCGAGGCGATTGACGACTTCTACCGGCTCACGGGCCCCGTGCCGCTGTTGCCCCGATGGGCGCTTGGCAATTGGTGGAGCCGTTTCCACCGGTATACCCAGTCCGAATACCTTGATCTGATGGATCGATTCCGCCGCGAAGGCATCCCATTCACCGTCGCGGTGCTGGACATGGACTGGCATATGACCGACGTGGATGCCCAATATGGCTCCGGTTGGACGGGGTACACGTGGAACCGTGAGCTTTTTCCTGCCCCCAGACGGTTGCTGGCCGATTTGCATCAGCGTGGATTGAGGGTGACACTCAACGAGCATCCGCGCGATGGCATTCGGACGTTCGAAGACGAATACGCCCAGGTCGCGCAGGACATGGGCATCGATCCCTCTTCCGGCGCCACGGTGGGTTTCGACCCGGCAAGCCCACGGTTCATGGACGCCTATCTGCGCATGCATGACCGCATAGCCGCGGATGGAGTGGATTTCTGGTGGATCGATTGGCAGCAGGGGGAGGTGACCCGCCAGCGTGGGCTCGATCCGCTCTGGATGCTCAACCACATGCAATACCTCGCTTCGGCGCGGTCCGGGCGCTGGCCGTTGACGTTCAGCCGGTATGCAGGAATCGGTTCGCACCGCTACCCGATAGGGTTCTCCGGCGATACGGTGGTGTCTTGGGAATCCCTCGACTTCCAACCCGGCTTCACGGCGACCGCATCGAACATCGGGTATGGATGGTGGAGCCATGATATCGGCGGCCATATGCGTGGCATCCGTGATGACGAACTCGAGGCGCGCTGGTACCAGTACGGGGTGTTCAGTCCGATCTGCAGGCTGCATTCGAGCTGCTCCATGTTCGGCGGCAAGGAGCCTTGGAACTTCGCGCAACCCGCCCGCTCCGTGATGACGGACGCGTTGAGGCTCCGCCATGCTCTCATTCCATATCTGCACACAATGAATTACCGGGCGGCCTTTGCATCCCGTCCACTGGTCGAACCGATGTACTGGGAGCATCCGGAGTGCGCAGCTGCATACGAGTACGCGAATGAGTACCGGTTTGGCACTGAGCTGCTCGTGGCTCCCGCCACGCGGCGCATCGACAGGGCGTGCGCGCGCTCGCGGACCGATTTGTGGCTGCCTCATGGCGATTGGTTCGATTTCTTCGATGGGCGTCATTATCGTGCTGCCGGAACCGATGGGCGGAGCCTGTCGGTATGGCGGCCACTTGACCGTTACCCTGTATTCGCAAGGTCTGGCGCCATCATCCCCATGCAATGTCAGGAAGACGGCGACGGAACGTGGAATGCGGCGGGCAATCCGCGGCATCTCCGTGTGCTCGCATTCCCAGGCGATGGCGAATTCGTCATGAGTGAGGATTGCGGTGACTGGGAGTCGGTGCGGGCTGGGCGAGTCGCCCATACGCGGATGGAGCAGATATGGGATGAGGGCGATGTGGTTTTCATCGTGGATGCCGTCCGCGGGGCGTCGGATGCGGTGCCATCGCACCGGGATTGGACCATCGTGTTCCGTGGCGTGGGATTTGTGGGATCCGGCCCGCTGGACGGCGGTGGAGAGGCCGGCCGGATCACAGCCCGGGTGAATGGTCTTCCCGTCCCCATGTCGGTGACGTACGACAAAGCCTCATTGTCGTTGAGTGTGACCGTGCGCGGTGTGCCGAGTGCCGATACGATGTGGCTGCGCATCCCCACCAGTCTGATCGCACTCGCCGGCAATCCCGTTGAGGACGATGTGCGCAGCCTCTTGATGTCGGCGCAGATGTCGAACGTCGGAAAGGACCTGGCGTATGACGCACTGATGAGCCAAGGGACGCTTGGCTTGGCCACGGTGCGGTCCTACGGTGGGGCAGGCGAAGATGGCGACGATGAGGCGCATGTGCCGGACAGTGTGATGGCCGCGCTCGAGGAGATCATGCTGCGGCTGTGACGCACCCGTTGCGCACAAGGCGGCGTATCGCGGTCAGTCGTTCTGATCGGTCGGAGTGTCGCGCGGTTTGAGCTGGAACGCCTTGCAGGTCCAGTACATGATCGCCCACATTGAGACGCCGGCGCCGAGGATGCACCACAGGATCGGCACCCAGACGATTGCGCCGGGGACGAACCACATGAGCACGAACGGCAGTGCGATGAGCACGACATTGCCCAGCGCGAGCAGCGGCTTCATCAGCGACAGCCGCGCTGACTGGCGAATCTGCTCCCACCACGACAGTTTGCTGCGTCCGGACAGCGGGAGCACGAACGACAGCATCATCGAGGCAATGGCGAGCGCTCCAAGCGTGACGCCATAGACGATCGATGCCGTGTCGCCGGTCTGCCGGGAAATGTACCACAGGTCCACGGCGCCGATCGCGAAGAGCGCGATGAACAGCAGCGAAGACAGCATGTTCACGCCGAAGCGGCGTTTGAATGCGCGCCAAAATGCGCGGAACACGCCTTCGTCGGTGTCTTCGACAATCTCGCGCGCCACTTCGCAGGCGGCGGATGTGGACGGCCCGATGGTCACGATCGGGATCGAACAGACGAACCATGCCACGGACAGCATCGCGAGGTCGCCGATGCGGCCCATGATCGTGTTGTATGGATTGTCTTGGCGGAAGATGCCTGCGCTCATCGTGCGCTCCTTCGGGTAGATGTGGTGGTTGACTGACTGGCTTAGTGGTACAGGTAATCGATGAACCGCTGCGCGTTCGCCTGCTGCTTGGTGTTGGCCACAATGCCCACGAGCGCATCGCTGCCATCCGCGTACCGGTGCCATTCGCCGGCACGCTCGAGCTTGAGCCCGTAGGGTTCGGCGGCGCCCCTGCCACTGCCGGAATCATCCACGTCGTCGGCGAGCTGCGAATCGTCGAATCCGCGGAAATCCTGTGTGTACGCGTGCAGCTGGCCGTATTCGGCGGCCGGGAGCGCCTCGTGCAGATTGCTGAAGTAGCCGTAGGAGGCGAGTTCCTTGAACACGGTCGGCGGTGCGATCACCACGTCGATCTGCTCGCTCGAGATCATGGTCTGCAGTTTGGAGATGCCGTCTTTCGTGGTGTCGAAATAGTCGTCCACAATCACGTCGGCGCCGAGCTCGTGCTCGGTGGATTGCTCGAGTTTGGCGGCCTCACCCAACGGCAGCGAGCTGTCGACGACCGCCGCGTACAGCGCGGGCCGTTCGCGCGGCGAGACGATGCGCACGATCACGAATGTGCACAGTGCGATGACGATGACGGCGGCGATGCACGGCACGAGGAAGTGCTCGCGGAAATACGCGGCTTTGTGTTTGGCGGGCAGTTGCATGAAAATGCGCAACTTCGACGCGCCGGCGTATTGTGGGGCGGCGGTGAGCGTGTCGATTGCCTCGCGTTGCGAGTCAGTGAGCCGGTCGGTGTTCGGCATGGCGCCCTCCTTACTGCGGCCCCGGTGCCGCGAAACGCACAGAACACGATGTTCTGTTTGCATTACTTAAACGCTTAATTTATACTGATTGCACGGAAAAGTCAACCCTTCACGTGTGCCGCACAGCCGCTGCGCGCGCGAACTACACTGACTGGTGAACCCACCATGGTAGGAGACAACGATGTTCGATAACGGGAAGCATGTGGTACTGCGCCGCGACGGCGTGGCCGTCGTGCTCAAGACGCCGGAAAACGAAATGCCGCAAGTGGAATACTGGGGCCGCGATTTCGGCGTGCCGGGCGCCGAAGGCGAGCTCTCCGCGCTCGACGCGATGACGCTCAAGGTCACGCCGCCCGCGGAAAAGCCGGACGCGGCCCTGCGGCCGTCGCTGCTGCCGCAGGGCGCCGAGGCCTTCGCTGGGCGCCCCGGGCTCGAGGCATACCGCGGCGGCGCGCCCGTGTTCGTGCGCTGGACCACGGTCGAGACGCAGGTGGCGCACAGTGGCCATGAGCTGCTCGTGCATGCCAAGGACGCCGTCAACCTTGTGGAGCTCGACGTGCGGCTGAGACTCGCCGAAGGCGGCCTGGTGCTCATGGACGAGCGCATCACCAACATCGACATGGAGCATGAGGAGCCGCTCACCGTGAACTGGCTCGACTCCGTGCTCCCGATCCCGCGCCGCGCCGACCGCCTGACGCAGTTCACCGGCCGCTGGCCGCTCGAAAAGCAGCCGCAGACCGGTCCGCTGCCGCGCGGTTCCATGACGCGCGACTGCCGCCACGGCAAGACGAGCCACGAAAGCCCGTGGCTGCTCATCGCGAGCGACGGTGAGCCACTGTTCGACTCCGGCGAAGTCTGGGCGTGCCACCTGGCGTGGAGCGGCAACCAGACCTACCGGCTCGACAACCTGCCGCAGCACGAGCCGCTGCTCGGCGCGGGCGAGCTGCTGGGCCCCGGCGAGATTCAACTGCCGCCCGGCTCCGACTACGCCACGCCGCAGGTGTGCTTCTCGTGGTCCGACCGCGGCCTCGACGGCATGGCCGCGCGCTTCCACCGCTGGCTGCGCTCGCTGCCGAACCACGTGCGCGGCGACCGCCCGGTGACGCTCAATACATGGGAGGCGGTGTATTTCGACCACGACGAGGCCACGCTCATCGCGCTCGCCGACCTGGCCGCGAAGGTGGGCGTGGAGCGCTTTGTGCTCGACGACGGCTGGTTCCACCTGCGCCGCGACGACACGAAGGGCCTGGGTGACTGGATCGTCGACCCCGAGGTCTGGCCCAACGGGCTCGACACGCTCGCCACGCATGTGCACAGCCTGGGCATGCAGTTCGGCCTGTGGTTCGAGCCGGAGATGATCAACCTCGACTCCGATTGCGCGCGCGAACACCCTGACTGGATCCTCGCCGCGCCGGAGGCCGTGCCATGCCGTGAGGACATCTCGTACCGCACGCAGTATGTGCTCGACCTGGCCAATCCGGACGCCTACCGCCATGTGCGCGGGCAGATGGCCGACCTGATCAGCGAACTGGGCATCGACTACATCAAGTGGGACCACAACCGCGACGTGACTGAGCCGGTGCACGACGGCCACTACGGCCTGCACGCGCAGACCGAGGCCGCCTACCGCCTGTTCGACGACCTCAAGGCCGAGTTCCCGGGGCTTGAGATCGAAAGCTGCGCGTCGGGCGGCGGCCGCACCGACGCAGGGATTCTGCAGCACGCCGACCGCATCTGGGCGTCCGATTCGAACGACCCGCGCGACCGCGTGGACATCCAGCGTTACACCGAGCTCGTGGTGCCGCCCGAGATGATCGGCGCGCACATCGGCCCGAGCCCGGCGCATTCCACGTGGCGCGCGACCGACCTGAGCTACCGTGCGGCGATGTCGCTCGAAGGCTGCTCCGGGTTCGAATGGAACATCCTCGAGTGCACCGATGACGAGCTCGCGCAGATCACGGCGTTCGTGAAGCTCGTCAAGGAGCTGCGCGGCCTGCTGCATGCCGGCGAGGTACGCCACGCGGACTTCCACGACCCGGCGCTGCGTGCGCGCGGGGTCGTGGCCGATGATGCCTCGCGGGCGGTGTGGGTCGTGGCGACCGTCACGAACCTGCGCGACGTGGTGACCGAGCGCCTGCGCCCGGCCGGGCTTGACGCCTCCCGCACGTACCGCGTGCGTTTGCGCGAGGAGATCGGCGAATCGCGCTGGGGATGGAACACCCCGCAGTGGATCGCCGCCGCGCGCACCGGCGAGGGGTTCGTGGTGAGCGGTGCGCTGTTGCAGCAGATCGGTCTTCAGCTGCCGCCGCTGTGGCCCATGCAGGCGATTGTGCTCGACATGCAGGCGTTGTAAACTTGCGGCTTAAGCGCTTCAGTGATACGCTCTGAATCAGACAGTCAACGACGACACAGGAAGGAAGTCATGGCGGTGAACAGCCCCAAGCATTCACAAGACCCCAAGTACCAGATCGGTACGCCGGAAAACAAGCGGTTCCTCGACCTTTCGCGAGACAACCTCATCGCGTTCGGCCGGCGTTTCCCGGCGGTCGATGGCAGTTCGTATTGGCTCGGCGACGACGGCACCCCGTGGGCGGACCGCAACCGCGCCACGTGGATCACCTGCCGCATGACGCACGTCTACTCGCTCGCCACGCTGATGGGCGTGGACGGCGCCGCCGAGCTCGTCGACGACGGCGTGCGCGGCCTGCGCGGCGCGCTGCACGACGACGAGAACGACGGCTGGTACGCGGAGATCACCCCGCGCATCTGCCACATGCCCAGCAAGCAGGCGTACGCGCACGCGTTCGTGCTGCTCGCGGCGTCGTCTGCGCTGCTCGCGGGCCGCCCGGGCGCGCGCGAGCTGCTCGACCAGGCGCAGCACGTGTACCTCACGCGCTTCTGGGATGACGAGATCGGCCTGAGCGTCGACACATGGAACACCGAGTTCACCGAGCTCGACACCTACCGCGGCCTCAACGCGAACATGCACTCGGTCGAGGCCTGCCTCGCCGTGGCCGACGTGACCGGCGACGACAGCTGGCGTGAGCGCGCCGGCCGGATCATCGGCCATGTGCTCACGTGGGCTGAGGAGAACGACTGGCGCATCCCCGAGCATTTCGACTCCGACTGGAAGCCGCTGCTCGAGTTCAACGCCGACAAGCCGGACGACCAGTTCAAGCCGTACGGCGCCACGCCGGGCCACGGCATCGAGTGGGCGCGCCTGATCACGCAGTACGCGCTTTCGGTGTACGGCAAGAGCGGTGTGCTGGACGGCGACGGGCGCAAGTACCTCGACGCCGCCGAGCATCTGTTCAACCGCGCGGTCGAAGACGCGTGGGACGCCGACGGCGCCCCGGGCATCGTCTACACGACCGATTGGGAAGGCAAGCCTGTGGTGCATGACCGCATGCACTGGACGCTCGCCGAAGGCGTGAACACGGCCGCCACGCTGTTCCATGTGACCGGCAGGCAGGAATATGCGGATTGGTACGCCACGTTCCTCGAGTACATCGACACGTATCTGATGGACCGCGTGAACGGGTCGTGGTTCCACCAGCTCGACCGCACCAACAAGCCGATCGACACGGTGTGGCCGGGCAAGTCCGACCTCTACCACGCCACGCAGGCGATGATGATCCCACTGCGTGACCCGGCGCTTTCGATTGCCCCGGCCACGAAGAAGCAGGTGGAGGAAGACGGCGCAGTCGCTTGATTTTCCCGCTCCTGAGCCTGAAACGGGGAGGCCGCCAAGTACATGCTTGGCGGCCTCCCCGCATATATGTGACATGTTTATTGATAGGCTTATCAATAATGCGACACGCCGACTTGTGTGCATGGCTGTCTGCGTATAATAGTTTTGTCGTTGAATTAAATGGTCGGCGTAGGAATCACGGGGACGGGCCACAGAAGGTCCGCTATGGGCAACATTGCGGTTGCGTGTGGGAGACAACCTGAATCATGCGCCGGAAAGCCGCAGGAAAGGGACGCATCGTGCAATTCGGCCACTTTGATGATGAAGCAAGGGAATACGTCATTGAGACGCCCGCCACGCCCCTGCCGTGGATCAACTACCTGGGCAACGAGGACTTCTTCTCGCTCATCTCCAACACCGGCGGCGGCTATTCGTTCTACAAAGACGCCAAACTGCGTCGCATCACGCGCTACCGTTACAACGGCGTGCCCGGCGACAACGGCGCGCGCAACTACTACCTGAGTCTCATGAGCGGCAGTGGGGAAGACGCCACGCCGGTGGCCACGTGGTCGCCCACGTTCCTGCCGGTCAAGACGCCGCTCGATTCGTATGAGTGCCGCCACGGCATCGGCTACACCACGTTCCATACCGACTACCAAGGCATCGAATCCACGCTCACCGCATTCGTGCCGCTGCACACGGCCGCCGAGATCAACCACCTTTCGGTCAGGAACAACACCGGCGAAGCCGTGACCGTGGACGTGACCGGATGCGTGGAATGGTGCCTGTGGAACGCGGTGGACGACGCGAGCAACTTCCAGCGCAACCTCTCCACCGGCGAAGTCGAAGTCGAGCAGACCGGCACGAACACCATCGTCTACCACAAGACCGAGTTCAAGGAGCGCCGCAACCACTACGCGTTCTTCTCGGTGAACGAGCCGACGGTCGGATTCGACACGAGCCGCGATGAGTTCCTCGGCCAGTTCAACGGCTGGGACAGCCCGCAGGCGATTGCCGAAGGCCGCATGCGCGACTCGGTGGCGCACGGCTGGTACCCGATCGCGGCCGAGCGCGTGCGTCTCACCCTGCAGCCGGGCGAGGAGCGCATGCTCGTGTTCATGCTCGGGTACATCGAAGTGCCGGATGAGCAGAAGTGGGAGGATCCGAACGATCCGGCCAAGGTCGGCATCATCAACAAACAGCCGGCGCACGAGCTGTTCGCGCGGTTCAACACGAGCGAGAAGGTGCTCAAGGCACTCGATGAGCTCAGCGCGTCGTGGGATGAGCTGCTCGGCCGCTTCCAGGTCTCCACGGGAGACGGCAAGCTCGACCGCATGGTCAACATCTGGAACCAGTACCAGTGCATGGTCACGTTCAACCTTTCGCGCTCCGCCTCGTACTACGAGTCCGGCATGGGTCGCGGCATGGGCTTCCGTGATTCGAACCAGGACCTGCTCGGTTTTGTGCACATGATCCCCGGGCGTGCGCGCAGCCGCATCCTCGACATCGCGGCCACGCAGCTGCCCGACGGCTCCGCATGGCACCAGTACCAGCCGCTCACCAAGAAAGGCAACGCGGACATCGGCGGCGGCTTCAACGACGACCCGCTGTGGCTCGTGGCCGGCGTGTTCGCCTACCTGAACGAGACCGGCGACGACTCGATCCTGCGCGAACCCACGCAGTTCGACAATCAGGAAGGCTCGGAACAGCCGCTGCTCGAGCATCTGCGCCGTTCGGTGCACTTCACGATGACGCACCGCGGCCCGCACGGCCTGCCGCTCATCGGGCGCGCCGACTGGAACGACTGCCTCAACCTCAACTGCTTCTCGTCCACGCCGGGCGAAAGCTTCCAGACCGTCGAAAACAACGACACCGGCATCGCCGAATCCGTGTTCATCGCCGGTATGTTCGTGCTGTATGGCGAGCAGTATGCGCAGATTCTCGAGCGGTTCGGCGAGGCGTGCGGCATGGAGGCGGCCGATGTGCAGGCAGAAGCCGCGGCGGTGCGCGCGGCGATCGGCGAAGTGCGCGAGGCCACGCTCACCGCAGGCTGGGACGGCGCGTGGTTCCGCCGCGCGTACGACGCCAACGGCAACCCGGTCGGCACCAACGAAGACAGCGAAGGCAAGATCTACATCGAGCCGCAGGGCATGTGCGTCATGGCCGGCATCGGCACCGATGACGGCAAGGCCGCGCAGGCGCTGCGATCCACCAAGGACCTGCTCACGTGCCGCTGGGGCACGGCGATCCTGGCGCCGGCGTACTCCACGTACCGCATCGAGCTCGGCGAGATCTCGTCGTATCCGCGTGGGTACAAGGAGAACGGCGGCATCTTCTGCCACAACAACCCGTGGATCTCGATCGCCAACGCCACAATCGGCAACGACGACGAAGCGTTCAACGTGTACACGCGCACATGCCCGGCGTATGTGGAGCAGTATTCCGAAGTGCACCGCACCGAGCCATACGTCTACTGCCAGATGGTGGCCGGCCCAGAGGCGCCGACGCCGGGCGAAGGCAAGAACTCGTGGCTCACCGGCACCGCCGCATGGACCTTCGTAGATGTCTCGCAGCATCTGCTGGGTGTGCAGCCCACATTCGACGGCCTGCGCATCGAACCGCATCTGCCCGCGCAGTTCACCGAGCTGCACATCGAGCGCGAATGGCGTGGCGTGCGCTATATGATCGACGCCACGCGCACCGGCAAGGCTTCCCTGGCCGTGGACGGCAAGCCCGTCAGTGGCACCACCGTGCCGATCGCGGCACCCGGAACCGAGGAGGTGCATGTCTCGCTGAACTTCTGATTCTTATCTCTTTCCTTTTCTTTCCTCAGTGGTCCGCGGGCGGTCGCATGATCGCCCGCGGACCACTGTTTCGGCATGGGGTGCCGTATCTCGCTTACGCGGGTGCCCAAAACCCTCCACCAGCAAGTATGGCGCCCTGAACACCGTGCGATTTCAACAAATCGCAGGCCCTATACTCGCCCTTAGGCCGATTAGGGCACTCGCGTAAGCGAGATACGGTCACACATGCCTTGGCTGTTCGCAATATGGAAGTTTTGTGACCATATGTGAGACGTCCCGCGTGCATGGGCATGGCGGGCGTACCATATTGATTGTTTTCGCTCCATATATTGCATAGGGAAGAGAAGAACTAGCTATGGCCTCCACTTGGCGCACCCTTACCGCTTCGCTGTCCGCGGGCGCTTTGCTCCTCACCGTTTTTGGCTGCTCGCCGGTCGATTCGACCTCCAGCTCCAGCGCGCAGCCTTCAACGACGAGCTCGCCTTCGGCCACCACCACGCCGGAGCCGGAGCCGTCGCAAACCGCGGAAGAACAGCAATCCACCGCGGATATGATCGGACAGGCGCCGGAAGGCGCGCAAGACAACGCGCTCACTGTGCTCAACACGCTTGCAGTGAAGGGCCGTGCGCCGAAGACCGGGTATAGCCGCGACCAGTTCGGCGCGGCATGGGCCGACGTGGACCACAACGGCTGTGATACCCGCAACGACATCCTCAACCGCGACCTGACCGACAAGACCTACAAGGCGAACACGCATGACTGTGTGGTGGCGAGCGGTGTGCTGCAGGATCCGTATACCGGCACGCGCATCGACTTCGTGCGCGGTCAGGACACGAGCACCGCCGTGCAGATCGACCATGTGGTGGCGCTTTCCGACGCATGGCAGAAGGGCGCGCAGCAGCTCACCGAAGACGAGCGCCGGAACCTGGCGAACGATCCATACAACCTGCTGGCGGTGGACGGCCCGTCGAACCAGCGCAAGTCGGATGGCGACGCGGCCACATGGCTTCCCGCGAACACCGGGTTCCGTTGCGAGTATGTGGCGCGGCAGATCGGCGTCAAGCAGAAATACCGCCTGTGGGTCACGCAAGCCGAACATGACGCGATGGCGAACGTGCTCGCCACATGCCCGGCACAGACCATCCCCGCGGATGGCGGTGTAATCACCCCGGTGCAGGCCGAGCAACAGCAGGCGCAGACGGTCGAACCGCAGCCCACGCAGGAGGTGCCGGCGCCGCAACCTACGCAGGAGCCTGCGCCGCAGCCCGCACAGCAGGACACGAACGTGTATTACAAGAACTGCGCCGCCGTGCGCGCCGCGGGCAAGGCTCCGCTCTACCAAGGCCAGCCGGGCTACAGCTCCAAGCTCGACCGTGACGGCGACGGCATCGCCTGCGAGTGAACCTGCACGGGGCGGAACTCGATATACCCGCGTTCGCCCTTCGGCTCAAGTTGGATGCGCGGCGATCGGATGCTCCAAACGTAGCCGAGGACGGATGGGTCGTAGCGGTCCGCCGCGTTCTCGACGAATTGAATCGCCTGCCCGTAGTCCGCTTCGTCAAAGGGCTGCCCCTGGAACATCAGATAGTCCGCTTCAGGCAGCTCGATGACATCGAATCCCTCGGGGACCGGGCCGTCGTAATAGACGCCCACTTCGACGCCTTGCACATACGTGGAGGTGCCGGGCGTGCGGTATGCGGCCGGCAGCCAGAGGCACACCGGCTCCCCGCACAGCGAATCCATGCTCAGCAGTGTACCCCAGACGTCGCAGCCCACCTCGCTGCAGTATGCCCAATAGTCCGTTGCGGATGTGCCGCGCTTGATGATCGCTTTGCGGCGTGGCTTGTGGATGGGCGAGACATATACATATTGCATCGAATCCATCGTGATCGCTTCCTTTCGTGGTTGCCTGTATTGGACGCCGTAAGGGTGGAACAACGTGATGGGGCTCGGCGAGCGGGCGTAATCGCCGGGCGTGCGCCCGAATTCACGGGCGAAGGCGCGCACGTATCCGTCAACGCTGCCGAATCCGTACTCGAACGCCACCTCGGTGATTGTGCGCCCGCTTCGTTTGAGTTCCATCGCCGAATGGCTCAGCCTCATCCGCCGTATATACGCGGCGGGGGTGAGGCCCGTCAGTTCGCGAAACAGGCGGTATGAGTGCCAAGGCGAGAATAGCGCCACGGCCGCCAAATCGGCCATGGTGATGTGCTCGTGCAGATGCAGCCCAATGTAATCCTGCATGCGTTGAACCGCGGCCATTCGCTCGTCCATCGTTGTCTGTCTCCTTCCGACAATCCCCATGTAACCTGATGCGCGCCGGAAAGCCTCGACCTTTTTTGCCATGCATGCACCATGCGCCGAATCAGCTGCACGCCTAACCGTAACAACGCGTTCATAGAATGAACGGCGGCATATTTCATGGCGCGCCAGTGCGCCGCGATATAAAAGGACGACCATGGCCTCCACACCCGAAGTGAGCGAGCAGCAACAGCTGCGCAAATCATTGAAAAACAGGCATATACAGCTCATCGCGCTCGGCGGCGCGATCGGCACGGGCCTGTTCTACGGCTCGAGCGAGTCGATCGCGCTCGCCGGGCCGTCAATTCTGCTGGCATATCTCATCGGCGGAGCCGCGATCTTCATGATCGTGCGCGCGCTGAGCGAGATGAGCGTCGAGGACCCCAAGGCGGGCGCGTTCAGCTACTACGCGTCGCGATACTGGTCGAAGCGCGCCGGGTTCATCTCGGGGTGGAACTACTGGTTCAACTATGTGCTCGTCTCGATGGTCGAGCTCGCCGTGGTTGGGTCGTTCGTGAACTACTGGTTCCCGAACATTCCGCAGTGGGCGTCGGCCGCGTTCTTCCTCGTGCTCATCACGATCCTCAATCTGTTCGGCGTGAGTGAATTCGGCGAATTCGAATTCTGGTTCGCACTGATCAAGATCGTGGCTGTCATCGCGATGATCGCGGGCGGCATCGCCGTAATCGTCGCGAATCTGCCGACCGACTCCGGCGTGCGCGCGTCGTTCGCCAACTGGTTCACCGTGGACGGAGGATTCTTCCCGCACGGTGCGCTCTCCCGCATGTCAGACGGGCACTGGACGGGACTGCTCATGGCGCTCGTCGTGGTCATGTTCAGCTTCGGCGGCACCGAGCTCATCGGCGTCACGGCCGGCGAAGTGGAGAATCCGCGCAGGACGATCCCGAAGGCGACGAACGGTATCATCTGGCGCATCCTCGTGTTCTATGTGGCCGCGCTCGGCATCATCATGGCCGTCGTTCCGTGGGACCGCATCGACGGCAAAATGAGCCCCTTTGTGCAGATCTTCGACTCGGTCGGCGTGCCGGTGGCCGCCGGCATCCTCAACTTCGTGTGCCTCACGGCGGTCATGAGCGTCTACAATTCCGCGCTGTACTCGAACTCGCGCATGCTGTTCTCGCTCGCGCGCCAGGGCAACGCGCCGGCGTACTTGGGGCGCGTGAACAAGCGCGGCGTGCCGGTGGCCGCCGTGCTCACGAGCGCCGCTGTCACCGTGGTCGCGGTGATTGTGGTGTTCCTGTGGCCGCAGTTCGCGTTCAACTACCTGATGTCGATCGCAACGATCGCCGCAATCATCAACTGGACGATGATCATGATCACCGAGATGCTGTTCCGCAAGCGCGTGGCCGCAGGCGACGGCCCGGGCGAACTGCGCGGCCTGCGCGGCGACGAGGCGCTCGCGAAGATCCAGTTCAAACTGCCGGGCTGGCGCTGGATGCCGTACGTGATCATCGCGTTCCTCGCGCTTGTGGCGGTACTGATGTGCTTCTCGCCGAGCTACCGCATCGCGCTCGTCGCCGGCGTGGTCTGGCTCGCCGTGCTGTTCGCCGCGTATGCGCTCACGCAGCGGGCGGGGCGCTGATCCGCGCGGGTGTGTAGGGTGCGGCAGCGGGCCGATGAATTCAGCTCGATTCGCGGCAGCCGCCGGCCCGATTACTCCGCCTCCAGCTGGATTGTGTTCGCGACGGCGAACGAGCTCGGCATCGACTTCGTGAGCAGCGCCGTGCTTTCGGCGGTGCTGCTGTCGCCTTCGGTCACAAGTTGCAGATTGAGTGTGCCCGATTCCTCTTTCGTCACTTCGAAGCCCGCGTTCTGGAACTCGGGTTCGGTGATCGTCTCGTCGTGCACTGTTTTTCCGGTGAGCAGGAAGAGGGTGTCTGAGGGGCATTCCCTCCATGTGCCCTCGGTGTACGAGTCCACGCACTCCGCGGTCACTGTGTATCCGCGCCATGCGGGGTCGCCGTCGTACGAGATATCGTCTGCATCGGTGCGCACTTTGAATTCGTAAATCGGCGCGGTTTGTGCGTCTCCGTAGTCGAGTTCCCCGATTGGTGTATCGGTGAATTCGAATTCAATGGTGCCGTATGTGAACTTGTGTCCGACGATGTCTTTCTCGCTGATCGCCGCTTCGCTCGCGGTAGCCGATGGTTGCGCTGTTGCGTCCGCGGACGCCGCCGAGTTCGGTGTCGATCCGCACGCCGCGGCGCATGCGAGCAGTCCCGCACACAGTGCCGCGGCCATTGCCTTGCCGATATGTCCGATGTGTGCCATGTCTCTCCGTCTTCCCGATTGATTGGTGCGTTCAGGTGCGACCACGGTAGCATCATCTTCGCGCGCGGAGAAACGCCGTTCTGCCATGCGGGCACGGCGTTTCGCCGCCAAAACTCGACGATACTGGGGGTGTGGCTTGAGTGTGAAAGGAGCGCGCGATGGCATACATCGAGTTCAATGGCGTCGTCAAGGAATATCCGGCTGGGGATTCGACGATCCGCGCGCTCGACGGCGCGAGCTTCACCGCTGACGAAGGCAAGCTGAGCGTGATCCTGGGCCAGTCTGGCGCGGGCAAGACGACCGCGCTCAACATTCTGGGCGGCATGGACACCGCGACGAGCGGCACCGTGGTGGTGGGCGGCCGTGACATCACCGACCTCAACCACCACGACCTGATCACCTACCGCCGCAACGACATCGGCTTCGTTTTCCAGTTCTACAATCTGATCCCCAATCTCACGGCGCTCGAGAACGTCGAACTCGCGTCGCAGATCTGCGCGGACCATTTCGACCCCGAGCAGACGCTCGACAAAGTGGGCTTGGGAGACCGGCTCGACAATTTCCCCGCGCAGCTGTCCGGCGGCGAGCAGCAGCGCGTCTCAATCGCGCGCGCGGTGGCGAAGAAACCGAAACTACTGCTGTGCGACGAGCCGACCGGCGCGCTCGACTACGAGACGGGCAAGGAGGTGCTGCAGCTGCTGCAGGACATCTGCCACGACGAGCACATGACCGTGCTGATCATCACGCACAACTCCGCGCTCGCGCCGATGGCGCACAAGATCATCCGCTTCCGTTCCGGCAAGGTCATCAGCCAGGAGATCAACGAGCACCCGACGCCGATCAGCGACATCGAATGGTGAGGTGGCTGACATGACAAGGCACAAGGCGCTGGGTTCGGCGTTCCTGCTGGACACGTGGAGGTCGTGGCTGCGCGCGTGGAAGCCGTTCCTGTCGATCATGATCATCTCGATGCTCGGCGTGGCCGTACTCACCGGCATCTACGCGGGCTGCCGCGACACGTTCCTCGCCGCGAACCGATTCTACGAGCAGCAGGGGCTGCACGATGTGGAGGTCGTGTCGACGATGGGTCTGACCGATGACGATGTCGACGCGTTGCGTGGCGTTGATGGCGTCGACGATGCCGTCGGTGTGCATATCGAGCGTGTGACGATCGATGGCGAGGGCGGCCATCGTCTCAACGCGACGCTCCGCGAACCCGCGGACGGCGCGAAAGATGCAATCGACGTGCCGTATGTGCGCGAGGGGCGTCTTCCCGACGCACCTGGCGAGGTCGCCGTGACCGAACAGTTCGCGTACGATACGCACCACCGTATCGGGGACACGATCGATGTGACCGCTGCGTCCGGCGGTGATGAGCGCGACGGCACGCACGCGCTCACGATCGTCGGCATCGTGACCGACCCATCCGATCTGTCGAATCCGGAAGGGTATTCGGGGTCCGCATTCCGTTCGGCGGTCGCGAACGACTACACGTGCTACGTCGCGCCGGGTTCGCTTGAAAAGACCTTCGGCGCGGACGGGGACGTGTATGGTGCGGTCGTCATGCGGCTCGCAGATACACAGAACAAAGACGCGTTCAGCGACGATTACGACTCGCTCGTGTCGTCGACGGTCTCGCGCATTGAACGCGACGTGCAGACGAAGCGTGAGGAGGCGCGGCGTGACGCGTTGCAGAAGCGTGCGCAGGATGAACTGACGCGCGCGAAGGAACAGGCGTACGCCGAAATCCACACTGCGCAGGCACGGCTCGATGCACAGCGCAGCCAACTCGACGAGCAGCTCAAGGCGCTCGACGCGCAGGCCGCGCACGTGCCCGTCGGCATGGCGATGCCCGAACCGCTCGCAAGCGCGCAACGCCAATGGGCGCAGGCCGACGCACAACTCAAGGAGGCGCAACAGCAGCTCAATACAAAGAAACAGGAGATCGATGCCCGGTTCGCGAAGGAGCAGCAGACGGTCGACGACATCGCGCCGCGTTGGTATGTGCAGTCGCGCACGGCGTTGAGCGGCTTCAGTTCGCTCAAATCGGACATCAGCTCGATCCAATCGCTTGGCAACGCGTTCCCGATCGTGTTCCTCGTTGTGGCCGTGATGATGAGTCTGACGACGATGAGCCGCCTCGTCGAAGAGGACCGCGGGCTGATCGGCACGTATCTAGGGCTGGGGTACGGGCGTGTGACGATCACACTGCGGTATGCGCTGTTCGCGCTGCTCGCGTGCCTTATCGGCGGTGGGTTGGGGTTGCTCATTGGATTCCTGGGGATTCCGGCGTTCCTGCTCGTGGTGATCCGCGGCCTGTACACGATTCCCGACCTCACGCTGGAATACGACTGGCTCTACGGGTCTCTGGGCATCCTGCTCTTTGTCGTCGGTGTGCTCGGGGCGGCGTTGTTCGCGTCGATCCGCGATATGCGGCAGATGCCGGCCACGCTCATGCGGCCCAAAGCGCCGAAAGCGGGCTCGCGCATCCTGCTTGAACGCATCCGCCCGGTGTGGAAGCGCATAAGCTTCCTCAACAAAGTGACGGCGCGCAACATCTTCCGCTTCAAATCGCGCCTCATCATGACGGTCGGCGGTGTGGCCGGCTGCGCCGCGCTCATCTTGTGTGGCCTTGCGATCAACGACACGGTGGCGGCGCTCGGACCAAACCAGTACCGCAGCGTGGACCAATACGACATGTTCGCGATGACCGCCGACGGCGACGAAGACGAACTGCACAGCAAGCTCGTGCAGGACGGAAAGACGACCGCCATCATGGAGACGCGCATCGAAAGCGGCGAGATCACGAACGGCGAAGGAAGCAGCACGTCGGTGCAGCTGACGATCATCCCGGAATCGCAGCTCGGCGAGCTCAACACGATGTTCCGGCTGGAGCCGGCACGGAGCAATTCGATCTTCGGCTGGGTGCACGGCGGTGGCCGTGCGCAGCCGGTCACGCTCGGCGATGGCGGCATCATCGTCGCGCAGTCCGCCGCGCAATCGCTCGGCGTGCAGGCGGGCGACGAGGTGGACCTGCGCGGCGAAGGCACGCAACCGCACCGTGTCAAGGTCGCGGCCGTCACGCGCAGCCTCATCGGTGCGGAGACCTTCATCTCCGAAGACCTCTACCACCGGCTCTTCCCCGCCTCGCCGGTCGGGGAGGCGGCGAGCGAGCAGCCGGCGATCACATGGAACGCCGTCTACGCGAAGCTCAAGGGTGGCAGTGACGAACAGATCAAATATGTGGACCAGCTCGAAGACGATGCGATTGTGCTGACCGCCAGCTCGACCGCCTACCAGGCCGAGCATTTCAAGTTCAATCTGATGGGCGCGGTCGTGGGCCTGATCGTGCTGCTCGCGGGCAGCCTCGCGCTTGTGGTGCTGTTCACGCTCGCGCACACGAACGTCTCGGAACGCATGCGCGAGATGGCCACGCTCAAGGTGCTCGGGTTCTACGACAACGAGGTGCACCATTATGTGAACCGCGAGATGATGGTGCTCACGGTGATGGGCGTCATCGTCGGCCTGCCGCTCGGGCGTTGGGTCGCGGGGCTGCTCACCGGTGTGCTCAATATGCCGGGGTTGTATTTCGAAGTGCACATCGCGTGGTGGAGTTACGCCATCACCGTGGCGGCGACGCTCGCGTTCGCGTTTCTTGTGCGGCTGTTCGTCAATCCGGTGCTCGACCGGATCGATCCGGTCGGCTCGCTCAAGGCGGTGGAATAGCGGCGGTTCCTAACTAGACAATATGAACGAAAATACTCATATAGTGAAACAGGTCGCAATGGTGGGCTGTTACAGTCGGTCATATTATGGCAGAACACACACCACACACCTCTACACCAATACGTGAGGCGGAAGTGAACGCCTCTCTTGAGACGCTCGACGAGGGCAATGCGATGGAACGTGGCCTGACGAACCGCCACGTGCAGTTCATCGCGATTGGCGGCGCGATCGGCACCGGCCTGTTCCTGGGCTCGGGCAAGTCGATCGCGCTCGACGGCCCGAACATCGTGCTGATCTACATTCTGGTGGGCGGCTTCATGTTCCTCATGATGCGCGCGATCGGCGAGCTGATGTACCGCGACCCCAGCCAGCACACGTTCATCAACTTCATCCGCATGTACTTGGGCAACGGCGCGGGCAAATTCGCGCTGTGGACGTATTGGCTCGTGCTGATCCTGACCGGCATGACCGAGCTTTCCGCGGTGGGGCAGTACTGCGTGACGTTCTTCGCCACGATCGGATTCGACCTGAAGGCATGGCAATGGCTCATCGAACTGCTGTTCCTTGTGGCGCTTGTGGGCGTGAACCTGATCGCGGTCAAACTGTTCGGCGAGACCGAGTTCTGGTTCTCGATGATCAAGATCTTCCTGATCCTCGCGCTCATCGTCACGTCAATCATCATGGTGGTGGCCGGCTACAAATACGGCGCTACGCAGCTGCCCGGCTCGGACCAGGTGTACCCGGCGGGGCAGGCCTCGCTGTCGCATATCTTCGACGGCTTCTCGCTCGCGCCGAACGGCTGGACGCAGTTGCTCATGAGCTTCCAGATGGTCTTCTTCTCGTACACGATGATTGAATTCGTGGGCGTGACCGTCTCTGAGACGAAGAACCCGCGCAAGGTGCTGCCGAAGGCGATCAACGGCATCATCCTGCGTGTGCTCGTGTTCTATGTGGGCGCGCTGCTCGCGATCATGGCGATCGTGCCGTGGCGCAACTTCATGTCGGACGGCGGTGGCAACCAGTTCTCGTCGCCGTTCATCATGGTGTTCGAGTTCGCCGGTCTGCATTGGGCGGCGGCCGTCGTGTTCTTTGTGGTGCTCACCGCCGCCGCGTCTTCGCTCAACTCGCTGCTCTATTCCGCGGGGCGCCATTTGTTCCAGATCGGTGAGGAGTCCCACTCGCCGGTGTTGGGCAAGCTGGGCGTCGTGTCGAAAACGAAAGTGCCAGCGCGAGCGATCATCGTCTCAGGCGCGCTCGTGCTCCTCTCGCCGGCGCTTTCGGCGCTGCCTGGCGTCTCCGGCGCGTTTGTGCTGTTCTCGTCGGCGGCGTCCGCGGTGTTCATCTTCATCTACATCCTCACGATGGTGGCACACTACCGCTACCGCAATTCGCCGCAGTTCATGCCCGGCGGCTTCCTCATGCCGGCGTACCGCGTGCTCAATCCGCTCACCATCGTGTTTTTCGTGTTCGTGTACGGCACGCTGTTCATCGGTCCGGACACGCGCGGTCCGGCGGTTGCAGGCCTTGTGTGGCTCGTCGTGTTCGGCGGCTACTGCCTGCTGCACGACCGCTACAGTAGTCGCGGTTTGCGCGAGGCGCTGCACTGATTGTGGCTGTATGTGGCTGGTCGGTAGCTGCGTACAGCCGTGTGTAGGCATGATGATGGTCGTGCGTGGCTAGGGGGTAGCCACGCACGACCATGTTCCTTGCCGGAAATTTGTCTTGCACTGTAAGTAGTTTACAGTGCAAGACAAATTACTGCAGGGGGTGATGATGGATTACCGATTGGAAGCGGTCCACGAAGTGATGTTCGCGATGTGGGCGTCGCGCTCGCGGGCCACACGCTCGTTCGAACGCGGCGCGCAAGGCGAGATGTTCGTATTGCGCGAGCTCGCGTTCCAGGGGCCGCGCACGCCGTCGCAGCTCGCCGAGGCGATGGGCGCCACGTCCGGCCGCGTCTCGACGATCCTCGCGTCCCTGACCAAGAAAGACTGGATTGTGCGCACGGCCGACCCGAAGGACCGCCGCAGCGTCGTCGTCGAACTGTCCGACGAGGGCCGGCGCGCCTTCAGGCAACACGGCGATGAACTGGTCAAACGGCTCGAATGGGTGTTCTCGCAGATGGGTGAACGCCGTACGCGCGACTTCGTGGGGCTGCTCGGCGAATTCATGACGTACCTGTCGATATGCAATCCGGACGGACCGCAGCCCACGCCCGAACAGGTGCAGGCGGCGTTCGACCGCAGCCGCAGGCTCCATGAGCAGATGCAGGAGATGGCGCGCGATGAAGGCCGCATGTGCGCGGGCGGTGCGCCACATCATCCATATACGCCCCCAACGCAAGCATAAAACCTTACAGCATAAGGAAAAGCAGATGCTACGAATCATGAAATACCTCTCCAAAACGGAGATAGGGCAGTTGCTCATCTCGCTCGTCACCATCGTCGGGCAGGTGTACTTCGACCTTGAACTGCCCAGCTACATGTCCGAGATCACGCGGCTCGTGGAGACACCGGGCAGCCAGATGCGCGACATCTGGATCTCCGGCGGCAAGATGCTGCTCGTCTCGTTCGGCTCGCTCGTCTGCGCCGTCATCACCGGCTACTTCGCCGCGCGTGTGGCCGCGTCGTTCGGCCAGCGCCTGCGCTCGCTCGAGTTCCGCAAAGTCGAATCATTCGGCCCGTCCGAGATGCATCGCTTCTCCACGGCGAGCCTCATCACGCGCTCCACGAACGACGTGACGCAGATTCAGATGTTCATCACGATGGGTCTGCAGATGCTCATCAAATCGCCGATCATGGCCGTGTGGGCCGTGTGCAAGATCGCAGGCGAGGGCTTCGAATGGACGCTCACCACGGGCATCGCCGTCGTGGTGCTGCTGTGCGCCGTCGGCATCCTCATGGCGCTCGTGATGCCGAAGTTCAAGGCGATGCAGCGCCTGACCGATGACATCAACCTGGTGGCGCGCGAGAACCTCACCGGCATGCGCGTGGTGCGCGCCTACAACGCCCAGGATTACCAGGAGTCGAAGTTCGAGGACGCGAACGCCGCGCTGACGAACACGCAGCTGTTCACGAACCGCGCGATGAGCGTCATGATGCCACTGATGAGCACGATCATGAACGGGCTTTCGCTCGCGATCTACTGGATCGGCGCCTACCTGATCGAAGACGCCGGCGCGACCGAGAAGCTCACGCTGTTTTCGAACATGATCGTCTTCTCGAGCTACGCCGTGCAGGTGATCATGAGCTTCCTGCTGATGAGCATGGTGTTCGTGCTGTGGCCGCGCGCCGACGTCTCCGCGCACCGCGTGATGGAAGTGATCAATACCGAACCGCTCGTCAAGTCTGGCACGCGCAGCCGTGGCCTCACCGTGGCCGAGGCGAAGCAGGCGGGCGTGATCACCGCCGCCGACGCCGCCGACTACCGCGACGACCTCGAGCTCGCCGGCCGCATCGAATTCCGCGACGTGAGCTTCACCTACCCCGATTCGCGCGAGGCGATGCTCGAAGGCATCAGTTTCACGGCGGACCAAGGCGACACCGTGGCGATCATCGGGTCGACCGGTTCGGGCAAATCGTCACTGATCAATCTTGTGCCGCGCTTCTACGACGCGAGCGCCGGCGCCGTGCTCGTCGACGGCGTGGACGTGCGCGACTACGACCTCAAGGCCCTGCGCGACAAGATCGGCTATGTGCCGCAGCAGTCGTTCCTGTTCAAAGGAACGGTCAAGTCGAACGTCAGTTACGGCGACCGCCCCGGCGAGCCGGAGGACGTGCCGATGCTCGACGCGTCGCGCGCGAGCGGCCGCAAGGCGGAGCGCGAGATGCTCAAGGCGGACGAGAACCGTGCGCTGACCGCGCAGGAGGAGAACCGCGTCGAGCAGGCGTGCGACGTGGCGCAGGCGACCGAGTTCGTGGAGAAGATGCGCGGCGCGTTTGACGCGGCGATCGCGCAGGGCGGCACGAACGTGTCGGGCGGCCAGCGCCAGCGCCTGTCGATCGCGCGCGCCGTCTACCGCAACCCGGAGATCCTCATCTTCGATGATTCGTTCTCCGCGCTCGATTTCAAGACCGACCGCGTGGTGCGCGACGCGCTCAAGGAGTACGCGAAAGACGCGACGAAGATCATCGTCGCGCAACGCGTCGGCACGATCATGGACGCGGATTGCATCCTCGTGCTCGACGACGGCCGGCTCGTCGGCAAGGGCACGCACCGCGAACTGCTCGAGTCGTGCGATGTGTACCGGCAGATCGCGCAATCGCAGCTGAGCGAAGAGGAACTCAGCGCGTGACGCCGCGCATGGTGGAAACAGTCGTTTTGTGAATGGAAGGAATGCATTATGCCAGGAGGAATGGGGCCCCACGGCCCGCGTGGTGGCGCGCCCACCGAAAAAGCGGATGATTTGGGAGGCGCGCTCAAGGACCTGATGCGGTTCAGCCGCCGGTATATCCCGGCGATCATCGTCGCGCTCGTGCTGGGCGTGGTGGGCACGGTCTGCCAGATCATCGGCCCGGATTATCTGGGTGACATGACCGACGAGATCACCAAGGGCCTGCCTGCGATGATCAACGGCAAGCCGGTGCTGGGGGCCATCGACATGGCCGCCGTCACGCGCATCGGCTGGACGCTCGTGGCGCTGTATGTGGCGTATGCGCTGTGCTCGTACGTGCAGAGCTGGATGATGGCGACCGTCACGCAGCGCACGGCGCAACGCCTGCGCTCGGCGATCGACATGAAGATGAACAAACTGCCGCTCAAATACTTCGACGAGCACAGCAACGGCGACGTGATGAGCCGCATCACGAACGACGTGGACGCCGTGGGGCAGACGCTCGGGCAGTCGCTCGGCTCACTGATCACCTCGGTCACGCTGTTCTTCGGCGCACTGATCATGATGTTCGCGAACAACTGGCTGCTCGCGTTGTGCGCGATCGCGGCGAGCCTGCTGGGCATGGTGCTCATGCTCGTCGTCATGCGGTTCTCGCAGCGGTACTTCGTCAAGCAGCAGGCGGCGCTCGGCGACGTCAACGGCCACGTCGAGGAGATGTACAGCGGGCACACGGTCGTCAAGGCGTTCGGCGGCGAGGCGGACGCGATCCGCCGGTTCGAGCGCTACAACAACGACCTGTACGAGTCGGGGTGGAAGAGCCAGTTTCTTTCCGGCCTGATGATGCCGATGATGAACCTCGTCGGTAATCTCGGGTATGTCGTCGTGTGTGTCGTCGGCGCGTGGCTCGCGATGAGCGGGCGCATCGAATTCGGCGTCATCGTGGCGTTCATGTTGTACATCCGCTTCTTCACGCAGCCGCTTTCGCAGTTCGCGCAGGCGTTCCAGAACCTGCAGCGCTGCGCGGCCGGCGCCGAGCGCGTGTTCACGTTCCTCAACGAACCGGAGCTCGCCGACGAATCGTCTAAGCAGCCACTGCTCGGCATGGGCGACAACGGCGAGATCACGCCGGTCGAGGGGCGCGTGAGCTTCGAGCACGTCAAGTTTGGGTACGACGCCGACCGCATGATCATCCATGATTTCTCCGCGGACGTGCAGCCGGGGCAGAAAGTCGCGATCGTCGGGCCGACGGGCGCGGGCAAGACGACGATGGTCAACCTACTGATGCGGTTCTATGAGATCAACGGCGGCAAGATCTCGATTGACGGCATCGACACGAAGGACGTGCCGCGCTGGAACGTGCATGACCAGTTCTCGATGGTGTTGCAGGACACCTGGGTGTTCCAAGGCACCGTGCGCGAGAACATCGTGTATGCGAAGGAAGGCGTGAGCGACGAGCAGGTCATCGCGGCGTGCAAGGCCGTGGGATTGCACCGCTACATCATGTCGCTGCCCAACGGGTATGACACCGTGCTCGACGAGTCGGCCACGCTGTCGCAAGGCCAGAAGCAGCTGCTGACGATCGCGCGCGCGATGGTGCAGGATTCGCCGATCCTGATCCTCGACGAGGCGACGAGTTCGGTCGACACGCGCACCGAGGAACTGATCCAGACGGCGATGGACAAGCTCACCGAAGGGCGCACGAGTTTCGTCATCGCGCACCGCCTCTCCACGATCCGCGACGCCGACATGATCCTCGTCATGAAGGACGGCGACATCGTGGAACGCGGCACGCACGACGAGCTGCTCGCGCGCGGCGGTTTCTATGCCGATATCTACAACGCGCAGTTCTCCTTGGCGCAGTAGTGTGTGCTCACTGCATAACATCACCCGCCGGCGCGGTGTCGCCGCGCGCGTAGAACACCGCGCCGGGGGAGAGCTCACCGGACAGCAGCTGGGAGACCGTGACGAGCGTGAATCCGCGCTCGCGCAGCCCGCTCACGATCTGCGGAATCGCCTCCACTGTGCGCTCATTGCCGTCGTGCAGCGCGACGATCGCGCCGGAAGACGCGCCGTCGAGCACATTGCGCGCGATGTCCGCGGCGTTCGTCTTGGGATCCCAGTCGCGCGAATCCACATTCCACAGAATCACCGATTGCCCGTTGCCGCGTGCGGCTTCGACCACGGCTTCACTCCATGCGCCGTCCGGCGGCCGGAACAGGGTCGGCTTGCCCACGCCGGCGCCCACGATGACCTCGTCGGTGTCGGCGAACCACTTGCCGAGTTCGCTGGGGGAGAGCGTGTGCAGCTGCTTGTGCCGCCAGCTCAGCGAACCGATGTCGTTGCCCTGCGCGGCCATGGTCGCGAGCAACTGCCTGTTGCTGCCGGAGACGAACTGGCCTTGCACGAAGAACGTGGCCGGCGCATCCGCCTGCTGGAGCGCCGCCAGCAGCTGCGGAGTCACCTGCTTGTTCGGGCCGTCGTCGAAGGTGAGCGCGACGCACGCGGCGAATTCACAATCGAGCGGCATGGCGCCGACCACCGCGTTCGTGGCGGTGGCGAGCGCGCCGAGCGCGTCGTTGATCTGCGGGTTCGTGGCGGTGGAGCCCGGCTCGAGCATTGCGCTCGCGGTGGAGATCCGCGCGTTCAGCTCGCCGCGCAGCTGCTCGCTCGCCTTGTTCGCCGAACGCTCGTACGCGGCTTTCGCCACCGTGAGCTGTTTGTGCAGTTCGCCGCGCCGGTCCGAGTTGCGCGCGCCTTCCACGAGCCGGCGCAGTGTGTCGGCGTCGGTCTGCACATCGCGCATGCGGTTGACCATGCTCGTGCTCGCGGCGCCGAATCTGCGGGCGAGCTCATTGAGACCGCTGGTGCTTTGGCTGGTTTCGCAGGATGATGTCGTGAGCGCGGAGACGGTGTGCGTGTCGTCGATGTGTTCGATTTTGTTCGCGAGCGCGGTGGCATGCTCCTCGCTGATTGTTTTGCCGTCGCCTTGCGCGAGCTTGGAGGCGTTCGACAGCGTCGTCGTGTATGTGGTGTTGAGTGTGCCGAACTCGCGTTGCGCGGACTCGCATTCGGCGAGTGCGGTGGCGTGTTCCTCCTGCTGGCGGCGATGGGACGCGTTGACGATCGGAATGACGACCGCCGCGAGCAACCCCGCGATGGCGAGCAGCGCCGCGATGACGGCGAGCATTGTGTTGCGGCGCCGGTGCGGCGGCGTGTCTGCGTCACCGGTGAATTCGGCATTGAAAAGATCGAGATTGTCGTTGTGTTGAGTATTGGTGTGTTCGGAAGAATTGTCAGTCATGTCGCCCCCCGTATTCAGTCATGACATTCCGCTATTGGATTTCAATAGTACGCCTATTATCTACGGATAAACATGTGCGCGCCGGAATATGGGATGGCGGATGGCCGCTAGACCTTCTTCAAATCTGGGGCGCCTACACGCGCGAAGGAAAGGGGGCTGACCTAGCGCAGTGGCTGCATGCTCATCTCGGTTCTCTTGAGGATGGTGTGGGATTCGGTTACGCTGACGTATTGGCTGACGCTGATGCTTGGATGCTTACTAAGTATATGAAGGAACATGTTTCTGAGCATTCTCTCTCTGAGGCAATTAAAACTACATTCTCGCAAAGTCATACACATCGAATTGCTCGTTTTTACAAGAGCCGATTTGGTGGTGTTGCAGACAATATCGTGAGGGCTTTCCTGCCCCTTCTTAATGGCATCGATGTAGGTGATGCAAACTTCACGTGCACGTTGGGAATGTTGCAGGGTGCTGCTAACGCGGATACATTACCATCTATGAGTGAAGGAGCAGTTTTGGCTCGAGCATATGCTGCATTTTTGGCCAATCCACATAGGTGAGATAGGGAAGGTAGAGCAATGGAGGCATCAGTTTCCGTAAGTGCTGATGCTCCATTGTTTCGACGAAGATGAGGAACGTCGCAGATAGTTTTCTCGAAATTGGTTAACTCAATTCTAGATAACGAGTCATTGCGGATTTTACTTTGTGATCGGACATCGAATGCTAATAAAATGCAGTGATCAAAGCCAAGAGCAGGAGAGGGAGGGAGAGAGATAAAGTGATGACGGTAACGACGGTGGCTAATATTTGACGTGATTTATCAGTTATATTACTCTGTCGGGTGTCGATGGACGTTGGGAATCGCACGCCGATTATTCGCACAATAGCACATAGAAACCAGCTCGCTATTCCTGCAATCAATACTGCGGTGAAAGCTACCCAAGTTGTTTGCTTTGCTCTCCCGAGCCAATCGCCGTGGGCCAATGCCAGATAGATGCATCCCGCTTGAGTGCACAATCCTAGCCACCAAAGTGCTTTCCGAATGCCCGTAATCCATTGATCGGTGCGAATGCGCTTTAACTTATCTCGGAAATGAACGTTGTGGATGAGGCGGATACCCATCACCTACTCCCATGGTTGCTGCTCATCAATTGGAAGTAGTATAACATGCGACTACTCAGGGGCATTCGTGTCCGTTGCTTAGAAATAAGACATGAATATGAAAGGAGTAAATTATTCAGGGAATCGATATCAGTAATTGGAAGGCGGATTTCGATCCTGACCGGGTACCATTTGATTCCCTTGTGGTGCAGGCCACATGGGGTGCGGGTGAGTTCACCGGCAACGGGATCGTGCGTGGCGTGTGGACGGGTGCGGACGCGAAAATCCAGCGATGCAGTGCGCTCAGCAAACCGTTTGGCTACATGCACTAC
>ERZ808040.103-NODE-103-length-82914-cov-9.196953_pt1 | contig 82914 bp, 60 predicted proteins | sample MGYA00380191_ERZ808040 | MGnify/ENA primary metagenome ERZ808040 (study PRJEB31490, sample SAMN06133395) | mouse gut metagenome | isolation source: J6 | host: mice | place: China: Chengdu | collected 2015-05 ...
TTTCATCATACAGACTCCTTATGTTTTTTCTGGACAATTAAACAATAAGCTAATTCTGTATGATTGGGAAGAGGGAGTTTTCCTTCTTCCCTTATTTTTTTTGCCAACTATAATTTTACTCTAAGCCGGGGCTGTTTCACCAGCGAAAGCACAATGCATCCGGAAGATTATGGAAGCGTCCTCCTCTGTTTTGCAGTCCAATCAGGGCATCGCTGCCCTATCCCTGCAAAGCAGAAGCTAAAGGATTCCTCATGCTGCAGTTTATCAGAATACGGTGCTGACATCTGTATATTTCTGTTTTTCTGCAGATATCCGTCATTTTCTTATCTGCATATTTCTGTTTTCTGCAGGTATCTTTCATTTTCTTATCAAAAAATACTTATGCAAATAATCTGTATTATTCTGCTGTATACTTTCTGACAAATCTCTCCATCCGTTCCAGCGCAATCTTCAGATTTTCGATGGAATAGGCGTAGGAAATGCGCAGAAAGCCTTCCCCGCAGCTGCCGAATGCAGTGCCCGGGACAACGGCAAGCTTTTCCTCTGACAGCAGCCGGTTTGCAAACTCCTCCGAGGTCATCCCCGTTCTTTTAATGCACGGAAATACATAGAAAGCGCCAAACGGTTCGAAGCATTCAAGCCCCATGTCACGCAGGGCCCGGACAAGAAACCGCCTCCTGCCGTCGTAGGCCTCACACATCATCGCGACATCGCCGTCCCCGCTGCGCAGGGCCTCCACAGCCGCATACTGGCTTGTCGTCGGCGCGCACATAATAGCAAACTGGTGAATCTTGACCATCTGCTCGATAATCTCCTCCGGTCCCACCGCGTAGCCCAGCCTCCAGCCGGTCATTGCGTAGGACTTCGAAAAGCCGTTGATTACAATGGTGCGCTCCTTCATTCCCGGAAATTCCGCGATGGAAACATGCCTGCTGCCGTAAGTCAGCTCGGAGTAAATCTCGTCGGAAATAACGAAAATATCCTTCTCCAGCACGACCTCCACAATTTCCCGAAGCTCCTCCCGCGTCATAATGGAGCCGGTCGGATTGTTCGGAAACGGCATAATCAGCACCTTTGTCCGGTCCGTTACCGCGTCCAGAACCTCCTGCCTGGTCAGCTTAAAATCATTCTCCGCTTTCAGCTCGATCACAACCGGCTTCCCCCCTGCCAGCGTTACGCAGGGCAGGTAGGAAACATAGCTCGGCTGCGGGATCAGCACCTCGTCGCCCGGATCGAGCATGGCACGCAGCCCGATGTCGATCGCCTCGCTGCCGCCGACGGTAACGATGACTTCCTTTGCCGGCTGGTAATCCAGCTGAAACCGGCGCTTCAGATAATGACAGATTTCCTCCTTCAGCTCCTTTAAACCGGAGTTGGAGGTGTAATGGGTCTTGCCTTTTTCCAGCGAATAAATTCCCTCCTCGCGGATGTGCCACGGCGTCTCAAAATCCGGCTCGCCCACACCGAGGGAGATCGCGTCCTTCATCTCAGTCACAATATCAAAAAATTTCCGGATTCCGGACGGCTGTATTTCGGTAACAGTTCTGCTCAATGGATTTCTCATGGCGTAATCAGCATCCTTTCGTCTTCAACCTCGCCCGTCAGCGTAATTCCGTGTTCTTTGTATTTTTTCAGCACAAAATGGGTCGCCGTGCTCAGAACGGCCTCCATCGGCGCAAGCTTTCCGGAGACAAAATTCGCCACCTCCCGCATGCTTTTCCCGTCAATAATCACGGTCAGGTCAAAACCGCCCGACATCAGATAGACCGACTCCACCTCGTCAAATTTGTAAATGCGCTCCGCAATTTTGTCAAAGCCCTGGCCGCGCTGCGGCGTCACCTTCACCTCGATCAGCGCCGTCACGCGCTCGCGATCCGTCTTATCCCAGTCGATCAGTGTCGGATAACCGCAGATTACGGAATCCGCCTCCATCTCCGCGACCGCGGCCGCCACCTCCTCCTCCGTGAAACCCAGCATCACCGAAAGATCCCTTGCCGAAAGCTTCGCGTTTTTATCAATCGCCGTCAATATCGCTTCCCTGAGTTTTTCCTTTCCTGTTTCCGTCTGCATGTATAATATCCTCCTTCCGCCCCGCAGGGCAAGTCTGCATTGGTTATGTTTTTTCCCGGCAGCTTTTTAAGCTTGGCCTTTGTTTGTTTTCCTGCGCGCCGGCCTTTCTTCCGCCATGCAGATTCCGGCCTGTATCGCCGCACCTGTATGTCACGGCACTCTCAGCCCCTCAGAATTCCTGCACGGTACAGCTCATCCTCGCGAAACGGTTCCAGAAACCGCTGCTCCTCCCCGTTTGTCAGCACTCTGTCTCCGCCCGGCGTCAGAACTCCGAGCAGCGCCGCCGGAATCCCGTTTTCCCGGTATTCCGCAAGCAGCTTTGCCGGTTTTTTGGTCACTGTGAGTACACAGCCGCCGGAAAACATCAGATACGGATTGATGTCAAGCAGTTCGCACACTTCGATCGTCTCCTGCCTCAGCAGGATTTCCCGCAGCTCCAGCTGCATTCCGCAGGAATAAAATTCTCCCAGTTCCCAGAGGGCAGCAAAAATTCCGCCTTCGCCGGGCAGCTTTACAGCAGCTCCGTGCCTCCGCGCAAGAAATACCATTTTTCGAACATCCGTTCTCTCTGCGGTACGGATTCCTTCTGCAAGGTACTGGGCCGCCAGCCTTTGCTCCAGCTGCTCCCGCCTGGCCTCAATCAGCACCTGCGTAGCTTCCAGCGCCGCCGGTCCCGCCATCACAACGGAATACGCCCCCGGCTCCCGCCGGACGGCCGCAGTGCAGCTTTCTCCCGGAAGCCGGCTGCTCCGTCCGGCCCGGTCCCTGTTTTCGGCAGAAGCATACAGGACATTTCCGCTATTGGCATCAGCAGGCACACAGTCCGAAAATCCCGTGCCGGCAGGCGCTGAACCGGCGGCAGCCAGTCCGCCGGCGGAAAGCATCAGTCTGGGGTAGGAGCGCTGCACTGCCTGAACGCGGACGCGGATCGTATATTGATCCATGCCGCGGCTCTGAAATACCTCTGCGAGCTTCCGCACAAAATTTTTAATGCCTGTGCTCCCGTCCCGGCTGCTCTCCTGCCAGCTTTCCGGAACAAGCACCACCGCACTGAGCACCGGCTCTCCTGCCCCTTCCGCCGCAAGCATTCCGAGCACACGATCCAGCAAAGCCCCCGCCTGACAGAAATACTCGATTGCCAGCTCGTCGCACACATGTATCATTTTTCCGGCGGCAAGCTCCCGGCTGACGGTTCCTGCCGCCTCGATACCTTCCGCCCGGATATATTTCAATACGGAGCGCTTTTCCGCCGCTCCCGGCAATTTTCCTGCTTTCATCTGCGCCCTCCATTTCTATTGACTGTCTTAGATGCCTTTTTATAAGGTTTCTTTTTTCAAAATTCCTGTTTTGCCCGGAAGTCTTTTCTTCCGCCCGGCAGCGCTCCGTCCCGCTGTTCTCTGCTTCAGTTTATTGTTTTCCGCGCTCCGTTCCGCTGCCTTCTGCTTCAGCTCACCGTTTTCCGCATTCCGTCCAGCTGCCCTCTGCTTCAGCTCACCGTTTTCCGCATTCCGTCCAGCTGCCTTCTGCTTCAGCTCACCGTTTTCCGCATTCCGTCCAGCTGCCCTCTGCTTCAGCTCACTGTTTTCCGCATTCCGTCCAGCAATTCTCTGCTCCGGCTGATACCTGTCAAAAAACAAAAACACCCTAAACCAACCATCCAGTCGGTTTAGGGCGAACATTTCAGTCCGTGTTACCACCTAAATTCAGAAAATTCTGCACTCTGCGGTACGGGATTGCTCCGATACCTGCCTCCTGTAACGGTGAAGCCTCCGGCAGAGTCTACCTGGACATAAATCCCCTTCGATCTGCAGCTCCGAGACTGCTTCCCTGCCGCTTCCGCGAGGATTCTCACCCCCCATCCTCTCTCTGAAGCCTCCGCAGCAGCTACTCCTTCTTTTCTTAGCTTTTGCTCTTGAAATTATCTGGATTTTAACACGCTGCGCCGAAAAAGTCAAGCTTATTATCTGTTTGAGTTTCTCGCTCTCAACCACCGGGACAAAAAATTTCCATCTTTTTACGGCTCTATCTTTCCCTTTGGATGCAGGATATTGAAATCATACAGGAACTGTCAATTTTTACCACTCTTCTTTATTTACGGAATAAAAAGCCTGGCCTGGCAATGGGCATAGCTTTTTTTAATTTCTGCCCCGGCGTCCGCTCCTTTTGAGCAGACTGCCGTAATATTCAGCACCTCCCCCGACAAATCCATAAACTCTTTGTCGAGTACTAATGTTACATTGACACAATTTAAACCCGCTATCCGCTCCGCGAAAACCACCATATTTTCTGTATAACTGTTGCCTTTTACATCCTCCAGAACCCAATCAATATCGCTCAACAGTTCCCCGTGCATAAATGGTATCCCATAGCCAATCCGGAAACGTATCTGATAATGATTCGCACGTTCCATCAAATATATTTTTGAAATATAAAGTTTACTTTTACTTACGATCTCATATTTCAGGTCAGTGTTTTTTTCACTTGCGTTCCAATGCTCCCAGGACAGATATCCATCCTCATTAACCAATCCAACCAACGCCCTATCAAGACCGCTATGTTGAAAAGAGTAAACAGCGTAAAAACCGGCAGCAGAAAAAAGAGCCACAAGCAAAACAACTATGAACCATATCTTTTTTTTCATAGAAATCCCCCTTCCACAATACCGAAAACTTTTTTATTTAACTTTGTCTTCTAACTTACAATGTTATCTAATATTATCCCGCAATTTGCGCGCTCTCCATTCCGGTATCCACATTGCCTTCAATCACGATCACATGTCCATAAAACAGATCGTCGTCATCGTAATAAGCGGTATAGTCCCCATCCGGCTGCACGGACAGCTCGCTGATTCTGATCCGCTCCGCAAATGCTTTTTCCGTGATTTCCCCGGAAACGTTTTCTTCGGAATCATCTTCGTCGTCTTCGTCCTCATTCCATTCGTTTGCAAGCTCCGTCAGCTCCGCCGCCGCAAAAGCGCGGAATTTTCTGTCCCACTCACCCGAAGCCGCGTATATTTTCCTGAAAATCTCCAGTGCCGCAGCTGCCGTCTCGCCGCCGTCCTCATCGCAGGAGAGTGCAACTCTGCAGCTTTCTCCCAGCCAGTCCACCTGCCCCGAAAACCAGTCAAATTGGCGCTCCAGCTGAAATCTTCCGCAGGCGTCCTCCAGCAGCACCGGCTTTTTATATGCCTCCAGAACCTGTTCAAGCCCGGAGTGCTGCACGCTTCGCTCTATCACATCGACCAGCAGATAGGAAGCGGCCTGGCGCAGAGGCTCGCCGCCCGGCGCAGGTTGAGGCAGCATTTTACGGCACTTTATACGGTAAATCCTCAGGTTTTTCAGATTATGTATCCAGTTATCCCGATCCGGTTCCTCACAGAGCCAGAAAAGATTCCCCCGATGTTCGCTCAGCTCGCCGGTTTCCGGATCGACGCATGCAAGAAATTCTGCGCTCGCATTCCACAGACTTTTTCCCATCCGGCAAGCTCCGCCCACGAATTCCGAAGTCAGAACCAGCAGTTCCTTAACCTCCTTGCTGTATTTCGCTTCAAATTCCCTGTATTCCTTTGTTGTCTCCAGCTTTCCCATTTTCCGAATCCCCCGTTCGTCATTTCTTTTTTTATTTCACTGAGTTTGCCGGCGGCGCCCGGAAGCCCGTTCCGCCTGCCGCTGTGAACGCCTGTCCGGGTATTTCCCGGCACAGGCGTCTGCCTGCCGGGCAGGAGATTTCCGCCGCCCGGGAGTTCTCAACCGCCTGAAAGTTTCCCTCTCCGGTTCCTCACCGCCCGGAAGTCTCCCGCCGGTTCCTCGCCGCGGTAAAATTTCCTCTCCGGTTCCTTGCCGTCCGTCAGCGAAAATCACTGCCGGCAGTAGCATATTCCGGCGTCGCTGCATAGCTGCTTGTGTTTACCTTCTCCCGCAGGATCTCGATTCCGTCCCTGGAAACAACCCGGTACAGCTCGGCGATATAGCCCGTATGCGCTTTCTGCGTAACCATATAACTGTCCGGAGGAAGTGTTTCGTCAATCGTGACAATCGGGGGGCCCGGCGCAATTTCCTCCAGAACAACACTCTCCAGCTCAATGGTATTGCCGATATCTTCCTCGGAGGTATGAATGCGGAAATACAGCATTCCGTCCTCCGTCAACGCCTCGATCATAACCGGATACGCGTAATCGTTGCGCAGCTTCAAATCCTTGTAGCTGCCTGCTATCGCGGCATCCCGCGCCGGGTCAACATAGCCCACCGCCATGGAATGCGGCGAGCGCTCCACAATCGTCAGCCCGGAGAGCAGCGCTGCATTGTAAAGCGTTGTGGATACCTGACACACACCGCCGCCGATTCCCTCCTCTACCTTGCCCTGCACAAAGGTTCCTGCCGGAAGATATCCGTTATCCTCGGTGATCGGGCCGATGCCCGCAGCACAGGAAAATATCCCGCCCGGTTCGATTACCGTGCCGTTCAGCAGCTCTGCCGCCCGCTCGATATTGCCTCGCCGCTCCGGCCCGCTGCTGCCGTACCAGGTAGAAAATTCCGAAGTAATCATCTTTACTTCCGGTGTTCCCGTCACCTGAATCGGCGGCTCTCCCATCCGGCCCGTCTGTCCCTGCAGGTCATTGTCCGTCCCATAGCCTGTTTCCGGAATATTTTCCGCAAACTGTACAGGCTCTGACTGCATATCATTCGCCACGGCATCCCCCTGAGCCGATCCGCCTTTGGCTCCCGGAGCTGCGTCCAGTTCGGCCCGCGGGTCGGCCCGCTCATAGCTGTCATCTCCCGGGGCCTTTTCCTGCTGCTGTCCCCTGCTGCATGCCGTGAGCGCCGCAAGGACAGCCGCTCCGGCGCCCAGATAAAATCCGCATTTTTTTCTTCCGTTTCGTTCCATCCCGCACCGTACCTTTCCCAATCAACCACATTGACATCGGCACTTATTTTATGTATATTTATATTAACTATGCGGTTCACAGAAAAGCGCGCGGACTGAAATCGCTGGAAACACCGCTGCTGCCGGATTATGTTGTTTCGGCCGGCAGCACCGTTTTTCCTGCCGGAATTGTCCCGCCATACTACACGATTGCGGAAATCAATCCTGCCAGCATGGCAATTACAAGCAGCGCTGCGATCGCTGCTGCGACCATTTTTTGAGTTTTTCTTGATCTGAACATATTAGTTTCCTCCATTAAATTATTAACTGTTTTAAGAGAAAGGAAGTTTTTCCCAATGCCTGTCATTTTCGGATGTACGTTAATCTTAATTATGCTGATCCGCTACAAGTCAAAAAAACATGACCGCCAGTCCGGGATGCGCATCGACGAATTTCTGCAGCGGGAACTGGAGGCCAACACAACCCGAAAAAAAGATATTTCCGGCCTTCCTTATCTGATCGCCGACATAAGCCGCCTGCCTGATCTGGCCGGCTGCCCTGATCCGGACGGTGAAATTGCCGCCGCCCGGAAAGCTCTTGCCCGGCTCGACAGCACAAAGCTGCTGAACCTTTCCGGTATTTCGAACACTGATTTAAAACTGACCTACGGAGCGGCCAATTTCCCGGTACTCTCCGAGTGCGACAGCCATTATACCGCGTATACGCGCGGGCTTCAGCGCCTCGGCAGCCTGCTCTTTGACGCGGGAGACAATGAACGCGCCGCTCTCGCGCTTGAATACGCTGTGGAGCTGAAGACGGATATCCGGGCCACCTACCGGCTTCTCGGCACAATCTACGAGAAGCAGGGACGCAGCGATGCCGCCGCGGCGCTCCGTGTCCGGGAGGATGAGCTGTCCGAACAGCTCCGCGGGGAACTGCTCGGCGTCAATGATATTTTATGACATTTTGCCATTCGGGGCAAGCATTTTCCGATGCTGCCCGATCAGGTCTGCCTTTTGTCAAAATAAGCCGGTCGATCAGCCGGGAGGCATCACTCTTTGACAAAAGCTCCAGCTCGTCAGTGTATTCCATCGAGCAGTGCCGCAGGAGATCCTGAAGATACTTTTTCTGCCGCGCTGTCATCGGCTGCTGTTTTTTCGGCCGATAGCACAGCGGGACTGCAGAGAAGGAATAATCCGGAAATTCCCTGCACAGCGCAGAATACAGCCGCTGTGCAGACAACGCATCCGCTGCAGCCCGGTGCGCCTGCTCCTGCTCGATCCGGTAATGCCCGCAGAGAGCCGCAAGACTTCTGCTCTCCAGTTCCGGGTGCAGCGCCCTGGCAAAGGCAAGCGTGTCCAGGCCGCTCCGCTCAAATTCCATACCGAAGCGCAGCGCGGCCGTCTTCAAAAAGCTGTAATCAAACAGGATATTATGCCCGAGCAGCACGGGAATATCCCGTCCGAATTCAAGAAAGCCGAGCACTGCCTCCCGCTCCGGAATTCCGTGCTCCTCCAGCATTTCCCGTGTAATTCCCGTCAGCTCGGTAATGCGCTGCGGCAGCAGGCGTTCGGTGCGGATCAGGCAGGAATATTCGCCGCACGGTTCGCTGTCTTTATATCTGACTGCGCCGATCTCAATGATTCCATCCCTTTCCGGACTCAGTCCCGTCGTCTCAATATCCACTGCAAGATAATCCGTTATCATATAAATTGCTCCGTCAATTATGAAATTTATTCTATTGCATAAATTATTTTTCGCTGCTTTCCTTCTCTCCGGCGTCTTCCGCATCATGCCTCAGAACTCAGCCAGCGCGCCCTGCAGGCACCGCTCAGCGCATCCCGGCAGGAATAATCAAACAGACAGAGGCATTCCTTCCTCCGGATTTTCCCGCTCGCTGCGGCTTCCCTCAGGTCAAATCGAAAACGCAGAATATAGCATTGGCCAGAACGTTCTCTGCCGACGCCGGCAGCACTCAGAAATCTCTGCACTTCATCCTTTCCGAGTCCGTAATCCGGAAGGAACCGGGGCCGGCTTTTCAGCTTTTCCCTGCTGTACAGGTCAAAAAGAAGAAGCTCCGCAAAACAGGCATTCCGATCCGCCCTTTCCGCCCCGGCAAAAACCGCCGCTTCTCTCCAGCCCGAAATTGACAGTTCCGGACTCAACGTCTCCGGATCCGGCAGTTCTGCTTTCTGCAGTCCCCGATTCAATGTCTCCGGATTTGATATCTCGAGTTGCAGCAGGTCAAAACAAGAATTTCCAATTTCTCCCAGCCCTGAATGTTCCTCCATTTCAGAACCGCGAAAAAAGTCATACAAAAGCTCATAATATTCCAGCCTGCCGCGGCGGCTGTCAAAAAGCCCCAGCTTCCGCCAATACGCAGCAAGAGCTTCATACATCACAAACGGGCTGTCAAAGCAATGCTCGAGATACGAAATTGACATGGCAAACTGCCCGCTGTTGTAATATCGCTCGACAAGTTCCTCAATATCCTTCAGCCGAAGAAGATCCTGGTACGGCAGGTATCTGGTAGCCAGAACCTCATAAGGCGGCTCCTGCTGCCAGAGCACACCGTGCTCCGCCGCCATCGTCTCCATGGCAGAGCCCCGGAGCACCTTCAGAAAACCGAGCTGCAGCTGATCGGGACGCATACGGTAAACTGCATCGAACGACCGCCCGAAACTTTTGTAATCCTCATAAGGAAGTCCCGCAATCAGATCCAGATGCTGATGGATATTCCGCGCGGCGCGCACCCTTGTTACCGCGTCCGCAACCCTCTCCAGATCCATACGCCGGCGGATTGCCCGGATCGTCTCCGGATTCGTCGACTGAACACCGATTTCCAGCTGTACCTGTCCCGGCCGCAGGGAAGCAAGCAGCACAATCTCCTCCTCGTCGAGCAGATCTGCCGCTATCTCAAAATGGAAATTTGTCACGCCGTTGTCATGCTCCTTCAGATATTGCCAGATTCGCATCGCATGCTCCTTCCGGCAATTAAACGTGCGGTCAACAAACTTCACCTGAGCGACGCCGGCATCCAGAAATATTTTCAGCTCACGCTGTATGGACGTCCAGTTCCGAAACCTCAGCGTTTTTTCTACGGACGACAAGCAGTAGCAGCAGGAAAACGGGCAGCCGCGGCTTGTCTCATAATAGATGATCCTGTGCTCAAAGCCGCCGAGATCACCCATATCCTCATAGGGGAACGGCAGTGCGGCAAAATCGAGCGGCTCGCGCGGCGGATTGCGGCGCAGCCTTCCCGCTTCGTCACGGAAGACCAGACCGCAGATACCGGCAAGACTGACGGGCGGCGCAGACGCAGATCTGTAAACTGCCGTGCCAGGCTTGTCCGAAAGCGAAGATTCTGCGAAAAAGCCGGAATCGGCCGGTTGTGGTTCCGGCCTCCGGAGCCAGTATGACGCCAGCTCGTAAAAGGTAGCCTCCCCCTCGCCGACCATCACGCCGTCCGCCTCCGGAAGCTCCTTCAGAACCTGCTCCGCATGGTAGGTAACCTCCGGCCCGCCCAGGTAGATTTTCACTGCCGGATCAATTTTTTTGTAGTCGCTCACGACAGCACGCACCATGCGGATATTCCACAAATAGCAGGAAATGCAGAGAACCCCGGGACGCAGCTCATAGATCCCGCGCAAAACAGCATCCTTTTCGTGATTGATCGTATATTCCCTCAGAAAAATATGTTCTGCAATGCAGTCCGCATATTCCGGCCCGCACGCATGGATGGCGTACCGGCGCAGACTGTAGATCGCCGGATTGGTATGAATGTATTTTGCATTGATTGCCAGCAGCAGTATTTTCATCGCCGTATTCCATCCCCCTTCGCCAGAAAACCGGAAAGCATCCGGTAATGCCGATGAAATTCCGGACAACATCCGGATAAAATTTTTCAGAAATAGAAAACATGTACAAAACGATAAAAGAATCCGGGCAGCAAAAACAGCCGCAATCCCCTGATTTCACTGGGAAATCCCGAATTGCGGCTGTTTCCTTATCCAGCAGGTGATGGGAATCGAACCCACGTATCCAGCTTGGAAGGCTGGTGTTCTACCATTGAACCACACCTGCATATTTAGTATTCTCTCTTTTCTGGATTATTGTAACGCTTTTACGGCAATATGTCAATCGTTTTGTTTGCTTTGTCCGCGGAGCCGGGGAATTTCCGCAGGGAATATATGTGCAATTGTCTGCTTTGCCTGCAGGGCAGGGGGCGTTCAGCCCCGTGATCCGAAATCCCTCAAAGCACTCCGCTTCGTTTCCCTCCCCCGTCCGGCAGACAGAGCCGCTCAGAGGCTTCCCCGCCGCCGTCCCGTTTTTTACATCCCTGAATCAAGTTGTTCCCTTTTCTTTTCCGTCCGCGTAAGTCATTTCAGACCAGCCGCCGTCCAGCTCCGCGCATAGGCTTCCGCCGTGAGAGAGGACGGGGTTCCCGGCAAACCGGAATTTATCCCCTCCGCACTTTCAACTACAATACGGCAATGGTACTCCTTTCCATAGATTGTCGCCGTAACTAAGGCCGTGCCGGTTCCTGCTGCGGTCAGGCCGCCGTCGCGATCCACCCGCACCACCGTCTCATCATCCGACGTCCAATCAGCCTTCGCTCCGCTGTTGAAGGCCAGCTGATATTGTGCACCGGGCGCAAGCACAAGCTCCTCGCTGTCAAGTGCGAGCTGATTCAAGCTCCAGCCGTATCGCTTCGAACCGGCCAGCCATTCGTCACTGAAGGGTTCTGTAGAATAAATGTAATCGTTCTTCCTGCAGGGATCTTTTAGAAAAGTATATATTTTTTTGTTAGGTGCAACCGTGATCCGTTTCGGCCCGCGATCATAAGTACCGTAATCATAATCATATTCAAACAGGCGGGGCGGGACCGCACATCGTTCCGGGAGCGTAATCGATTCCAGGCTGTCCGCATCCATGAAGTCCAAAAACGGCATAGATACCAGCTGCCCGGACAACCGCAGATCACACAGCATACTGTCACCGGACAGGATATTCTCCCCGACGCTCACGACCGAGTCGCTCATCCAGAATTTTTCCAGGGCAGAGCAGTTCTCAAATGCCCTGTCCCGAATTTCCCTGACCGTATCAGAGCAGATAACGGAAATCAGCTCCTCTGCTCCCTGAAACGCACGCGACGCAATAATCTCAACACCTTCCGGAATTACAATATCTCCCCTGCACCGATATCCCGCAAACAAAATATGCTGTATAATCAGCATATCTGAACCGCATATAGCATCATAATGATATAACAGCGGCGTCTTGTCAAAAATATTGTCTCCAAGCTGCACAAGCTCTTCCAGTCCTGTTACTTCCCTGACCCCCGACCCGTAAAACACATTGCTTCCTAGAATTTCTGCTGCTGCCAGGTCAATTTTCTCAAGCATCCGGCACTCATAAAAAGCTGCCGAGGCTATTTTTTTAACATGCTGCAGGTTGATCTCTTTCAAGCTGCTGCATCCGGAAAATGCCTGATCTTCTACTGTTTCGACGTCCTCCGGCAGGATGACCCTGACCAGTGAGCTGTTTCCGGCAAATGCCCTGCTGCCGATTCTTTTCACATCTTCCGGAACTGTCACCTCCGCCTCTTTACCGCTGTATCGTAAAAGGACATCTCCGTCTATTTCAAAATCCGATTGCGCCGGCGCCTCTCCTGATACCGCCGTTTCCGTGGGCACGGGCGATGGGAAATGTTCTGTCCGAGTCGGGTCTGCCGGTTGTGTTGATTGCGGCTGCTCCGTTATATCCGCTTCAGCCGGCTGTCCAGTAAGACCAGGCTTCGACTGCTCAGGAGGCAGGGCTTCTTTTCCGCAGCCCATAATGAATAAGGCAGCAGCGAACAAAAATATCTGCATTGCTGCATATTGCGCTTTTTTAATATGTATAATATGCATTCTATTTCTCTCTTTCATTCAAAGAATTAAAATATTGCTGCATTTAACAGAGCAGTCAGAATCATGTATTTATTGTTTTCTATTAATCAATATTTATTCTATCCAAAAAAGTATAATTATGATTATAGTATTCAAGGCTAATTGCTTTAACATAACTGCTGAGGAAGCCCATTTTAAAGCTTCCATCATAAATCGGCATTATACAACTTATATCTGTAACATTACCTGCCTCAAAAAGTAATATATGCTCCAAAGCCCTTTTGGTAAAGTACTCAGCACATTTATAACGGTTCGGTATATGTGCAACGGAATCTGCACCACTATCATGATTGATGCGAATCCCATTATAGTATGTACTATGGGCAAATGCATCCGTTATAACATGAATTGCGGTTCCGTAAAAAAATAGTGCCTTATTGCTGTTATTATTTGAATTTCCAACCAAAAGTTCACTCCACGAAGCTATACGAGTAACCAGCCCTGTATCTTTATCCTCACAAACCAAACCTGTATCTCGTAATTTGCTTTGTATGGCTGTCCTCATACTGCTAATACACTGTCCCTTCACCGTACACGAACATTTTCCTATACAACCGGCACTTACGGTTCCTACATATCCCTGAGGCGATACTCCTCTATTTATTGCACATGCCATATCCATAAAATACAGATAGGCATAATAATAATTGGAGTAATATGCAGTAGTCCCGTTTGTAACATGTCTTTCAAAACCATGCCACTCTGAGTTCCGCTTCATACCGGAAATATATGTATCTGGCGCTGCCGCTCCTTTTTTCAATATGGCTATTTCCGAGCTATTCAAAGTGTTATTTCACGGAACGCATCATACTGACCGAGGGCAAATTCAAGGTCGACTAGTCCATAACCATACTCATAATTTTCGCCGTACTGGTTGGCTGTAAACGCAAGCAAAAAACGGATAAAGTCTGCCGATACAGTCTTGTCCTTCTGCCAGAGTATGGAGGCAACCGCCGTTACATGCGGAGCCGCCAGGCTCGTACCACCTGCTACACAAAGCCCGCCAAAGGCTCCCGTCGACACAATCTGCACGCCAGGCGCTACCAGCTCCAGTTCATCGCCAACCGCGCTTCCCTCAGCACGCTCCCCGGTGGGATTAATCGCACCGACCGCAATAACCTCCTCATAAGCAGCCGGATACTCCACAACGCCATTATTTCCTGCTGCGGCCACTATCAATATCCCCGCGGCGTACGCTCGTTGAATGGCCGCATGCATCGCCTCCGAATCCGTCCTTGTACCGAAGCTGATGTTGATGATGTCAACTTCCTGCTCGATTGCCCAATCAATCGCCTCCACAACACGACTGACCGGCGCCTGCCGGTTTTCATCCAGAATTCTTGCAGAATAAAGCTGCACGCTGGGATTGATGCCAGTAATGCCCTCGCCGTTATCCTTCGCCGCGATAATTCCAGCTACGCTGGTACCATGACCACAGAGATCCTCATAGAGAACAGAAATCTCGTCTTCCCCGGAAATAAAATTCCGGCGCATGTATACATCGATATCGTCCGTGTAGTCCACACCTGAGTCCAAAATGGCAACCTTCACTGGAACATCAGTCCTACTCTCGTTTAACCTATCAACGCCGGCCTCTGCACTGCCGATTGATACAATGTTCCAGAATTCCCCGTATTCTTCTGTTGTACTTTTGACCGATTTTTTCTCGTGCTTCTCCTTAGTCAGCTTTTTCGAATTTTTCCGCTGTTCTTTTTCTTCTTTTTTGTCTTCCTTCTGTTTTTCTTTTTCCGCTTTTTTCCGCTTTTTCTCCACTATCTCTTCCTTCTTCGATGCCGCAATACTTTCTGCTTCTGCGGAACTCTCCGAAATCACCACCATTTCTTCGCTGGCATACCTAACTGCTTCTTCTGCTTGTTCAGCCTGCGTCACCTGCTCGGACATTCCACCCAGCATAATCAAGAATGATATCCCAAAAGCCAAGTACTTCCTTTTAAATCCCTTATTCCACATTATAATATTCCTCCAATGTCAATATTTTTAATTTCCATCCTAATTAAAATTTATATAATCATACATTAAATGAAGTCGTATAAAAATGCGAGTATGACAGTCTCCACCCCTAAATACATTTTATAAGCATACTGCATAAAAATATTTTATTTTATCACAATGCGCTAATCCATACACGCCCGCTTACCTGTCAATGAAAGAAAATCAAAGCTTTTTACCATCTCCGTATTCGAATCACATCATTTTCCGCAAGCAGTGCAAGGTCGCTGATCCGCAGTTCCTGAAGGGCCAGCGTATTCACCAGCTGCAGTTCACCCGGACGATCCCAGATATGGGTAAAATATACACAGTCTTCCGATTTTAACAGGCGGGAAAAGATTCTGCGGTAATAGCGGAACTCCTTCTGACGGCGGTCGTAAATGCCGTAATTTTTCAGTCTCTTCAATGTTTCCGCCATCAGCTCCACTGGCGTACTAACAGCTTCAAAAAGAACCGGATCTTTTTCTCTGAGCTTTATAAGCTCATTTTGTAAAGCGCTCTCCTCTTCTCCGGGCGGCGATTCCAGTGCGGAAGGATCGTGATACTTTTCATAATTTGCATACCGTTCCATATCAAATTTCTTTAAACGTTCTAAATATTTCTTTTCCTCCTCCTTAAACTTTGCCTTTTCCTCTGCAAAACCGGCCGTAAGCTGTCTTTCTTTGGCAGCTTCCATCACAACAATCTGTTCCTGTAAGTACCTTCTGCTTTCCTGTAAAGTCTGCCGGTAATCGTTATGACAAAGCGTTTCCGGGTATTTCCCTTTCCCCTTGAGAACCACAGATCCTGCCACGGAGCCGCAATTGCAGAACTGCTGCCTGCCCCAGCACCAGGCAGTGTAATCGTACTGCAACGGATACGCAAGATAGTAACCCAGTCTCTCAAGGTAAGCAGCGGAAGCCGGTGTTTTTATAATAATCAAATTAAACTGGCACATGGATTTCCTTCCTGTAAAAATTCATATAATCATATCTCAAATGGAATCGCATAAAAAATGTGAGTATGACCATGTCCACCTTCTATATACATTGCATGAACATGCTGCATATTAAATATCTTGTTTTTATCTCGATGCGCTTCTGACGGAGAAGCAATCCCTGAAAACCTTTTTTTACTCGAATTATTTTCTGTAGGTACTGCATACTTCATTTCATTTATAAGTTCAAATGCATCTGTCTTTTTCACACAAAAGACATCCGGAAATGTATCAGTAATCTGATTGTTTTTTATATAACTTTTTGCTGTATCAAGCAATATTGGTCTGGTTATAATAATTCCCCCAAATCCAAACCAATCCCTCCGAAACGCCTCCCAAAACTGAGCTCCGGACTGATGCTGTGCTACAACCAGAGCAGTTGTCTCATTCGCCTCCTTCACCTTGGTTTTGCTGTTGTAATACCAGCCAAATATAAGATCATTTGCAGCTGTGGCAGCTGCACAATACAAAATGGCAACCGACATCGTGATAATAACCGCACCAACAATTAAAGCGGCCAATTCAAGAAAAGGAAAAGCTGCGCTGAAACCAATCGTAACCCCAAGTGTCACAAGCTGTTTGGAAACCTGAAGAATCGTGTAGGTGTACCCCAAAATTTGGAGAATGGCGCAGGGATTCTCCGGCTCATAACAGATTGCCGCTCTCGATGCATTTGGAACCATAGAAACCTCAATCGAATCAAACAGCTCATCTATTTCCTGCTGACTCATTTCAGGAATATTTTCGATTTCTCCGCGCCTTTCCAGTTCATCATAATACTGATTTGCTAATGCATCAATATAGGCAACCTCATCACTGTTTTGAATTTCCTCGGAAAATACTGTAACAGCAGGTACGTCAACATAATAATCATATAAAATCTGAACCTCTTCCTCTGTCAGAGACTTAAAAATTTCACTCGGAGCAACACTATTGGCATAGGCTTCGACAATCTTTTTATTAACCTCTGAATAAGTCAGTTCTGCTGCTGTTTCATCTGCTATCATGTTCACGCAATCAATCTGTACAAAAACAAAGATAGTACACAAAATGCATAGCATTAATCTTTTTACCTTCTTGATATTCATTATTATGCTCCTTTCCACTTGCTGCAAGATCTCCGTCCCCGCAAGATAGCCGCTTTCTGTTAACATCTATTCTGCAGCCAATCCTGCTAAATGTCAAGAGACAGAATAGCGAAAAAGCCTGGTCATGTTTTTCGCTATTCTGTCTCTTGACATATATTTAAATCGTTTCATATTATTGTTTTATTTATTGTTTCTATAAAACAGCATCCTTAAATATAGCTCCGCTTAAATCCGGCCTAAGCAATCTGTTTCAACCGATTGACAGTCTTAAATTTCAGCCCCTTATCGCGCCGTTATGTATCATCATAATTTCTATTATACACAATCTTTATCTGGATTTATCCTCCGGTCCGTTTTCCAATAAATCAACAAAAAATTTTTCCCCGGCCTTATCCCTGTAAAAACGGCTTATGGCCAGACAGTGCCCTACGCCCTTTCTCCATTCTCTTTCTGCCTCTTCCGGGGCTGTATTCATCATGCGCAGACGACAGCTTTCGAAATAGACATACCATGGTTCTGTGATATTGTATGCTCTGCCCATTTGAAGATAATGTCTCATGAGACGGACTGTCTGCTGCTCCGCCATCCTGTATTCTCCGGCTTTCTGAAGCAGAACTGCCTCGTAGCCCGCAAAACACCCGTATAACCGAAGATAATTCTGCTCTGAGCCTTCTTTTTCCATTCCCCGCAGTGTCCGGCAGACAGGCTCCAGCCTGCGCCTGGCCTCCTGTACCTCCTCCCCGCATGCAAGAAGGGAGTACCGATAAATATATTTCATTTCCATGTTGGTAAGATAGCATTCCTGCATTTTCGATTGCTGCAGTACGGATAACGGCAGCGTATATTCCAACCCCTGCTGCAGGCAGCTTATGTATTCCTCTCTGCTCAGCCGCCCTGTTTCATATCCTGCCGTCGCTTCCCACAAAAGAATGCATTGACGGTTGATGCTATAGGATATATCGATCCGTTCCTTAACCTCTTCCAGCAGCCGCAGGCTCTGCTCAAATGCTCCGTCAAGCTGCAGGCGGCGGATTCTCCGTTCCAGCTCGTATACCTTCGGATCGGCGGATGCCAGTTCCATCCCCTCCTGTTCTGACGGCAGGCCAAGGCGTCTGCAAAGCCTGCTCACAATCGGCAGCTGTGTACTTTTCTGCCTGTTTTCCAGTCTGCGCAGAGTAACCGGGGAACATACTCCCCGGCTCAATTCTTCCCCGGTCATACCAAGCATCCTGCGTCTGATCCGGATAATATCCCCAATATAGCGGCCATTTTGCTGCTGATATAAAAAACAGGGTTCTCCCCGTTTTCCTGCTGAAGATACATAAGCTTTTGAATCACCTGCTCCCGCAGTGTCAGAAGCTCCTGCAGATATAATGTCCCGCGCGTGGCTCGAAGCAGCTCAATACCCTTATTACACAGTTTCAGAAGCTCCAGGTTCTGAACGGTATCTTTTCCGGCCTGCGGCAGCCGGCTGCTGCAGAAATACCATATTGTTTTCGGGTAAATTCGTACAAGATTTTCATTATTAATAATATTTATTAAACTATAATTCATAATATTTCGAAATATTTTTATCCTTTTGGAATTTTTCATGCATTTTCCATACTCCAAAATCAGATCAAGTTCCTTGATGGAGAGCGCCATTCCATGAAGGGAGTCACTGTCCGCCCCGGAAACAGTAAGCCGGACTGCCTCCCCAAACAAAGCCGCCGGTTCCATGTCCTGAAAGAGGCGCTCCCCCCGGGAACTCCAGCTGTTTCGCTTTTCCTGGTTCTTCCGGACTTCCTGCCGTTCCTGACCTGCCCCGGATTCCTGCGGCTCCCGACCTGCTCCTGTTTCCTGCAGCTTCCTACCTGCCCCGGATTCCTGCGGCTCCCGACCTGCTCCCGCTTCCCGCAGCTCCTGACCTTCCCCGGCTTTCTGCGGCTCCCGACCTGCTCCCGCTTCCCGCAGCTCCTGACCTTCCTCGGCTTTCTGCAGCTCCTGATCTGCTCCGAATTCCTGTTCCATCCAAAGACTCCGGACATCCCCTGCATTCCATAGTAAAACTGCCGGCGCAGACGGCTGGTCACGCCGGATCTGCTCCCGGCAAAAATGCCGTATTCCTCTGCGTAATCTGCAAGCTTTTCGGCGGCCTGAATTATCTTGCAATCTTCCAGAGCAATCAGGATATCCCGCTGCCGCTCCCATTCTACAGCTTCCTCATATCCAAAATAAATCTCATGGTCAAGACCATTTTCACCGGTTCGCTCCAGCAGGCGGTTTCTCAGCTGCCAGTCCGCCCTTTTCTTTCCGTGCATGATTTCTGCCAGGTAACTCACAGAACAAAGACCGTGGCAAAGCTTTTTCAGGGTGATCTTTCTTTTCAGGCGGCACATATTCAGGTAAATACCGAAACTGACGCTGCCCTTTGAATCAGAAGAATTCCTGTTTTCCGTGTACGATATAATATCTCCCTGCCGAAACATACACTTATCTCCTCTTTTTTGTATAAACCAACAGTATATTTTCCAGGTATTATAACATAAAATTATCTAAAGTTTAATTATGATATTAATTATTCTTTTATTTTTAGAATCTGTTTCTTTACACTTTACAGTCTCCATCCTTTATTCTTTCCCCATACTGTACTTGCTCTTCGGCTTTATCCAACTGAATTTTCCCCGTTTTGCCTCTTTCGTTTCATTCAAACCGAGCCTTCCCGGCTTTTTGCCAGTAAAAAATTGCCGGCCGTATAATTTTCTGTCTTCCGGGCATCCTGAACCAAACATCTATTTTGCAAACTGGAAAGGAGAATTGTATGAGCAAACATGACCACACGGCAAAATCCGGATTATCCCGACAGAAAAGCAGCTCCGCCCATTATGAAAACGCTTCCGCTGCAGCGGATTTGAAAGCCACATCCGGCAATACGGCAGAAAACCGGCTCGATGCAACCGAGGGTTCGACCGGCGCGAAAAACGCCGTGATCCGGGATCTTCAGCCCGGCTCGGATACGCTTCCGCCCAACCTTATGAATCTGGTGGAATGCCCGGGGCTGTCCGACATTCACGATTACGGCTTTTCCGAGGATGCCCCGGATATGAGTCTTCCGATCGACGCAGTTCAGCAGGATTCCGCCTATTCCGAAAACGATAAGGCCGCTCCCGCAAATAATCTGTTCTTCCTTGAGCGCAGCAATCCGCTCTCCAGCAAGGGAGACTGAGCCTGCAGAAAGATCACTCTGACATATTAAAAGAAGCTGCAGCATTCGGATATCTTCCTGCTGCAGCTTTTCTTTATTCCGGGCTTTTCGCTTTCCGGCTCCTTTTTTTCGTATATCTCTTCCATGCCCTGTCTATGGAAACCCAAAGGTTTACTGCTGTAAATCTACCGGTTTTTGCAACTGATTTGTAAATTCTTAACACATAAAATGGAATCTGTTACAACGCTTGACACTGCCCCGGCAAGTTTAAAGCGGCTTGTTCTGATTTGCATAAAGTACAAATGTAGCAGCAGAAAACGGAAAGTCTTGCAGCCGGCTGCATTTCACCTGAATTGCAGTTCCCGCCAAAACTTCTTTACAGGGTTTCCACCACCGCACGTTCTCTGCAAACTACCGTAAACACCTGAATCTTGCTGCCTGTTAATGCGCAGCTGCGTGCATCCGGCTGGCAGGTGCCGACAAAGATCTCGTATTCTCCCTCGGAGAGCACCTTCTCACAGTTCTCGTTGAACAGACCGAACGCCCGGCTGTCAAGAGTAATCGTCACTTCTTTCGTCTCCCCCTTGGCCAACGTCACCTTTTTCAGGCCCTTAAGCTGGAAGTTCGGTGCATCCGGTACATCCTTCGCTCTCACATAAACCTGCACGGTTTCCGCTCCGTCATAAGCACCGCTGTTCGTCACCGACGCCCTGATCGTAACGGTGCTGTCTGCCCGAAGCTCCGCCGTTCCGTCATTCCCCTGCACGCATACCGCCGCGCCGTCCACCTTCACATCGGCGCTGCACGAAAAGCTTGTATAGCTCAGTCCGTAACCGAACGGGTAGAGTGCTTCGTTCTTCATGTAGCGATAGGTGCGGTTTTTCATCGAATAATCGGTAAAGTCCGGCAGCTCCTCCGTCGTCCGATAGAAAGTAACCGGCAGCTTGCCCTCCGGAGAAATATCGCCGAACAGAAGCTTTGCCACTGCACGTCCGCCCTGCGCTCCCGGATACCAGCCCTGAACAATGGCCGGTACCGCGTCGCTCTCGTCCGCCCAGGTCACCGCAAGGGCCGAGCCGGCCAGAAGCACCAGAATCACCGGCTTTCCGCTCTCGCACACGGCCTTCAGAATATTTTCCTGCAGACCCGGAAGGGCAAGGCTCTTTTTGTCGCCGCTTCCGAACTCGTTGCCGGCATCGCCTTCCTCTCCCTCAATCGTCGCGTCCAGTCCGAGACAAACCACAACAACATCCGACGCATCCGCCACGGCCCTCGCTTCTGCAGCGCGGTCGTTTGCTCCCGCCAGTCCGGAGATCCGGTCACGGTACAGATGGCAGCCCTCGGAAAAATGTACCCGGACATCGTCTCCGACCGCCTCACGGATTCCTTCCAGAACCGTTATGTATTCCGACGCCGTACCCTCGTAATTTCCGACGAGTGCGGCACGGCTGTTCGCATTCGGCCCGATCACGCCGATGCTGCGGATTTTCTTCTTATCCAGCGGCAGGAAACCATTCTGATTTTTCAGAAGAACAAGGCATTTCTCCGCCGCGGTCAGGTTGAGCGCACGGTGCTCGTCACTGTCCACCTCATCAAACGGGATATCGCTGTACGGGATCTCCCGGTCAAAAAGACCAAGCTTCATCCTTGTCGTCATCAGCCTCGTCACGGCTCCGTCGATCGTTTCCTCCTTCACCAGACCGTCCCGCACTGCCTGCAGCAGATTGCCGAAGAGATTACCGCAGTTTAAGTCGCAGCCATTGTTCATGGCAAGCGCAACCGACTCGACCGGCGTCTTGGTCACCATGTGGAACTCATGAAAATCCTTGATTGCCCAGCAGTCCGAGGTCACATGTCCGGTAAAGCCCCAGGTTTTGCGAAGCACATCCTGAAGAAGCGTCTCGCTTCCGCAGCAAGGCTCGCCGTTCGTGCGGTTGTATGCACCCATCACCACCTCGACGTCTGCCTCCTTCACGCACGCCTTAAAAGCCGGAAGATAGGTTTCGCACATATCCTGCTTCGTGGCTTCCGCGTTAAAGCTGTGGCGCAGCTCCTCCGGCCCGGAATGCACGGCAAAATGCTTTGCGCAGGCCGCCGCCTTCAGATATTTTTTGTCGTGCCCCTGGATGCCGCCGATAAAGCGCACACCGAGCCGCGACGTCAGATACGGATCCTCACCGAAGGTTTCATGCCCGCGGCCCCAGCGAGGATCACGGAAAATATTTACATTCGGGGACCAGAAGGTCAGGCCCTTGTAAATATCATGATCGCCGTACTTCTGCTGAACATTGAATTTTGCGCGGCCCTCCGTGGAAATCACATCAGCCACGGTCTCCAGAAAATCCTCGTCAAAGGTTGCCGCCAGCCCGATTGCCTGAGGGAACACCGTAGCCACGCCCGCGCGCGCCACACCGTGAAGCGCCTCGTTCCAGTAGTTATAGGCCTTCACGCCCAGTCTCTTGATCTCACGCGCTCCGTGCAGCGTCTGAAACACCTTCTCCTCCAGCGTCATCTCCGCCACAAGCGCCTTTGCTCTTTCCTCGAAGGAAAGGCTCTCATCCAGATAAGCCTTTTCTGCCATAATTATTTGCCTCCAGTATAAATTTTTCAAATTCTTTTGTATGTTTCTTTATTGGTGGTATCATTACTGTTTTACGCTTTAAAAATTCATAACTCTGTGATACGCTTCCTTCGGTTCTTGATTTACATCAAAGAGCAGCGGCCAGTTTTTGCGGCCCGGTTCCGGGAAATTGTCCAGCCATGTTGTATCGTCCGCAGGCCCCCACAGCGTAACCGCGTCAATCAGCTCGTGGTATTCACGGAACAGCTCAAAATATTGCTCATACAACTCGGCCTGCCGTTCCATCAGCTCCTTCGGCGCTTCGGCCAGATGTGTGCGATCCTCAAAACGGAACACCGAAATATCCATCTCCGTTATTCTCAGTCTCAGGCCGAGCTCCGCATACCGCTCAATTGCCTTTTTCAGCCCATCCACCCCCGGCTCATAAATATTGTGGTGGCACTGAAGCCCGATTCCGTCAATCGGCACGCCGCGCTCCTTCATTCCCTTCACAAGCTGATATATTTTTTCCCTCTTCTCCGGAATTGACTCATTGTAGTCGTTATAGAACAGTTTTTTGCCCGGGAGCACTTCATGCGCGATCATGAACATACCATCCATATAGTTATCGCCGTACATCCTGTGCCATTTTGTATCGCGGTAGAACAAATCCGTCTTGTCCTCAATGCCTTCGTTCACGACATCCCAGGACTCCGCAAGTTCTCCGTAGCGGTTGCCCAGCCGGCGGATATGCTCCCGCAGCGTCTCCTTCAGGTCATCCGGAGTAGTATTCTCAAAAATAAACCCGGGCGTCTGATTATGCCATACCAAGCAATGCCCGTGTACTGTCATATTGTTCTCCCGCGCAAACTCATAGATCCTGTCAGCCGCTGTAAAATTGTATTCTCCCGGCGCACGGCATACACTGGAATACTTCATTTCGTTCTCGAAGGTAATATTGTTAAAATGCTGCCGAAGCAGCTCCTCGTGCGTCTTGATCGTCCTTATATTAACCGCTGTCCCGATTTTAAAATACGACTCGTACTTATCCTTCAATCCCATTTTTTTCCTTCCCCCTTGTTTCATTAATTTCGTTCCTGAGCGCCATTTCCTGTGGTCTTCACCAGACCAGTATAAAACCGTTCCGCCTTCATCCCTTCGCGAAACCTGCCGCCAGCCATTCGCCGTAAACGCCGAAATCAGTACAGCGGAATCCCGTCATCCAGCAGCGCCCCCCAGAAGGCCGGCTTTGTTTCCAGCAGCTGATTGAACAGAAGCGGATAGCGCTTTCCGTCCTTGTTCAGCCAGGAACCGTCGTCTGTCAGCCCCCAAAGCGTGACATTCGTAACGTTTGCTTTATTGTTATCCATCAGGTTTTTCAGAAGGAAAAACAGACGTTTGTAGCGCTTTCCTTCCTTCATCAGATCCTCCTCGGTGTTGGAATCCAGATTGATATCCAGCTCCGTAATATGAACCTCCAGTCCGGTTTCCGAAAACTTGCATAATGCGGTTTCGAAATCGTCAAGACTTGGATAGCTCATGCCGATATGGCTCTGCATACCGATGCCGTCGATATTTCCCTGCTCCTTGATCCGGTTTGCAAGCTTCACAATCGCAAGCCGCTTCGCGGGCTCATAGGTATTAAAATCATTATAAAAGAGCTTCTGCTCCGGGTCTGCGTACTTTCTTGCGTACTCAAATGCCTTATCGACAAAATCCGCTCCGATCACCTGATACCACAGGCTGTCTTCGACGCGCATCCCGTCCGGATCTCCGTCCCCCGGCGCAATTGCCTCGTTTACCACATCCCAGGCATACACCACGCCCGGATATGTTGTATTCACATATTCCATTACCTGGCGGATATAGTTTTCCATCCGCTCAAGCATTACCTCGCGCGACACAAACACCGCGTCCTTCTGGTTGGAGTAGCCCTCCATAAAAAACCATTCCGGCACCTGACTGTGCCATACCAGCGTATGCCCGCGCATTTTTATACCATGCTCCATGCAAAACTGCAGCATCCCGTCACAGCTCTTAAAACTGAGCACCGGGCAGTTCTCCGTTCCCTCGGAAAGCGTCTTCGCCCGGTCGAGCAGGGCATCCGCCTTCATCTCGTTGCCGCAGGTCATACTGTTAAACTGCTGCAGAATTAATTCCTCTTTCAATTCGTTTCTCAGATCGTTCGCCGTAAGCGCGATACCCACGGAAAAATAATCCTTCCACGCCTCGCTCAGGCTGGGAATTTCCTCATCCAGCGTTGATACGTAAAAGTTCGTCCGAACCTCCTTCACCGGTTCCGTAGGCTGTACAGCCCCTGCTCCGGTCGGTTCTGCAGGTTCCGCCGGCTCCGTCGGCTGTGGTGCCGGTTCCGTAATTTCCGGCTGCACCGACGGCGTTATTTTTGTTTCATCCCCGTTCTTTTCCCCGCATCCCGCAGCGCCCAGCACCAAAATGCCGGCGAGCAGAACACATACACCGTTTTTCTTCCATCCCAACCTTCCCGGCTGCATTCGCTTTCCTCCAAATTAATTGCTTCAGTTCAGCTTTCGGCTCACCAAAGCAAAATTCTGCTTAACCCACGGCGGCTGCCCGTATACATCCATCTTTTCCGGCCGGTTCCCCCTATGTAAAAACAGCGGCTGGCATGCAGCGCGCTCAGCGGAAAACACCGTCTCCGCCGCGCACTGCACACGGCCGCTCACCTCCAGGTCAGCTTCGGCTTCCTGTTTTATCGGGTGTCAGAAGCTGTAAAACCAATGCGCCGTTCTGCGCAATTATCTCATGTTCGCATCGTCGATAAACGACTGCCACTTCGCGTTGACCTCTTCGATCTTCTCTGCAGGAGTCTGCCACAGGCCGTAAACGTTGAATACGATATCGCCGTAGCTCGTGCCGTATACTGCCGGCAGATACCAGAGCTCGCCTCTGCCTTCCTCGTACATCATAACAAGGGTCTCGTCAACCGCTCTCTCGTCGCGGAACGCCGGATAATAACCCGTCTTCCAGTCGTCATCATCCTCGTAGCCCGGCGTCGGGTTCGTGTAGAGGTTGTAAGCGAATGCAATCTTGTTTACATAGTCCGCATCGGTGAAGCAGGACGGAATAACAAAGATGTTGTCCTTGAATACCTGCTTGTTCGTACCCTGCGGGCCGGCCGGAGCCATAACAAAGCCGAAATCGTCATCCATATCTGCCCAGGTTCCTACCTTGTGCTCCTCGGCAAAGGTCATAGCAACCTTTGCATCATGGAACATACCAATAAAGCAATCCCACTCAGCGCCCTCCGGAGCAGGCATCTCATAGCCTTTCTCGATCAGCTTCACACCATACTGAAGTGCCTCGAGGAACTGCGGAGTATTGATATCATTGTAATATTTGCCGTTCTCATCCATACCGATATACTGTCCGTTGTTGCATACAACCAGCGCGTTGAACAAATCCGGCGAAAAGCTCATCATTGCGTAGGTATCGGTTACGCCGTCGCCGTCGATATCGCGCGTCAGCTTCCCGCAGAGCTCCTCAAACTTCTCCCAGTTCCATTCGCCGTTTGCCTGGAGATCGTACGGAAGGTCGCGATCCAGACCCGCCTCCTCGAACAGCCTCTTATTCCAGAATACGCCGCAGCGCGGCTCCGGCTTTCCTGTTGCCATACCGTAGATATTGCCGTCCGGCGCGGTCATAAGGTCAAGTACGGTACGATTCCACTTTTCCTCCGTGAAGTCCAGGGTCTCCAGAGAGGAAAGGTTGTAGAACAGATTATTGGAAAACGGCTTTGCAATAAAGCCCTGATCCATACAGAAAATCTGTCCTGCCGGATCGTTTGCCATCGTGCCGAGCGTAAAGGTTTCCTGATGATCGTCCCAGCCGCCGATACTCTGCTGCTTGATCGTGAAGTTGTATTTCGCCTGAATCTCCTTGCGGTATGCCCGGGTATCTTCCTCCTGCTGCGTTTTTGCCTCTCCTTCCGGTCCGCTCCACCAGTCGGCAATCAGGATATCAAGCCCGCCCAGGTCACGGTACTTCTCCGGCACCTCGGTCGGCTGCGGCGTGTCCGGTGTCGGCTCACCGCCTGACGACGGATCGGTAGTCGGCTGCGCTGCCGGCTTGGTCGGCTGTGGGGTAACGTTGGTGTTTGTCTCCTTGTCGCCGCAGGCGGTCATACCCGCGGTCATGGCCAGACCAAGCATAATTGCGGTCAGTTTCTGTCCCTTTTTTCTCATAACTTATCCTCCTTTTTTATATATAAAGGGGCTGTCCCTTTATAACATTATCCAAACTCCTTCCAATTCCTTCTGCGCGAAAAAAGAAGGAGGGGCAGCGCGGGCCTGACCGGCCCGGCCGCCAACAAATATAAGAAAGAAATCTTGTCTACATTTTAATACCGCTCTGGCTGAGACTCTCGACAAATCCCTTCTGCGCCACAACATAGATCAGCAGCAGCGGGATGATCGTCATCAGAAGCCCCGTAGCAATCAGGGCCTGCTCATAAGCCGCCGAAGGCAGGGCGCCCGTGGTGACCGCCTGGTAGTAATCTCCAAGACGTCCTACAAGGCCGGTAAGAGCCTTCGGAAGAAGCCGGATCTTGCCGAGAAACAGCTTCGCATAATAGGAATCCGTCCACTGCCATACGAACGAGAACAGGAAGCACGAGGTAAGAATCGGCTTCGCGTCCGGAAGCATGATCCGCAGGAAGGTTCTCAGCTTGCCGCAACCGTCCACGTAGGCGGCCTCCTCCAGCTCCTTCGGGATATTCCGGAAGAACTGGCGCAGCATGAAGATATAAAGTCCGCTCTTGAGTCCCATACATCCCATACACATCATAATGTACGGCGCCATGGAATTCTGCAGATTGATCGTGTCGCCCGTGATCGCCTTGAAAATACCCAGCACATCGAAAAACCGGAAATGCAGGAACAGCGAGGACGAAATGGTCTGCGGCGGCACAAGGATGGAAAGCATCACGCATGCAAACCAGAAGTTTCTGAGCGGGAATTTATACCGCGCAAAACCGTAACCGGCAAGCGTACAGGCCGCCACCTGGATTACACTGACAAGCATCGCCACCAGCACCGTGTTTTTCAAGCACACCCAGAATTCCAGCAGCTCGTTTGCCAGTCTGTAATTCGAGAAGGTAAAATTTCTCGGAATCGAGATTACCGTACTGTCATAAAGGTCCTTCTCCGCCATAAAGCTGATGGAGATTTTGTTGAACAGAGGCTGCAGGATCAGAAAGCACAGACCGAACAGCAGGATTGCCCTCGCAACTTTGTAGAGCGTCACATTTATTGTTTTCTTTAAAAGATAACCGCCAGATTTTTGATTGCGCTCCCAAAATTTTTGTCTTTCCACACTTTTTACTCTACTCATAATAGTATACCTTCTTTGATATGATGAATGACACGACACCGATTATTCCCATAACGCAGAGGAAATAGCTCCACGCCATGGCAGAACTGAAACCGTAGTCCATCTGGCGGGACATGGTATCGTTGATTTTCTCCATGACCTTGTTATCCGTCCGGATAAGGAAGTCAATGATAGAGTAAACAATGTTGACCAGGATGAGGGAGCTGACCATCGGGAAGGTAATCTTCCAGAAGCTCTCCCACGCTGTACAGCCCTCGATCTTCGCAGCCTCATACATCGAGGTCGAGATGGTCTGAAGACCGGACAGGAAAATAATTATCTGTATACCGGAAGCGATTGCGACGTCGTAAACGCTGTCCACAATATCAAACACATACTGGAAAAATTTCGAACCGCTGCCCCCCGTATCCAGAATGGACTGCAGGGTGCTGGTAACGCTCGAGGTATTTGCCGACGACTGAACGACATCCTCCATGCCCTGAAGCAGGGTGTTGTTAAATTCCAGGCCGACGATAACGCCGGAGGAAAGAATAACCGGAAGGAAGAAAATCGCTCTTACCACGCCTCTTCCCTTGAACTCCTGATTCAGGAGCAGGGCTACGAAAAAGCTGAACACGAGCGTGGCCGGTACGCGGTACGCCATATTGCTCAGGGATTCCGTCAGAAGCCGGTTGAACTCAGCATCGAGAGTAAAAGCTCTCTTATAGTTGGCCAGTCCGCTGAACTCCATGGTGAAACCGCCGGCCCCTACCGTAACGTTACAGAAGCTCATGTACATCGACTGGAACAGCGGGTAGGCAAGGAACGCCACAAACCCTACGATAAACGGAAGAATAAACAGGTAGCCGGCGATGGAGTTTTTCTGAGCCAGCGTCATTTTCTTTTTCTTCTTTGCCATTTATTCTCCCCCCTTCTGCACCGTATAGCTTCTCGCTCCTACCTCAAGACCGCCCTCGCTGTAATCGGTGTAGTTGTAATTCACATATACTCTTGTGCCGTCCTCGTAAACCGTCTCAGTCACTCCGGCCGCTACGGTACGGTGTCCGGTGATAAACTGATTGAACACGCCGCCCAGCGCCTCGTTGTACTCCTTATAGCGTGCGGCTGTCCGCTCCTTCCAGAGATCATACTCTGTTCCGTACAGATAGGTATACTGTGTTCTCTGAAGCTCCGCGGTCGATTCCTTAATAAAGGTGTAATACAGGCCGGCGCCGGTTTCGATCGTCTTGAGCCATACGGTCTCCTCGTCTTCCGCGAGATTCATCGCCTTGCCGGTGTAGTTTACAAGCCCGTGAAGCGCAATCGTATAGAACGGAACCTGCTCGTCGATAATGCCCTTTTCCTTGGCTGCCAGATCCATCCCGACAATCGTATCCACATATGGTGCCGCATAAGCATTTCCACCGTAGATCATGGTCTTGTGGCCGTTTGCGGCAAGCTCCGCAAGCTTTGCCTGCTGCAGCTTCATCGTCTCCTCGCGGGTAACGACATTTTTCGGATTGTAATCCGCTCCGAGCAGATTACCGAGATCTCCGAAGGAAAGATTCGTGACGCCGTATTTATCCGCACTCTTCAGAAGAGAGTCGATCAGCTTCATTGTGTAAGAGCTCTTAACCAGTGTTCTGAGCGTGTCGTCGCTCTCGTCCATCCTTGCATAGTATACTGTGTTGTAGTCCCACAGCTCCGCGAGCTCCTTTGTCACATATTTAGCCGAATCGCGGTTTGCGCGGTAACCGTCGAACATACCATTATTATAAGCGAATTCAACAAAAGCTTCAAGATAAAGATCCACACCCTGCTCCTTTGCCAGCGATGTGAACTTTTTAAAGCTGCTCTTGCTGCCCAGCTCGGAAACCAGCTTCACCTTTGTCGGCACGGTATGCTTTATGCCGTTGTTGAACCAGCCGATGTACTTCATGCTGAGATTGGACAGCCCGGCCGCCTTCAGCTCGGACAGAATATCCGCTGCATCCTTGTAGGTGGTCAGCTCCTTGGATACCGTTGCCGGGAACCCGAGGCGATTTTCCGTCTTCTCAATCGCTCCGACCAGTTCAACCAGGATCGGAGCCTCCGTGTCATCGTTTTTCTTCAGCTCCGGATAGCGCTCCATCAGATAACTCCGGTATGTCGCTGCCATGTCCATGTAGCTGTCGCTTTCCAGAAAACGGTAGCGGCTGAGCAGCTCGCCGTCCGGCGTCTGCTTCTCATACACGATAACCGCCTTGTCTGATTTCTGCGACACATCCATGCTCTCGCCGTGAATAATATTGTAGGAGGCGTTCGCATAGTTGAAAGTATGATAGCGTCCGGACACATCGGCCTCGATTGTCGCGTAAGCGCTGCCCTCCTCCATAATGCAGAGGAAAGAAGAACCGTTGTTGCAGATTCCGAATACCGGATAACGCGCCTTGATATCGTTGATAACCTCAGTTCTTATGGTAGCATAATCCCAGCCGTAAACGCTGCTGATGAAATTGCCCTGCGTCGTTTTTCCGTTATTGAAGCGGATGATGCCACCGTTTCCGTCCGGCACAAGCAGAAAGCCTTCATCCGACTGTCCGCCCGCCCCGAAGAACGGCAGCGGCTTAATCATCAAAATCGGATACTCGGTCTTGTAGGCAACCTCTTCCAGCGGCACACGTACGAGGAAATCCGGCCCGTCAAGTTCATAGACCATCGACACGTCGAACACCGGCTTCTCAATCGCCTTTGTAACACTGTACCTTGCGGCATCCTCCTCATAATCCTCTTCCGTGTAGCCGGCTGCCGCAAAATATTCCTCGATCTTGACCTTAAGGTATTCCTGCAGGTTTTCTCGAAGGACATAAACGCATTCCGTCGCCAGATCCGGATAGGTTTCAAGCAGCGTATCCTTGTCATCATCCGCGCGGAGCTTTTCGATATCATACTTGCGGTAGTACTCATTGATACGCTTCTGCGTTTTGGAATCCATAAGCGTGTAGAACTCCATCATTCTGGATTCCGGAACCGCGGTCGGCATGATGTAGGTCCGCTCGATATTTCCGATCGAGTACTTGACCTTCAGGCCGTTTTCCAGCTCCTCTATCTCGTACAGCTGGTTCTGAACACTGTAAGTGTAGCTGTCGAAGTCTGTCTTTACGCCGTTCTGCGTACCGTACTGTATCTGAAGCGTAGACTGCAGCCTTCCCTTCGTCGCGGTAACGGCAATATTCTCACCGCTCAGATCCGGCGGATTGGAATACCATACCTTTCCGGTCTTCTTTTCCGTCAGTGTAAACTGCGTCGTTTCCGGGTCAAGCACAAACTTCAGATAATCATTTTCCAGCACATATTCGGATTTTCCTTCCTCATAGCCGTAAATGGTTACGCTGTCGTCTACTTCCTCTTCCTCCCCGCAGCCGTTCAGAGTGAACAGGCCCAGCGCGAGGAGCAGCATGAGAAGGAGACTCCGTACATTAACCGTTTTCATGAAATTACCTCCTTCTTGCTTTTAGTAGAATCGGAACGCGATTTCCTTGTACAGCGAAATGAAATATGCGAAACCATCCGAAATCAGACTGAAGAACAGCAGCATGATAAAGATGATAATCAGCATTCCCACCGCGGTAGCAATCGCCGCGAACAGGGCTTTTCCCAGGCTGTAATCGTGAATCATCATCATCGCGCACATAATAAGCAGGCCGATCCAGATCTTGGAGAACTGATCCAGGTAGCCCCAGAATACCCCCTCCTCGCTGGTCACGATATTGCTGAGGAAAATCATCGGGAACTGTAGCAGCACATAAGGCGTCATCGCGTAGCAGACAGCCATGTAGATATTTTTCAGCGTCCCCTTTCCGTCAAACAGCGTTGTCAGACACCAGTTGGATAAACAGCCGATCGCCAGCGGCAGTATCAGCTGCAGACTGTACATCAGGATGTTGAAGTGCTCCGGATCGTACCTAATAAACATGAAACTTGTAAAAAGTGCTCTCCAGATCCGTACGAGCAGCACCGCAATCAGAATCGTGTTGGCTGCCGCCATCGAGCCTCTCTTCTCATGTATCAGATCCCAGAAACCGTCGAAGGGATGCACAATCAGATGAAGTGAATATTTGAGCGACTTCTTGTATGCGCTAAGGTTCTGCCTGTTGACCTTTTCTGCTATTTTCATTCCTCCATCGCCTCCCTCTTTATTTTTTTCACTTTCTTTATTGTCTTAGGAACAATTATCAGAACGAGAAGTCCGACGATAAACCAGCCGATATGATCTTCAATCCACTCCTTCCGCCACAACTTGAATGCCTTGGAATAAAACTTTCCATAATACTTGACCTCAAAATAATCCATTGCCTCCTCGTAGCGCTCCTGGCGAAGCAGCGAGCGGCCGATTCCGAGATATGCCAGATCATAGTTTCCGTTGAGGCGAAGCACCTCTCTCCAGTAATCGGCGGACAGATCGTAATCCCCTTTCTGATACGCGCCGAGCGCGCTGTTGATCAGCCTGCCGTATTCCGTAAGCACAAGTCTTGTCAGATTGTTGGATCTGCTGTCGAGTACGTACAGATCGTTTCCGATATGATCGAGCGCAGACGGCATCTGAAAGGTTCCGAGCGTATTGCCGACTCCGCCGAAAACATACAGCAGATTACCCTGAGAATCATAGCCGAACAGTCTGCCTCGCATACGGTCGATCGCAAAGTAGGTTTCGTTCTCGAGCGCTGTGACATCAACCAGCTTTGACGGGCCGTTGATGCCGGCGCCCTTGCCCCACATCACATCGCCGATCGGCGGGACATCGCCGTTCTTAATCAGGATATCCGCACCCATGGAATTCAGCTTGCGGATCGGCTTCGCCTTGTCGCTCTTCAGATCCCACTCCTCAAACACGGAGGTGGTCACATAGAGGAAACCGTCCTGGTCGATCGCAATGTTGTTGTACTCCGTCGGTACAAACTGCTCCATCTGTGCTCTCTGTGCCTGCGTGGAAAGCTTCTTCCATATATAGTCGATCATGGAAAAGGTTACGGCATTTGCTCCGATATAACCGGTAAACACGCCCTCCGGCGAATACTGCATAACACCCTTGTTGATATTCGTAGCAAGTGCCAGCACGCGGCCTGCATCGTCCACAACCGCCTTGACCGGCAGGAAGTCCTGCGATGCGTCGTAGGTTTCATCGACCGGCTTGATAAAGGTCTGAATCATATTCAGATCCTTATCCATGCGGACGATACGTGCATTCTTCGTATCGCACACGTAGATATCGCCGTTTTTCGCGACAAACACATCGTTCGGAGAGTTGAATGTATCGTCTGCATCCCCGTTTTTAAAAGTTTCGATCACCCGCACAAGCGTGATCTCATCTATGCCGGCCTTCAGAACCACAATCCGGTTCTTTCCGGTATCCGCGATGTAGATCTCATCCCCGAAGGTATGCATTCCCTGCGGAGATGAAAAATCGCCGATGCCGAGATCCGAGCCGAGCACCTGAAGCTGTGCCCTGTAGGCATCGGGTGATTCGCGCGGATCTCCGTAAAAGTCGTAAATATAGGTATAATTGCTTGGTTCCGCCTCTGCGCTCACCGTAGGAGTAAGCAGGAACAGCACAAGCATCAGACAAAGAATTCTGCTAATTTTTTTCATGCCCTTCTCCTCCTTAATCCTTGATACCCGAGCTTGCCATCGTCTCGAGAATATTGCTCTGCGACAGGATGAAGGTCAGAATCGGGACAATCATCATGAAGAGCGTTACTGCTGAACCGACGCCGGCCCGCGATACGCCGCCGTTGATAATCTGCTGCAGCGCGTAAGGCAGCGTTTTGAGTTCCTCGGAATAAATGTAGTTGGAAGCCTTGGTATTCCAGAGGTTCTGAACCGAGAAAATAATCAGGGTCAGCCATGCCGGCTTTACCATCGGCATAACGATCTTGTAGTAGATCGTCCATTCCTTTGCACCGTCGATTTTCGCCGCCTCAATAAGCGCGTCCGGGATACCTTCCATAAACTGCTTCATAAGGAAGAGTCCCATCGGAGAAGCGAACGCCGGGATAATAACTGCAAGGTAGCTGTCCACCCAGCCGAGCCCGGTCATAATAAGGTAGTTCGGAATACCGAGCACATAGCCGGAGAACATCAGGGCCGTAACGACAATGTTGAAAAATGTTTTTCCGCCCGGAAAATCATATTTTGCCAGCACGTAGGCACCCATCGAAGCAAAGAGCAGATGGCCGATGGTACCGATCAGCGTGATGAACACCGTGTTGAATATGTATCTCGAAAACGGCACCCACGATTTGCCCATGATAACGAACAAATCCTGGAAGTTATCCATCGTCGGATGCTGCACGAAGAATTTCGGCGGATAAAGATAAATCTCATCCAGGGGCTTGAACGCACTGCTGATCGCATACACAAGCGGCAGCGCCATGAATATACCGAACAGTGTCAGCATGATATATATGCCGAGATCGCCTCCCCTGGACCTGTTCGGTTTTCTTCTCTTTAATTTCTTCATTTCGGTCTCCTCACCTTTCCTTGGACGTTATCAGGTTCCCACTTTCCTCAACAATGACTGGATCAGCTTGTTGCAGAGAATCATTGTGATGAAAAGCACGGTTGCGATCGCAGATGCGTAGCCCATCTCAAAGCGGACGGAACCGTAATCGAAAAGGTGAGTTACAACGGTGCGGGCCGCGTAATCGGTACTCGGGAAGCCGGCCAGCGCCATTGTTACATCGCAGACGCCGAACGACTGCGTAATTGCCATAACCGCACCGAACATAAGCATCGGCTTCATGTTCGGCAGAGTGATATACCAGAGCTCCTGCCAGCGGTTTTTCACACCGTCGACATAGCCGGCCTCGTACTGCGCCTGATCGACGCCCTGAAGACCTGCCACGAAGGAGAGGAATCCGGTTCCGAGACTCATCCAGAGGATAACAAGAAGGATGACCGGCATCATGTAATTCGGGTCGGTCAGCCAGAGGATCGGCTGGCTGATAAAGCCGAGCTTCATCAGGAACGCGTTGACATAGCCGTACGCGTCGCCCGAGAACATGATCGCCCAGATCAGATAAACCTGCCCGGAAATCGTCGGCGCATAGAAAACCAGCACGGCAAAGGCACGGATGTAACGCGGAAGCTCATTGATGAACCACGCGAACAGGAACGATGCCAGATAACCGATCGGACCGGTGATCGCCGCGATCAGGAAGGTGTTCGTGACGGACGTCAGGAACACGTCGTCCGCCAGGAACAGGTTGATGTAATTCTGAAGACCGACAAAGCGCGGTGATTCAAATACATTGTAGTACGTAAAGCTAAGGCAAATCGACATCACTACCGGCACGATGTAAAACAGGGTGAAGATAATGGCGTACGGCAGAAGAAACAGGTAACAATTCTTCGAGCGCTTAGCCTTATACATCGCAATGTGAAAATTCTTTTTCTTTTTCTGCACGTATTTATTTAAGATCGACATTTTCTCTCCCCCCTTCTACTTTTCCAGACCGAACTCTTTGCGCTTCTTATAGAGCTCTTCGTTGATGGTTCTCGCGTAGTCGAGCAGCGTCTCTCTCGGGTCCTCGTTCACATTGATAACCCTGCGGACCGCATTGACCAGATGTCTCGTTGTATAGTAGCTTCCTGCCACCTCCGGCGTCCCCTTGGTCCATGCCCACTGTTCTCTCAGGACCTCCATTTGCTTGCTACTCCATGCCAGGCCCTCAAACGCCTCAACATTGGCCGTCGCGTACCGCGCAGAGGAACCCATAACGCTCTCAAGCTCGCGGCCGAAGCGGATCTGCGTGTCGGCGCTCGACCACCATTTCAGGAACTCCCACGCCTTATCCTTGTGCTCGGAATTCTCAAGAAGCATCGAGCAGGTGCCCCAGGAATTTCCGGAACGGTCGATCGTGCCGTCCGCCTTCTCCGTCCCCGGAAGTACCGTGAAATCCCAGAGACCACGGATTTCCGGTGCGAATACGACAAGCGTGTTATACATATTGTACGCTCCGATACCGATCGGCATCTCGCCGGAGCGGAAACGGTTTACAAAGTTATATACGGTCGGAAGCTTGTAGTGCGTAAAAAATGTCGCGTATGTCTCGAACGCGGAAACGCCTTCCTCGCCCTCGATCTTCGTAGCGCTGCCCTCGCTGTTGTAAAGCGTGCCGCCGTTCTGGTAGAGCAGATCCATGAAACCGCTCAGGTCCGGCGCAGTCGCATTGTTGTAAACGCTCGGAACAGCCACTGTCATATTGTTCTGCTGAATGATCGGCAGCATGTTGATCAGATCCTGCCAGGTCTGCGGAACCTCAAGCCCGAGCTCCTCCAGAATATCGGAGCGGTAAAACATTACATTGTAATTCTGCGTCTCCGGCAGTGCGAAGATTCCGCCGTTGAAGCGGTATGCCTCGTAGGAGCTTGGATAGAAGCTCTTGAGCACCTCTTCGAGATCGTCGAACTGGGTCAGATCCGCCGAAGCATTTCGCAGTGCGTAGTTGACCGGCTCTGCCTGGCCGACCGAAAGCGCCACATCAGGACCCGTGCCCGCAACCGTTGCCGGAAGCAGCGTGCCCGCCTCGACGAGCTTTACGTTGACGCCGATGCCGTACTCCGGCGTGAAGGTATCGTCGATCATGGACTTTAAGATCGTGCTCTGATCGCGGCCGGAAAGCATCCAGACCGTGATTGCCTCGTCCTTGTCATAAACATTTCCGAGAGAATTGTAATCCTCGGTAAAGGAGGAAATAAAGGAGCGAATTTCGTGCGCCGCCTTCTTCAGGAAAGTCTCCTTCGCCGCCTTCACCTCATGTCCTGCGGCTGCAACTACGATATAGTCGATATCGAGCGGCGCCTCGGAAAGCGTCTGAATGGACGTACCGAGCGAGCTGACATTCTCCTTGAAGTTCGCCAGCGACTTCGGAATTCTGTCCGGATTCTTTACAAAGCGCTCCAGCTGAGTCGCCAGAGTCTGAATGGTAGCAACCTGGGACGCCTTCTGTCCGGAGTATTCTACAATCTGATCGACCATGCGGTAAAGTCTTTTGCTCTCAAGCCCCATCGCCTCGACAACTTCCGGATAAACCTTCCCGATCTGATAATCGCGGAATTCATCCGGCGTGGTGCCGGTGAGCACGAGAATCTTGCGGTACATCTGATTCAGACGGAAAATGCTGTCCTCCATCTCATTCAGAATATCTCCGAGATCGCCCAGCGTAACCTCCAGGCGAATGGTGTGTGTTCCTGCCGTCAGCGCAAACTTATATGGGTTGCCGTCCGCGTCCGAGAGCGTCAGCATATCCCATGCGTTGCTGTACTGGAATGCAATGGAAGAAACCTCCTTGAAAGGAATCTGTCCGTCAATGTAAAGGGCACGGTTCGATACGAAGCCGCGCTGGTAATTCTGGCGTCCCTTGATGGACAGCTCATAGAAGCCGTCCTCCGGCACCGTAATATCCCATTCGATCCACTGTCCGGATACCTTCCAGGACTGGCCGCCGGTCATGTTCAGCTTGATTTTTGCGGAGCTGTACGGCTCGGTCGTCGCGGACGAACGGTCATAGGTTGCATAAAGAGAAGGGGACGAACGGAAGGTGGAATCCTCGCCCTGCACCTTCTGCTCGAAAACGGTATTCTGGTTGACCCAGGAATGCGAGGTATCCGCCTGCACCGACGCATAATATTTCTCGTAATCAGGCTGCTCGTCGATCGCCGATATGACCAGCTTGCGGATTGCCATCGGCTCGTTTACGCATTCCAGGGTGATCGTATTCTCGCCGGCCGTAAAATAATACTGGTACGGCTCCGAATAGTATCCCATGATATCCTTGAAATAAGCGGACTGCCAGCGCGGCAGCTCCACCTGGGACGGCCGGATCTCGTTGCCCTGATTATCTTCCTTAACCTCCGACTTGTCACCCCATACGCGGGAGAAGGCCAGATCGTCCGAACCGGTAAACGGAACGCTGCTGTTAATGTAGAAGCAACGCTCGATTTCAACTCCGCGGGACTCGATCGGGTAGTATTCTATGTACATGTTATACAACCCGGTTTCCGGTATCTGTACCTTCCAGGACACGCTGCTGTCGTCCTCCGTTACAAGTACCTTTGCCTCGCCCTCGTAATCCGTCTGTACGGATACATTTGTACCGTCCGTGTAGCCGAACACATCCACTTCGATGTCCGAAGCCGGTCTGGCCGCGTTCTCATACTGCTGAAGATACTTGGCATAAGTTCCGTCGCGGCTCACCCCCTGAACATCGCTGTCGAGGTCATACCCTGCGTATTTGTCATAGTAATTGTCCGGCTCGCTCATCCTTCGGTAAATGATGAACGCCGCCACAGCCACCACTATGACTACGGCTGTCAGGATAACTTTTTTTCTTTTCCCAGGCATATCCTTATCCCTCTCCCTTTCTTTCTGAATTGTTATTGTGTATTTTGTATATTTTTCAATACGCTTACACGGCTTTTTTTGTTTTATGGTTACAGTTTACTATTTTCTCAGGAATTCCGCTTATCAATTCTTGCTATTTTTGCTTCAATGCTTGCTAAAAATTGCTGTTCATGATTTATTTTTTGTATTTTCCGGGCCGAATCGCTTTACTTTTTCTCTTTTTTATATTACAATGATACCGCGTTTTTAAATATTTTTATCGATGAGGCGCAATTTTCCGGCCGTGTTTTTGTTACAGATTGACAAAGCTTTTCGCCGAAAAATTTTCGCAATATTTGAAATGTTTTCCTGATTTGATCAGTTTACAGATACATGGTATTCAGAAAGGAGCAGATTCAAAATGCAGCCAGAATTAAACGGCGTTTTTGAGAAGGTTGATTTCACGGGGAATTCCTCCATCCGGCTTCACTGGAACCGGGAATACGAGGACTATCCCGCGCACTGGCACGCCGCCACGGAAGTAATCATGCCCATTGAAAACACCTACTCCGTAACAATGAACAAAACACAGTACGCCCTGAAGGAGGGGGACATTCTCATTATCCCGCCCGGCGAGCTTCATGAGCTCTACGCCCCCCCGACCGGCACCCGCATTATCTTCCTGTTTGATTTCACGCTGATCAGCAACCTGAAAGGCTTTTCAAGCATCCTGCCGGTCATCACACAGCCGCGGCTCATTACCCTCGAAAACTCCCCCGGCATCTATTCTGAGGAAAAGAAACTTCTTATGGATATTGCCCAGGAATACCGGGACGGCAACACGCTGTGGGAGGCGACGATCTATTCCATGATTATCCAGATGTTTGTGCTGATCGGGCGCAACCACATTGATTCCGGCGGACTTTTCCCGGATGTGCGCACGAACAAACAGAAGGAATATATCGAGAAGTTCAACAAGATATTTGAATATATTGACAACAATTACACCGAGGATATTTCACTGGAGACGGTGGCCGATATTGCCGGCTTTTCCAAATTTCATTTCTCGAGACTGTTCAAGCAATTCACCGACACCTCGTTTTATGATTACCTGAACCTGCGGCGGATCAAGGCGGCCGAAAATCTTCTTCTCGATCCATCCCTGCCGATTACCGAGATTGCTCTCCAGTCCGGCTTTTCCAGCATATCCACCTTCAACCGCGTATTCAAGGCATTTAAAAAGTGCACTCCAAGCGAGTTCAAGGAACTGTACCGGACACGGAATAAAGGAATGATGTGAAGCCCGCGCAGTTTTCCCCCGTTGACATCCGCCCGAAGCCTTGCTATAATGAGCGTATACATTTAGAAAAAGAACCATCATCTGCCAAAACGGCATGCCCTGTGCGCCGCGGGCATACATCCTGCCCGCGGCGCACAGACGCATAATAAAGGAAAGGTAGACCGGTATCATGGACAGAAACATCTCTTTCGATGTCGCGGCAATATTCCTGCTGTATCTGCTGTTTTTTTCAACGATTTTCCGCAAAATGACCAGGAGTCTGACCGACCGCGTGTTTCTTGGATCCGTCGTCTGCGCCGTTTTTTCCTCCCATTTCGATATCCTCTCGGCCCTGTTCGATTCCGTGCCGGTCAGCAGCCATCCCGCACTTTATTTTGTACATACCGGCTATCTGCTGATTCATAACGCCCAGTCGCCGCTGCATATTATGTTTGTCGTCGGTCTGACCGATACCTGGCATATCGTGCGGAAAAAACGCTTTCTGCGGACAATGCTCTGGCTGCCGTACTCCGTCACCTTCCTGCTGCTGATCACCAATCCTTTCACAAGGCTGGTGTTTTCCGTGGAGGAGGGCTATGCTCACGGCCCCCTCTTCAGCGTGCTCTACGTAAATGTAGCCCTCTACATTATCATGGATTTCTGCTATATTATCTACTACCGCAGACAGCTCCGGCTGCGGCGGATTGTCTCGCTCTGTTCAATGGCGTTCCTCTGCCTGCTGGCGATCATTCTCCATCTGATCTGGCCGGTTCAGCTGGTGGAATGCTTTGCGGTCGCGCTCTCGCTGTTTGTCGTCAGCATCGGCGTACAGCGCCCGGAGGATTATATTGATTCGTTCACCGGCTTGCTCAAGCACAGCGCATACGCCTACAACATGAAACGGGCGTTCCCGAACGGGAAGCATGTCAACATCGTTATGTTCAATATCGGAAACTATGCAGCGCTGAAGACGATGCTCGGCTATGAGACAGCCTCAACCATGCTCGCGGTCATCGCCGACCGGCTGCGGGAAATTACGCGGACGCTCCGCTGCCGCGCCGGCCTTTACTATCTCGACAGCGGACGTTTCCGGATGGTATTCTCCGAGCAGGACAGGGATAAATCCGAAGCAGCGGCACAGGCCGTAATAGATGCGTTCTCCCACCGGCTTCATTTCAACAGCCTGGACATTAATCTGGTGCCGTGCGTCGTGCTCTCACGCTGCCCGGAGGAGATCGAGAGCTTTGCTTCCCTGATGGCCTTCGGAAACAATTTCCACGAAAAATTCCACTGCACCGACCGGTATATTCTTGCCTCCGACGCCTACAACCCGAATGAGTTCGGCATTCAGAACAATATTGACAGCATTATCGACAGCGCCATTTTAAACGATAAATTCGAGGTATATTATCAGCCGATCTATTCCGTCCGGCAAAAACGTTACGCCTCCGCCGAGGCGCTTCTCCGCCTCTTCGACGACCGCTACGGTTTTATCTCGCCGGAACTGATTGTTACCGCCGCCGAGAAAAGCGGCGCAATCCACCGGATCGGCGAGCTGATCTTCGAAAAGGTCTGCCGCTTTATTTCTGAGGGTGAATACCGGCAGCTCGGACTGGACTATATCGAAATCAATCTTTCGGTGGCGCAGTGCATGCGGAGCGACCTCGCAGATAAAATTCTTGCCGCCATGAAAAAATACAGTGTTAATGCCGCCGATATTAACCTCGAAATAACCGAGACGGCTATCTCCTACAGCCAGAAGGCCATGGCCGATAATCTCGCCCGGCTGTCCGCAGCGGGCCTGTCGTTTTCGCTTGACGATTACGGGACAGGTTATTCCAATATGAAGCGCCTGATCTCCCTTCCTCTGAAAATCGTAAAGCTTGACAAGTCCTTTGTAGACGAGCAGCACAATCCGAAAATGTGGGTTTTTCTGCAGAATACGGTGAAAATGCTGAAAGATATGGAGATGGAAATTGTGGTAGAAGGCATTGAAACACATGAAATGGTAGAGGCTTTCTCCAGTCTCAACTGCGATTTTATTCAGGGTTACTTCTTCTCGAAACCGATTCCCGAGGAGAGCTTTGTAAGCTTTATTCTCGCCTCAAAAGAACCAGCCTCTGCTGCCTCAAAGGAAGCGGCTCCTGCTGCAGACAGTCTGCTGCCATGGTCTGAAAAGGTATAAAGCTGCCGTTTCTCCGCATAATAAGCGTGCCTGCAGCCGGGCGCTGTCGGATGCGGGCACTTCTGTCATCCCGTACTGCAGAACCGTGTTTTCCGTTCTGCGGCGTCAGGCGGATCTTATTGCTTAAGACAGCGCAGAAACGGAGCCTCTCATGATCGAAAATGTTGAACTGCCGATCGGATTTACACTGGAGCTGGCAAAGCATTCCGATATTTTAACACAGTTTGCCAGACTTCCGAAGGAACGCCAGAATTCTATTGTGGAGGGCGCAAGGCACATCACCTCCAAAAACGAAATGCGGCATTATGTCGAGAATATGTTCCGAGAATCCGCGCGGTAATCTGCCGCTGCTCCCTTATGTACCGCCGCGCATTCCGCGCACCGGGCACTCCGGAAGCACCATACCGGAGCAGCCGCGCACAAACTTCTTTTGGAGCAAGGCGCGGCTGCTCCGGCCGGCACCGGCAAACGGACTTTTTCCGCATACATTCTTAAATTCCTGCTGTACTCCTCCAAGGATAATCTCTTCTTCGCTCAGGCATTCCGCCGTCTCTTCACACAGTCTGTGCATTTACCCGGACAGACGCCGAGAGTGTCCCGTCCGCCGCATCAATTATAATCGCATCGCGGCTTCCGACCTTATCCGCCAGAATCAGCCTTGCGGAAAGTGTCTCCACATTCTTCTGCAGGTAACGGCGCAGCGGACGCGCCCCGTAAACCGGGTCGTAAGCGTTCCTTATAATCAGCTCTTTCGCCGCCTCCGTCAGCTCCACCGAAATCTCCCGGTCGGAAAGCCTGCCGTTCAGCTCCTTTATCATCAGGTCAAGAATATTCCCGATATTCTCGCTGGTCAGCGGCTTGAAGAGGATCGTCTCGTCCAGCCGGTTCAGGAATTCAGGCCGAAAATGCGCTCTCAGCTCCTCCATTACGGCTTTCCCGCAAGCCTCAGAGATTTCACCCTCCGGCGTGATGCCCTCGAGCAGGAAGGCCGACCCGATATTCGAGGTCATAATCAGGATTGTGTTCTTGAAATCAACCGTGCGCCCCTGCGAATCCGTAATCCGCCCGTCATCCAGCACCTGCAGCAGCACGTTGAACACATCCGGGTGGGCCTTCTCAATCTCGTCGAACAAAACAACCGAATAAGGCTTTCTGCGGACAGCCTCCGTGAGCTGACCGCCCTCCTCATAGCCGACATATCCCGGAGGCGCTCCGATCAGGCGGGATACCGAATATTTTTCCATATATTCGCTCATGTCGATGCGCACCATATTCGCTTCATTGTCAAACAAAGCCGCCGCGAGCGCCTTCGCAAGCTCGGTTTTTCCGACGCCGGTCGGGCCGAGGAACAGAAAGGAGCCGATCGGCTTGCCCGGGTCCTTGATGCCCGCCTTGGAACGCAGGATGGCATCTGCAACGCGGCTGACGCCGTCCTCCTGCCCGATCACGCGCCGGTGAAGCTCCTCGTCCAGGTGCAGCGTTTTGCTGCGCTCTCCCTCCGTCAGCTTTGTCACCGGTACGCCCGTCCAGCGCGATACAATGCGGGCAATCTCCTCCTCGGACACGCTCTCATGCACAAGCGTATGCCCCTCAAGACGCACGCGCTCCTCTTCCTCCTCCAGCTGCTTCTGCAGCGCCGGAAGCCTGCCGTATTTCAGCTCCGCCGCCTTGTTGAGGTCATACTCGCGCTCCGCAACCTGGATCTCGTTTCCTGTCATCTCCAGTTCCTCGCGCAGCATGCGCACCTTCTCGACGGAAGCCTTTTCATTATCCCATTTTGCCTTCTGATTGGCAAACTCCTCCCGCAGTTCAGCGAGTTCCCGCTGCAGCGCTTCCAGACGCTCCCGGCTCAAACGGTCGTCCTCCTTTTTGAGCGCTGCCTCCTCAATCTCCATCTGCATGATGCGCCGCCTTACGTCGTCCAGCTCCGTCGGCATGGAATCCAGCTCCGTCTTGATCAGCGCGCATGCCTCGTCCACCAGATCTATCGCCTTGTCCGGCAGGAAACGGTCGGTGATATAGCGATTTGAGAGTGCAGCCGCGGAGACAAGCGCGCTGTCGTTGATTTTCACCCCATGGAACACCTCGTAGCGCTCCTTCAGCCCGCGCAGAATGGAAATCGTATCCTCCACGGTAGGTTCGTCAACCAGCACCGGCTGGAACCGGCGCTCCAGCGCGGCGTCCTTCTCAATATACATGCGGTACTCGTTCAGCGTCGTCGCACCGATACAGTGCAGCTCGCCGCGCGCCAGCATCGGCTTAAGCATATTCCCGGCGTCCATCGCGCCCTCGGTTTTGCCTGCGCCTACAATTGTGTGCAGCTCGTCGATAAACAGAACAATCTGCCCATCGCTGTTTTTAACCTCCTCCAGTACGGCCTTCAGACGCTCCTCAAACTCGCCGCGGTATTTCGCGCCGGCGACAAGCGCCCCCATATCCAGCGCATAGAGCTTTTTCTCCTTCAGCGCTTCCGGTACGTCGCCGCGGACAATGCGCTGCGCCAGCCCCTCGACCACTGCGGTTTTGCCGACGCCCGGCTCTCCGATGAGCACCGGATTGTTTTTGGTCTTCCGGGACAGGATGCGGATGACATTGCGTATCTCCGTGTCGCGGCCGATCACCGGGTCGAGCTTCTGCGCCCGCGCGCGCTCCACCAGATCCACCGCATATTTCTCCAGCGTGTCGTAGGTCGCTTCCGGGTTGTCGCTCACCACCTTCTGATTGCCGCGCACCGTGGCCAGCGCCGCGAGAAAACGCTCCCTGTCAATGCGGAAATCTCTGAAAAGCTCTTTTACCTCCCTGCTCTGGTTCTTCAACAGGCTCAGGAAAATATGCTCAACCGAGACATATTCGTCTCCCATTGCCTTCGCCTCATTCTCCGCATAGATCAGCACCTTGTTCAGATCGTTGCTGATGTAAACCTGCCCGCCTTCAACCCTGGGCCGCTTTTTGAGCAGCCCTGTTACCTGCGCCAGAAAAACCTCCGTGTCGATTTCCATTTTCGCGAACAGCTTCGGGATCAGGCCGTCCCCGTCGCGCAGCAGACTGTACAGAAGATGTTCCTGCGCGATTTCCTGATGCCCGTAGTCATAGGCCAGCTTTTCACAATCCTGCACCGCCTGCACGGATTTCTGTGTAAACTTACTGATATTCATGGCTCTCCTCCATTCCGCGCAGAACCGCCCGTACGGCCGCTGCTGCGTCTGATAAACTCCTGCTGCTCCTGCTGCTCCTGCTGCTCCTGCTGCTCCTGCTGCTCTTGCTGCTCTTGCTGCTCTTGCTGCTCTTGCTGCTCTTGCTGCTCTTGCTGCTCTTGCTGCTCTTGCTGCTCTTATTCTTTTCTTTGTTTGTTCTATAACTAATATAACATCTATAGTTTAAAATTTCAACTGTTATTTTGCACAAAATTGCAGAAAAAAACACGGGAATTTTGCGGTGAACTGCAGTCCCCTTTCTTTCCCGTGCTTTCTTCTCCTTTGATTTTCTTCTTTCCGGGCGCCCTTGTTTCGTACTCTCTGTTCGCTGGCGCTTTTATCGGAGGCCGCATGCTATGCGCATTCCGCACATATTTTATGCGTATTTTGTACGCACTGTGCGCATCCGCGGGCATTCCGGAACTATTGCTGTGACTCAGCCTCTTCCCGGCTATTCCCCGTGCCCCTGCGCGCTGTCATGGTTCACCTCGTCCAAAAACCCGGTCACGTCGCCTTAATCCAGTCCGCAATTACCTGAATAACCTCCTCCGATACATGCCCCTCCTGCCCGTACTCCGTAACATCCCTGGTTCCGTCCGACGGCATAAACAAATGGTTCAGCCCTTCAAACAGCCGGAAAGAAACATTCTTCTTTCCTTCCAGCAGCGTCTGCCAGGCGGCATAATCCCGTTCGGGGTACACCTGAAAATCCGCTTCTCCCTGCAGGATCAGCATCGGCAAAGACAATTCCCGCGCGATGGCAGCCGTGTCAATTTCCGCCAGCGAAGCCCAGTAATTTCCGCACACTCCGAAAAGTGCCCCGGAAAGAACATCTTCCGGTATCTCCTCGCCCCGGCGTACACCGTCCACAAGCGCAAGCACCTGCTCATAATCCTCCTGCAGCAGTTTCATCAGGACTTCCTGCTCGGATTCGTCAAGCTGGGCCTCTCTCATTGCGGCAATATTCTGGTCATACACAATCTCCCACAGCCCCCGCGGGGAACCTGCCAGCGAAATCATACCAGCCGTGTGCGGATTTTCCCTGACAAGATACGGTGCAAGCATCCCTCCGAGACTGTGCCCCAGTACATAGATACGGCTGCCGTCCACTCTTCCGTTTTCAGACAGAAACCGAATCGCACCGGCTGCATCCTCCAGAACCTCATCCTGTATTGTCACATTTTCCGTCACCAGATCGGGGTACTGGAAATAGCGCTTGTTATAGCGCAGTGTTGCAATACCCCGTTCCGCAAGGCCGTGTGCGATATCCGCAAACGGCGCATTGCCAGCAGGCCCGACCGTTTCATTTTTGTCGCTCTGGCCCGAACCATGAATCAGCAGAACTACCGGAGGCCGCTCCGCGCCGTTCGGCACAGTCAGCAGGCCGTCAAGCAGATGCTCGCCGCTGCCGACGCTGACCTCGTATTCGGTGAAGCTTTCTGTTTTCACCGGCCCCGTTTCCGGCAGCGTTGTGGTCAGATAAATTCCTTCAATTGCACCGGAGGTGCCGTAAGTGATTGAGACAATCAAATTTTTCTTTTCATAGGCGATCTGAGCGCTCGCAAGCACATAGCCGCCGAAATCCTCAATGCTGCCGCTTCCGCCGCCCGACGGGGGCTCCGGAAAGGATGCTTTCGCAAAAATCGCCGCTTTTTCAGGGTCTTCCGTTTGCTCCCCGGTATCCGAAACCGGACCGCCCAGTTCCTGCACCGCCTTTTTCCATGCCGTTCTCATATCCCGCTCGGAAACCGCCCCGGCAAGTTCCGCAGAAAAGGAGCCGCACAGCGAAAAATCACCGGAAAGCATTGCCCGTGCGTGCTGCAGGGTCAATTCCTTATAATATCCGGCAAGCTGGGCAGCCGTTCCGGAGAGAAGCGGGCCGGTTGACGGCTCATCCGGATTCTGCCCTAGTACCTGCCCCGTCCCTGTTGGACTGTCCGGACTCTGCTGTCCTGGTTCTCCCGGCTCGCCCGGATTCCGCCCCGGCTCCTGATCGCTCCCTGTCGGGCTGTCCGGATTCTGCTGTCCCGGCTCACCCGGCTTTTCCGCTCCGGGTTCCTGCTCCGCTCCCGGCAGCGTCGGTTCGGGGCTCAGCATTTCTCCCGGAGGCCCGTTCTGCCAGGACTCCTTGTCTCCGGTGCAGCCCGCTATACAAACGGCGCAGGCCGCGAGTACCGCACACAAAATGCGCGGCGTTCCTCCGTATCGCTTCATCCTCCCGCTCCCCTTCCATCAAACAATACCACCTGCTTACTCAATGTTCCGGAATATCTTAGCAATCGGAGAATCCTCCGATAATATAAGCGTCTTGTTCCCTCCCTTCATCATTGTCCGCGCCGCATCAAGAGAACGGACGAAGGTATAAAATTCACTCCGCTCTCCGGTTGCATAGGCACCGGCCAGAATTCTCATGTATTCGGCCTCGCCCGCCGCAATGGTCTTTTCCGCCTCGGCCTTTGCCCGTGAAAGCAGGATGGTGATCTCATTGTCCGTCGCGTTGCGTATCTTTTTCGCCTCCGACGCGCCCTCCGCAGTATAGGTGGCCGCAATATTGTTCCGCTCCGAAATCATGCGTTCGTAAACGGCATTTTTATTGTCATCCGGCAGATCAAGATGCTTTGTCTCCACGCTGATGAGCTCGATGCCGTAGCGCGCAAGCGCATCCCCGATATTTACCATGATCGCGGCATCCAGCGCGCCGTCGCGGCCGCTGATTACATCACTCTGATTCATGCTGCTGATCACATTTTTAAGCGAATTATACACTATTGTATTCAATCGGCTTTCCGCCTCGGAACGGGAATACAGCGTCTGCACATAGAGCTTCGGATCGGTGATGCGCCAGAGCACAAAGCTGTCGGCCACCATCGTTTTCTTATCCAGCGTAATAACATCCGACGCCTTCAGATCGTAGAGCAGCACCTCCTTATCCAGCGTCGACGCCGTCTCGATAAATGGCATCTTAAAGCTCAAGCCCGCGCTCGTAATCACACGCTCGATGCTGCCGAACCGCTTGATAAGCGTATACTCATTTTCTCCCGTAACAACCAGGGACATCCGAAGCAAGACAAGCAGGACAACCGCCGCAGCAATCAGTACCGCGTTTCGAACCGGGTGCGGCTTTTTAACACGCACGATTTTCCCGCTTCCTCCGTTCCTGTTTTGATCGACATAGCTGTAGGAATAAGTTGAGCTTTCCCTATTTATATTTTCCTTATTTGAGTTTTCCATTTTTTCCTCACATTCCGCCGCAGAAACGGCATTTTCATCCTGGTGAGTCCGCACCGCCCGAAAACAAGCTTCCTTTTGTCTACTCCTGCCCGGCGGTAAACGGTTCCAGCGGCAGTATGGTCTGCGTTTCGCTGTTCGAATCGTTGATAATTACTTTCAGTTCCGGCAGAACATCCTCCATCGCCTCAAAAAACATGCGCTGCTTCGTAATCAGAGGATTCTTAACATATTCTTCGTACATTGCATTGAATCTGGCCACCTGGCCCTCTGCCTCATTGATTCTGGCCTGCTTTGCCGCGTCGGCCTCCTTCGCAATCTGGTCGGCATCCGCCTCGGCGGCCGGCAGCGACTCGTTGCGGTACTTGTTCGCGTTGTTGATTTCCGTCTCCTTCTGCTGCTTCGCCGTCTCCACCGCCTTGAACGCCTCAAGCACGGCTGCGGTCGGCGGCTCCGCGTCCTGGATTGTAATGTTCACAAGCTGCAGTCCGATATCCCGCTCCTCCAGTCTCGCGATAATCTTGTCCCTGATCATCGCCTGTATCTCGCCTTTTCCGTTTGTGATCACACTGTCCACATCATAGCCGCTGATGACCGAGCGAATACAGCTCTGCGCAATGTTTTTCAGAATCTGCTCCGGTTTCTCCGCCGAGTACAGCATCTTGATCGGATTGGTCACTTTGTACTCCAAATAGAAATCCACGTTTACAAAGTTGAAATCCGACGTTATCATTATCGCTTCCTCCGAAAGCGTCGTATTCGAATTCATGTCATAGCCGATGGTAAGCCCTTTGATTGTCGTATCGACCATGGTGACCTTCTGCACAAACGGAATTTTAAAGTGCAGCCCCGGCTCGCTCTCGCAGGACGGCACGCCGAACGTTGTCACGACCGCCTGCTCCTGCTCACCGATTGTGTAAAATGCCTTGCTGAAGACAAACAGCACTGCGGCAGCGATCACCCCGATGATAATGAATTTTTTCATTTTTCGGATGTCCAAATCATTCATACTTCTGCCTCTGTTCCATTGATTGAACTGCTGATTCTGGTGATTCATACTCTATCTCCCCCGTTCTGAAGCGTTCTTCCGCCAAGAAAGTTCCCGGGCGGCACAGCTTCCCCATGCCTTCCCCTGTCTCCTGCGGATTTTCCGGCGGCAGTCCCTGCCCGCCATATACCGTTTTGTGCCGCCGTGCTGTTTTCCGTTTACGGCAGCCGCATACTCCATACGCTCATGCAGCTTAGCCCCGCGGAAGCCCTCGGCCGGCGTGTTCTTGTTGGCGGCATACCCGTACCATCATGCAGCCTTGCCCGTGAAAACACCGTTTTTTCCGGATAACAAGCCGGCACCGGTCTATTGCGGCCCCAGCGGCCGCGCATGCAATGCCTTCTTGGCTGCTGCCCGCCCGCTATGATATTTTCATCATATCACAGAACCATTAAAATCAGCCTTAAAATTCATTAAAAAACGATAAATTATTTTCTGAGAGAAACACAGTAATCCGTCATCTCCTTCATGCTTTCGGCAACAGCCACGGCACCCGCCTTTTCCAGCTCCTCCCTGCCTCCATAGCCCCAGGTCACGCCGAGACACGGGATGCCGAGCTGCCCGGCTCCCTCCACATCATATTTCCGATCCCCGATCATCAGCGCCTCCTCCCGTTTTAAGACGCCGAGCCTCTCCAAGGTATAGCTGACCACATCCGCCTTTTTAGATCGCGACCGATCCATCGTGGCTCCTCCAATCACCTCAAAAAAACCTTCCAGCCCGAAATGCTCCAGAATTCTTTTCGCCATGTGTTCCGGCTTTGAGGTAGCTACCGCCAGCACAAACCCGGCTTCCCGCAGGCAGGTCAGCGCCTCCGCCACACCGGCATACAGCCTGTTTTCGCCCCAGCCGACAGCCTCGTACCGCTCGCGGTATTTTGTTGTCGCTTCCTGGGCGCGCTCCTCCGAAAAGCCGCAGCCCTGTTCAAAACTCTCCATCAGAGGCGGCCCGATCACCCAAGTCAGCTCGTCCGCCGGCGGAGGTGTGATCCCGAATGCCTCCAGCGCATACTGAAAACATTTCGTAATGCCCTCTTTCGGGTCTGTCAGAGTTCCGTCCAGATCAAACAGCAGATATCTTACCATTCCGTCTCCTCCTGATTATATACCAAACATTTGTTTTTCCACCCATTCTAGCGCAAAATAAAAAACTTTTCAACCCTTATCGTTTACCGCGTATGTTTATTTATTTCGTTTACATTTTTCTTCGGCTGTGATATACTTAACTATATTTCACTGTACGGCCCGCAGGACTGCCGATTACGGACGGTACTTCACTGTGCACCTTTAAAAATACAGACCGCTCCGAATTGCGGAATACGGGTTATTACAGATTTCATCCTTCTGCAGAACCGGAAAACTGCGGTTCATTTCGGCTGCAGAATTGCAGAGATACAGATCATATTATTTATGGGGACCTGAACCGCCGGATAAAGGCAGAGGAGAGAGGAGCCTTCCGGCCGTTCACTGAATGCCCGCCAAAGCGGGCAGGGGGGAGAAATCACTATGAAACAGCCGATTCACCGCAAATTAAACGCACATTTTTACAGCGCTGTAAGCGTTCTTATTATTTTTGGTATTGTGGCTCTGCTGTACCATAATTTCTCCCGGAATCTGGATTCCGTCTTCGCCGAACCGGAGCTTCTGCCGGCTGTCCGCTCCGAGGCCGTCCGCTTCGTATACGGGATTCTTGTTATATTCACCCTGGCTCTGACCCTTTTTTTTGTTGTATTTCTGTTCTACCGTTTTCATATGAACTGCCTGCGCCAGGATTTCCGCCAGACATCCGAGCGCTTCCGGATCGCCTTTGAAAATCTCGGCGAATCTATCTGGGAATACAATATCTGCCGGGACTTGCTGAAAAAATCGGACAATTCCACCGGCGTGTGCATCGGCTGCACGGATATTCCGGAATTCCGCAGCTATATTCTGGAATCCGGGATTATCAACCCGAACGACCGCGAAGCCCTTCTGCACTTTTTCGACGGCTTTCTGTCTCACGAGGATGCGCCGCTGCGCGCCCAGGTGCGTGCCGCCACGGCAAACGGCGAGGAAGCCTGGTATGAGCTCCGCGCAAACAAAGTATTTGACGACAGCGGAATCCCTGTCTCCGTAATCGGCCGCACGGTCAACATCACCAAGCAGAAGCGCCGGGAAAACGAAAAGAAAGCGCTTGAGGGGCAGGATAACCTGACGCGGCTTTACAACCGGGACACCGCCCGCACAATGATTGACCAGTATCTTGACACCATTGACAGCGCGGTAATCTCCGCCCTGTATCTCATCGACCTCGATAATTTTACAAAGCTGAACGAAGCGCTCGGCTCCTCATTCGGCGACGCGACGCTGCTCGACCTCAGCAACCGTCTGAAAAAACGTTTTCCGAATGAAAACATCGTAGGGCGCGTCGGCGGCGATTCTTTTGTAGTTTTTCTGACCGATGTCCCGTCCATTTCCGCCATCGGAGAATGCGGGGAGGAGATTTGTGCCATGCTGCGGGATATTTATACCGGTTCGCCGACGCTCTCCGCCCTGACCGGCAGCATCGGAGCCGCCGTTTTTCCCTCGGACGGCAGCCGTTTTGACATTCTCTGCGAAAAGGCGGCCCGCGCACTCTGGGAGGCAAAGCAGCTCGGCCGGGATCGCTGTCTTGTGTGGTCGGCAGAGCTGGATGACGGCGGAGAATCCCATGTTTCGGAATACATAAACGAGGATATTTCCAATACCTCTGCCGCCTTCGGCGGCGGACATTCCCTCGTCAATACAAACATTATCATGAACGCCATTGATATCCTGTTCGACTCCCAGGAAAACGATGACTCGCTTCAGATGCTGCTCTCTCTGGTCGGCACCTTTTACAATCTGAACCGGATCAGCATTGTGCAGTACGATCACGATTTCCGCACCGCGTCGATCACGCATGAATGGACTTCCCACACGCGCTATCAGCTTAAGGAATCCTACCAGGGCGTCCCGTTTGCACAGGACAGCTACTACGCCCGATACCGTGAAAGGGAAAACGGCATTTTCTACTCCGATTCCTATCTCATCAAGCTGCAGGAGGGGATGCTGATCGATCCGATGCCCGACCGCAGAGCCTGCCCTTACTTCCAGTGCGGTTTTATCGAGCACGGCAATTATATCGGCTGCATTTCCATAGCCATAAGCGAGTGCTCACACTGCTGGAGCCAGAACGAAATTGATTCCCTGACGCTGATCTCAAAGATTATCGGCAGCTATATCATCCGCCTTCGCTCCATCCGCTACGCAAACTGGCTGTCAAAAAACGACCCGCTGACGGGCGCGTTTAATTTCAACAGTTTTTTATCCGAGGTAAACAAACTGCATGCGGAAAAGCCGGATCGTGTGCTTGCCATGCTGTATTCCGATATCCGCCAGTTCAAACTGATCAACGACAACTACGGCTATCAGACCGGCGATGCGGTGCTTCAGAGCCTTACCAGCCTTTACCGCACCATATTTCCGGGCGGAATTCTCTGCCGCATCAGCGGCGACAAATTCGCGCTGTGTACCAAATGCGGCGATGAGGAGGCACTTGCCGCCAAAGCCAAGCTTCTGATTTCCCGGTGCCGCCAGCTTGCGGCACCGCAGGGAGAGGCTCTGCGGCTGTCTCTCGTGCTCGGCATTTATGTTATGAGCAGCAAAGACAATGCCATCACGGCGGTCGACAGGGCAAATATTGCACGCAAAAATGCTCAGCGCCATGACAGTGCGGGCTACTCGTTCTTTACGAGCACCATGCGTTCCACGCTGATTCTCCAGAAGGATCTGGAAGATTCCATGGAAAATTCTCTGCTGGAGAACAAGTTCCTGCTCTACTTCCAGCCGAAATTCAATATCCACACCCGGACGCTCTGCGGCGCCGAGGCGCTGGTGCGCTGGCAGCATCCGTCGCTCGGCTTTCTGTATCCGAACGCGTTTATCCCGCTGTTTGAATCCAACGGCTTTATTGTCGATCTGGATTACTATATGTTTGAACAGGTGTGCATTTTTATACGAGATGAGCTGAAAAAGGGTGCGGAGCTGTTTCCGATCTCTGTCAACTTTTCGCGCGAGCATTTCAAGACGGATGGCCTGCCGGAGAAGCTGAAAACCGCCGTGGAGTTTTACGATATCCCGCCCGCACTGATTGAGATCGAGATTACCGAGAGCGCCTTTGCCGTCGTTGACCGGCATTTCGTCTGGCTCCTCTCCCGCATACGCTCCTACGGCTTCCGGCTCGCAATGGACGATTTCGGCTCCGGCCTGTCCTCGCTCAACCTGCTCTGCGACCTGCCGTTCAATGTGCTGAAAATCGACAAGGACTTTTTCCACTCGAAAACGACGAAAAAGAGGGAGCGCATTGTTATTTCCAGCACGGTGCGCATGGCATCGGAGCTTGAGATGGAGGTAATCTGCGAGGGTGTAGAAACAGAGGAGCAGGCGGATTTTCTAAAGAGCATCGGCTGCAGCATGGCACAGGGATATCTGTATTCCAAGCCGGTTTCGAAAGAAGAGTTTATTGAGAAATATTCACTGTAGCCTGCGGAGCGGCACCTGAGCATCAAAATAAGCCGTACAGGTCCGATACCGCCGGGAAAAACCCAATACGGGCAGCCGGGAAAATTTCCTCAAACCGGATTCCGCTTTTTTCTTTAATGAATCACGGGATTGCTGCCCTAACTTTGAAATTCCGCAGAAAGCAGGCGAGGCTGTTTGAACTGTTAGAACATTCCGGCTCAAAAATACCAGAAAGTACGAGCATGTTTATCACTATTATATTATGAATACAGCATTTGCGGCATGCAAAGCCCTGCGCATCGGAGATTCAGCCGGATACGCAGGGCAGATTTATACGTTTTTTGTCTAATTAAGATTTTCTTTGTCTAATATGAGCAGCACCCTCCGCTATCCAGACAGTCTCACCTTTTTGATAACCATGATCAAGCCGAACTCAGACCTATGGTTTCTTATGTTTTATCAGGATACTGCCTGCGGAAACTTTCTGCATCAATAAAGTTACTGTTCGGAAAATATTCAAAAAGCCAGAACTCTATAACCTCCGCAACTTTCTTTGTGCTTCGTGATGTAAATTCCAGAACAGGATGCAGCCAGTCATCATTCAGAATCGCTATCAGTCTGTATTCTCCCCGCGGATCTCCATCCGGATACCAGCCCAGATCAATTGCCGCTTTCTGCCCGCCGTGCTCCTGACGTATATGCAAAATATCCTGGACAAAGATAAACAGCCAGGCCGGCTCCTCAGCATTCAGACTGTCCGGTTCCAGAGCTTCAAGCTTATTGTAAACAAAGCTCCATCCCGGAGGAATACGCAGGGGATACAGATTCTTCCACCACTCGTTTCTGTTCATCTCTTAATCCTCTTTCCCAAAAGCCATGCTGCTCTGATTTCTGCCTGCCGGTTCCTTTATTTCTATCTGCCGGTTTCTTTCATTCCTCGTCCTCCAGAAGCCTGCTGCGGCTGCCCGGCTCGTCAAATTCAAGCTCCTCAACATCGCGCAGCGCCCTCTGGATCGCCCTTGTCCGCGTACCGACCAGCTTTTCGATCGTATTATCCACCGTCTGCAGCTGCTTGTGCGCCTGGCTCAGGCATGTCTCAAACTCCTTAAACTGCTTTTTCACCGCGCGCAGGGTGTCCCATACCTCCTGCGAACGCTTCTCAATGGCGAGCGTTTTAAAGCCCATCTGCAGCGAGCTTAAAAATGCCGAAAGCGTGGTGGCGCCGACCGCGGTGACCTTGTACTTTTCCCGCAGCTCTTCAAAAAGCGCGGCATTCTGAACGACTTCGGCATACAAACCCTCCGTCGGCAAAAACATCAGCGCAAAATCCGTGGTCTTTGGCGGTACAATATATTTGTCGTGGATATCCTTCGCAAACACCCGTATCTTGGCAGTCAGCGATTTGCGGGCCTCATCCATCGTCTGCTTGTCCTCCGCGTCGAGCAGACGATTGTAATCCTCGATCGGGAATTTGGAATCAATCGGGAGCAGGAGCGGCGCATCCCCGCTGCCCGGCAGCCGGACTACAAATTCAACCCGTTTACCGCCCGCAATCTCGACATTCGCGTCGTACTGTCCCGGCGCAAGAATATCCGAAAGCAGCTTTTCCAGACGCACCTCGCCGTAGGTTCCGCGTTCCTTAACATTGATCAGGGCATTCTTCAGACTCTTGGCGTCGGCGGCCAGATTCTTCATCTCGCCGAGCCCCTGCTGGACGCTGTCAAGCTGCCTGCTCACCAGCTCAAAAGACTGAGCGAGCCGCGTTTCCAGCGTTTTCTGCAGCTTTTCATCCACAATTCCCTGCATCTGCTCCAGCCGTCTTTCGTTGCTTTCCTGCAGCTGTCCCATCTTGTTTTCAAGCGTAAAATTGACCCGCTCCATATTCTCGGCATTTCCGCGCTGAATCGAGGTAAGACGGGCATCCAACTGATCCTGAAAGCCCTGCAGCGTTTTCTGCGTCTGCTCCTGAATTGCGGAAAGGCGGCTGTCCAGCTGTTCCTGAATGGCAGAAAGCCGGTTGTCCAGTTGTTCCTGAAAGCTCTGAAGCTGCCGGTTCGTTTCCTCCCGGCTTCCCTGAAGCGTCCTCTGCGTCTGTTCCTGAATCGTTGTGAGACGGCTGTCCAGCTGTTCCTGAATGGCAGAAAGCCGGTTGTCCAGCTGCTCCTGAAAATCCTTAAGCTGCCGGTTCGTTTCCTCGCGGTTTCCCTGAAGCGTCTTCTGTGTCTGCTCCTGAATCGAGGTAAGGCGGCCATCCAGCTGGTCCTGAATCACAGAAAGCCTGCCGTCCAGCTGTTCCTGAAGCGACAACAGCCGGCTGTCCAGCTGTGCGGAAAATCTCCCGAGCTGTACGCCCGTCTCCGAACGGCTCTCCTGAAGCGTCCGGTTCACGCTTTCCTGAATCACACCGAACCGCTGAAACTGCTCCATGGCGCTGGCAGAAAGCTGCTTCTGCACGCTGTCCCTCTGTTCCTGGGCCGTATGCCGGAGCAGGTATTCCAGCTCGTCCAGCCCTGTTTTCCTGCGCCCGGCCAAAAGCAGCACTGCGATAAAGAGCAGAAGTATGACCGCCGCAACATCCAGTATCAATTCCGGTTCCATTCTCAGCCTCCATGCTGCGTCTTATTTTTGGGGAGCAGCCCATGGCTCAGGCTTTGGCGCAGCACAAAACCTGCGGGCGAAGCTTATCATCTTCAGCCTTCGATCTCCGTTTCCCTGTATGCTCCTCTGCGGGCCTCCGCGCGCCTGTCCGGCCGCTCCCCTGCAGCCTCCGCTGCCTTTTCCTCGACCACTGCGTCAATATGCTTCTTCCATGCAGGCGCCTCCAGTCCCTCCCTGCCGGCGCTGCATGCGGCAAGCAGCTCCCGGAGCCTTTCCGGACATGCCTGTTGTGCGCGGAACATCGAAACAAAATATTTCCGGAACTGCGCCAGCGTAAGCGGGATGATATCAAGCTTCTGCTTCACATCCCCCTTTGCATACCAGACGCCGTGTCGGAAGGTCTCAGCGGTGTTTGTATCGATCCGGATCGCGATAAACAACCCGTACACCGGCTTGCCGTATTTCAGAACGGCATCCGATACATGCCGCCGTACAGGCTCGCCCTCCATCGCCTCCTGTCTGGAGGAGGAGGACATGGTTGCCTCCGTGAGAATCACGAAATCTTCAAACTCACAGTACAGGTCTCCTCTTCCCCCTCCTGCCGCGGAAACCGGCATAAAATCCGAATCCAGACGGAACCCCCGCACCTCAAACGGCCTGTTCACAAGCCGCCCGACCGCCAGCGCCGCCCTCCACAAAACCCATTCCAGATAAACGGGCGTTTCGTCCTTCGGCACCTCGATCGCGTTATCCTCATCGTAGACCAGCTTGCCGCCGCCCCGGATCAGAAGCGACATATAATCCGCGATTTCCTCCCACTGACCGCGCTGCTCGCCGGCATATTTCACCTCGTCTGTCTGTGCAAGAATATTTTCAAGCCGCCGCCTTGCGATATTAACCTCTGCAGGGGCAGTCAGAGGCAGATCCGAGATATCAAAAACAATATGCCGTTCTCTCATCTGCTTAATCAGATCGTCCAGCAGGCAGCGCGCAACATCCATGCTGTCCGTGGGCAGTGGCGCTCCGCCGCAGAGCCTTCGGTATTCGTCCAGCATCGGCCCGTCCGCCGCCGTGCTTTTGGCAAGGCCTTCCGCCAGCACATGCTTGGAAGGCACGACAACAAGTCCCCGCCCCTTGCGCTGAAGAACACCGGAAATGCGGAGATATCTCATATTCATATCGCTGTAATCCAGAAAATTATCGGGCTTCTTGTCGTAATGCCTTCCCCGTTCTGCAATCTCCTGCCTGTCAAAAGGCCGCTTTGCCGGGGCGGCTGCCCTCCGCCTGCGCAGATCAAGAATCCGGTCGACTACCTCCGACAGCTCATACCCCGGGTTCGTGGTATGCCCCCAAAGAGCAAACTCGATCCGGCTCAGCTCGGAAGAGCCTGTCCGCCTTTCCAGCTCCAGCATAATTGCAAGGAGCCACCGCAGCGGCGAAAAATGGCGGATGCCGTCGGGCATCGGAAACTGCTCCACGCTCATGGCCCGAAGATAGCACTCCTGAACGGCCGGATATGTATCTGCCTGAAGAAATGCCCTGCCGAACGGCGTCAGCTCATCGGCGGCGCCGAGCTCCTCCTGGCGCCCGTCTTTCCTCTTAAGCTGCGGATAGATAAATCCGTTCTTTGCAAACATCAGCCGCCATTTTCTGGCATGGCTCCCTGAAGCATCCCTTCCTTCCTCGTTCTGGATAATGCCTTTCTCGTCCAGAAGCTTCATAAAGCCGATCTCATTTTCCCGTCCGTGCAGCTTCCCGAGAAACCTGGAATCAGCATAAACGGCAAAGCCTTCCCTTATCCGGTTGGGATTGCGAAGTCCTGTATTTCCGACCAGCCAGATTTCGATATTTTCCTCCATGACCGCCCCCGTCAATATCCGACAAACAGATACTCCTGCACGGAATTCCGATGGGTTTTCGCCTCGCCCTGGTTTCCGAAGGAATACTTGTAATCCACGGGGATTACTTCCACATGCTTCTTGTACTTTGCCATAATGGCCACCATTTCATCCTGCGCAGGCAGGCTGTTGGAGGAGTAGGACACGATCAGGATGCTGTCCGCGAACCGCTGAAACAATCGGTCAAAGGCATCCGCTGCCCCCTTCCGTGTCGAAAAAGGCGTCGGATAAGATTTGAATTTTTTTGTTTTGGTATTCTGCTGGATCTCCACGCCCTTCCAGCCGCGCGCAAGCCCCTCCACAAAATGGTATCTGCGCACATATTCGTTATCCGAAAGCGGAGAGTAATAAGGCGGGTCGATATAGATCAGATCAGCCCGCCCCGCATTCAGTTCCATCGCATCACCGTGTACGGATCGGTTTTTTCTGCCGTTGTCGAACACCGCCCCGTTCACCGCCTCCACCGCCTCCAGAAACAGCTGTGCAAGTGTTGTCCGCAGATCCCTGCGCCCGTCATCGTACCGCTCTCCCGTATAGGTAAAAATACCGCGCGGACGTTTTTTGGTGCAGGCCCTAATCAGTGCCGTCATGGCAATCGCCTGCCGGTAAGGATCAGCGATCGCCGCAATATTGGTCCGCAGCGTATCTATCAGGTCATTTTCCTCATCCGAGTAATAGAGCCCCTGAAAGGTCTCGGACACGAAATGATCCGATTCTCTGCGCGGCACAAGCAATTCCTTCGCCTCCTCCGCCGGCAGGGTGACGCTGTTGTTTTCCACCATCGCCCTGGTAAACACGGCGGACATCGCCATATAATCATTGCTCACAACCGTCTTGCCCTGAGCCTTGAACATATAGCCCACAATTCCCGAACCGGAAAACAGATCCACAACGGTTTCAAATTCAAACCGGGACGCCACTGCCCAGATATGGGCGAGCAGCTTGCTTTTCGATCCCATAAAGCGGGTCGGCGGATACGCCTGGGCCTGGGCCGGCAGCGGCTCCGGAACCAGCTTTGGGGATGCCTGATCCGGCGAAACCGTCACAATCACATCCTCGCCCGTGCGGGTGCTGCCGTTGCAGGAAATATGCCGCTTTGTCTGCACGACATCAACGGAAAAACGCTCATAAAGCTGATGCACCAGCGGATGGTTGGAATTTGTCAGAAGAATATGACAGCCGCGCTCCTGCAGCTGCCGTACCATTTCCGCAAGCCTGACATGATCCTCCTCCCCGAACTGCTCCTTCGTATACCGCTTGAAATCGGCATACTCCGAGACGGGCAGATACGGCGGATCAAGAAAAATGAAATCCCCGCTCTGTGCGTGCTTCGCCAGTACATCCAGATAATCCCCGCAGATAATCTCTGCTTTTTTCAGAGCCTCCGAGGCAGCGTAAAGCCCCTCCTCGTCGCAGATTTTCGGATTTTTATATTTGCCGTAGGGAACATTGAATTTCCCCTGCCGGTTCACGCGGTACAGCCCGTTAAAACAGGTGTGATTGAGAAAAATCATGCGTGCCGCTGCTTCGGCCTTGGGAAGGGCCGTCCATTCCTGATCCCGCACCGCATAAAACATTTCCTTTGTATTCTCGTATTTCCGCAGATGCGAAATCACCTCGTCCGCGTGCGCCGCGATTTCGCGGTACATATTGATCAGCTCCGGATTGCTGTCCGAAATTATCGCCCGTTCGGACTGCAGTGCAAAAAACATTGCCCCGCCCCCGAAAAACGGCTCAATATAGCGCCCGCAGGAAGCCGGTACCTTCGGCAAAAGCTTGCTCAGCATCTGGGTTTTGCCGCCCGCCCATTTTAAAACAGGCTTTGCCTGAACGGTTTTGACTTTTTTATCTGTCTGTTCTGCCAATGTACTCGCTTCCTCTCATTTCGTTAAACATTCCGGTGAGGGTACTGCCGCCGCATTTCCGCCGTACTGCCGCCCTGCAGAGCCTGCTGCCGTCTGAATACAGAGCCTGTTTTCTTATCTGATCCAAACTGCTCTCCGCTCTCCGTTTATTGCTTTTTATTCTAGTTTGCTGCTTTTATTCTTTGTTGTTTTCTTTCGGCTTCGGAACCGCCGCCGTGTCCGGAGTAAATCCGAACAGGTTTCAAACCAATGCGGAACCAATTCCAAATCAATTCAGAATGATTTCAGAACCAATTCAGAATTGATTTCAGAACCAATTCAGTACGAATTCAGAATCAGCTTCTGTCACTTTTCCGGCAACGGCAGGAGAACGAAACAGCGCCCGGCTCTGCCTGCGTCTTTTAAAGTTTATTTTTGTCAATCCAAATATAAATCAGATATTGCTTTGCATTTCATAAATTACTTATTCTATTAAATCTTATATGAATATAAATATTTATATAAATTGCAGATAAAACAATGCTGTCCGATGGATAGTTTAACATATTCTTCCCGGTTTCACAAGTGGAAATTGTCATCCCATCGAACAAATTTTCTTTCATGAAAATTCTCTTAAAACAGCACGGTTTTCATCACGGACGGAATGCATCCCTCCTAAAACAAATCCGCAAGCTGATGGTACTCGTAGTCGTAGTCTCTGAGAAAACATTCCCGCGTCAGCCTGTCCGTACTGACCGCATAAACATAGTAGCATCTGTACCACTGTCCGTCCCAGGAAGTACAGCGGTAATTGTATTTCAGCACCCCCGCCTCCCCGGGCTTCAGGATAAAAGCAGTTTCATTCCGCACATTGAGCTGCCCGGCAAGCCGTGCCCCCTTCCGGTACATCTCCTCATTCCCGCCCCGCCGGCGCGGCATCCCCTGACCGTCATCATGCCACCGGATGCGGAATCCTCCGTCAGGCTCTTCCTCGACGGCAATGCACGGGATATCCACCCTGTCGGCGCTGTAAAAACTGCCCTTGGACTTCTGGATGCTCTTCGCACGCTGTCCCGCGCCCCGATGCCTGTGCTCCTCGCTTCCGGTAAACGCACGTCCTGCGCCCTCCATGCGCAGTTCCCGGTCGAGACGATCCGATGCATCCCAGTCTGTGAGAATATCAATTCCCCGCTGGAAGCAGCGGTGCCTCACAACAAAAATTCCTTCTCCGGAAAGGTTCACCCCCTCCTCAATGGGGAGAGGTCTGTAATATTTCTGCCGTGCCGCGGCTGCTTCCGGATTTCGCTCCTCCTTATGCCATTCCATCTGAATCATCAAAAATGCCAGCATGTACTTCTCCCCTTTTTCCGGAATTCTGCCCTCTCTTTTCCGCAATTTCTTCCTTATATTTCCTGGAAATATCCCCTTACTTTTTCGGAATTTTATCCTTTCCTGAATATATCCTTCCTGTTTCGGAATTCGTTCTTTATCTTTTTGGGAATGTCCTCTCCTTTTCCAGAATCTGTTCTTTCTTTTCGGGAATTTCCCCTTCCCTTCTCCAAAATTTATCCTTCCTTTTCCGCAATTTCTTCCTTATATTTCCCGGAGATATCCCCCTTACTTTTTCGGAATTTTATCCTTTCCTTTCCAGAATATATACTTCCTATAATATATACTTCCTCTTTCGGAATCTGTTCTTTTCTTTCCTGGAACATTCTCTTCTTTTTCCAAAATATATCTTTTCTTTTCCTGAAATCTTTCCTCCTTTTCCGTTAATTTTTCTTCCTTATTACGAGGATGATTCTTTCTTTTCAGAACGTTTATGCAAATTTCCCTTATTCCGGAAATTCCCCTTCTGTTCCCGAATTTTATGTAAATACTTCCGGCGTAAACGGCGGCAAACAGCCGCCCGGACAAACCGGATGCGGCTGTTCAAAATTACTTATTCAAAATATCTCCGGAAAACAAAATCCTCTCCGTCGTCGTCCACCTGAATCAGATAGGACTTCGTTTCGTCCCCCTTCACCAGTTTCAGCGTAAAACTGCCGATGAATTTTTCCATCATCGCCTGGCCATCCTCCGTAACGCCCATATAATCGTCGTCCAGGTATACTTCCACCTCATCATCTGAATAGATGATTATATAATGGTCGTCGTCCGTCAGGTACGAATCGTCCTCCGGCCGCTCCGAAGTACTGTCCGGACTGTTCCCGCTGGAGCCGCCTGTCCCCGTGCTGCTGTCTCCGCTGCTGCCGTCCGTCCCCGTATCATCAGTACCGCCGTTTCCGTCTTCTCCTCCCGGGCTGCCGTCTCCGTCGTAGTCTCCCGTGCTTCCGCTGCTGTCTCCGCCCATGCTTCCGCTGCCGGAACCACCGCTGCCGTCTCCGTCTCCGCCGCCTGGCTCCGTCCCGTCGTCCGCCGGCTTCTCCGGAAGTGAAATCGTAAAGGCCAGCGCTGCGGCATTCACCTCAACAATTCCCTCATAGGATACATAACCGCCCGATTCCACCCGGATTTTATAGGCACCGTATTTCAGCGTGACCGGATCCGCATACCAGATCTTCTCATCGTTGAGCCAGAGCAGCGCGCCCTCCGGCAGAATATGGAAGGTCACCTGCCCCGAAGGATCCGGAACCCGCGCATAAGCCGTCAGATCAACGACAGTCGTCTGCCCGCGGCGAATCACTGCATCGACCGTAGCGGTAAGATCATCATTCTCCAGCGTTAGCCGGTATGTACCCTCGTTCAAGGTCAGCACCAGATCCTCGGTAATCTGGGACAGATATTCCTGCCCGTTCATCAGACTGCCGCCGATGTAATCGTCCTCCTCCTTCAGCTTCAGATAGCCATGCCCGCGCAGAAGTTCAATGACATACAGCTCGTTTCCGATCCCGCGCAGCGTCACGATATCGCTCTTTAAAATATCACCGAGCTCCATGCGCTCCGTGCCGTTCAGGACATGCAGACTGTCACTGTAAAGAAAATTCGTGCTCCCGTTCGTAATCATCGGCCGTTCCCGGCTTGCCAGAATCCCCGTCTGCCGCACCAGCTCCCAGGTTTCGTCCGAAATGCCGACCGTCACTGCCCGGCGCGTCCGGGAATCGTAGCCCACATTGACAATATCCCCCACACTCAGCTGTCCGGCAACAAGATGAAGACCGTACTCGTCGCGTATCTCCGTTGCACTGTCATAATCGAGCAGCCGTACCTCCTGCATCTCCACATCGTAGAGCTGCAGCGTTCCCGCTGACGTATCCACGGACTCGACAATACCGGTAAAGCTGCTGTCTGCCTGATCCGTCCTCAGTGCTTCGGTCGGCGTAGGCTTTGGAGTTGCCGGCGGCCTCTTTTCCTCTCTTTTATTTTTTCCGGCGATGCCGAACGCCGCAACCGCAAGAATAACAGCGGCAGCCAGCACCATCAGGGTCAGTACAGCCCCTTTTGACGGCCCCGTGCCCCGCCTTATATTCCGCGTTCCTTTCGTATCTCTTCCCAAATGAATTCTCCCGTTTCTTCCTGATAATATAGACTCTGCGTCTCATCAAGAATCTTATCACAAATCTCCGGTCTCCGCAAGAAAAACTCCCGTTTCGGCCGGCGGCTCCCCCATGCAATATCTGGGAGTCGCTGCCGGATGCCTCCTCCGGCTCGATCCGGCTAACTCAGACACCGCAGAAATTCAGCCTTCTGTACCTGCTGTGCAAGCAGCATCTCCAGTTTTTCCATATTTTTCTGCGGAATCAGCGACTTTCTTGAATTGTAATAATAATTTGTTACCTTCCAGAATTTTTCCGGATAGGACAGCAAAACAATCAGCAGCTGCCTTTCTTTGCCGGAGAGCGCACGTACCTTTTCGTATGCTGCCAGCAGCTTCTGCCCGAGCATAAGCTGCCAGCCGTTTTTCTCCATAACCTTCCGCATATACTGGTACAGGTCCGATACCTGAAACCCGAACGCCGCACGGTCAAAATTAACCGTGGCGATGCGTCCCGTCCCGCAGGCCATCCTTCCCCCGCAGGTCTCCGTCAGAATATTGTGATAGGTGTAGCTTCCGTGCATCACATGGCCGCAGGCAACCGTCTGCTCCAGCCACTCCTCCGTTTTCAGCTCCTTCAGCGCCTCCGCTGCACGTACCGCTTCCTCGTAAAAAGCTCCGCAGCAATTAAGATATCTGACCTCAAAGGCCGTTTTGTTTTTCCGTCTCCCGAGAAAACTCTGCACGCGCTTCAGCTCGCGGTTGCGCCTCTCGGCCGTGCAAAGCAGCTTTTCCTCCACAAACGAAGCAGAATCATCCGGAAGATGTATTCCGGACATTGCAAGATGCAGCCGCGCCAGATTTTCGGCTGCTGCCAGCACGCTTTCCTCATGGCGCAGAGAACACTCCTCATATCCGAACCAGTCCCGGATGCAGTACCTTTCCCCGATACTGTTGCTCACAGCCAGTTTCTGCTCCGCGCTGCGGAGCCCTCTGTCTATATTGCGGTAGCCATGCTCCCGGATCTGCTGCTTCAGCGCATCCTCAAACTCCAGCCGCCGCTCGCTCGCACGGCAGGGACTCAAAAACTTCAGACCCTGGTCTGTCTCCAGCACCATCCCACCTCTCGCACGATAAGAGCGACAGACCTTCAAGTTATACTGGCTGATTATTTCATTTGACCTGTCTTCCACCTCATCCCTCCATCTCTCCGAAAACCGGCTGGGGAGAAATTTCTCCCCAGCCCCTGTAATTTTCTCATTTTTCCGGCGGCTCTGTCCCCGGCCGCCTTTCAGGGTTCCTTTCATTCTATGCCGCAGACTTCCGCGGTATGCTTTCTGAAAAATATAAATTCCTTCGCTGTTTTTTTGCTTTCTGCCGCCCTCTTTCTGCGATTTTTAAAGATTTTCTTTTAATAAGGGAAAATCTGTGATAGAATAACGGAGAAGCAAAGCGGCGCCTGACAGGAAATCCGGGTCTGTCCGCAGACAGACAAACAGGATATTTCAGGCCCGAAATCGAGACAGCTTACCGCAGACAGTTGGAGAGAAGAGCATGGTTACCATCAAACTTCCTGAAAAGGTTCAATACATTATAAGCGAGCTGCGTGCGGACGGTTTTGAGGCGTTCGCTGTGGGCGGCTGCGTGCGGGACAGCCTGCTCGGACGCGTCCCGGGAGACTGGGATATCACGACGGATGCAGCCCCCGCCCAGGTAAAGCAGCGTTTCCCCCACACGATCGACACCGGCATCGAGCACGGTACGGTCACGGTTATGCTCGGACGCGACGGCTTTGAGGTGACCACCTACCGCATCGACGGGGAATACGTGGACGCCAGGCATCCGAAGCAGGTTTCGTTTACCGGAAGTCTGACCGAAGACCTGCGCCGCCGGGATTTTACCATAAATGCCATGGCCTACAGCGACGAAACCGGACTGATCGATGCCTTCGGCGGCATGCACGATCTCCGGCAGCGCCTGATCCGATGCGTCGGAAGAGCGGATGACCGCTTCGGCGAGGACGCTCTGCGCATTATGCGCGCCGTCCGCTTTTCCGCTCAGCTTGATTTTTCCATTGAGCCGGAAACGCTGCGCTCCATCGCAGCGCACTCCGAGAACCTGCGCCGGATCAGCGTCGAGAGAATCCGCACCGAGCTGACAAAGCTTCTGCTCTCCGATCATCCGGAACGTCTGCTCACCGCGCAGGAACTCGGCCTCACCCGCGTTTTTCTGCCGGAATTCGACCGCATGCTCGCCACCCCACAGGAAAATCCGCACCATATCTATAATGTCGGAATGCACACGATCTGCGCACTGCAGTATCTGGTCGGCAGGGATGTCCGTCCGGTCGGCGGGATAAAGGCTTCTGCGGACGGCCGGATCGGCGAGGCCGCAGGCAGCGCAGCGGCGCACATACCGGAGCATCCGGCTGAGAACAGTGCCCGGACACAGGCGGCTGACGCGGCTGACAGCACAGCCGCGACCCAAACGCCCGGATATGCCGCCGGTTCCGGAAAACTACGCACAATACTGCGCTACGCCGTCCTGCTGCACGACGTAGGCAAGCCCGAAGCTAAAACTGTGGATGAATCCGGGCGTGCGCATTTTTACCGGCACGCAGACATCGGGGCGGCAAGAGCAGCGGAGATTCTGCGCCGCCTCAAATTCGACAACGATACCGTCAGTGCGGTCAGCCGCCTGATTGAGCTGCACGACTACCGCTACACCTCCGAAAACAAAACCGTATCCGAGCGCACGGTGCGCCGCGCAGTCAGCCGCATCGGAGCAGAGTGGCTGGAAACGCATTTTCTGCTGCAGGAGGCAGATCTGCACGCGCAGAATCCTGCACTGCTTCCCGACAAGCTGCGGCAGCTCACGGAGGCCAGAGCGCTGGCTGACAAAGTTCTCTCGGCCGGGCATTGCATCTCTCTGAAAATGCTGGCCGTCAACGGCCGCGATCTGATTGCCGCCGGATACCCGTCGGGGAAAAGCATCGGAGCAGCGCTGGAGGCACTGCTGAATTACGTGCTGGAGCACCCGGAGGAAAACACCCGCACAGTGCTGCTCGCAAGAGCCGCAGAAATGCGGGAGGCCCTCTGTAAAAATGAAAATAAAGGAGTTTTTTTATGACAATCTACGATGAACTCGTCGCGCGCGGTCTGATTGCGCAGGTGACGGACGAAAAAGAAATCCGGGAGCTGATCGACAGCGGCAGGGCAACCTTCTACATCGGCTTTGATCCGACCGCCGACTCTCTCCATGTCGGGCACTTTATGGCCCTCTGCCTGATGAAGCGCCTGCAGATGGCCGGCAACCGGCCGGTCGTACTGATCGGGGGCGGCACCGGCTATATCGGAGACCCGTCCGGGCGCACCGATATGCGCTCCATGATGACGCCGGATACGATTCAGCACAACTGCGACTGCTTCAAAAAGCAGATGGAGCGTTTTATCGAATTCGGCGAGGACAAGGCTGTTATGGTAAACAATGCCGACTGGCTGCTGAAGCTCAACTACATCGACCTTCTGCGCGAGGTCGGAGCATGCTTCTCGGTCAACAACATGCTGCGCGCGGAGTGCTATAAACAGCGTATGGAGAAGGGGCTTTCCTTTCTGGAATTCAATTATATGATCATGCAGTCGTATGATTTCTATCATCTGTATCAGCATTACGGCTGCAATATGCAGTTCGGCGGCGACGACCAGTGGTCGAACATGCTCGGCGGAACGGAGCTGATCCGGCGTAAACTCGGAAAGGACGCATACGCGATGACAATCACTTTGCTGATGAATTCCGAGGGCAAAAAAATGGGAAAAACGGCAAAGGGTGCCGTATGGCTTGATCCCGCGAAGACCTCCCCGTTTGAGTTTTTCCAGTACTGGCGGAATGTAGCCGACAGCGACGTGCTGAAATGCATCCGCATGCTGACCTTCCTGCCGCTGGAACAGATCGACGAAATGGATCGCTGGGAGGGCAGTCAGCTCAACGCCGCAAAAGAAATCCTCGCTTATGAACTGACAAAGCTTGTTCACGGCGGGGAGGAGGCCGAAAAGGCCAAAACAGCCTCCCACGCGCTGTTTGCCGGCGGCAGCGATGATTCGAATATGCCGTCCACCAGACTTTCCCCGGAGCAGCTGACGGACGGAACCATCGGCATCCTTGATCTGCTGGATGCATGCCGGCTTTCTCCGTCACGCAGCGAATCCCGCCGGCTGATCCAGCAGGGCGGCGTTTTTATCGACGAGGCCCGCGCGGAATCAATCGACGTGAAGATTACCGCGGAGCAGCTGAAGAACGGCGTTAAAATCCGGAAGGGGAAGAAAATATTCCACAAAGCATATATGGAATAGACATTTCTTTACAAAGCAGTCGGCTGTCTGAAAACTTCCGCCGATTGATGTTCCTGCCTCAAATGCAGACGATCTGCGGGCTGTGCGGAAGAATCCTTTTAATGCCGGTAAAACCAAAACGGCTCTTTGAAAGGATTCTTCTCTGCAAAGATCCCATCGTGCTTCATCGGAAAATGTGCAGAATTATCACAGAGTCCGCCGATCCAAACCGCTTCCACTCTGCTTCTGCAGAAAGTGCAGATTCAAAACAAATCCAGACCGCGCCGTTTCGGCGCAGAAATGAGGTTCTTATGCTGTATCATTTACTTTCCGGGCAGTCAGCCCGCCGTCTTTGCTGCCTGTTCGTCTCCGGCCTGCTTGTGCTCGCCCCGCTGACCGGCTGCGGAGAAAAAGCTCCTGACATCCCGGGCAATTCCAATCAGCCGACCAGCGCTCCGGCAGACGGTGACTCCGAAAACAACCCGACCGGCTCCCCGGCGGACGGCGACTCCGAAAACAACCCGACCGGCTCTCCGGCGGAAGGCGACTCCGAAAATAACCCAACCAGCACTCCGGCGGACGGTGACTCCGAAAACAACCCGACCGGCTCTCCGGCGGACGGTGACTCCGAAAACAACCCGACCGGCTCCCCGGCGGACGACAATCAAAAGGAGGAAGAAAGTATGTTTAAGGATATGCTTGATTACAAAGTCATTAAAAAACGCGAGGATAACTGCGGTACCGTTGAAAAAATATCCTATCAGACAAAAGATTACTATGGCGATCAGTCTGAGATCACCAAATACGCTTACATATATCTGCCTTACGGCTACAGCGAGGAAACAAAGTATAATGTGCTCTACCTTATGCACGGTATCGGCGGAAGCGAGCGCGAGTGGGGCATGACGGGCGACGATTCCAAAATCAAGAAGATTATGGATAATCTGATTTACAGCGGCGAGATCGAGCCGTTCATCGTCGTAACGCCGAACGGCCGCTCCAGCTCGGATTTCGCAAATACCAATGCGGATTACAATTCTTTCTACTCCTTTGGCCAGGAGCTGCGCGGCGACCTGATCCCGTTTATCGAAAGCAATTACTCCGTCGGTACAGAGCGGGAAAACCGCGCCATGGCAGGACTCTCCATGGGCGGCATGCAGACCATCAACATCGGGATGTGCGAATGTCTTGATCTGTTCTCCTGGTTCGGCGCCTTCTCGGCTGCTCCGACAAGCTATCCGGCCTCCCAGGTTGCGGAAAAGCTGGCCCAGTTCCCGGATCTCGACATAAAATATTATTATGCGATCTGCGGAACCGAGGACGGCGTGGCATACTCCAGCGCGAAAAACTCCGTTCGCGGTCTCACCGCTGTTACCGACAAGCTGAGCGACGAGAATTTTTACTGGCACGAGCTTCCGGGAGCACATGATTTTGATATCTGGTATCTCGGCTTTTACAACTTCGCCCGGGTCGTATTTCAGAACCGCTGACCTGCCGCTGCATTCAATGAGTGCATCCGGCCCGCACTGTACGCTCCCCGTTCCGATTCCGGACGGGGAGCATTTTTTGATAAAAAGTCAGGGCAGCCGGTCACATCAGCGAAAACAAGCGCCGGCGCCAAAACCGGCGCAGGCCCCGCAATACCTCAGCCCGGCCGCCGCACCTCATAAGCCTCCCACAGAGCAGGCGGCTCGAGCTTCTGAATCATTTTTTCCAGAACCTCCGGCGGGATGCTGCGCGCCCGCTTCCGGTTCCTCGCCAGCAGCTCGCGGTACGGCGCCTCCAGATACCGGATATGCACCCGCGCTCCGTAGCCGGCAAACAGCCCAATGAGTCTCTGTCTGGTCTCTCTGACAATATTTGTCGCATTCCAGATAAACGGCCTTTTCTGCCGAAGATAAATCTTAGCCTGATCGGCTGCCATACGGGCAATCTGATCGGATTTCTTTGCCGGCGGAATCCCAAGCTGCTCCCGGATATCATCCATGGAGATTGCCGGAAGGCCGCTGTCCGCCGCTTCCCTGCCGTATTCCGCAATCCAGCTGTCCTTCCCGGACAGCGGCAGCCCCGACATCAGAATGACGTCAAATCCGGTGTCGTCGTACAGATTGGCTTCCGGCGGAAGATCACTCCCGTGAAAATACCGAAACCGCGTATACCTGTTTGCAAATGGAAAGGGGCCTTCCCAGATTCCAAGCTCTTCCGCAAAATCTGCAAATAGCTCCACCCGTTCGGACATATCTTCGCCGGCCCGGTTTTCCCGCCCGGTGATGTCCGCCATCGACAACAGGTACAGAAGGCGTAGAGGGACGCTCTCCGCTGCCTTCAGCAAATCGTATTCCGGCCGTTTTTTCGTCCAGAACCACACCGGAAGCCCATGATGCCGAATCAGCTGCGCAGCCAGTTCCCGCTGCTCAAACGACAGGCCGAAGTGTTCCGCCTCCAGATAAACAAGCCGCCGAAACTCCCTTTCTCCGACACCCGTATGCTTCGGAGAAACCCATTGACCGTCCTCCTTCCTGGTACAAAACACTTTCCCGATATCATGGAACGCCGCCGACAGAAACAGCAGTTCCTGCTCTTCCCCCTTCAGCCGGCTCCATCCGTCGAGTTTTGTAAGTTCCCCGCATACCATCTCGGTATGGCGGTACGCATCCCCCTCGGCGTGATAATCCGGATTCTGCGGTATTCCCTTCAGCCGGGACAATTCGGGGCAGCACTCCGCGAGCCGTGCAAAAGAAAAACCGTCCCGCCGAATTTCCGCTAGTATATTTCCTTCTGATGAATTATTTTTATCTGCCAAGAAATCTTCCTCCTTTACCCAGTGCATTTTCTCAGCGCCTGAGCAACCTTCCCATCCATCCGGCGGCTGCTCTGTTCCGCTCAGCGCATTTTTCCCTGCACCTGAGTCCTGAATGCGGCCGTCCCCCATCGCCTGGAACAAACCTTCTCCGTGCAAATCCAGGGCATTATTCAAACAGTTGGACATCATCCGCCAGACAATTCGGGACAATCGGCCGGTTTACCCAGTGACTGTCCGAGTCCAGAATCGTGTTCAGAAAGGAAGCCCGCACATACTTCAGACGGTCAGTCACATAATCGCCGTCCTCCACCTTAATATAAATCCCTTCCATAATACCGGTCAAATCCGTCTGTTTTGCAGAGAGCTCTTCCTCTGCTCCGCTCCTTGCGCACTGCATGGAAAAGTGCTCCCTGCGCTGCTCGGAAATAAAAAGGCTCGGGCCGATCCAGCGCGCAATCTCCTCCGCACTTTTATAATATCCCTGAGCAAGAACACGGACCGATTTCACAAAGGGCGCAGCTTCAAGAAATTCTCTGCGCTTTCTTGTGGAGAAGAATCGCCCTTCCTGCTTGTCATAAATATCAAACTCCATAAAATAGTGCGGCAGCCGGTCATAAAATACCGTATGCTTTGCGTAGAGCCATTCTCCATACAATACATACCGATCCTCCAGCAGATTGCACAGCGGAGCCTCAAAACAGCGGGCCCACCGTTTGAACAGATCAAATTGCCGTTCCCCGTAGCCGCCGTTCAGAAAATGCCCCCGGCTCTGCAGATACATTTTTCCGTCGCTGCCGAAGCTGACACCGCAATTTGCGCCGTCCACTTTTTCCTCAAGCACAAGAAACTTTCCCTCCAGCTCGGTGAATTTTACTGTTTTTAAATCCTCATCCCCCGCCTGCTCCCGGGATCCCTCCAGATGTCTTGTACGCGGATATTTATATATTTGTTCCATCATCAGCATCTCCTTTTATATTTTCTTTCATAATGCCGCCCGCAATCTGCACCTGCCCGGGCGGGCTGAATATTTTCTTTCTGTATAAAAGTGCTGCATCGCGTCAGCAGCTGTTTTCTCTTACACACTTTGTGCATAAAAAAGCCGTGAAAGCATGGAATATCTTTCACAGCATCACAAAAATGCAGCAGTCTTTCTGCCCTGAAAAAGAGCGCAAAAAAACCCCAGCTGTTAAAGAAATATTCCAACCGGACAGGTACACAAAAAACACCAGCCGCCGTCTTCCGGCGCCCGCGCATTTTATGTCCTCCTTTGTCGGAATATCCTTACATGGGGTCCTCCAATCCGAAACCGGTTTTGTACTTAAATCAAACCCGTCTTAACGGTTATACCAATCCGGTTAACATCAATCAAAACTATTTTAACGGCCAATCAATCAGATCCGGAATAAAACGCTCCGGCTCCGCAGGGCAATGCCGCAGCGGACAAGCATACGGCATCACCCTTGTTTTTGAATATAGCATGGAAGCAGGAGTCTGTCAAGAGCCTGCCTGCCTTTAAATTTTTGAGAAAAACGGAACATTCCATACTCTCTCCATATTGCCCTGTTATACTATGCCAAAGGAGGTGCGCCATGGCTGCTTTACTGATTGCCAAGGCCAATATTAACACCAGCGAAGCCATCTGCGAATATCTGCAGCATTAATCCTATTTGTCAACTTTAATTTTCCGAACAGATATTTTTCTTTCCGGCAGTCAGTACTCCGTTTTTCTCCTTTTTCTTCCTCCGTTTCCCTTGTTTTTTTTTCTCGAAGGTGCTATGATTACGGAGTGCAAACGGAACAAAAAACGGCGGTTCAAGAAACGGCACTGCCCGCTGCCGCCGCCGCAGCAATCTGAAAGAATCGAGGATATGATTATGACGAAGCTTGGACGAAACGACGCCTGCTGGTGCGGCAGCGGCATTAAATATAAAAACTGCCACGAGAGTTTCGACTCAAAAATAGACTTTTACCACCGGCAGGGAGCGATTGTCCCTTCCCGTGATATTATTAAAACCCCTGCCCAGATTGAGGGCATCCGCAGGAGCGCCAAGGTCAATATCGCCGTACTTGACTATGTGGGTGAACATATCGGTGCAGGCATCACCACGGAGGAGATTGACCGCTGGGTTTCCGAACAGACTGCAAAATACGGTGCGGTTCCCGCGCCGCTCAACTACGAAGGTTTCCCGAAAAGCGTCTGTACCTCCGTCAATCACGAAGTATGCCACGGCATCCCGTCTCCGGACGTTGTGCTGAAGGAGGGCGATATAATCAATGTGGACTGCTCCACCATCCTAGACGGTTATTTTTCCGATTCGTCGCGCATGTTCTGCATCGGCGAGGTATCGGAGGAGAAAAAGCGTCTCGTGGACATTACGGAACAGAGTCTGCAGGTGGGACTCTCGCAGGTAAAGCCATGGGGTTTCCTCGGCGACATGGGACAGGCAATCAATGATTTTGCAAAGAAAAACGGCTATTCTGTGGTGCGTGAAATCGGCGGTCACGGCGTCGGGCTGGAATTTCATGAGGAACCATGGGTCAGCTTTGTCTCCCGCCGCGGCACCGAGATGGTGATGGCCCCGGGCATGGTTTTCACGATCGAGCCGATGATCAATATGGGGAAGGCGCGCATTGTGACGGACAAAAAGAACGGCTGGACAGTCTACACTGCGGACGGCAAACCTTCCGCCCAATGGGAGATCCAGGTACTGATTACCGAGACGGGCTACGAAATCCTCGCATACTAAAATACGGAAACAACCGCCGCCGGAAGCATCCGCATTCGGGACAAAGCAACGGAGGAAGTGCTGATTCAATCAGCACTTCCTCAAGACAGCTTCGGACAAAGTTTTTTCGTGCGGCTTTCTTTTTGTCTGAACTTCCTTCACGGGCAGCCGCTCTGCCGGTACTGCACCGGCGTCATTCCGAACATCCTTTTGAACAGCCGGTTGAAATGCTCCACATTCTCGTAGCCGACATCCGCAGAGATGGTTTCTACATTTTTTGTCGATTCGCGAAGCAGGATCTTCGCCCTGCCCAGACGCACCTTCTTTACATTCTCCTGAAAGGTCTCGCCGGACTGCTCCCGGATATATTTGGACAGATATGGAGCCGACAGATGAAAGCTTTCCGCAAGCCCGGCGAGCGTCACGTCCCGATAATGCTGCTGAATATAATTGAGAATGTCAACCATCCTCTCTTCCCTGCCCTCTGACGCATTTTCCCACTGTGCAGCCTGATTTGCGGCCGCAACAAGCGCCGCGATCGAGCTCTTGATGATATCCTCGTCAATACCTACACCCCAGAACATTTCTTCTCCGTGCTGCAGGCCGACAAATGCTGCGGCCCGGGACGAGGAGCCTTTGGAAATCGCATGCTCCTCATACTCTGCCAGCACATAATCCAGTCCGAAATACGCTTTTACCGCACTGCTCACGGCGTCCAGCCTGCCGTTGCCCTGCGACTGCACAACGCGCCGCTCCTTTCCCGCCGCGATCGTCACCTCAGCCGCAATCCCGTCCACCTGGCGGAAGTGGCATTCCGGCACGTCAAAGACCGGCCGCGGATTGACGAAATGATCCTCAAAAAGACGGTAAATATCGTCCGGGGAAAGCTCCTGGTGCTTCTCGTCCGAAGCGCTCTTAACAAGCATGCGCACGGCATCCTTCATTTTATCCGGAAGCACAATGCCGAAGCGCTGCCGCAGAATAAACGCGATCCCGCCCTTACCGGACTGGCTGTTGATGCGGATCACATCGGATTCATATTCGCGCCCGAGATCCTCCGGGTCAACCGGCAGATAGGGCACCTCCCATTTTTCTCCGCTTCTTCCCTCCGCCCGCCAGGCCATCCCCTTCGAGATCGCATCCTGGTGTGAGCCGGAAAATGCCGTAAACACCAGCTCTCCCGCATAGGGCGTCCGCTCGTGCACGCGCATTCCGGTCAGTCTTTCATAATCGTCCCGGATTCTCAGAATATCGGAAAAATCAAGCCCCGGATCTACGCCGTGACACATCAGGTTTCCCGCAAGCGTCACAATGTCCACATTTCCGGTACGCTCCCCGTTGCCGAACAGCGTCCCCTCCACACGGTCAGCCCCGGCCAGCACACCGCACTCCGCATCGCTGATTCCGGTGCCGCGGTCATTGTGCGGATGCACGCTGAGCACAACGGCTCCGCGGCAGTTCAGATGCTTGTGGATATACTCGACCTGAGACGCGAAAACATGGGGCATCGCCACCTGGACTGTGGACGGGATATTAATAACCGCTCTGCGGTTCTTTGTCGGCTGCCAGATATCAAGCACGGCATTGCAGACTTCGGCAGCATAGTCCACCTCCGTCTGGGAAAAGCTTTCCGGGCTGTACTCAAACGTAAAATTGCCCTCCGTCTCCTCCGCCAGCTTCCTCAGCAGCGCCGCCCCGTCCACTGCCAGCTTTTTGATCTGCTCCCGGTTTTTGCGGAACACTTGCTCCCGCTGAAACCGCGAGGTAGAATTATAGAGATGCACCACCGCATGGGGCGCCCCCTCTATCGCTTCAAACGTGCGCCGGATAATATGCTCCCGTGCCTGCGTAAGCACCTGAATTGTCACGTCCTGCGGAATCATGCCGCGCTCAATCAGCGTCCTTACAAAATGATATTCCGTGTCGGAGGCAGCCGGGAAACCGACCTCGATCTCCTTGATGCCGATCTGCACAAGCAGCCGGAAAAACTCCAGCTTCGCCTCGAGCCCCATCGGCTCCACAAGCGCCTGATTGCCGTCACGCAGATCAACGCTGCACCAGGCCGGAGCCTTCTCCATGTAGTCCTTTTGTATCCAGTCGTTTGTTAATTCCGGCGGCATATAGTAAGTCCGTCCATATTTTTCTTTTATCTGTTCTGTCTGCATAAAAATCCCCCTTATGTCCGGAATTATTTTACGATTATATACTTCCATACTACTTTATAAAGTACATTCGTAAAATCTCTCCGCTCTGTTCTTTGCTGTTTGACCATCATAGCATGAGCGCAGCCTGGACACAAGGGGCATATTTAATCAATTTTATTGATTTATTTTATTCTCACAGCAGTTCCGGAACCCGTCAACGGAAAGTCAGCGGAAAAAATTCAGATCCGCACAGGAATCCGTTCCCGGACAGCCCGTCGGCTCCGCAATCTGTTCTCCCGACACATACGAAATCGTTAAATGGTCATAAGAACCATTTCCGGACAGCGCGCCGAGATAATAATCGGTCTCGTCATTCAAATCAATGCCCGGGATGCCTGTCGGCGCAGTACCCGGCTCATAACGGAAATCCGATTCCGTAAGTTCCAGGACATAGAAGGAATAAATGCACGGTATGCCATCCTCCCTCTTCCAGGCATAGCTGAAAGTACCATCTTCCTCCATCCATGCACTGTGAACCCTGCCGCTCTCGACCCTCTCGACAAACTCCTGCCCCCTGGCTTCGTCAAAGTGCGAAACTTCGCCGCTCCGCAGCCTGTCAATTATTTCCTGCAGCTCTTCCTGCGTCATCGGCTCTCCATATATAATGCTGATCGCTGTCAAGTCCTTTTCCTGCTGTCCGCCGGAGGAGGACGCCATGTCTCCGGCCGGCTCCCCGCTCTTTGCCGGCACCGTACCGTCCTCCAAAGCAGGAGTCGGCGTTACGCAGATTTCCTGTTTTATATCCGCAGCCGTCTCCGTATGATCTGCCTTCCCGGCTTCCGGCTGCCCCTCCTTTGCCGCCGAAGTGGCAAAAACTGTTGCCGTCCCGGCTATCAGAACAAATGCAAGCGTACATCCGAATAATGATTTCTTTTTTGCCTTCATAATTGCAGTAATCCTCTCTTCCATCGCATTTTTACTGAAACAACTGTATAGAGAAAACGGTATTCTCTTTACTTCCTCCATGCGGATAAGCACGAGCGCATACTCTTCCCGCGCGGCAGCCGTTCCCAGCCGAACGACGGACTCGTCGCAGTGCAGCTCCATATCCCTGTTTGCAAGAATATACATAACCCACACAAAAGGATTGAACCAGTGAAGGCACAGCACCGCAGCCAGAAGTATTTTGTTTGCCGCGTCGAAATGGCGGATATGCATATATTCATGCTCGAGCGTATAGCGCAGCACGCTTTTCTCCTCCCCGGCCAGTTTCCGCGGCAGGAGAATAACCGGACGGACTATGCCGTAAGTCAGCGGCGATGCAATCCGATCCGAAACCCGTATCTCAATCCTGCCCATCCGTCCGGGAGGCGTTCCCTTGATAAACATTCTCCGGCGGTTCGGCGCGGGCATTCCGCCCGTCCGCCCGGAAACCGCCTCCTTCCATATACGCTTTCCGAACGGCGTATTGCGGGATGCGTCCCGGCATTTTTCGGCAAGCTTGCTGTCCGCCGGCAGGGACATCCGAAATTTCCGCCGGCATCGGGTATAAGCAGCCGAAAAGAATGCAGCGAGCAGACCAGCGACGGACAGCCAGCAGATCATCACAGGCTTGGGGGGATAATACGCTCTATCCGCCGGCCCTCCTGCTGCACGGATAACGCCCCGCAAAAATCTCAGCGCCCCGAACATGCCGCCGCTCCTTTCCCCGCGGCTTTCTGCCGGGCTGGATGCGCTGTATCCGCCTACTGCAAAGGTATTTCTGCTGCCTGCTCCATCTACGGCGCTTTCCGCTTCCGCGCCGTTCCCAACGCCTTGTAAGCCTGAAGTATCCCCGGTGAAAGCACTATTTTCTCCCGCGGGGTTTTCGGCGGCCTGCTGTTCCCCCGGCTCTCCCTCGGCAAAATGCTCCAGCGCAGCGTCCAGCATCCCTCCGCCCCAGGTATACAGGCTGAACGGCGACGGAACGGAAAACGGGAGCAGCAGGCGCACAGCAGCGATCAGCCACAGCACCCGGAAGGCCGCCTTCGGCAGCCGGTTGACTGCAATCATCCGAATCGCGATAATCACTGCAATCAGCAGGGTTCCGTTCAGGCTTATGTATAAAAACTTCATCCTCCACCTCGCTTCACTTCAGTTTTTCAACCATCCGTTTCAGCCGGTCAATCTGTTCATCGGACAGGTTTCTGCTGCTCAGCAGCGATGCAAACAGCAGATCCGGGCAGCCGTCAAACAGCTTTCCAAGCAGTTCCTCGGTTTCCGCCGCCTGCACCGCCTCCCTGGCGATCAGCGGACGGCACATAAAATTCGGCTCGCTCCGCTCGATTGCTCCTTTGGAGATACATTTTTTAATGACCGTATAGGTCGTGTTCATATTCCATCCAATCTCTTTTTTCAGCAGGTCGGAAATCTGCTTTGCGGTCATCTCACCCTCTTTCCACAATACATCCATCACCTTAAGCTCAGAATCAAACAATTTTACAGACATAGCCTCGGTCCCTTTCACACTATTGCAATAGTTTGTGTTTTTATACTATCACGATAGTTTGCATTTGTCAACGATTTTTCCGAACTGCGCGCAAAAAAAGAGCAGGTGCTTTCACCCGCTCATCCAATTATCCGGTTATTTGGTTATCCGCAGTTTTAAACGATCCCGATCCGGCCCGATTATATGCTCCGGGAACATGCTTTCTCCCAATCCCAAACGCATCCTTTTCCAGCAGAAAGCCGGATATTCGCACAGGTACTGCCGAAGGGCAGCAGGGGCAATCGCCTCAGTCTTTTTCCGCGTCTTATATCGGCTTTCCTTCCGCATTCTCCTGCTATCCCTCAGGGCAGTATTCTTGTTTTTGCTGTATATTATATATCACTTTACACCGGTATTTCCAACATGCGTTTCGGAGCCGTCCATTCGTTTCATAAGCGCCGCCAGATCCTCTTCCGCATCCCTGATCATACATTTGAGCATGATCAGGCATAAGATCAAAAACAGAAAAATACCGATGAAAATAAAATCCGCGGATTCGGCTTTCATACGCGGAAACAGCCGAAAGAAAAGAACTCCTCCCGTACATACACAAAAAAACATCAAAAACCGATACAGGATTTTACATCTCGTAAAAAATCTCAAATGCATCCTCCTTTATAATTGCCAGACAGCTGTGCGTAATTTCCGGCGGAACCGGGCGGCTAAAGGACAAAGAGATGAATTTCTTAGCATATCTGCAGGATTCCGTTCCCCTTCGCCGCGTTTGCCTTCCTGCCACCCGGGCTCCGCCTTTTCATGATAATCCGTCTTACAGTTCCACTGTTACCTTATCCAGATGCCAGATATCCTTTACATACTCCTCAATCGTACGGTCGGAGGTGAACTTTCCGCTCTTCGCTACATTGAGGATTGCGGAGCGAGCCCAGCCGAGCTCATTGCGGTACGCCTCCTCCACCTTCTTCTGCGCCTCGGCGTAAGCACGGAAATCCTTCAGGATGAAATACTGATCGGCGCGCTCATAGCCGTTGCTTTCCAGCAGCGAATTGTAAAGCTCGCGGAACAGTTCCGGATCCTGCGGGGAATAGTAGCCGTTGATCAGCTGGGTCAGTACATTGCGGATGTCAAGATCCGTATTGTAAATCTCCTTCGGGTTGTAGCCGCCGTTTTTCTCAAAAGCAATGACCTCGTCGGAAGAAAGTCCGAAAATAAAGGCATTGTCCTTGCCGACTTCCTCGACGATTTCCACGTTCGCGCCGTCCATCGTGCCGAGCGTCAAAGCACCGTTCAGCATAAACTTCATATTTCCGGTACCGCTCGCCTCTTTGCTCGCAGTCGATATCTGTTCGGATACATCTGCTGCGGCAAAAATTAACTCTGCGTTTGAAACGCGGTAGTTTTCAATAAATACCACCTTAATCTTATTATTGATGGACTTGTCATTATTGACAACATCCGCTACGCTGTTGATCAGCTTGATAACCGCCTTTGCCCTGCGGTAGCCGGCACTCGCCTTTGCCCCGAAAATAAAAGTTCTCGGATAGAACTCCGTCTCCGGATGCATTTTAAGCTCATTATACAGATACATGACATGCAAAATGTTCAGCAGCTGGCGCTTATACTCATGAAGCCTCTTCACCTGAACATCGAAAATGGAGCGCGGGTCCACCTCCACACCGTTGTGCTCCTTTATATAAGCAGCGAGACGCACCTTGTTCTGATATTTGATGTTCATAAATTCTCTCTGGCATTTTTCATCGTCCGCATAGACGGAGAGCTGATCAATATGCGGCAGATTCGTGATCCAGTCCGGCCCGATCTTATCCGTCACCCACTGGGCGAGCAGAGGATTTCCGTGAAGCAGGAAGCGCCGCTGCGTGATGCCGTTGGTCTTGTTGTTGAATTTCTCCGGCCACAGCTGATAGAAATCATGCAGCTGCTCGTTCTTCAAAATCTCGGTGTGCAGTCTCGCCACGCCGTTGACGGAAAAGCTTGCCACAATGGCAAGATGCGCCATTTTTACCTGGCCGTCGTACACGATTGCCATCTTCTCGATCTTTCGGTAATCGTTCGGGTATTCGGCCTGAATCTGAAGGATAAAACGGCGGTTGATTTCCTCAACGATCTGGTAAATGCGCGGGAGCAGGCGGGAAAACAGCTCGAGCGGCCATTTCTCCAGCGCCTCGGACATGATCGTGTGGTTTGTGTACGCGCACGATTTCGTGGTCACCGCCCACGCCTCATCCCAGGTCAGATAGTAGTCGTCCATCAGAATTCGCATCAGCTCCGCTACCGTGAGCGTCGGGTGCGTATCGTTCATCTGGAAGCATACCTTCTCGTAAAGCTTTTTCACATCATCGTGCTTCTCCATATATTTTTCCACCGCACGCTGGATGCTGGCGGAAACAAAGAAATACTGCTGCTTTAAGCGCAGCTCCTTGCCTGCGTAATGGTTGTCGTTCGGGTAGAGCACCTCGCAGATCGTTCTTGCCAGATTTTCCTGCTCCACCGCCTTCTGATAATCGCCCTTGTCAAAAGAATCAAGGTTGAAGGTGTTGATCGCCTCCGCGTCCCAGATACGCAGTGAATTAACCACATTATTGCCGTAGCCGAGCACCGGAAGATCATACGGAACTGCCATAACGGACTGGTAGTTTTCCTGAATAAAACGCTCCCTGCCGTTCTCGTCGCGCATCATGCGCACATAGCCGCCGAATTTAACTTCCTTCGCATACTCGGCGCGCTTCATCTCAAACGGGTTGCCGTTTTTAAGCCAGTTGTCCGGCACCTCGATCTGGAAACCGTTTTCGATCTTCTGCTCAAACATGCCGTATTTATAGCGGATACCGCAGCCGTAGGCCGGATAGCCGAGCGTGGAAAGCGAGTCGAGGAAGCACGCCGCGAGACGGCCGAGCCCGCCGTTGCCGAGCCCCGCATCCGGCTCCTGATCCTCGATCACATTCAGATCAATCCCGAGCTCTTCCAGAGCCTCGCGGATCTGCTTGTCAGCGCCGAGATTAATCACATTGTTGCCGAGCGCGCGGCCCATCAGAAATTCCATCGACAGATAATAGACGGTCTTTGCATCCTGCTCCTCATATTTCTTGTGCGTCGCGATCCACATGTCAACGATATAGTCCTTGATTGCGTATGCTACCGCCTGAAAAATCTGCTGCCCCGTCGCCTCCGTGATATCCTTGCGGAATAAGGTGCGCAGGCTTGACTTCACTTCCTTTTTAAACTCTTCCTTGTTAATTTCCATTGGTTTGTCCCTCCTATTTATAGTTCCGCAGAACTCCTCCCCAGCGCCCTTTTCGCGGAAGGTATTTTATCCGCTCTGCTCCTGAAATCCCTTCCGGCGCTGGTCCGGATTCTGCTGTTTTTACAGTTCCGCAGAACTCCTCCCCAGCGCCTTTTTCGTGGAAGGTATTTTATCCGCTCTGCTCCTGAAATCCCTTCCAGCGCTGGTTCAGATTCTGCTGTTTTTACACCTTCTTTTACAGTTTCTTCACCGCAAACGTAACATCCTTGCCGTTTAAGTTCCACTCTCTGGCAAAACCTTCTGTGCGCCCGTAAACGATTTCCTCCGCCAGCACGACCCGCTTCAGCTCCGCTTCGTTGCGCTTCATGACCTCCTCAATTTCGGCGCTGCCCGAAGCATAGACGCAGATGTGATCCATCACCTCAAAACCGGCATCCTTGCGCATGGTCTGCAGCTTGCTGATGATCTCGCGCACATTGCCCTCCTCAATCAGTTCTTCGGTGAGGTTTGTATCAAGGACAACGGCATAGCCGCCGTTTTCTTCCGTCACATAGCCGCCCATCCGACTGGTCTCGATCAGCAGGTCTTCCTTCGCGATCTCTTCCTCCACACTGCCGACTGCAAGCTTTAATACCCCGGTATCCGCAAGCTGTGCCATTGCAGCGGCACCGTTCAGATTCGCCAGTGCCTCCTTCAGGTCATTTAAACGGCTGCCGAAACGCTTGCCGAGCGTTTTTAACTGCGGCTTGAAATTATAGGAAATAAAGCTGTCAAGCTCATGGGTGAACGCGATTTCCTTTACGTTCAGCTCATCGGCGATGATCTCCGTGTAGAAGCCGGACATGCCCTCCCGCTCGCATCCGGAACCATCCTTCCATGTCAAGTCAGCCTTGACATACATGCAGGCAAGCGGCTGTCTCTGCTTGCAGTTTGCCGTATTGCGGCACGCACGGCCGAGCACGACGATGCTCTGTACGGCCTCCATATCCTTCTCGAGCGCCTTGTCAATCCACGCCTCATTCACCTCCGGAAAATCACAGAAATGCACGCTCTCCGGGGCCGTTTTATCAATGCTGCATACCAGATTGCGGTATATGGCTTCCGTCATAAACGGAATCATCGGCGCCGCCGCCTTTGCCAAGGTTACAAGCGCCGTGTAGAGCGTCATGTAGGCGTTGATCTTGTCCTGCTCCATGCCTTTTGCCCAGAAGCGCTCGCGCCCGCGGCGCACATACCAGTTGCTCAGCTCATCCACGAAGTCCTGCAGCGCTCTTGCCGTCTCCGGAATCCGGTAAGCCGCCAGGTTCTCGTCCACCGCCTTCACGGTCGAGGAAAGTCTTGAGAGCAGCCATTTGTCCATCACGGAAAGCTTCTCAAAATCCAGTGCGTATTTTGTTGCGTCAAAATTATCAATATTCGCGTACAGCACATAGAATGCGTAGGTATTCCAGAGCGTGCCCATAAATTTGCGCTGCCCCTCGAC